>WNGG01001097.1_pt1 | contig 32677 bp, 35 predicted proteins | sample 5400661 | NCBI WGS metagenome assembly WNGG01 (sample SAMN13153372, study PRJNA577476) | soil metagenome | isolation source: 100 cm soil or saprolite under Garry oak tree replicate 1 | place: USA:California | collected 2016-06-15
TGTCGGAACCAAGACCAGCCCGACCGATGTCGTGACCGAGATGGATCAGGCAGCCGAGCGGCTCATCAGAGGCCAGATCCTGGCCAGCCGGCCGCACGACGCGATACTCGGCGAGGAGGGCGGGCAGACCGGAGGAGACGCGCCCGTCCGGTGGGTGGTGGACCCGCTGGACGGGACGGTGAACTACCTGTACGGCCTGCCCGACTGGGCGGTCAGCATCGCCGCGGAGGTCGGCGGGCAGGTGGTGGCCGGAGCGGTCTGCGTCCCGCGCAGGGACGCGGCCTACTGGGCCGTGCTCGGCGCGGGCGCGTGGCGCGGCAGCCTGGCCGCCCAGCCCGATCCGCTCTACCTCCACGGCGCTGGACCGGTCCTGGCCGGCTCCGAGCCGCTGGCGTGCAACGATGATGTGCCGCTCGCGCGGGCGCTGATCGCCACCGGGTTCGGCTACGAGCGCGGCCGCCGCCTGGTGCAAGGTCAGGTGCTTAGCGCAGTCCTGCCGCGGGTAAGGGACATCCGGCGCAACGGAGCCTGCGCGGTCGACCTGTGCTCGCTGGCCGCGGGGAACGTAGACGGGTACTACGAGCGCGGCGTGCAGTACTGGGACATCGCAGCGGGTAGCCTGATCGCCCGCGAGGCAGGGGCCCTGGTCGGCGGGCTGGCCAGCAGGCCGGCCAGCCCAGCGATGACGATCGGGGCCGGGCGGGCGCTCTTCGCGGAGTTGCACGACCTGCTGGCCGGCCTGGATGCCGAGCGAGATGCGTGACCGATGCGTGCGCGAGATGGGCGGATGCGGTAGTTGGCGGTGATCTAAGAGTAAATCGGTGCGACACGAACCGCCGCTGAGGTCTGCTACGTGTACCTCGGACGGGGACGTGACAGAATTCCCCGCCGGATTCGGGCACAACCAGGGCCTCGAAAGCGTTGCACCCGCGCGACGACATTTAACGATGGAGGAGTAAGGCCACCATGGCTACCGACTATGACAGCCCAAGGAAGACTGACGAGGAGCTGACCGAGGACAGCCTGCAGGAACTTCAGGCGCGCCGGATGGACAAGTCGTCGACGTCGATCGACCTCGACCCGGACGACGTTGCGGAGTCGCTTGAGCTGCCTGGAGCAGACCTGTCGAATGAGGAATTGTCGTTCCGGGTGATCCCGCGGCAGGCCGACGAGTTCACTTGCTCAAGCTGCTTCCTTGTGCACCACAGAAGCCAGCTCGCTGAGACGCGCAAGGGCGAGCCCATTTGCCGGGAGTGTGCGGCTTAGCAGTGCGGTCCCGCCGGGCAGCCAGCATGCTGTCTGCCGGTCAGGCTTGCCGCCAGATCGTGCGCTCGTCGCTGCGCGGATCGTCGGCGATGTCGCCGCCGCCCGCGTCGAAGACCCGGACCCGGCGGCTCGCGCCGAACTCCGGCCAGCCAGGGTCACCGGTACGGGCGAATCGGGTCCAGGCCGCGTGCATATCCTCCGCCACGTCCTGCGGGGCGTCCGGCCCGGCCACAAGCTCGGCTCCCTCCGCCGACAGGTTGTCGAACACGAACGGGACGTCCAGCCCGTGCCCCGCCCCGACCTGCGGGTGCCGCCAGGCGAACTCATAGAAGTAGGTGGCAGCCTGGCCGTCCGCCCGCGCCTCCGCGACCGCGATCGCGGGCAGCAGGAAGAACCGGTCGGTTAGCAGGGCGGCGAGCAGGTCGCCGGGAGAGACGCCCGGCCGGTTCGCCCGGTATGTAGTGATTACCTCTTCGCCGGCGCCGACCGCGCCCGCCATGGTCGCCATGACCTCCTCCGTGACCAGATCGGCCATCCCGGACGGAACCAGGAAGGTGCGGAACTCGTCGGTGTTCGTCCCGATCACCAGCGGCACCGCCCGACCGCTGCCGGCGGCGATGCTGGCCAAGGGGTGCTCGGGCAGCGTCTCGCCGTCGACCACCGGGATGAACGGCATCGTGCTCGCCACGATGCTGGCACCGAACCTGGACGGGTCAGGGCTCGCGGAAAGCGCGTCGCGTACGGCCGCCTGAGCCGCGATCAGTGCGGGCAGGTCGACCGCCGCGAGGCTGCTGGCGGTCGGCTCGGCACCCGTCCGCTCAGACTCGGCCGCGCCGGACTCCGCCGTGCCAGTGGCGCCGGCGGCCGCGGTCCCGCCCGCGCCGCTCAGCGCGCGACCGAGCTCGGCCGTGACCAGCGCGGCGTCTCCCGGTGCGGCGGCGGCCTGTGCGGCGCCGCTCTGGGCGATAGCCTTGCTGAACAGGCCGGCCGCTCGCGGCATCGACAGCAGCGTGATCACGCTCATCGCGCCCGCCGACTCTCCGAAGATCGTCACGTTGGCCGGGTCGCCGCCGAACGCGCTGATGTTGTCCCTTACCCACTCAAGCGCGGCGACCTGATCGAGCAGCCCGCGGTTCGCCGGCGCGCCTGGCAGCAGCGCGAATCCGTCGACGCCGAGCCGGTAGTTGATGCTGACCAGCACGACGCCGTCCCTCGCGAACGCGTGCCCGTCGTACAACGGGATCGCCGAGTTGCCGTTGGCGAACGCGCCGCCGTGGATCCAGACCATGACCGGCAGCCCTGGCCCGTCAGGGTCGGGGGTCCAGACATTCAGGTTCAGCCAGTCATCACCCGCGACGTTCGGCTCGGCGAACAGCGTGTCGAAGGGCGCGGGGTAGTCCGGCTTCGGCGGCGTCGGCCCGTACCCGATCGCGTCCCTGACGCCGTTCCAGGGCTCGGGCGGCACCGGCGCCTTGAACCTCAGGCGGCCGGTCGGACTCGACGCGTACGTAATGCCGAGGAAGCTCACGACACCGTCACGGACCTGGCCGCGCACCGTCCCGTACTTGGTGGCAATGGTTGGCCCCATGCATCGCACTCTGCCACAGATCGTCCGGCGCCGGGCCGGTGCAGTACGCCGCAACGGCAACTGGCCGTTTCATCGGCTTCATCGGCTCCGGCGGCCGCGGCGGCCGGCGATCATGGTGGTCATGAGACATGACCCGGGCCGGGCGCTCGCCCGCGCCGGCCGGCTGATCGGGCTCGGGCTCGGGCTCCTCGCGCTCGCCGGATGCGGCTACAGGAACGCACCTGCCGGGGTAGGGCTGCAGCCGACCCGGCCGGCGGTCACCAGCCAGGCGCCAAGTGCGCAGCCGACAGCCCCGGGCCACGGCGGGTCGGCCAGCGGGGCGGCGACGGTGCCGCGCCCGCGCCGCACGGTGGTCGTGGTGTTCGAGAATCACGCGTACGGCGACATCGTCGGCAGTCCGCATGCCGCGTACATCAACGCGCTCGCTCGCGAAGGCGCGCTCTTCACCTCCTCTTACGCGGTCACTCACCCGAGCGAGCCGAACTACCTGGCGCTGTTCTCTGGCGGCACGCAGGGCGTCGGCAGCGATCAGTGCCCGATAACGCTGCATGCGCCGAATCTCGCCGCCGACCTGAACGCGGCGGGCCTCAGCTTCGCCGGGTATGCCGAGGGGCTTCCCGCGCCTGGATCGGCGGTGTGTGAGGATGGCGACTACGCGCGCAAGCACGTGCCGTGGACCGACTTCAGCAACGTTCCCGCGGCCGCGAACCAGCCGTTCGCCCGGTTCGCCTCGGCCGGCTACGCCCGCCTTCCCGCCGTGTCGTTCGTCATCCCTGACCTGTGCCACGACATGCACGACTGCCCGGTCGGCACCGGGAACGCCTGGCTCAGGGCGCATCTGAGCGGGTACGCCCGCTGGGCCATGACCCATGACGGACTGCTGATCGTGACCTGGGACGAGGACGACAGCGGCCATTCCAACCACATCGCGACGATCTTCGTCGGCCAGCAGGTTCAGCCCGGCAGGTATCGCACGCCGATTGACCATTACAACGTGCTCCGGACCATCGAGCAGGCATACGGCCTGCCGTACCGCGGTCAGGCCGCTCGGCACTACCCGATCACCGGGATCTGGCGTCGCTCCGGCTAGGGCCGCCGCATCGACCCAGATGGGACAACTGTCCCTGTACGGGCGATGATGAATGCGCACGGGCGGGCCGGCGAGCAGGGGAGGGCGCATGTCGCAGTACGCGGACGTGGTCTTCGGGGGCGGCGCGCTGTACACGTCCGATTCCAGCGGCAGGCGCCTGATCCCGCCGACGGCGGCCGACGGCCGGCCGGCGACCTCGGCCGCGGTCAGGGGCGGGGTCATCGTCGCCGTCGGCGACGCGGCCGACGGCGCGATCACCGACCTGAAGGGCCCGCGGACCGAACTCGTCGACCTGCGCGGCCGGGCACTGCTGCCCGGCTTCCAGGACGCGCACGTCCACCCGGCCTTCGCCGGCGTGACCATGATCGGCTGCAACCTGATCGGGGCGGCGACTCTGGCCGAGGCGGAGGGCCGGATCGAGGCCTACGCGGCGGCGCACCCCGAGAAGGAGTGGATCTCGGGCAGCGGCTGGCGGATGGAGTGGTTCGAGCACGGGACGCCGAGCCGGCACCAGCTGGACAGGCTCACCGGCGGCAGGCCGTCGTTCCTGACCAACCGGGACGGGCACGGGGGCTGGGCCAACACCAGGGCGCTCGAGCTGGCCGGTTTCGGTGCCGGCACTCCCGACCCGCCCGACGGCAGGTTCGAGCGGGAGGACGACGGCACGCTGCAAGGCGCCGTGCACGAGGGAGCCGCGGACCTGGTCGGCGCGTTCGTGCCGAAGCCGACGTTCGAAGAGCGGCTGGCCGGGCTGCTGCTCGCCCAGCGGCACCTGCACGAGCGCGGCGTCACGGCCTGGCAGGACGCGATCGTCGGGCCGTACCTGGGCTCGCAGGACCCGCTCCCCGTCTACCTGGCCGCGGCCGGCTCAGGCCAGCTCACCGCGCGGGTGCAGGGCGCGCTGTGGTGGGAGCGCGGCAGGGGCGCCGAGCAGATCGACGAGCTGCGCGAGCGGCGCGAGACCGGGCAGGCCGGCCGGTTCCGCGCGAACACCGTGAAGATCATGCAAGACGGCGTCGCCGAGAACTTCACCGCCGGGATGCTCGAGCCGTACCTGGACGCCTGCGGCTGCCAGACCACCAGCCGCGGGCTGTCCCACGTGGACCCCGAGGAACTGCGCGCGCACGTGTCCGCGCTCGACGCCCTGGGATTCCAGGTACATTGCCACGCCATCGGCGACCGGGCGGTGCGCGAGTGCCTGGACGCGCTCGCCGCGGCGCGCGCCGCCAACGGCAGCAACGACCACCGCCACCACATCGCCCATCTTCAGGTGGTCCATCCCGACGACATGCCGAGATTCGCCCGGCTCGGGGTGACGGCCAACATGCAGGCCCTGTGGGCCGCACACGAACCGCAGATGGACGAGCTCACGATCCCGTTCCTGGGCCCCGGGCGCTCCGCGCGGCAGTACCTGTTCGGCGACCTGCTGCGCTCTGGCGCCCGGCTGGCAGCGGGCAGCGACTGGGCGGTCAGCAGCGCCAATCCGCTGCGGGCGATCCACGTGGCGGTGAACAGGTCGCTGCACGAGTCGTCCGGCGCGCAGGCCGAACCGCTGCTGCCGGGTCAGGCGCTCGACCTGGCCGAGGCGATGGCGGCCTGCACGATCGGCTCGGCGTACGTGAACCATCTGGACGACGTCACGGGCTCGATCGAGCCGGGCAAGCTGGGCGACCTTGATCGTGCTCGACCGGGACCCGTTCGTGCGGCCGGCGGCGGAGATCGCCGAGGCGACGGTGCTGGCCACCTATGTGCAGGGGACCGCCGTCCACCGGTCGCCCCTGCTCGGATGACCGCTACTGTGCCTTCATCAGGCCGATGCGGTTGCCCGCAGGGTCGCTGAAGAAGGCGATCGTCGGGCCGCCAGGGACATCCATCGGCGGGCTGATCGTCGCGCCGCCGAGCTGACCCGCCTTGTCCAGGGCCGCCTGCAGGTCGGGTACGGCGACGTAGAAGACGATGCCGTGCGGGCCGTCTGGACCGCCCGCCACGCCGCCGCCGATGCCGCCTTCCGACGGTTCGACCATCCCGTAGCTCATCGGGTTGCTGGCGTCGATCTTCCAGTCGAACAGCTGGGAGTAGAAGCTCTGAAGCGCCGCGCCGTCCGGTCCCGTTACCTCGAACCACGCCACTGGATTCGCCATAGCCGCACCTTCGCATCCGGCTCGCCTGCACCGGCGAGCACTGGTTGACTGCCTGCTCCGCGATTCGGGCCAGCCAGCCGGGCTGGCGGCCCGCTAACGACGCTACACCTGTTCGTGAGTGCGCCGCCGGGAAGGGCCGAACCTCCGTCCAGCACGGCCGCCGGGAACTGTCGGAACTGTCGGCGGGTGGTGACACCATGGTTCGGTGCCCGATGATGATGGTCCCGCGACCGGAGCGGTGACCGCGATCCCCGCCGTGGACCGTGCCGTCGTGGCACAGCGATGTGCGGCCCAGCTGCTCTCCGGGCCGCGCGCCGCGGTGGCGGCCGACGTGGTGCGCAGGGTGCTGGCGGTCCAGGGCCAGGATCCGCGTGGCGCCAGGCTGGCCGTCAGGGCCCGGTCCGCCGGGCTGACCGCTGCCGACGTCGACCGCGCCATGAGCGTCGACCGCTCGCTGCTGATCACCTGGCTGAACCGGGGGACCCTGCACCTCGTCACCGCCGAGGACTACTGGTGGCTGCGTCTGCTCACCACTCCGCCGCTGGAGACCGCTAACACGCGGCGGCTCGCGCAGGAAGGCGTCTGGGCAGACGACGCCGACCGGGCGGTCAGGCTGATCGACGCGGCGCTCGCGGCCGACGGGCCGCTCACCCGCGCCCAGCTCGGCGACCGGATAGCCGCGGCCGGCATCCGCACCCAGGGGCAGGCACTCGTCCACCTCCTGGCCAGGGCGTCGGCGCGCGGCCTGATCATCCGCGGGCCGATGATCGGCAGGCAGCACGCTTTCGTCCGGGTCAGCGACTGGCTCGGCACGCCGCCGGTCCCGTTCCGGCCCGCCAGGTTCGACCGTGACGCCGCCCTGGCCGAGCTGGCCAGGAGGTATCTCGCCGGTCACGCCCCGGCCAGCGAGCGGGACCTGGCCAGGTGGGCCGGGCTGCCGCTGCGCGACGCGCGGCGCGGGCTGACCGCGATCGCCGGCGAACTGCGTGCCCGCGGTGACGGGCTCGCCGAACTCGCGGCGGGCGGTGACCTGAGCGCGGCCGGCCGAGGTGGGCCCGGCCGGTCCGGCCGGAAGGCGCCGGCGTTCCCGCCGCCGCGACTGCTCGGCTCCTACGACCCGCTCCTGCACGGCTGGGTGGACAGGGAACCCGTGCTCGGCGGGGCCAGGGGCATCGTCACCGTCAACGGGTTGTTCCGGCCGTTCGCTCTGGCCGGTGGCCGTGCGGTGGCGACGTGGCGCCTGACCGGCGGCAGAGTTACGCTGGCCCAGTTCTCCCCGCTGCCGGGGTCCGTCGCTGCCGCGCTCGAGGCCGACGCGGCGGACGTGCTGCGCTTCCTCGGCGCGGAGCCGCCCGCTCAGAGCTGAGCCGCGAGAGCGGTCATGTCCGCGGCGACGAGGTCGACTCCGGCCGGCGGAGGCGGAGCCGCTCCGGCCGGTCCCCACTCCGCCGGCCGGGGCACATATGCGCTGCGCAGGCCAGCCCGCCGAGCGGCCTGCAGGTCGGCCGGGTGGCAGGCCACCATCAGCACCCGGCCGGCCGGGACCTCGAAGTACCAGGGAACCAGCGCGTACACGCGCGGGTCCGGCTTGTAGGTCCCGGCCAGCTCGGCGGACAGTACGCAGTCGAACGGCAGGCCCGCGGCCTTGGCCAGCCTGGTCAGCAGGCCGATGCCGCCGTTGGACAGCGGCGTGAGGATGTGCCGCTCCCGCAGCGCGGTCAGCCCGGGAACGGCGTCTGGCCAGGGAGCCAGCTCGTGCCAGGAGCGGACAAGCTCCCGTCGCTCCGCGTCGCCTAGCGCCTGCAGACCGTGCTCGGCGATGACCTCCTCGAGCATCTCGGCGTGCAGGACGTCGAGCGACTGGAATGGCCGCTCTCCGCGCACCACCCGCGCCAGCGCCGGCTGATACCTGGACCGCCAGGCGTCCGCGACCGCCGGCCAGTCCGCATCGAGCCCGGCACGGCCGCCGACCCTGGCCAGGGCGGCCGCGATGCTCGATCGCCAGTCGACCAGGGTCCCGAACACGTCGAAGGCGATGATCTCAGCGTCCACGGCCGCCACGCTATCCGAGCCGCCGCCCTGACCGGCCGGCCTAGCTGCTCGCGTACATCAGCGAGCCCGGCGTGGTCAGCAGCTGACCGGTCTCCAGCCAGGTCTTCAGGCCGGACAGGATCATCGGCCAGCCCCCGTAGATCTGGTCGTTCGCTCCGTCGCGGAGCTGGTCGTGGGTCAGGGTCAGCCGGCAGGAGTCCTGGACCGGTTCGATCTCCCACGTGACTCGGGACGCCCCCTCTTGCCTGACCTCGTCGCTCCACAGCGCGGTCAGCGTGTGCACGAGCCGGCGCGGCGGGTCGGCCTCGATGACCTCGCCCTCGCCGAGCAGGCCGCCGGCGCCCGGGGAGTCCATCGCCAGCCTGGAGCCGGGCTTCCAGTCCGAGGTGACCGCGGCGCCGAAGCTGTACTTGGCCCTGATCTGCGGGTCCGTGATCGCCTCCCAAAGCCGCTCGGGAGTAGTGCGGATGTAGATCTCGAACACTTTTTCCATCTGCTTCTCCAGTTCTTGCTTGATCTCGCTGAGACCGGCCGCCCAGGGCTCGGCGTACTTGCTGACCCACCGGTCGTGGATCAGCCGGATCGGCACGGGGTTGAGAAAGTGCAGCTTCTCGCGGCCCCGTCGCCGGGTGACGACCAGACCGGCCGCTTCGAGCTGCTTCAGGTGCTTCATCACGCCGAAGCGCGTGATGGGAAAGCGCGCCTCGAGCGCGTTCAGCGTCTGGCCGTCCGAGCGGAACAGCTCGTCGAGCAGGCTGCGCCGGGTCGGATCGGCCAGAGCGCGGAACACGTCGTCCATGACCAAGACAATAGGTGACCGATTAGTCACATGTCAAGCCGACGCTGCGCGGCATAGCTCCACGGGAACTTTCGGGCGGTGTCAGGCCCGGTACTGGGCGGCGGCAAGCTCGCGCAGCCGGGAGTGCGCGCCGCCCATGACGGGCGCGCCGGGCAGGTACCGCTTGGGCATCTTGGCTACCGACGTGTAGTTGACGTCGACCACGTTCGCCAGCGGTGCCTCGACCCCCTGGCTGACCAGTTGGTACGCGTCCATCGTGTCCATCCCGTACTGGCCGGCCAGCCAGAGCACGAGCTCGGTCTGAGCGATCCGGAACGCGTCCTCGAGCGGCCTGGCAGATCCGGCCGTCATGACGTAGGCGTCGTTTTCCAGCCGCGGCCAGGGGCACGCCGTGCCCTTGACCAGGTCGACGACCATGACCGTGTTCATCGCGGTCTCCACCGCGACGCCGCAGGTCTCTCCCTCGCCCTGGCGGGCATGCCCGTCACCCAGCGAGAGCAGCGCGCCCTCCACGTTCACGCCGAGGTAGCAGGTCGTTCCCGCGCACATCTCCGGGGTGTCCATGTTGCCGCCGAACGCGTCGGGCACCAGGGCGCTGCGGGCCTCCAGGTTGGCGGGCGCCACGCCGACGGTGCCGTGCATCGGGTTCATCGGCATGTCGACCGTGAAGTCACCCTGCCGCGCGGTGAACCGGCAGGTCTGGGCGGCCCGGTCGAGCTGCCACATCCAGACAAGCTCGGGCAGCGGCTCGGCCAGCAACGCGGTCAGATGAGTTCCGGTCAGCGCGCCGAACAGGGGAATCGTGGTAGACGCGCCCCAGTCCCTGGCCGGGGTGATCGACACGAAGTGGACGGCCACGGTGTCGCCTGGCTCGGCGCCCTCGATGTAGAACGGGCCGGTCTGCGGGTTCACGAACGGGAACTCGCAGACCTCGGAGACCAGGTCGTCCTCGCTGCGCACCCGGCCGAAGAACGCGTCTTCGGTAAAGACCTCGAGCACGACGGGCGTGCGGATCCTGGCCACCGGCGCCACGCCGCCGAACGTCCAGGCGTACTGCTCGGCCTCGGGCCGGAACGTGACTACCTGCAGATCACTCATGTAGCCACCCTAGGATCCGGCGTCTCGGCCGGCGCGGCGTCGAGGTGGATCAGCCCGACGTCGATGACCCGCTGCCGGTGACGCCGGTACAGGTACACCAGGTAGACGACGCCGATGGCCATCCAGATCGCCACGGCCGGCCCCATGTAGGAGAACGGCGCGCTCAGCGGCGTGATGAAGCTCAGGCCAGGAGCCTTGATGCCGGCCCCGGCAAGCCACGCGGGAATGAAGGCGGCGATCCCGAGCACCGGGACGATCAGGTGCGAAACCAGGCTGAACCCGTGCGCCCGGCGGGTGAAGTAGCCGATGCAGGCAACGTTCATGACCAAGTAGATGCCGACGAGCAGGATGACAAGCGCAGTGCCGATCATGGCGAACGCCGTGACCGGGTCGTAGCCGAAGCCGAGCCCGAGCATGACCGCGAGGCTGATGGCGCTGCCGATGGCGATCGCGGGCACCGGCGACCTGTGCCGCTCGCTGACCCGCGCGAACAGGGGCGGGAACGCCTTGACCCGGCCCATGGCGAACGCCGTGCGGCTGGCGACGTTCACGCCGGCGTTGGAGTTGGCCACCGTCGAATTGATGATCGCGAAGAAGACCAGCACCCAGAACAGGCCATACAGCGACCGGGCCACCCCCTCCCAGGACGCGCTGCCGGTGCCGGTGGTGAACTTCGAGAAGCCCGCCGGCCCGAACCCGACGTCGATCGCGTAGGTCGTGAACACGTACAGCGCGCCGATGAGCAAGGTCGACAGCAGCACGGCGAGTTGCACGGTGCGCCGCGGGTTGCGGGCCTCCTCGGCGAGCGGTGCCGCGCTCTCGAACCCGAGAAACGCCAGTGTCGTGAAGACCGAGCCGGCGATGACGCCGGACAGGCCGTGGTACTGGCCGGGCGGGGTGTACTTGAAGGTGAACACAGAAAACGTGTTGTGCCCGCCCGCGTGGATGACCAGGAGCACGGCCAGGATCAAGAACACGGCGATCTCGAAGATGCCGAGGATGGTGCCCAGGCGCGCCGACGCGCGGATGCCGAAGTAGCCGACGGCGAACACGATCAGCATCCCGAGGATCGACCACGGCCACCACAGGCTGGCCGACCAGCCGAACTCGGTGTTGAGCGTGGCCGCCGTCGTGAATCCCAGCTGCAGCAGCACCAGCGGCGCGACCAGCCACCCGACCACGACGTAGGCCCAGGCGACGAGGAACCCCGCTGCGGGGTGGATGCCGCGGGCGGCGTACGTCGCCAGGGATCCGGCTGCGGGTATCTCCTTGGCGAGCTGGCTGATCGTCCAGGCCGTGAACAAGGACGCGATGAGGGCGAAGACAACGGCGAGCGGAAGCGCTCCGCCCGCGAAGGCGACCCCGGCCGGGATCGAGGCGGCGATGGCCGCGCCCGGAGCCATGTCCGTGATGCTCTGGAATAGGACTTCGCGGAGCCCGACGGCGTCACGCCTGAGTCTCGTTCCGCCCGCTGCTTCGGTAAATTCGGTCTCGGCCACCGTCGCCTCCGTGGCTAAATGGGGAGCTTGCGCCGATCATGTCACGGCCACACCGTTCGACAACAGACCCAACACGGGCTAACTCGTGCAACTCGCACACTATTGGCCACGGCAACATCGGCGGAAACGTCCGGGTTCAGCGCGGGCAGGGGGCACAATCGTGGGCATGCGCCCGATGGACGTGCCGCCGCGCCGCCGGTTAGACCTGGACCAGGACTCGGCCGGAGAGGCGCAGGACTGGCCGCGCGTGCCCGACGGCCGGGCGCGGGCGCCGTCGGAGTTGCTGGACAACCTGCGGCTGCGGCTGGGCGAGCTACCGGCCAATCACCCCTCCGCGCCGCCCGCAGCCGACCGGCGAGAGCCAGGTGAAGGCTCAGAAGGCGGGGCGAGGGCCGCGGTTCCGGCCACGGACGCGGTTCGGACCGGGGACGGCGATCGCACGCGGGACGAGGCCAGTGCCGACGCTGGAGACCGGGTCGAAGGTGCGGACGGCCGCGCCGGGGAGAGTAACGGCGCCGGGGAGAGTAACGGCGCCGGGGAGAGTAACGGGCTCAAGACCGCAGGCGCCGACCGTGCAGGCGCCGTCGCCGAGGACATCCGCGCGGCCTGGCCGCGTGGCGCTGAACCCGCCGGCGCCGCGGACACGAGCACGCACGCCATGATGAACCTGCCGGACCGGGCAGGCCAGGCCGAGGTGTTCCGGCCGTGGTTCATGTCCGGCGAGCCGGGAAGTCCGTGGTGGGCCGCCGGGGATGACGTCTGGGACTGAGCGACGCGACCTGTCGTGTCGCTACTGCAGGAAGGTCACCTTGCCGGTGATGTCGGCGGCCAGCCGGACCGTGTCGCCGTCGACCAGCCTGACGTCCGTGCCGGGCAGCAGCCTGTCGTTGTTGACGAAGGTGCCGTTCGTCGAGTGCTCGTCCCTGATCGTGGCGCGCCCGGCGTCGTCGACGGTGACCAGCGCGTGCCGGCGCGACACGTTCTCGCACTCCTCGAAGGCGGCGGCGACGAGCGACTCGGCCGGGTCCCTGCCGAGCAGCACCGACGTGCCCGCCGGCACCTCGACGTTCCCGGCCGGGAAGCTGATCCTGAGCACGGCGGAGGAGATCCCGCGGCCGGCCTTGTCGGCCGACACGGCCTTCTGCGCGACTGTGATGGGAAGCGGCGGCTCGGCGGCTGACCTGACCCTTGGCAGGTTAGCTCCGCAGGTGAAGCAGATGAGGTCGTCAGAGCCGACCTCGGTCGCGCAGTCCGGGCAGGTCCGCGTCACCATCACAAAGTGCTCCTTCATCGACGATCCCACCACTGTTTACAGCCTAGCGCTGGTGCCGATGAGGGCAGGTAGCATCACTGCGTGATCAGCTTCAGTCTCGACGATGAGCATGAGGCTCTGCGCAGCACCGTCATGGAGTTCGCCCGCGAGGCGGTGGCTCCAGTCATCGGCGGCTTCTACGAGCGTAACGAGTTCCCTTACGACCTGGTTGCCCGGATGGGCAAACTAGGTCTTTTCGGGCTCCCCTTTCCCGAGCGGTACGGCGGCATGGGCGGCGACTACTTCGCGTTCTGCCTCGCGCTGCACGAGCTTGCCAGGGTTGACTCCTCGGTGGCGATCACCTTGGAGGCAGCCGTGGGGCTCGGCGCGATGCCGATCTACCGCTACGGCACCGACGAACAGCGCGACCAATGGCTGCCCGAACTCTGCCGCGGCGAGCGACTCGCGGCGTTCGGCCTCACCGAACCGGGCGGCGGATCCGACATCCCGGGCGGAATGCGGACGACCGCCCGACGCGACGGCGACCTCTGGGTGATCAACGGCAGCAAGGCCTTCATCACGAACTCGGGCACGTCGATCACGTCGGCGATCACGGTGCTCGCGATCACCGGCCGGTCCGGTGGCAGGCCGCAGATCTCCTCGATCATCGTCCCGGCCGGGACGCCCGGCCTGACCGTCGGCGCGAAGTACTCCAAGGTCGGCTGGTGCGCCTCGGACACCAGGGAACTCTCGCTGAACGACTGCCTGGTGCCGGCCGGCAATATGCTCGGGGAGCCTGGCCGCGGCTACGCCCAGTTCCTGCAGATTCTCGACGAGGGCAGGATCGCGATCGCGGCGCTGGCGGCGGGCCTGGCTCAGGGCTGCGTCGACGAGTGCCTGCGGTACGTCGGGGAACGGTCGGCGTTCGGCCACAACCTCGGCCACTACCAGTCCGTCCAGTTCAAGATCGCTGACATGCAGGCCAGGGCGGCCACGGCCCGGCTGGCCTGGTACGACGCGGCCGCCAGGCTGGTGGCCGGCCAGCCGGTGAAGGCATCGGCCGCGATCGCCAAGCTGACCACGTCGAACGCCGCGATGGACAACGCGCGCGACGCCACCCAGATCTTCGGCGGCTACGGCTTCATGAACGAGTTTCCCGTCGCCAGGTTCTACCGTGACGCCAAGGTGCTCGAGATCGGCGAGGGCACCTCGGAGGTGCAGCGGATGATCATCGCGCGCGAGCTGGGGCTGAAGTCCGATTCGTGAGGTCGGCGGTTTACTTGGCGATCATCTTCGCGACGTTGAGCTGGCTCCTGATCATGCCGACGGAGAACATGAGGTCGGCGGTGCGCTGAATGCTGGCGGTGATCGTCGACAGCGGGTAGACCCCGGTGGTGACGAGGGCGGCTTCCTCCCTGCTCAGCTTGGCGTAGGCGGGCAGCACCGCCTGGACCGGCCCTGGCATCGATGCCTCAGCGTCCGCCTGCGACAGTCCGGCGCGGAACGCGGCCACCTGCTTCGCATTCTCCCCGGACCACGACGTGCTGCTGAAGTAGCCCGCCAGCGGGATGCCCGCGGCTGCTCCGCTGCAGGCGTCGACCAGCTCGTACGCTCCTTTCTGCTGGGCCTGGTAGACGTACGGCTCGGTGAGCAGGGCGGCGGCGATCTGGCCGTGGACCAGTTCGCTGATCTCCTCCGGCTGGCTCATATTCTTCCAGGTCAGGCCCGAGAGGTTGACGTTATAGCTCTGCAGGACCTTCGTCGCTGATGCGATCACCAGGCTGTTAGGAGCGGCCGGAGCGACGGCGGTCACCCTATCGGTGTTCGGCGCGCCGATGACGCGGCCGGCTTCGGCTAGGCCGGCCGCGGTCGTGACGGGTGAGTTGGGCATTGTCATGATCTGGACGACCCCGGGCGCCGCGTCGTAGCCGTCGGCGAGGATCTTGTAGGCGTTCTTCTGCAGCGCGGGCTGTGCCGCGAAGAGGTCGCCGTAGTCGCCTGCGGCGACGTTGACCGTTCCCGCGCGCATCGCCAGCAGCTCGGCGGGGACCGAGCCGTAATCGAGAATCTGGACGTTGATTCCGGCTCGCGTGAAGAACCCGTCCCTCTTGCCCAGGTACAAGGTCGCGTTGTCGATTCCCGGCACGACGCCGACCTTGACGACCGGCAGATCCGAGGAGGCGGTCGCCGCGCTGAAGGGATTGCACGCCGTGACGGCCAGGGCGACGCCGAGGCCGGCCAGCAGAGCCGTGGCAGAGCGGGGTCGCCGGACCGATGGCCTGAGCGCGGGCCCGCCGATCCTGACCGACGACAGTCTCATCACGCTCCTCGGCTGGGGTCCGTGTGGCGGCTGCGTATAAGCGGTACGACGTTTGCTGGTGGTACGGACCGTTTTCTGAACACTGGCAATGTCGCAGAGAGTACCCTAAGGACGTTCGTGTCACAGGCGAAGCCGCTGAGCGCGGCAGCCGGCCGTGGCGGCCAGCCCACGGCCGCCGCGGTATTTCCGGTTGAAGCGCTTATCGCTGCATGTCGTCCAGTTCAGGGATAGAGTCGCCCATAGCTCTGTAAGTTGCGTGGCCACCGTAGGTCCGTCTCCGGGAGGGATTCCTAGATGCCGGTTCCGGTGCTCCGGAGCATTGGTCGCCTCCTGCTAACCAGGTGAGAGGTACATCGACTGTGCCGTCCCGAAGCAAGATGTCGCGCGATGCCGCGCCCGGTCCAGCCGGGCGGTCCGACGCCGGCGCTCAGGCGGCCTATGGCCCGCCGGCCGGCGGTCCTTTGACCGATCTGCTAGATCCGGCGGCCGACTCGCGGCGAGTAGAGGCTCCGGCCGGGCAGCCGGCCCGCGGTTCCCGCGGCCGAATGCTGAGGAACTGGCGGGTGCGGTCGCGGCTGGTGCTGCTGATCGCGATCCCGACCGCCACGGCGGTCGCGCTCGGCGCCTCGAGCATCGTCTCGTCCTGGCGGAGCGCGGTTGACTATCAGCGGATCGCCCAGCTCGCGTCGCTGAGCTCGAAGGTCACGACGCTGGCGTACGAGCTCGAGTACGAGCGCGACAACACCGTCTGGTATATCGCGCAGAAGACCGATCCCAGTACTGGATCGCTCGAGAGCAACCCTGGCGTCGCGGCCAAGAACCAGCTGGAGGTCGTCCGCCAGCAGTACAAGTACACGGACAGGTATATCGGCCCGGTGCGGGCGGGGGTTGCCGAGATCGGCTCGGACTTTTCCCCTGGCGTGCTCCAGGAGGCCCACTCGGTGAAGTCGGAGCTCGGCTTCATCCAGAGCGTGCGGAACGCGGCCCTGTCCGCGCAGACCTCGGCGATCGACGTGATCGACCGGTACTCCGCCGTGATCGACGTGCTGCTGGCATTCGAGGACCAGATCGCACTGAGCGGCAATGACCCGGAGCTGACGTCGACCGTGAGCGCGCTCAGCCAGATCTCCAGGTATCAGGAGGAGTACTCGATCCAGCGCGGTCTGATCGTCTACGCACTGAGCCCCGTCGGCAGGTTCGCGCCGAACATGTTCCAGATGCTGAGCGACTCGGTGGCGAACCAGGAGTCGGACCGCACGCAGTTCCGGAACTTCGCCTCGTATCAGCAGAACAACCTGTTTACGGTGGCGCTCGCCGCCGGCTCGCTGGCCGACCGGGTCAAAGCCTCCGAGTCGGGGGTGATCCAGTACCAGCCCACGCATAGGTCACTGGCCACCATCGGGATCGGCCCGCAGGAGTGGTTCGGCAACGTGACGCAGACGATCGGCAAGGTCAGGTCTGTTGAGCAGGCCCTGGTCTCGCAGGCCGTCAACCGCGCCCAGGCGCTGCGCAAGAAGGCGATCATCTCGGCGGTCGGCATCGGCAGCGCCGTCCTGCTCGTGCTGATCATCTCCCTGCTGTTCACGGTCGTCGTGGGCCGGTCGATGGTGCGGCCGCTGCGCCGGCTGCGGGCCGGAGCGCTCGAGGTGGCCGGCGTCAGGCTGCCGGAAACCGTGCGCCGGATGAGCGAGGCGGACAGCGAGAACATCCCGATCGATGTCGAGCCGATCGACGTGGACTCCTTCGACGAGATCGGCGAGGTCGCCCGGGCGTTCGACCAGGTACACCGCGAGGCGCTGCGGCTGGCTGCCAACGAGGCAGCCCTGCGCGGCAACGTCAACGCGATGTTCGTGAACCTGTCCCGCCGCAGCCAGTCGCTGGTCGAGCGGCAGATCAGGCTGATCGACGAGCTCGAGCAGGGCGAGCAGGACCCGGAGCGGCTGGGCAGCCTGTTCCAGATGGACCACCTCGCCACCCGCATGCGCCGCAACTCGGAGAACCTGCTGGTCCTGGCCGGCCACGACTCCACCAGGCGGTGGAACCAGCCGGTCGCGCTTGTCGACGTGCTCAGGGCCGCGATCTCGGAGATCGAGCAGTACGAGCGGGTCACGCTGAACGTCCAGCCTGGCATCGCCGTTCGCGGCCCGGCCGTCAACGACGTCGTGCACCTGATCGCCGAGCTCGCCGAGAACGCGACGTCGTACTCCTCGGCCGACACTCCGGTGAGCGTGTCCGGGCATCTGCTGAGCAGCGGGGGAGTGCTGCTCGACATCACCGACCTCGGTGTCGGCATGGGCAGCGAGGAGATGGCGCACGCCAACTGGCGGCTCGACAATCCGCCGGTCGTCGACGTGGCCGTATCCCGCCGGATGGGCCTGTTCGTGGTGGCCAGGTTGGCGGCCAGGCACGGCATCAGGGTCCGGCTGCGCCCGGCGAGCGGGGCCGGCCTGACCGCCCTGGTCTGGTTGCCCGACGAGGTCGTCGCCCATGAGGGCGCTACCAGGCCTGGCGGCCTCGGCCGGTTCCCCGAGCCGCTGGCCAGGTTCGCCATCGGATCGGGACCCGCGGGCATCGCCGGCCCTGCGAGCCCCAGCGGCTCGGGCGGCCAGCTGCCGGTCGGCTCGGGGGTCGGCAGTTCGATGGGCTCCGGCGAATGGCCGTCGGCCGGCGCGTCGACCGCAGAGCAAGAGGTGGCGGCCGCGCGCGCGCCCCGGTTCGCGCCGCCCCAGCAGGACGAGTCTGACGCACTCGGCCCGCAGCGGATTCCAGGTGTCGGGCCGCATCCTGGCCGGTTCGAGCCGACATCGACCACCCCCATCCCGGCGGTCAGCGCCGACTCGCCGTCTGAGCCTGCTGCCTACGGCGGCGAGTTCGGCCAGCAGCCGGGCATGTCCGAGTCCGCGTCCGAGGCCTCGGGCGATGCGTTCGGCACCGTCCCGACTCCCGCCTTGGGTGCCGAGTACCCGTCGGCGCCGTCTCAGCCGGCCGTGAACGAGTGGTCGGCGCCGGCCGCTGTGGCCGGGACGGAGGAGCAGCCCGTCCAGCCCGCCGCCGCCGGTTCTGACAAGCCTGCAGCCGCGTGGCCCGGCGAGCAGGTCACCGCGCCCGCGGCGGTGTGGCCAGGCGCCCAGGTCGCGGAATCGGGCCTGTCGGCGTCTGGCCAGCTGGCGCCTGGTCAGTCCGCGGCTGGTCAGCCGGCGTCGGCGTGGTCGGGCGAGCTGCAGGAGCAAGCCGTTCTCGGCGCACCGGTCACCGGCTTGCGCGGATCCGGCGGCGGCTTCCTTGGCCAGGACTCCGGGCAGGCCTCGGCGAACGGCGGCGTCATCGTGCCGCCGGCCGGGTCGCTCGGCGAGGAGAACAGGCTCCCCATCTTCGAGGCCGTCGAGTCGGACTGGTTCCGCCGCGGACGGCCCACCGTCGACGTTCCCGGCGGCAGGGCCGAGCGCGCGGCGGCCAGGAGCTGGACCTCGCCGGCGGACGAGGGCTGGAAGGCCGCGGAGGCCGCGGCGGTTCCCACCTCGGGCGGAACCACGCTGGCAGGCCTGCCGAGGCGCGTTCCCAGGGCGAATCTGATCCCGGGAACCGCGACCGAGACCACTACGCCCGCGCCGGTCCGGTCCGCCGCCGCTACCAGGGAGCGGTTCGCTAGTCTGCAGCGAGGAATGCGAGAGGGACGCGCCGCCAGCGGCACCGACCAGGGTGACGAGACGAGCGATGATTCCCGTGATGGGTGACATGGGAGCACTGGCACAGTCATGCTAGTTATGCGAATTCCGCAAGTAGGGTCAGGGGAGGCGCGCATGCCCGGTTCGACCGGCATGGCGCCCACCCGTCATGACAGGAAGGAGCGCCGGTGAGTCCGCTTACCCGTCCGGCACAGGATCTCAACTGGCTGGTTACCAACTTCGTTGAGCGAGTGCCCTCGGTTGCGCATGCCATCGTCGTCTCCTCTGATGGCCTGCCAATGGCGTACTCGCAGGGCTTTCCCCCTGAGCGGGTCGACCAGCTCGCTGCGGTCACGTCGGGTCTGACCAGCCTCACCCAGGGCGCCTCGCGGGTGTTCGAGGGCGGGGCCGTCTCCCAGACTGTCGTCGAGATGCAGCGGGGCCTGCTGATCGTCATGGCGATCAGCGACGGATCAAGCCTGGCTGTCCTCGCGGCTGCCGATTGCGACATGGGTCTTGTTGCCTACGAAATGGCACTGATGGTAGAGAGGGTCGGCAGTGCCCTCACGCCAGACATGCGTGGTTCGGCCCCTCCTAGCTGGCCTGGTGCTGGCGGGTAATGACAGGAGCGATCGGTGTCGGTTCCCCGCCACGATGAGTGGATGGTGGACGGTGGCAGATCCGGACCGGACAGCCACCGGCCAGGACCGGCGGACGGGCGCAACGGTGGCCCCCCGTCCCCGGACGATTTCGGCGTGCCAGACACTGCGTTCGGCCTACCGGATCAGGCTAGCTCGCTGGTCCGTCCTTATGCCGTAACCGGGGGCCGGACAAAGCCCAGTTATCAGTTGCAGATCGAGGCTATGGTGTCGGCATCACATTACGAGGCCCGCGATCTTTCTGTATTGAGTCCGGAATGCCAGTCAATTCTCGGGTACTGCCGTGACTGGCGTTCCGTTGCCGAGATCTCCGCGGTCCTGCGAATGCCGCTCGGAGTCGCCCGGGTCCTGATCGGGGACATGGCGATGGAGGGACTGGTCCGGGTACACCAGGCGGACCATGGGCAGGGCCGGCCAGATCTCAACCTTCTTGAAAGGGTGCTCAGTGGACTTCGGAAGCTCTGAGACGGCTTCGGGTGTCGAGACCGACGCCGCCGTGACGTCTGTCAAGATCGTCGTGGCCGGCGGCTTCGGCGCGGGCAAGACAACCTTCGTCGGCTCGGTCTCGGAGATCACGCCGCTCACGACCGAGGCAGTCATGACGTCGGTCAGCGACGGCGTCGACGACCTGTCCCACACCCCGGACAAGACCACGACGACAGTCGCGATGGACTTCGGCCGGGTCACGCTCGACGCCGGCCTCGTGCTTTACCTGTTCGGAACTCCTGGCCAGCACCGATTCTGGTTCATGTGGGACGACCTGATCCAGGGCGCGATCGGTGCGGTGGTGCTCGTGGACACCCGCCGGCTCGCGGACTCGTTCCCCGCGGTGGACTACTTCGAGTCCGCCAACCTGCCCTTCATCGTGGCTGTCAACGGCTTCCACGGCGACTTCCCGCACGGGGTCGATGACGTCAGGGAGGCCATGTCGCTCGGCCGTGAAGTGCCGATCGTGCAGTGCGACGCCCGGGGCAGAGGCTCCACCAAGGAAGTGCTGATATGCCTGGTGGAGCACGCGATGGCGATGCAGCTCAGCGTCCGCTAGAGGAGATCCCGCACCCGCCCGGCGCCCGCGTGATGCTCGGGCGGGATGGCTGCCTGGACGGCCCGAGACCAGGAGCGCAGGCCTGCGGTAATGTGCACCCGACGCACGGGGCGGTAGCTCAGCCGGTCAGAGCAGCGGACTCATAATCCGCCGGTCGTGGGTTCGATCCCCACCCGCCCCACCTTGTCTGACCTGGGCAGACGTGCTCAGAGACGCCCGCAGAGCGGTCAGGGAGACGGGCTGAAGTCAACACCTGGGTAACACTCGTGCGGATCATGACCCGGCCCTGCCTTGCGGACCAGTTCCGCAGTCCGCTCGGCGGCGGCCATGTGGGCCTCGATCAGCACATGCGTATAGCGATCGTTGACCGAACGGTCCGAGTGGCCGACCGTGCGCATGCGCAGCTCCTGCTCCACCCCGGCGTCCCGCATCAGCGAGTTGCCGGTGTGCCGTCCGCCTTCGTGGAGCTTGATCACGGGGCACGCCAGCCTGGGCAGCCAGCCGCTTGAACCGGCGGCTGACATGGTCGGGGTTCCACGGCTGGCCATCGGGCTTGCAGAAGATCAGCCCGTGGTCCTGCCAGGCGTCGTCGGCCTCCAGGGCCTAAAGCACATGGGCATCGTGGTGATCCCGCAGCAGCCCTGCGGTCTCGGCGTCCAGGAAGATGAGCCGCTCGCCCGCCCTTGTCTTGGGCTTGCCCTCGGTCAGCTTCCCGCCGAGCTGGAGCAGCGTCCGGCTCACGGTCAGGACCCCCTGGTCAAGGTCCGCGTCGTCCCACCGCAAACCGGCCAGCTCGCCGCGGCGGCAGCCGCTCAGCACCATGACTCTGAAGGCCAGGCCCAGCGGGTCGCTCGCGGTGCCCGCGATGAACCTGGCGGCCTCGGCCGGGGTCCACCGCTTCGCCTCGGGCGGGTTCTCGGCCTCCAGCTCGATCCCGGCGCACGGGTTCCACGCGATCCTCCGCTGCTTCACGGCGGCGCTCAGGGCAGCCCGCAGGGTGGCCAGTACACGGTGCCGGGTACCTGCTGATCCCGGCACCCCGGCAAGCACCGCCTCGACATGGCCGGTGTTCACCCGCTCCAGCGGCAGCTCGCCGATGACCGGCTTGATGTACACCCGGATGTGGGTCTCGTAGCCGCGGACGGTGCTGGCCCGCTTGGTCCGGCGCTTGCCGTCCAGCCAGCCGTCCAGCCACCCGCCCGCAGTCTCGCCTGGCGTACCGGGGTCGAGCCCGAGCGCGAGCTTGTGCCGGATGTCTTCCAGTGAGGGCATCGGCGAGCCGCGCCTAACCTTGACGATCACGTCGCCGATCTTGCAGCGGGTGGTCTCGTCCGGTGCCAGGCCGAGCAGCTTCCCGACATGCTCGGCGGCTGCCTTGGCCTCGGCCTTGCTGGCGTACCCGGCTCGGTGTAGCTGGCGGGTACCTGTACTCGAAGGGATGCGGCAGGCGAATCCCGCCGATCCGTGCCGGGGGTTCCAGGACTCGTCCGCCCTGCAGAGCTTCGTGCAGCCGGGACCGCGAGACCCCCAGGGCCTCCGAGACCTGGCGCAGGACACTCCAGCGCGGGGCTGGCCAGGCCATGATCGACAGCGACGGCAGGACCTGGCGGACCCGTGACGGCAGGCCCGCCACGGCTGGCGATCACTTCGAGGCCATGACCGGGATCCGCCGCCGCACGGAAGGCCTGTTCGAGCAGGGTCCGCGCACGAAGGACAACCCCGGCCGTCCTGACACGGTCAGCATCGAGCGGGAGCGTTCCGTCCCCGCCAGCACAGCCCGTGCGGTTAAGGCGCTGGCACGGCAGGCTCACCTGGAGACCAGCACGGACCGCCAGGCTCAGCGCCAGGCCGTCCGGGCCGAGCACGACCGCAGGCGGGACGGCCTGCAGCGGCGCACGGGCGGCCCCCGTCACCATGACTACGCCTGGCCTCAGCTCGAACGCCAGCGCGCCCAGGCCCAGGCCCAGGCCCGGCGCCAGCCCCGGCCGGTCAGCCTGTCCAATGCCATGGACGGCTACGGCAGCGAGGATTTGTACGGACCCTTGAACGGGTCACTCGGCGCGATCACGCTGAGCGGGTGATCTCAGGTGAAGACCCGGACTTCGGCGGCTTCGAGGACACCCTGAGTTTCGCCTACCTGTGCAGCACGGCTCCTGAGCGCGATCGTCACGAGATCCAGGCCAGCGCCCTGGCCCAGATGGGCGAGGCCCCGGCTGGCTACCAGCACATGCGCCGCATGCAATACCGGGGCGGCCCGGACGTCTCCGGCCTGGCTGAGGCGCTGGGCCTCGACTAGGGAAGGTGCCAGGAGTGCCAGCTAAGAAGAAAGTTCAGAACGCAGACCCGGCTCCGGACCCGGAGCAGATCCCGGAGCCTGCCTACGCCAGCCTGCCCCCGATGAGGCCATCGCGGGCGTGCTGGCCACGGGCCACGACGTCGGCGGCTCCCCTGGCCTGGGAGCGGCGGTGAGTAACTGACGGCGCTGTCCAGGTTCGCGCTGACCGCGAACGTCACGGTCACGCCGGAGGCCCTGGCGACGGTGGTGGCCGGTGAGCCCGGCACGGGCGCTCCGGCAGGTCCCGGAAACGCGGCCACGGGTGCCGCCTCGGCAGGCAAGTTCGGCCTGTACCCGGCCAGCTACCAGAAGGGCCAGGTCATCTACGCCGACTCGGCAGCCGGTCTCACGACCGGCCCGCAGGTGCTGTACCAGGCCGGCGGCCACGCCGGGACTGCCCCGGCGTCTCACGGGGTGCCGGGGTTCGGCACCGGGGCGTCGAACAGCTCGGCGTAACACAGCAGCTCGGCGCGCGCACCGCTGGACCTGGGCTCGCAGCCGGTAACCTCGCATTGGAATGTCAAGCAAGAGTGCAGGGCTCAGGCGCCGGCAGGCTGCCCGTCGCAAACGGGAGCGGCAGCCAGGCAGGTCGCTGCATACCAGGACGGAGCGGGAGCGCGAGGACCTGGCGCGCCAGGCGGAGCGCGCAGCCAGGCACCGCCGTGGCCAACTGGCCAGGAGCGCTGCGGCTGCGACGGCGGTGCCCTTGGCGGCGGCCACGGCGCTGCAGCTCATCTCGGCCGATCGCATCGAGCTGCACCAGCTTCCGGCATATGTCCCTGCGCGGGTGGTGTGGGGCATCGACCGCCCTGAGGTACCGCACCAGGAGCTGCCAGGTCCGGCCGAGCCCTGGCTGTCCTCAGCGGTCCTGGCGTCAGGCACAGCGGTGATGCACGATGGCCCGGTGCCGCTGCGCTGGTGGCCAGTCACCTGGTAAACGAGCACGCCGTGACGGCAGAGCAGACCTGCTTAGCCTGCCCCGCCCGCTGGCGGGCTGATGAACCTCACGAACTGCCTGCCGAGGTCATTGGTGAGCCGGTCCATCAGCACTTCATACGTGACCATGCCCGGCAGGCTGGCCGTCATCAGTCCTGCTGACATGAGGTCGCTGGCGACGAGTAGGTAGAACTCCTGCCTCCCCTGCATCTCGGGGAGCCCAGCTTCCACGGTCATCGTTCTGCTGCCAGCCATGACGCCCTGAGGTGGCGTGAGGCTGTGCCTGGCGAACCATGCGGGAGGGTCATCCCAGAGCTGCAGCATCCGCAGGTGCGATGGCGTGTACCGGTCGACCAGGTTCAGGAAGATGGCCTGCGTGTCCGCGTCGGGCGCGTCGGGGGCCACCGAGTTGAGCACGGCATTCCGCAGCGCGGTGATCTTCTCCTCCTGATGCGTGTGGTAGATCGTCCGAGTGGTTGTGACCACAGCATCGACGAACAGATCGTTGCTCGCCAGGTTCTCGAAGTCGACATCGCCGATTCGCTCGCGCAAATCCTCCAGCCCCTCTGCAAGCCTGGTGAGCCACTCGTCACGGCGCTGATCCAGTCGCCAGCCGACAGCCGTGACGAAAGCGGCGGCAAGAACTGGGCCTGCAATGGGAACGTAACCGAGGGCAACCTCCGCTGCGCGCTCGGCTATCTCGCGACTGGTGCTCTTGCCGGGAGGCGTGGTCTCCATGCCTTACAACGTTATAGCGAGCCCGCGTCGCAGGTGATGACTTCCGCGTCTGTTGCACGCGCCTCGAAACTGCGTTCTAATCGAGCGGTGGACGTGCGACTTCCTGACTGGTGGGACTACCCGTGCCAGTGGCAGGCCGGGCATCCGTGGGCCCCTGGCAGGGTGGTCGTGGGCTGGCATCCGTGCGACTACCCGCAGGCGCTGGCAGCTCCGGGCGGTAACGGGCACCTGGCGGTGCGCTGCGCCGAGCCGGGATGCACGTCGAGCTGGTTCAGGCCGAGGTGCGGCCCGGCTCCCAGATTACGCTAGTCGGTCACTCCCAGCCGATCCCAGGCTCACGAGCCTCGACGGTGCTGCCGTCGCCTAGCCTCACGTAGGCGATCAGGTCCTGGTACCGAACTCCATCAGCCTGGCAGCTATCCCTGATGGCCCTGGTCTCGACATACCAAGAAGCGTCCGCTCCTGGCTCCAGCCGGTGTGGCAGGGACGCGGAGAACGGTGCCTGTTCGGTGATGAACATGCTGCGGTCATCTGGAAATTTCAGCCCCCACGCCTTCACGGTCACTGGCGCGCGGCCCCGGTTTGTAGCAGTGACGTCGACATGCGGCTCACCGAGCTGCGCGCCGTAGGTCGGCAGCGCGGTAGTCGCCGTCACCGCGAGAACAGGACCACTCTGCCGCCAGGTGATGACTTGCCAGCCGAAGGAGGCCAGGCTGATGACGATCGCCGAGATTGAAAGGATGTCTGCGAGCACGCGGTGATTCTTCTACTTCCCGCACCGGCCGGTGCCCGATTCCGTCGATGCGCGGCAAGCGCCGCTCTGGCCGAAAAGAATCGGTTGTCAGTGCTGGCCGCTAGCCTCACTGACATGCTCGCTGACGACCCCCAGGCGCTCTACCGCACCCGCGCCAAGGACGGAACCCTCCTGTACATCGGCAAGTCGAACGATCCTCTTCGCCGGTCTGAGGAGCATCGCAGGTCGAAGGACTGGATGCCCTACAGCGCCGTCAGGATCGACCTGGAGTGGTATGCGGGCCTGGCGGCGGTCCTGGAGGCCGAGGCACGGGCGATCCGGACTGAGCACCCGGTGTACAACATCCAACACAACAGGGGCCGGATTAGGATCGAGGCGAGCGTCACCGCGGAGGTCGAGACTTCGCCCGCCAGCCTCTTTGCCCTGGGCGCCGGAGCGGTGGGCCTGGCCATGCTCGCGAAGTGGGCCTTCGACTGGCTGGCTACCTGGCGGGTCCGCCAGATGACCGAGCGGGACGGCCTGCCCTTCGAGGCTCCGGTTGTCCGCAACCCGTTCACGGAGGACCCGCCTGGCGCAATGCAGAAGATGCTCTGGTTCTGCGTAGCCGCCGCAGCGGCGAGCGGCAGCAAGGATGAGCAGGCCATGGCCGCGTTCAGCGCGCTGGTCCGGGCGGAGGCACAGCCAGCAGGACGTTCAGCCTCTGACTAGCCTTGGTCTTCCCTGCCCCCGCTGCCTTGCTGATACATAGGGTTCGGATCGCCGCTGTAGCCTGAGGCTTCCTCGCCCTCGTGGTCGTCCTGCTCGTGGGCATATTCCCACTCTGCTAGGGCTGGCTGGATGTCCTGCCAGCCTGGTCCTGTAAAGGTCTCCGATTTGCTGCAGTCGTTACAGGTTTCCCTATGGGTATAGGTGACCATGTCTCTCCCCCCGGCTACGCGCTCTACCTGCGTATAAGCGTGTACCCACCCCGCGTGGTGCTACCCGTGCCGGCCTGGCTGACGAGAGTGATCCACGTCGCCAGGCCGGGCCGTTCAAGGGATGCCGTCGCCGGTCCGGACGCGGCTCAGCAGCTCGCTGCCGCGCCGGTAGAGGATCCACCAGGCGGAGCCGGAGCGGCACTCGACCGCGAGCCCGGCGACCGGGCGGCCGTCCTCCCGGTACCAGGTGCCGTGCGTCCCGGTGACCAGCAGCTCGCGGCCGTCGTGCACGAGCAGGTCGCCCTTGCGGACCTGCCCGGCCGGGACCGGGACCGCGGTCACCGGGACGCCTCGTCTTCCAGGTACTCGGCCAGGTGCTCGGCGCTGTCCGCGTTCAAGACCTTGCGGTGATCGTCGCGGCGCCTGGCGCACCACACGGGGCCGCCGACCATGCGGCGGACCTTCCAGATCTCCCAGAGCGGCCAGTCGGCCTGTAGTTGCGCGAGGGCCAGGGTCGGTAGGGTTTCCCATAGCCAAGGGCTCCGTCCTTGGTCAGGGCCGGGATCACGGGTGCTTCCACACCCGCCCGGCCCGCTTTCTTTAAGATGCTGGACAGCATTTCAGCAGCACACTATGCCTGTCCGGCCATGACCGTCCACGGCTGGACAGGGCCGATCGGCGTATTCCCAGGTCAGCTATGGTCGGTCGCGTGACGGTTGATCATGGAAGCGATGTGCCGCCTTACCGGCAGCTCGCCGCGATCCTGCGAGCGCAGATCGAGGCGGGGACGCTAGCGGCGCGCTCGCCGCTGCCGTCGATCACCCGTCTGCAGCAGGAGCACGGCCTGGCCAAGGGGACTGTGCGGAAGGCGATCCAGCTTCTCGTGGATGACGGCTACGTCCGGATCGAGCCGGGCTGGGGCACGTTCGTGGTCCCGGTGGCCGGACGCGGCAAGCCCCGCCAGTCCGGAGACTGAACGGGGCTCTGCCGTGTGCTTCCCCGGCTACTGGTGATACCAGGTGACGAGCTGGCAGGTCGTGGCACCGAGCGGGATATTCGCTGTCTGAGCCAGCCCGTTGGGATCGTCGCCGTACCCGCGCAGCGTGGTTCTCGATGACCGTCCACTCCAGGGACTGGCCCTGCGTGATGAAGCCGCTGGCCTGCTCCTGGTCGGAGCCCATCTCGGTGCCCGCTGAGTCGTAGAACGCCACCGCGAATCCGGTCACCTCGGCGGTATATGCCGAGTCGTTGGTGAGCGTGAGCTGGTAGGCCAGCGTGCCATCGCCAGCCGATGAGTTCGCGATGCTGCTCGGTACATCGCCTGACTGGAACAGCCCGGTTGCCGCGTTCGTGGTGCCGGGCACCCACTCGTATCCCCATCCGGCAGTCGCCGGTCAGGCTGGCTGCCGTGGACACGGGCGACGGCGGAGCAGCCGCGATGGCCGACGGATGAGCGCCAGGACGGGAGTCGCAGCTCAGCTTGCCCGGCGCTGCCTGGACGATGATCCCCGGAAAGCCCGAGCTGACGCATCGCTCACCGGGTGCCCGTGGCTGCAGTACAGTATGTCGCGGCCCAGGAAGTGGAGGTTGCGTGAGCGCCAGTGACCCGCTCCTTGACCCGGACGCGATCGACGATCGAGCAAGCGTTCCGGCGGCTCGGGGACCGGCTGGCGCGGCGTGGCCTGGTCGCTGCCGTATACGTCTACGGTCGGCGTCATGGAAGTGATCACCAGCGGTGGAACGGTGCGCCCGGGTTGACCGGCGAGCGCAGAAGTGGTCATACTTATAGTCATGAGTGAGACGATGCCGCTGGCCAAGGTCAAGGCGCACCTGTCTGAGGTGGTCGACCGGGTGACCACCTCACATGAGCGAGTCAACATCACTCGCCACGGGCACCGGGAGGCTGTCGTTATCGCCGCGGACGACCTCGATGCCCTGGAGGACACTCTGGACATCTTGTCCAACCCCGATGCTGTCCGCGAGATAGCTGAGGCCAGGGAGGCGGCAGCGCGGGGGGAGGGCTTGGACCTTACCGAGGTCCGGCGCCGCTACCTGGGCCGCAGTGCCTGACTATGGTCTGCTGGTAACGCCCCCCGCGCAGCGCGCCCTGGATCGGCTGCCAGAACGGGTCGCCGCCGCGATCGTGGAGCTTCTGACTGGGGACCTGCTAGCTGCGCCGCGACGGGTGGGAAAGCCGTTGCGCCGCGAACTGGCGGGGATCTGGTCTGCCCGGCGCGGTTCTTACCGGGTGCTCTATGAGATCGACGATGAGATGCAGTGCGTCGTTGTTCTCCGGATCGACCATCGCGCGGACATCTACCGGCCCTGACAATCAACGCGTTGGTGGCGCCGCCAGTTCACCCTGCGGCGCCTTCCTGGCTCGCGACCTGCGCAAACGCACGGAGAGGGTTCGCCTGCGACCACAAGATCGTGGTTCGCATAATGGTACGTCCGGCCCACCGGCCGCCCCACCGGAATCGCTGCCTTTCTGCGGGTGGTGCTGGCACCATCATCACTCAGGTGGCGCAGTTATTGGTGAAGGTGGCATGAGTTTCTCCCGCTTGCCCTGGCGGGGGCATACGGCGTAGGAAGCGGGTTGTTCTAGCCGACCCAGACAATGTCGAAGATCCGGATCTGCCGGGCGGCGTCATCTACGTAGAATCCGATGATGCCGGCGCCTAAGGCGAAGATGGTCTCCCGGAACCGGGCGTCGGCACCGGGTGGTCTGATGGCGGCGTCCCAGGGTCGGTCGGATAGTTCGACCGCCCGCTCGATGAGCGCGTCGCGTCCCCAGGCCGGCAGACTGTGGAACTGGACCTGGGCGCCGGCGCCGAACTCGACCCGGTAGGTCACCGGCGGGGCCAGCCGGGGATCACCTGCTCGGCGGTGGCGAAGTCGTCGGCGCGTCCCTGACGGGCGCTCTCCATGCGGGCGTCGTAGCCGGGATCGGAGTAGGCGATCGCGCGGAGGTGCCAGAGCCGCAGCAAGTCCTGCAGGCCGCGGAACTGCTCCGGCCGCCGTGCATCGTACACCGCGGCCTCGTACTCGGCCAGGAACTGGGCGTGGTACTGGCCGGGCAGGGCCCGCAAGATCTCGACCGGGTCGTCCGGATCGATCACGCCGGAAGGATGCGCGGTCATCGGCCGGGGTCCTTTCGTCGTCGCGAGCGGATCGGGCCCGGTTCTTAACGTAGACCCCTGCCGCCGACAGCGCCCGGTCACAGTCGGCGTGTTGAGGTGGTGGGCCGGGCGCGCATCGCCAGCGCGCGGCCTTGAGCGGGCGGCGGGGCCACCTGCACCCGCGCCCGGCATCGAGGACCCCGGAGCCGGCGAAGACCCCAGAGAGCACGATAATGACCAGCCCAGGCGACGACCCACTTCCGTGCCAAGAACGCGGACGGGCAAAGCGATCAGAATGCCATGGAGAACGGGACGTGTCACCACCAGCAGCAATCACAGAGCGTGAGTCGGCTTGCCAGAGGCGACGCTGGATCGCCGAATATTTGCGGGCAGAACTGGCGTCTGCCTGGCAGGCGAGGGTCGGCCATATCATCCACTTCTGTATTCTCGGGAGAACGCCACGACGCGGCGTATAACGCGATCGTCATTGGTGACCCGTCCGCGGCGTCGTGCTCGTCCACGGTGCCGTCGGATGCGCTGTCGACGGCTGGGACGTGGGCGCGGCGGTGAACGGGAACGTGGTAGTGCTGGGCACGGCTCCTGCGCTCGGCGGGCGACCACGTTGATCAGTGACGCGATCGCGTATGCCGCCTCGAGCGGGTCTAACAAGACCGGCCTGTATGTGTCGCTGATGCGAGTACGCGAGCGTGAGCGACGGGACATATGTGCCGCTGCTGGCCAACGTGGAAGGCGGCGGGTTCACGGTGACGGGGCAGCGAACTGCCCGTCTGATGCCGGGACGGTGAACACGTGGCAGGCGCTGGCGCTGGCGCAGTTCAACCGCCTGACGTCAGCAAAGCTGGGGCCGTAGTCTTCGCCGGCCTGCTCGGTGGAGGAAACCTTCAACGCGTGGCCGCCGGCGCTGGGCGGCCTGGCCTACTGCAAGGGCGCATCGCCGGCGACCTTCACGGCCTCGGACGGCGCGACCGGGCAGGCCCACCTGCTGGCGGGCACCCCGGCCAGCGCGGCGACGCCGCCGACCCTGAATACCGAGAACGGCGACTTCACCGAGACGGCGACTGATATCTCGATCCCGACGTTCGGGCCGTCGCTGGACTTCACCTGCACCTATGACGCGCAAGCCGCGCAGGCGCAGACGGTGACCGGCAAGCCCGGGCCGGTGGGGTACGGGTCGACCGACAACTGGGCGACGTCGCTGACCGGGTCGCTGCCGGTACCCGGCGACATTTGCACGATCGACGGGCTGGCGACAGCCGGGGCGAGCGGCAGGGCGACCCAGGTGCCGCTGGACTACCCGCAGACCACGATCAAGTTCAACGGCGACATTTACATCGCGGACACGGCGGGGAACCGGATCGAGGAAGTCCCGGCCACCAGCGGCACCCGGTGAGGCATTTCGATGACCGCGGGGAACATGTACACCATCGCGGGCAGCCCGACCGGGAACTTCGGCCGGTCCCAGGACGGCACCCCGGCCTCGCAGTCGCTGCTGCTGCGGCCGGCGAACATGGCGGTCGACCCGTCCGGGAACCTGTTCATCGCCGACACGGGCAACAACCGGGTGGTCGAGATCGCCAAGGTCTCGGGGCAGAACCGCGGCAACGGCACCATGACGGTCAACGACATGTACACCATCGCGAGGAACCCGGGCGGCAGCGCCGGGCACACCGGCGACGGGCTGACCGCCGATGCGGGCAACAACCGGGTCCAGGAGATCCCCGCGACCGGCGGGACTCAGTGGAACCAGTCCATGACCGCATGGGACATGTACACCGTGGCCGGGGACGTGACCGGGTCGGCGGGCCGGTCCGGCAACGGCACCGCCTTGGGATCCTCGCTGCTGACCACCCCCGAAGGATCGGCACCAGCTCGACCGGGGACCTGTACATCCCGACACCGGCAACAACCGGATCGTGGAGGCGGCCAGCAGGGGCGGCAGCCAGTGGGGCATCACGATGACCGCCAACGATCTGTACACGGTCGCGGGGGACGTGAACTGGACCGGCGGGACGTCAGGGAACCGGGGCCCGGCCACCGCGGCATTCTGGAGCGGCCCGACGTCGGTGTCTGCGCGAACAGCACCCAGCTGTACATCGCCGACACCGGGAACAACCGGATCCAGGAAGTCGCCACTCCGACCACACGGAGTGGGGCAACCACATGCTCCCGAACGACATTTACACCATCGCCGGCGCCGCGGGCGGGACGGCCGGGTTCTCCGGCGACGGCGGCGCCGCCACCTCGGCGCTGCTGAACAACCCGGGGCAGGTGACCTGGACCGGGAACCTGCACATCGCCGACACCAACAACCTTGACCGGCACCTCGACCCACACCGGGGGTTGGTCCAAAAGTAGACTAACGAGGTCTATACTTCTAGCTATGACGATTGCCGCGACGCCTGTGCCGTTGTCGGAAGCCAAGGCACGCCTGTCTGAGCTAGCCAGGCGAGTACGCCAGCAACATGAGCGGATCACCCTGACCCGCAATGGGGAGCCCGAGGCTGTCTTGCTGTCGGTTGATGACCTTGAGGGCCTGGAGATGACCTTGGAAATCCTCGGTGACACCGACGCTGTCGCGCGCATCTCGGAGAGCCTTGCAGCTCTGGGTCGTGGTGAACCTGGCGTTGACATGGCCACGGTTCGCCAGGATTTGGCCCGGCGCCGCGCCACCGGCGCGTGACGACCGAACCTGCGCAGCGGTACGAGATCCGTTTCCAGCCTGCCGCACGGCGAGCGATTGCCCAGCGGCTTCCGGAAGCCGTTGCCGCCGCCGTACTAGAGTTTTGCGATGCCGCGCTTGCGGTGAACCCTCACCGGGTTGGCAAGCCGCTGTTCGGGCCGCTCGCTGGCTGTGACGGCGCCCGGCGCGGGACCTATCGCATCGTTTACCGGATCGACGAGAGCAGCCGCGTCGTCCACGTCCTCGATATTGACCACCGCTCGGAGATCTACCACCGGCCGCAAGGGTGAGCATTGATACCTGTCACCGGCGCCTGCCGAAAAGACTTAACACGGCTGGCCATGACGCGGTGCACGTCCGGGACATCGGCCTGCATCAAGCTTGATCATGCCAAATACGTGCCGAAATCGACCTGATACGCAGGACGCCCGGCCGTGTCTGTGCAGGTCAGCCGCGCTGACCAGGGCTGCTTGCCGCCTGGACTCATAATCCGCCGGTCGTGGGTTCGATCCCCACCCGCCCCACTAGTCACATCCTGGTCAAGTGGTCTCTGACCTGCTAAAAATCGTGGTGGCTGACGCCGACGGAGCCTAGCCCACTTGCCATTTCATGATCGACAAAATCTTGTCTATGCGGCGGCAGCTGCGATGCCGAGGTCGCGGAAGAGGTCCTGCATGCCGATGCGCAGGCTCTCGTAGCGGCG
>WNGG01003946.1_pt1 | contig 32659 bp, 35 predicted proteins | sample 5400661 | NCBI WGS metagenome assembly WNGG01 (sample SAMN13153372, study PRJNA577476) | soil metagenome | isolation source: 100 cm soil or saprolite under Garry oak tree replicate 1 | place: USA:California | collected 2016-06-15
CTCCTGCCTCGAGGAACTGTCGCAAACCCTTGAACTTGGTCTGGAAGTCATGCTCCGCGACCTTCGGCCGCAGCTTCATCTCTTTCAGCTTGATGACGTTCTGCTTGCGCCGCTGGTCCTTCTCGCGCTTGATGGTCTCAAACTTGAAGCGTCCGTAGTCCATCAGGCGGCAGACCGGCGGGCTCGCCTGCGGCGCCACCTCCACGAGGTCCAGCCCCTTCTCGTTTGCGATGCGAAGCGCGGCGTCCAGAGAAAGCACGCCCAACTGGTTGTTCTGGTCGTCGATCAGTCGCACTTCCGAGCTGCGGATCTGATCGTTGATCCTCAGCTCTTTAAACGGTATGGGTCAAAACCTCGGCCAAATTCAGTGCTGCTTTATTCCTCCATCCAGATAAACAAAACGGACAGCAAGTGCCGTCCGTCCGCCGGGCGCGCGCGCGGGGCGCGCTTCCGAAGGTACCCTTTCGAGCTCTCTGAGGGTGAGGGTCGGCCCCTGCTTTACAGAGGGTGGATGGTACCGGAAACGTAACCGCGTGCGCACAATGTCCTTGCCCTTGCGAATTGGAACGCTGCCCCGCGGCCCAGCACCCACCAAGCTGACGACCATTCTTGCGGTCGCGGCCGTCGTGGCTGTCGTGCCATGGGGCCGAGGCAATCCCGGCTTCGCCGTCCCAGCAAGCTTGTGAGCGAACCGGCGCCCGAGATCGGCCGCATCTCGCCCGACGGCATGTGGCGCTGGGACGGGCGCCAGTGGGTGCCGGCCACGCCGCGAGAACCTGGACAAGGCCAGGGACGGCCGCGACCCCGGCGAAACTGGATCTGGTGGGTCGCCGGCGGCTGCGCGCTGCTGCTGATTTTGGGCGTGGGCGGCGCGGTCATCGGAGGCGTCGCTCTTGTCAACCGCATCCAGCAAGGCGGTTTCGCGTGCCTGCCGTCGGACTTTCCCCCCTATCCAGGGGCGACGGTAACGGGTGAGAAAACCTATTTCGGGACCGGCGTCGCGCCCGGCGATTCGCGCGAATGTACCGAAAGCCTGGACTCGGACGACGATGTGGCGACAGTCACCGATTTCTACACGAGGCGGCTGAGCTCAGGCGATTGGAACATCACATCTAACGACCGGGCCAATGGCACGATCAGCTTTGCCCGCGTCTCGAGGCCTCAGACCGTTGGAGAGGTGACGCTGCTGGGACGCGGGACGCATACCGTGATCAACATCAAGCTCGATAGCTAGCGGCGTCGCTCCGCGATCTCGGCCGAGATCATGCTCACGAATGATTCCAGCGGCATATCGGATTTTTCGCCTGCCCGGTTCTGGACGTTGACGTGTCCGGACTCGACCTCCTTGCCGCCGACGACCGCGACGTAGGGCACCTTCTTCAGCTTGGCGTCGCGAATTTTGCGGTCGAGTCGCTCGGAGCGGCCGTCGAGATGGACGCGAACGCGTGAGGCGCGTAAGCGCTTCGCAACCTCCGACGCGAACTCCAGGTGGGCGTCGGCGATCGGCGTGATCCACGTGGGGAAGGCGCCGGCATAGCGCTCGATGAGGTAGCTGAAAAGGCGCTCCATGGCCCCGGCCGCTCCGCGATGCACCATCACCGGGCGTTTGCGGGTGCCATCCTCCGCAACGTATTCGAGGTCGAACCGTTGGGGAAGCTGGAAATCGACCTGCACGGTCGAGTTCGTGAACTCCCGTCGATGCGCGTCGTAGACCTGGAAGTCGATCTTCGGTCCGTAGAAGGCCGCCTCTCCGGCGACAAGCTTGTACGGCTGCCCCATCGACTCGAGCGCCTCCGCAAGCGCCGCTTGCGCCTCCTGCCACTGCGCTTCGTCTCCAAGCCACTTGTCCTTGACGTCGTCGCGCGTCGACAGCTGATACCAGAACTCGTCGATGCCGAGCACTTTGGAGAAGTAGAGCGCCAGGTCGATCGCGCTCTTCACCTCGTCCATCAGCTGCTCGGGGGTGCAGAAGATATGCGCGTCGTTGAGCGCGAAGGACCGCACGCGGTTCATCCCGGCGAGCGTGCCTGAGCGTTCATAACGCCAGTTGTTGCCGATCTCGGCGATTCGCAGCGGCAGGTCGCGATAGCTGCGCAGCTCCGTCTGGTACACGACGATGTGGTGCGGACAGTTGACGGGCCTCAGCTCCAGCTCCTCGCCGTCCTCGAACTTCATCGGCGGATACATGTATTCGGCATAGAGCTGAGCGTGGCCGCTCTGCCGGTAGAGGTCGAGTCTCGCGACGTCCGGAGTGCGCACGTGGAGGTAGCCCCGCGCGAGCTCCTCGTCGACGATGAACCGCTCGAGCTCGCGGCGGATCGTGGCGCCGTCGGGAAGCCACAGTGGCAGGCCTGGCCCGACTCGATCGTCGACCGTGAAAAGCTTGAGGTCCCTGCCTAGTTTCTTGTGGTCGCGCTTCGCGGCCTCTTCGAGGAACTTGAGGTATTCGTCGAGCTCCTTTGGGGTTGGCCAGGCGGTGCCGTAGATGCGGGTCAGCTGCGGCCTTTTCTCATCACCGCGCCAGTACGCACCCGCGACGCGAAGTAATTTGAACGCCTTGAGGTCCTTGGTCGAGCTGACGTGCGGACCTCGGCAAAGGTCGAGAAACTGGCCCGTCCGGTAAACGCTGACCTCGTCACCCTCGACCTTGTCCCGGATCAGCTCCAGCTTGAAGTCCTGACCCCGCTTTTGGAACTCTTCCATCGCCCGCTGGCGAGGAAGAACTTCGTGCTCGAACGGGATATCGGCTTGAGCGAGCCTTCGCATCCGCGATTCGATGGCCGGGAGATCAGACTCCGAGATTGGCTTTCCGAAGTCGAAGTCGTAATAGAAACCGTCCTGCACAGCGGGCCCGATGCCGTACTTCGCTTCCGGGTAGAGCTCTGTGACCGCCGCTGCCAGCAGGTGGGCAGTCGAGTGTCTGAGTTTCTCGAGGGGGTCGCCTGTTGATTCGTGGTCCCCGTAATCCGACATCGGGTCGTCCAGTATATGAACCGTTTTGCTTGGACAACCGGCCCCTCCCTTGCCCTCCCCATGAATGGGGAGGGGTCTGGAGTCATCGATGGCGGCTCGTCCGTATGAATGAAGTGGATTGGGCTCGGATCGTCGACGCGCTCGGTTATCCATCCGCCGGACTGGGCATCCTGATCGAAAGCGCGGGCGTACCTTTTCCCGGCGAGGCGCTGCTCCTTGCCGCGGCCGCATGGGCCGCGACGCGACACCACTCGCTCGCGCTGGTCATCTTCTTCGGCTTTTTCGGCGCCACGGCGGGAGCGGATCTTGGTTACGTGCTCGGCCACCGTGGCGGCCGGCCATTTGTCGAACGCTTCGGCGGAGTGTTCCGCATCCGGCCCGACCACCTGGCGCGCGCCGAGCTTTTCTTCGCCCGCCACGGCGACAAAGCGATCCTTGTCGCGCGCTTTGTCCTCGGTCTGCGCACCTGGGCGTCCATGCTCGCCGGCATGGCGCGTATGCCCTTCTGGCGTTTCCAGCTGTTCAGCGCGGCCGGCGGGTTGGCCTGGGCGGCTGCGATCGGGGTCGCCGGCTACTTGCTTGGGAGCAACCTCCCGCTGCTGGAGACGATCATCCGCGCCATCGGTATCGGCGGGCTGGTCTTCCTCGTCGTCATTGTGTTGGCTTTGGTGCTCGCTCAGGAACGCGCAACCCGCCGGCGATGAGGCCCACCCCACCCCCCAGGAGCAGCACACCGAGTCCGCCGAGCACCTGGGCGGTGCCGATGTTGTCGGCGAGCGCGGCAGCGAGCAGCACGGGAAGCGCCGACACGCCGTTGATGGTCATGTAGAGAAGCGCGAAGACGCGACCCCGGATCGCGTCGCTCGTCGATTCCATCAGGTAGGTGACAGCCGGGATCAGGATGGCTCCGAACTCGACCCCAAGCAGGAGGCTGAAGGTCGCACCGGTGATTCGGTTGTGGACCTGGAGGTCGGGAAAATGCTTCATGGCCTCTGGCACCGCCGCGAGCGCGAGGAGCGTCACCCCGTTGGCGATGAGGGAACCCTCCAGCACGCGCGAGCGGTCGACGTTGCGGAGGAACTGTCCGAGCAGGATCGCGCTCAGGATCGCGCCGGCCGTCGCCGGACCGAGGATGACGTATGTGTCTTCCGCAGCGATGCCGATGACCTTGCTCACGTAGGCGGGTGCGAGGGTGTAGAGGTTGAAAAGGACGAGGACCGCGATGCTCACCTGGCCGAACGCGAGACGTAGGCCGCGTGACGCGCGCAGGGCGTCGACCCCTTCCTGGAGGTCGACGAGCATCTGGTGAAAACGGTTGCGGCTCTCCTCGACCGGCGACTCGGTGTGACGCTTGAGATGCGGGATGTCAGACGCGAAGATCAAAGCGCCCGCGATCGCGAGCAACGCGACCGCGCACCAGTACGGCGCGTAGAGATCGATTCGCGAGATCACCGGAGCCAGCACGCCGCCGACGACCAACGTCAAGACCATGGTGAGCAGCGCCATAGAGTTGGCTGTGATCAGCACTTGGCGTGGGAGAACGGTGGGGATGACGGCGGCCTCGGCCGGTCCGAAAAGCTGACCCACCGCGGAAAAGATCAGCGTGATCACGAGTAGATGGATGAAGTCGTCCTTCACGCCAGGGATCAAAGACGCGATGGGAATCAGCGCCACCACAACCGCCCGGCCGACGTTGCACCACACCATGATCCGTTTGCGGTCGAAGCGATCCGCAATCACGCCGGCGGGAGGCGCGAAGAGTACCGCCGGAACCGTGTACGCGAGCAATGTCACCGCTACCGACGTGCTGCCACCGGAGATGTGGTAGGCAAGGATGATCAGCGAGAAGAGCAGGAACTTGTCCGCGAGCTGGGCTGCCAGCTGCGCGAACCAGATGTTGCGGAACGCGGTGTGCGACAACGCACCCCGAAAGCCTCCAGGAGCCTCGACGGGCAGCCTGATCGGATCCACGACCGCTAGAGGTTAACGATCGGGTCTGGGATTGAATGCGCGATAGACCGCTTCCCACTCGGGCAGGGTGAGCGTCTGCGGGCGCCGCGCGCCGTCGATTCCAAGCTCGGCCAGCCGGGCGGAAGACTCCACACCAGAGTTCCCGCCGATCCGCGCCAGCGTGCCGCCGATCTGCTTGCGTCGGAACTGAAACACCTCTTCGACGAAACGCAGGAATTCGTCGGTGTCGGCGACATCGATGCCGGGCCTGTCGCGCACCTCGAGGATCACGAGGGCCGAGTCAACCTTTGGCGCAGGCGTGAACGACGACGCCGGGATGGTCATGACGACTCTGGGCTCCGCGAACAGCTGCACGGCCACCGTGCCGAGACTCGCGGAGGTCGTCGCGGTCCACCGTTCCGCGACCTCCTCCTGCACCACCAGAGACAGCCGGCGCGGCCGCGGCGGCCGATCGAGCAGCGTGCGGATCAAAGCCCCGGTCAGGTTGTACGGGATGTTGCCCGCGACGACCTCACCGCCGTTGGGAAAGCCGCCGGCCACGTCGTAGCGGAGGATGTCGGCCTGCACTACCTCGATGTTGTCTCGACCGGCGACAACTTCGCGAAGGACGGGGATCAGCGCGCGGTCGAACTCGACCGCGACGAGTCGCCTGCAGCGCGCCGCCAGCGCGATGGTGAGCGTGCCGGCGCCGGCTCCGACCTCGAGGACGTCGTCGCGGGAGTCGGTTCCGGCAGCCTCGGCGACGGCGTCGCGCAGCGCCGGATCGATGAGGAAGTTCTGGCCGAGGCGGTGCTGAAGCGTGATCCGGTGCCGGCGAAGCAGCGCCTGCAGCTCCTGGGCGTTCGCCGGATCGATCAAACAGTCGCCTGCGGCGGGCGGCTCACTTCATCTTTTGAAAAAGCGTGATCGCGTTGGCGCGCTCCTGGTCGGCGAGCTGCTCGAGGCTGATCCCGCGCAGCTCCGCGACGAGTTCCGCCGTGTCGACGAGGTAGGCGGGCCGGTTGGGCACGCCCATCCGTTTCTGGGCGTTGCCGTACGGCGAGTCGGTCTCCAGCAGCAGGCGATCGGCGGGGCAGCGCTTCACGACCTCGCGCAGAGCTTCGCGGCTGGGACGGGTGATCAAGCCCGCAAACGAGAGATAGAAACCAACGTCCAGAAACCGCTGCGCCCAGTCCCACTCGAGCCCGAAGTAGTGCATCACCCCGCGCAGGCCGTGGTGGGCCGAGATGGCCGTGAGAAGCTCCTGGGCGGCGCCGCGGTTGTGGACGGAGACCGGCAGGTCGAGCTCGGTGGCGATCGCGAACAGCTCGTTCAGGCGCTGAACCTGGAGGTCGTTGTGCGGCCCGCCTACGTGCTCGAAGTCGAGACCGATCTCGCCGATGACCACGACCATCTCATCCTTGGCCAGCGCGTGCATCGCCGCCAGGTCGGGTTCGGACGGCTCGAGAGGGTGGTGACCGACGCCCGCCCACACCTCCTGATAGGCATGGCCGAGCGAAACAGCGTTGCTGCTGCGATCGAGGTTGACCCCGACCGCGATGAGGCGCGTCACTCCGGCCGCAACGGCCTGCTGCACGACCTCGGTGGCATCGCCCAGCTCGTCGATATGGAGATGGGTGTCTACGAAGATGGCGCTTCCTCCACCACCTCATCGAGCCGCTTGAAGAGCGGTTCGGGGTTGGGCAGCTTGCGGCCGGGACGCAGCTCTGAGGGGTGCCAACGATTCCCGGATTCGTAATCGCCGGTGATCACCGTGTGCGCGGTCGCGTCTTCGGCGAACTGCCGCACTTCGGGTTGCGGAGCGATCAAGTCCTCGTAGCCCAGCATCGCGTGCAATCGCTGCGACGAAAACGGCAGGAAGGGCGCAAACATCGTCTTGAGGTTGTCGACGCAGCGCAGCGCGACATAGAGCACCGTGCCGGCGCGCTCACGATCGGTCTTGATCGTGTGCCACGGCTGCTCCGTGCCGAGGTAGACATTGACTTTCGAGGCCATCGCCATGGCGTGCTTCAAAGCGTTCTGAAACCGCGCCTCCTGCAGCTGCTGTCCGACGTATTCGAGGGCTTTCTCGACCTCCAGGAGCAGCGTCTCGTCGGCCGCCGTCATCGCCCCCGGCTCGGGCACCGCCGCGAAGTTGCGGTGCGCATTGACGAGCGTGCGGTGCACGAGGTTGCCCCACGTGGCGACGAGCTCGTCGTTGTTGCGCCGCACGAACTCGTCCCAGGTGAAGTCGGTGTCCTGGTTTTCGGGTCCGGCGATCATCAGGTAGTAGCGAAGGGCGTCGGCGTCGTAGCGGTCGAGGACATCTTTGACGTAGATGACCTGGCCCCGGCTCGTCGAAAACTTCTTGCCCTCCATGTGGAGGAACTCACTCGCCACGATGTCATCGGGCAGGTGGAAGTCGCCCGCGCCCATCAGGATTGCCGGCCAGAGCACGGTGTGAAATGTGATGTTGTCCTTTCCCATCACGTAGTAGTGGTGGCTGTCGGGACTCTCCCACCAGTCCTTCCACGCATCGGGCTCGCCGCGCTGCATCGCCCACTCGATCGACGCCGACAGATAACCGATCACGGCGTCGAACCAGACGTAGATCTTCTTCGCGGGGTTGTCCTCCCAGCCCGGAAGCGGAACGGGAACACCCCAGTCCAGGTCGCGCGTGATGGCGCGAGGCTTGAGGTTGCGCACGAACTCGAGCGAGTACTTGCGGACGTTTGGCCGCCAGTTGTCGTGGGACCCGATCCACGTTTTCAGCCGGTCGCCAAACGCGGGCAGATCGAAGAAGAAGTGCTCCGTCTCTCGAAACTCGACGGGGGCGTCACTGCCTCGCTGATGCGGGTTGATCAGGTCGGTCGGGTCGAGCTGGTTGCCGCAGTTGTCGCACTGGTCTCCTCGCGCGTCTGGGTAACCGCAGATGGGGCATTTGCCCTCGATGTAGCGATCGGGAAGCGTGCGGCCGCTCGCCGGGTCGAAGGCGCCCATCTGCTTATGAGCCACCAGGTAGCCCTTCTCGTAAAGCTTCAGAAACATGTCTTGCGTGACGCGGTAGTGGTTGGCCGTCGTGGTGCGTGTGAAGATGTCGTAGGTCATACCGAGCCGGACCAGGTCGTCCACGATCGACGCGTTGTTGCGATCGACGAACTCGCGCGGTGGAATTCCCTCCTTGTCCGCTTCGTAGGTGATCGGTGTTCCGTGCTCGTCGGTGCCGCTCGCCATAAGGACACGCGAGCCGCGGAGGCGCTCAAAGCGTGCAAGCACGTCGGCGGGCACCGCGAAACCGACCACGTGGCCGATGTGCCGAGGACCGTTCGCGTACGGCCAGGCGGGAGCGATCAAGACGGTTCTTCGATCAGGCACCAGGTGGACAGTATCGGCCAGGCCACGACCTGATCTCATCGGCTCGGGACGCCGATGCGTGCGTTAGGGGGCCCGGCGTCCGTCGTCGTGCATTGATATGCACTCCTCCGGGCGCCACCCCTGCCTTCGCCTCGGCGCCCCGACCGGCGACCTGTGGTCGCCTGCCGCGATCTCAGGCCCCGGCCGACCGATCCCGCCCACTGATCACAAGGGTAAACTCGCCGCGCGAGCGGTCACCAAGGGCGGCCAGGATCTGTGACGGGGTGCCGCGCAGCACCTCCTCGTGCAGCTTGGTCAGCTCGCGCGTCAGGGTGAGGCTCCGTTCGGGCAGCACCTCCGCGATCAGCGCCAGCGACTTGTGGACGCGAAATGGCGACTCGAAAGCAACCGCGGGTCGCGGGTCTTCGCGCAACGAATCCATGAGGCGGCGCATCTCGCCCGGCTTGCGTGGGAGGTAGCCGAGGAACGTGAAGCCCGGGCCGCCGTAGCCGGCGATGGAGAGCGCGGCGGTGACGGAGCTGGGCCCGGGGACCGGAACCACGGTGTGGCCTGCGGCCCAGGCGGCAGTGACGAGCGCCTGTCCTGGATCCGAGAGGGTCGGCGTGCCGGCGTCGCTGACCAGCGCCACATCGCCCTCTTCGAGCGCCGACATGACCCGGGGCAGGCCGCGACGCTCGACCGGGGCGCGGTAGCTGTACAGGGGTTTGCGGATCCCGTGCCGGGCCAGCAAACGTGAGGTCACCCGTGTGTCCTCCGCCGCGATCGCCGACACCTCGCCAAGAACGCGGATCGCTCGTGCGCTCAGGTCCTCGAGATTGCCGATTGGTGTCCCGACGACGTATAGCTTGCTCATTCGCCCCCACCCGGCGGCTGCGCCGCCGACCTCCCCGGCAAGCGGGGAGGTGAAATGGTCAAACCCCTTGGAGCCAGGCGGCGATATGGTCGGCGACCTCCGCCGCCGGACCCACGAAGCGCGACGCCGGAGGAAGCACCTCGAGAAACGCCTTGCCGTAGTCCCGCCCGAGGATCCGGTGGTCGAGGATGGCGACAGCTCCGCGGTCCGTCGAGCGCCGGATCAACCGCCCGAAGCCCTGCTTGAGACGCAGCGCCGCCTGCGGCAGCGCCAGCTGCGAGAACGGATCGCGCACCTGGTCCGCCCTTGCCGCGTAGATCGGGTCGGTCGGAACCGGGAACGGAAGCCGGACGATGATCACGCAGCTCAATCGCTCGCCCGGTATGTCGATGCCTTCCCAGAAGCTCGACGTGCCGAGAAGCAGCGGCCGCTCGGCCTCCTCAAACGTCTTGAGCAGCTGGCGGCGCTGACCGTCGATGCCCTGACCGAGGATCAGGACGTCGTCGAGGTCGACGCGCTGCTTCAACGCCGCGTGCACATCGCGAAGCTGGCGGTGCGAGGTGAAAAGGGCGAGCGTCCGGCCGCCCGCCCGTCGAGCGACCGCGGCGATGAGCTCCTCGGCGGCCAAGTCAAACCCCTCGTCCTCAGGCAGGGGAATGTCGGTGGGCAGGCAGACGAGGGCCTGGTGGTAGAAATCGAAAGGCGACGGAAGGATCAGCTCCTCGATCTCGGCGCCCAGACCGACCCGCGAGCTGAAGTAGTCGAAGGTCCCGCCGACCGCAAGCGTTGCGGAAGTGAACACGGTCGAGCGCCGCTCCGCGTAGACACGCTCGCGGAGGAGCGAGCCAACATTGATGGGCGCGGCCCGCAGCAAGAGGTTCTCGGCGCGCGAAACCTGGCTGAACCAGTAAACGCGATTCGCGTCGGGCCGTATCAAGGCCTCGTCGAGGAGCCGCATCGCGGCATTGAGGCGGCCGCGGATCATCTCGAGCTCTCGGATGCGCTGGTCCGGCTCTTCGCCGCCCAGCCACTCGCGCACACCGCCAACGGCGCGGCGCAGCGACGCATCGAGCGCGGCGAGCGCGGTGACGGTGTTCTCGGCAGGCATGCCGATGTGCACCCACTCCGCATCGCCGCGCATGGCGGGTGTGATGCGAACGGACTCCTCCCTTCGCTCGGCCTCGCCCAAGCGCGCAGCGACCCAGACGTCCGCGATGCGGAACAGCTCGCGGCCGTGAGCCGCTGCGGCGAGGGCGTTGGGTTGGGCTTCCGTGAAGGCCTCGCCCGAGGCGCCCAGGTGCGGCTGGCGCTGCAGCTCTTCCAGCAGCCCGTCCATCCGCCCGGCATCGTCCCGCCTCGCGAGGCGCTCGAGCAGCGCGATCAAACCCGGGCCGTCGACTTCCTGACGCAGACCCCGCGTTGCGGCCTCTTCCAGGTGGTGCGCCTCGTCGATCACGAGGTGGTCGAACTCAGGCAGGAGGCCCCCGCCAACCTCGACATCGGCCAGGAGCAGCGCGTGATTGATCACGACGAGGTCTGCGGTCTCGGCCTCCGCGCGCGCGCGGTGGACGTAGCAGTCCTCCTTCGTACAGTGGATGCCGACGCAGTCGAGTGGGTCGCTGGCGATCCGGTTCCACAGCACCTCCTCGCGCCCATGCAGGCGAAGCTCCGAGCGATCGCCGCTCTCGGTGGTGTGCAGCCAGATGAGGACCTTGAGCTTGAACATCAGCTCCTCGGCGTCCTTGCATGGCTCGCTGAGGTAGCGCCGCCAGCGGCGCAGCGACACATAGTTCGACCGGCCTTTGAGCAGGCATGCCTTGAAGTCCCAGGGCAGCCATTCGCGCAGCCCGGGCAGGTCTTTGGACATCAGCTGCTCTTGGAGCGTGTGCGTGTTGGTCGAGACGACGACACGCTCGCGGTGACGTACAGCCCGCGCGATCGACGGCACGAGGTAGGCGAGGCTCTTGCCGGTCCCCGTCCCGGCCTCGACCACCAGCGTGCCGCCGCGCGCCTGGATCTGGGCGACCGCGAGCAGCATCTGAAGCTGCGGCTCCCGATGCTCGTAGCCAGGCAGTAGATCGGCGAGCGGCCCCTCTGGGCCCAGCAATCCGGCCAGGACGTAAGGGTCTTCCGGCGGAGCCACAGCCGAGCGGCCGCGGCCGGCGGACTCGACACTCACCGCGATCTCCGGCTGCGGGTTTGGATTCGGCGCCGTCAGCGCTTCGGCGAAGAACCTGGCCACGGGCCACTCGTAGGGTGCAACAAGAGCGACCATCGATTCCTTCAGCGACTCGTGGAGTCCGACGGCCTCGTCCCGCAGGCGGAGCAGGAGCTGGCGCGTCGCGTCCGCGTCGTCGAGGGCTCGGTGCGGGCGCGGCTGAATGAATCCCATCTCGCTGGACAGCAACGGCAGGCTGTGGCTTCCCGCGCCGGGCAGCAGGATTCGGGCAATGTCCAGCGTGTCGAGGATCTCCTGCGATTCGTCCCACAGGCCCGCGGCCTCGAGAAACTCGACGTCCAACCGCGCGCCGTGCCCCACCGGTTGCCTTCCTCGAAGGAAGTCCGCAAGGCGGCGGAGAGCTGACTCGGGGGTGGCGGCGCCGCGCAGCTCCTCCTGCTTGATCCCGGTCAGTCGCAGCACGGTGTCAGGCACAGCTCGGCCAGGGTCGACCAGCTGCTCCAGGGTGGATGTGACCTGGTCGGAGGTGAAGGCGACCGCCCCGATCTCGATAACTCGGTCTCGGGCCGGATCGAGACCGGTCGTTTCGAGGTCCAGGGCAGCGTACTCCGGCAACTTTCCCGCGATTCTACGAAGCGCGCCCAATCGCGGTTGGAACGTGAGTCCTGGAATGTAATATGTGCGCCCGATGGTAACCGGGGCGATCGAGGCTCCCAAGCGTCTTGAAGACCTGCACGTCCGTCGTGACCTGGTCGCGAGCCTGCTGCTGAGGACGCTTGCCTTTGCCGACCAGCTGACCGGCGCCGCTCTGGAGCAGCGCCTCGGCCTGCCGTTCGAGACCTTCTCCCCACTGATCGACGAGTTCGAGAAGAACCAGCTGATGGACACCCGCGGGGTGTCCAACGACCCCGGCCTGGAGGGCCGGCCCTACCCGGTGAAGATGAACTACGCGATCTCGGGCGCCGGCCGCCAGCGGGCGGCTGAGATGTCCGCGGTCCAGACCCGGTATCTCGGCCCTTGCCCGGTCAACTTCGAGGACTACCTCGCGCTGATCCGCTCGCAGGTGAGCGGTAAGTCGCCAGTCACCGACGCGCAACTGAAGAGGGCGCTTGGCGAGCTCGAGCTGGAGCAGCACATCATCGACCAGATCGGGGGAGCGATGGTGTCGCGCGCCTCGCTGTTCATCTTCGGCGCTCCGGGCAACGGCAAGAGCACCATCACAGAGCGCATGGCGCTGCTCATGGGGGCGCCGATCGAGATCCCACACGCAGTCGCGCTTGGCGACGAGATCATCCGCGTGATCGACCCCGTGTACCACAAGGTGGCCGAGGGCGAGCAGCCGATCGACCGCAGACTCGTCAGGGTGGAGCGCCCGGTCGTGACCGCCGGAGGCGAGCTCAAGCTCCAGCAGCTCGACCTGACCTATGACTCGCAGAACCGCTATTACGAGGCGCCGCTGCAGTGGAAGGCCAACGCCGGCGTGTTCGTGATCGACGATTTCGGCCGCCAGGAAGTTCCGCCGATGCGGCTCCTCAACCGATTCATCGTGCCGATGGAGAAGAAGATCGACTACCTCGACCTTTCCGCGTCGGGCCGCAAGATCGAGCTGCCCTTCCTCTGCCAGGTCGTGTTCTCGACCAACCTCTCGCCCACCGAGCTGGTCGACGAAGCGTTCCTCCGCCGCATGGCTTACAAAATCGGCATCGGCAACCCGACGCCGGAGGCCTTCGGGCGCATCCTGCGCTTCGAGTGCGACCGCCAGGGCGTGCCCTGGGACGAGAAGTCGATCGGTTACCTTCTGAACAACCTCTACGGCAAGAAGCCGCTTCGCGGATCACACCCCAGGGCGCTGGTGGCACGGCTGGTCGACCTCGCCAACTACCGCCAGCAGCCGCCCCGGCTGACGCCCCAGTCCCTCAAGGAAGCATTCGACGCGTGCTTCAACCCGGCGCTCGGCAGCCTGGTCGAGGACGACTGGGCGCGACCAGCGATCGGCTAGTAGTCTTCCCCGCTGGGGAGGAAGTCCCGAGCCTAGCCCGGGGCTTGGGCTGGCTTGAAGACTCCGTCCAGCCGCCGGTGCCACAACTCCAGGTCGCTGTAGGCGCCACGTTTTTCCGGCGGTAAAAGCTCGGCGATCGCCAGCATGATCGCGTCCGCTGCCTCCTCGTGCGAGACCCGCTCGCCGCTTGCGCGTCGCTGCAAGACCAGGAACGGCTTTCCGAAGCGAACCCTCACCGGAACGCGCCGCGGCCAGATGGCCCCTTTCGGCAAGCACTCGCGAGTGCCCGTCAGTGCGACGGGCAGCACCGGGCACGCGGACTTCTGAGCGATGAAGCCTGCTCCCGGCTCAGGCTTGGAAAGCACGCCGGCTTCCACGCGCGTGCCTTCCGGGTACATGACGAGGACCTGGCCGGCTTGGAGCAGGTCGAACGAGCGGCGCAGAGCCACCCTGTCCGCGGTGTGGCGAACCACGGGGAATGAGTGGTAGGCCGTGAACAGCCAGCGCATCCAGCCCTTTCGGAAGTATTCGAACTTCGCCATGCTCCAGCTGTCAGAGCGCGGCAGGAACGCGGGGACCATCGGGGGATCGAGTGTCGCGAAGTGGTTCGGACACACGATGAGGCCTCCGGCGCGCGGAACGTTCTGTCGCCCTTCGACCGTGAACAGGCCGACGAGGTATGTGCGCGTCATGAACCGCATGAACCCGCGAAGGAATGTGTACGTCATCTTGACGAATGGACCGCTTCCACGATGCGGTTCACAACCTCATCGAGGTCCAGGTTGTCCGTGTCGATGATCACGGCGTCACCAGCCGGTTTGAGCGGCGCGACCGGGCGCTCCGAGTCGACTCGGTCCCGGAGCTGGACCTCTCTGCGCATTGCCTTCTCGTCAACGGCTTCGCCGCGGCGTTCGAATTGCGCGGCGCGACGCCTCACCTTCTCGTCCAGGCTGGCGACCAGGAAGAACTTGCTGTCGGCCTCGGGGAAGACAACCGTGCCGATATCGCGGCCCGCCATGACGACGCCCTTCTCGGCCATGCGCCGCTGCTGCGCCACGAGCGCCTTGCGCACGCCAGGGATGGCGGAGACGATGGGCAAGGCGTCTGCATGATCCACGTCGTAGATGCCTTCGGTCAGCTCGACGCCATCCGCCCACACCCGCTCGCCCTCGACGCGGATCTGATAGGCCTCGGCGAGCCGCGTCACGGCCTCGGAGTCACGCGGGTCGATACCGCGCTCGGCAGCCATCCGTGTGATTGCCCTGTACATCAACCCGCTGTCTATAAAAGGAAGGCCGAGCTTCTCGGCGACGCGCTTGCCGACCGCGGACTTGCCCGACGCCACGCCTCCGTCGATCGTGACGATCACGTCTGATCGAGGCCGGTCGCGCGCCGCAGCGCGGCGACCTCGCCCTCCGACAGCACTCGCCAGCCGCCTGTCTTGAGCCGCCCTAACCTCAGCGGCCCAAACGCGGTGCGTCGAAGAGAAATCACCTTGTGGCCGACGGCCTGAAGCATGCGCCGAACCTGGCGGTTTCTTCCCTCGCGAATCACGATGCGAATCTCGGCGCGTCCAGAATCGCGAGCACCCCTGGTCGCGCGAAGCATCTCGACCTCCGCGGGCGCCGTCATGCCGTCGTCGAGCTCGACGCCATCGCGCAGAGTCTTCAGGTGTCTGGACGCCGGCACTCCTGCCACGACGGCCTCGTATTCCTTGGCGACCTTGTAGCGCGGATGGGTCAGGCGGTAGGCCATGCCGCCGTCATCGGTCAGGAGCAGCAGGCCCGTGCTGTCGCCATCCAGTCTGCCCACCGGAAACAGGCGGTGGCCATGCTTGCCCTCCTCCCCCACGACGTCGAGCACTGTCGAGCGCGAGGACTCATCGCTTGCCGTGGTGATCACGCCAAGTGGTTTGTTCAGCATCACGTAGCGGTGCATGTTTGGCGGCTTGACCGGGCGGCCGTCAACTGTGATCCGGTCATGGTCGGGATCGATCTCGATGCCGGTCGGCGGCGGCCGCACGCCGTTCACCCGCACCGAGCCGGAGGAGATGAGCTCGTCGGCGGCGCGGCGGCTGGCCACGCCAGACCGAGCGAGAAACCTGTTTAGCCTTTCCCGAGGCGCGGGCCGGGAACCGCTCGGCGGATCTTCGGCGCCCATGCGGCCCATCTCCGGGCTCAGCTCCTGCGCTGCTCGCTCACGAATCGATTTGATGCGCTCGCTGCGCTGCTCGTCGCTTCGGCCGGATCTGGACCACCCGGATCACCGAGTCTCTCGCCGAACGTTCCCGTCCGCGCCTCCGCGTTCGAGGAGCTCCGCGCCGTCGCTTGGCGTCGGGAGGTGGTCGAGCGACTCGATGCCTGTCACCTGCAGGAAGCGCATCGTCGTGCCGTAGAGCTTGGGTTGGCCTGGACCTGACCCCCTCCCCACCTCCGTGATCAGGTCGCGCAGCTCCAGGTTGCCGAGCACGCTCTCGCAGTTGACGCCGCGCACCTCTTCGATGCGCGCGCGCGATACCGGCTGCTGATAGGCGACGATGGCGAGCGTTTCATAAGCCGCTTGCGAGAGCCGGCCCGAAACCTCGGGTCGCAACGCGCGGCGCACCGCGGGCGCGTACTCGGGTCGCGTCGCCAGATGGATCTCGTCGTGGTGGCGCATGAGCATCACGCCGCGCCCCTCCAGAGACTCGCGAAGCTGCTCGAGAGCTCCTTCCACGCTGTTGCGGTCGCTGTCGGTCGCCTGCTGCAGCTCGCGGACCTTCAGCGGGCGGTTGGAGCTGAAGAGGATCGCCTCGAGCGCGGCGGAAACACTGGTCACGCCGCAGGCTCCCGGCTCTCGACACGTATGGGTCCGAATCGCTCTTTCTGCCTGACGCGCACGACCGACCGGCGAATCAGCTCCAGGAGCGCGACGAATGTGACCACCGCCTCGAGGCGGTCCTCTGATTCCAGGATCAGCTCGATCAACTCGATGGGGCCCTGCCGCAGCCGGTCGATGATCAGGTCCAGCTTCTCCTGCAACGTCCACGTCCTGCCGCGGACGACGAGCGGCCGGGGCGGAATTCGCGCGAGCACGCTGTTGAAGGCGGCGACCAGGAAGTCGACATCGAGCGGCTGCTCCTGCCCGCCGGCCTCGACCGGCCTTGCGGGCGGCGGAAACGCGAACGCCTCCTGCTGGGCGCGATCCAGCAGCTCGCCTGCGATCTCCTTGTACGCCCGGTACTCCTCGAGGCGCTGGCGCACCTCGTCCTCCCAGCCGAGGAGCTCCGTCTCCTCGTCGGTCGGGTTTTCACCCGGGAGCAGGCGCATCGACTTCAGCAGCAGCAGCCGGGTAGCCATCCACAGGAACTCAGCCATCTCCTGAGGGTCCGGGATCTCACGTGACGCCAGCTCCGCGAGGTAGGCGTCCGTCACTTTCGCGAGCGACACCTTGAAGATGTCGACTTCCTCGCGCTCGACCAGCGCGAGCAGCAATTCCAGAGGACCTTCGAACACCGGGGTGTTCACGTTGAGCTGCGCGCCCTCGCCGACGGGCGATTCCACGAGGCGTAACGCTACCTCACGCGCCTCCCGCCCTATTTCTTGGGCACCAGCGGCCGGCCCCAACCGAGCTTGTCGCCCAGCCGTCGGTAGAAGGTTTCCGGCGGGCTGAACCGAATGACCTTGAGCCGCTTCGCATGGGATCCGCACCTGATCACATCGCCAATCGCCACCTGATGTCCGCGGCCCTGGCCGTCGACGCGCATCTCTCCGGGCCCACGCACCACGCTCAGGCTGATGTCCTGACCTGGAGCGAAAACGATCGGACGCACGGTCAGCGCGAATGGGCTCATGGGCACCAGCAAGAGGTCTTCCAGCGTCGGCTCCAGGATCGGGCCGCCGCTGGCAAGGGCGTACGCCGTCGACCCGCTGGCGGTCGCCACGATGGCGCCGTCCGCGTCGATGACGCCCACTCGCTGTCCGCCCACGTCGATCTCGAGGCGCAGGATCCGCGACTCACCCGCGTGGTCCACCACAACCTCGTTCAGGCCGATCTCCTGCACCAAGTTCTGGCCTTGCCGCGCGAGAGCGACCTGCAGCATGGTCCGTTCCTCGATTCGGTAGGAATGATCGAGGAATCGGCCCAGGCCAACCTCCATGCCTTCCGCTTCGATCTCGGTCAGAAATCCGAGGTGCCCGTGGTTGACGCCCAGGATCGGGATATCACGCGGAGCCGCCAGACGGGCTCCGGCCAAAAAAGTTCCATCGCCGCCCAGCGTGAGGATGAGGTCGGTGCCCTTCAAGAGATCGTTGGTCTTCTCCACCTCGGCGTCGCGCTTGAGCTCGACGGCGTCGACGTGCCGTGCCTTCATCGCGCGAAAGACATCGTCGACCTCGTCGTGCTCCACTCCAGAACCTCGAATGAGGCAGACCTTCATGCATTCACCGGTTGCAGGTGGACGAAGATCTCACGATTGCCGTCGGCGCCCGCCAGGTCTGACGGCGCCTCACCAGTGACCTCGTATCCGTTGGCCGCGCACCATTCCCTGAAACGCAAGAGCGCGGACTCGACCGCTGCCTCGTCGCGCACGATCCCACCTTTTCCGACCTGCGAGCGACCGACCTCGAACTGCGGCTTGAACAGGGCGACAACCTCGGCGTGCGCCGCGGCGCGCCGGACGCCAGGCAGCACTTTCTCCAGGGTGATAAACGACACGTCCTTCTCCGCGCCGCGGCGCAACAGGACGTCGGTGAAACCGCCGGTCGACGCGCCGATGTCCGCGCAGACACGTCCCGCCGGGCTGACACCGAATCGATCGAGCGCGGGCGCGAGCTTGAGCGCGCCACGGCTTGCGTATCCAGGTCCGGCGTCGACGTCGATGAGGGCGTCATCGCTGACCGCGCGATCGGGCCGGCGCACGGTCTCACCCGCCACGCGTACCTTGCCCGCCAGGATCAGGGCCTGCGCCCGCTCGCGGGACTCAGCCAGCCCGCTGTTCGTCACCAGCACATCGAGGCGTGGCACCGCTTAGAGGATGAGCCCGACGGCGAGACCGATCACGGCGCCGACCAAAACCTCGAAGGGCGTATGTCCAAGAAGCTCGCGAAGCCGTGCCTCCTGCACCCCCCGCATGTGGAAAAGGTCCTCGACCAGGCGATTGAGCACCTCGGCCTGGCGGCCCGCGGCGCGGCGCAGGCCCGCAGCGTCGTACATGACCACGAACGTGAAGATAAGGGCGATCGCGAAGGCAGCGGAATTGAGCCCGGAATATTTGCCGACCGCGGTGGTGAGGCCCATCACGATCGCGCTGTGGCTGCTGGGCATGCCTCCTGTCTCCGCCAGGACCCGGAGGTTGATCCGGCGCTGGCGGACCGACGTGAGAATCACCTTGGCCGCCTGGGCGATCGTCCAGGCCACCAGCGGCGCGAGCAGGAATCTCAACTCGTCAGTAACTTAGCCGTTTGGTCCGCGCGCGCTTTCATTTCCGCGAAGCGCGCCTGAGCATCGGCCAGCAGCCGCAACGCCCGCTCGTGAGCCGCCACGATCTCCTCGAGCGGCGCGGTCCCGTCTGCGAGCTTGCCGATCGTCTTCTCGAGCTCCGACAGCAGATCGTCCAGCCCGGGCGTTTCGCTCAAGTCGCGGTGGCGGCCACTCGACCGAGGACGCCGTTCACGAACCGGCCGGCCTCGTCGCCCGAAAAGGTCTTCGCCAGCTCGATCGATTCGTTGATGGCTGCTTTGGTGGGCACCTTGCGTTCGACGGCGATCTCGTAGACGGCGATCCGCAGGATGACGCGGTCCACCTTCGCCATCTGGTCTAGTCGCCAATGCTCCGAAGCCTCGGCCAAGATGCCATCGAGCTTGTCGTGATTCGAGATCACTCCCTGCACCAGCTGGCGCGCGAAGTTCGCGACCTCTTCGGTGGCGGCACCTTCGGACGCGTGGTAGCCCAACACCTCCTCGGGATCGTCGTCGCTCCCTTCCAGCTGGAAGAGGACTTTGAGCGCCAGCTCCCTCGCTTGGTGGCGTTTGCCGGACGAATGTCTATGAGGCGAAGGCAACACTCGAGACGAAGACGTTCACCTCACCGACCTCGAGACCCAGCATGCGTTCGGTCGCTTCGACGACGTTGGCCTGCACCGAAGCTGCGACGTCGGCGAGCTTTGCCTCAGAGTCGACCGTGATGAACACCTCGAGGTGGATGGAGCGGTCGCCCTCGATGTGCACGCGCACGCCCCGATGCGCGCCCTGGCGCCGCACCCAATCGCCGAAATGACGCGCGGCCGCCTCGTCCATGCCTTCCACACCTTCGACCTCGCAGGCAGCCAGCGCTGCGATGCTAGCGATCACCTCGTTGGCTACACGGACAGCCCCCAGCGAACCGTTCTCACTCATAACCGGCTGATGCTACGCCTGCAGCCGTTCACGCGCGCTCGATATACGACTGGTCGCGCGTGTCGACGCGGATCACGTCGCCCGACTGGATGAACAGCGGCACCTGGATCGTGGCGCCAGTTTCGAGCTTGGCGGGTTTGGTTGCGCCGGACACCGTATCTCCCTTGAAGCCAGGGTCGGTCGAAACAACTTTGAGATCGACGTTGATCGGGAGCTCCACGCCGATCAGGCGGTCCTGATAGCGCTGCAGGAAGACGGTGCTCCCGTCCTTGAGCAGCGGCAGCACGGACTCGAGCATCTCCTCATCCACCGCCACCTGGTCGTAGGTCTTGCTGTCCATGAAGTAGTGATGCGAACCGTCCGAGTAGAGGTACGTTGCCTCCGTGCTGTCGATGCGCACGGTTCGGTATTTGTCTCCGCTGCGGAAGCTCTGCTCGAAGATCGAGCCGGTGAGCACGTTACGCAGCTTGGCCTTGATCACCGCGCCGGCGCGCGCCAGCTTGATGTGCTCGACGCTGACGATGGACAGCAGCTGGCCGTCCATCTCGAACATCATCCCGTTCCGAAAATCGTTGGTTGAGATCAATGTTCCGCCAAGAACTCCAGCGCCAGTCCATAGCCGGCAAATCCGAGGCCGGTGATCACGCCCCGCGCCGCACGCGCGGTGACGCTCTTCGATCTGAACTCTTCGCGCGCGTGGATGTTGGAGAGATGAACTTCCACCACCGGCAGCGCGAGCGCCTGCAGGCAATCGTAGAGGGCGAGCGAGTAGTGGGACAGCGCGCCGGGATTGATCACGATGCCGGCCGAACCCGGACCTTCTTTTTGCAGGAAGTCGATGATGTCGCCCTCGCTGTTGCTCTGAAAGAGGCTCGCCTCGAAGCCCAGCGAGCGCGCTTTCTCGCGCACGGTCTGGTTCAGATCCTCGAGCGATCGAGTGCCGTAGATGTGCGGCTCGCGCTTGCCGAGCAGATTGAGGTTGGGTCCGTTGACCACGACCACGCGCTTCACGCGAGCGACCTCGTGACGACGCGCCGGATGATCGCGCCCGGCACCGAATGGCCGATCTCGGCGTGGCCGATGCGCCGAGGCATCACCCACGCGACCTTGCCCCGCCGTGCCTTCTTGTCGAGCGCGATCGCGGCGAGGACGCGCTTGGGATCGGCTCGCGGCGCGGTGTCAGGCAGGCCAAGAGACCCAAGCAGCGCATCCTGCGAGTCGACGACGCGCTTGCTGCAGAGGTCCATGGCCAGGGCGATGCGGGCGGCGACTCTCATGCCGAATGCCACAGCACGGCCGTGGGTGACACGGAATCCGGTCGCGGCTTCGAGCGCGTGGCCGGCCGTGTGCCCGTAATTCAGGATCGCGAGCGGCCCCCGATCGCGCTCGTCCTTGGCCACGATCAACGCCTTCGCCGCCACGCAGCGAAAAAGCACGCGCTCGAGCATCGACAGGTCGCGCTCGAGGAGGCGGGGAGCATTCCGTTCCAGCAGTTCGAACAGTCCGCGGTCCATGGCGACGGCGTACTTTACAACCTCGGCGAAAGCATCCCGGTAGCCGGGGGCTGGCAGTGTCTCGATCGCAGCCAGGTCCGAGATGACGGCTGACGGCTGCCAGAAGGAACCGATGGCGTTCTTCGACCTCCTGCCGTTCACGCCGGTCTTGCCGCCAACGCTCGAGTCGACCATCGCCAGCAGCGTGGTCGGCACCGCGACGAGCCTGACGCCGCGCTGCCACATCGAAGCCGCGAGGCCGGCCAGGTCGCCGACCGTGCCTCCGCCGACCGCGATGACACATCCGCCGCGATCGATCTGCTGCCGTTCGAGGAAGGACAGCACGCCCTCCAGCTGCAGCATCGACTTGGAGCGCTCGCCCGCAGGTATGGCGTGGATCGCAGTCTTCAAGCCGGCCCCCTTGATCGCCTTCGCGACCTTCACCGCCCACGGCCGAACGTTGGTGTCGGTGACGATGGCCGCCCCAGTCGGATCCATCCGCGTGATCACGTTGCGCAGCTCGCGCTGCAGGTTGGTGCCCATCAGGACGGGATACCCGCCCGATGGCGAATCGAGGATCAGGCGGACCAAAGCTTCATCACGTCATCGGCGACCTCGCCCGCCGGTCGATCTCCGTCCACACGATGCGCCGCCTGTTCGTAGCGCTTGCGTCGCCCTTCGAACAGTGCCTCCACCTCCGAGGCCGTCCGGCCCGAGATCAACGGACGGCCCGCCAGCTTGCCGATTCGCCGCCATGCCGACTCGAAGGAGATCTCGAGGTAGACGGTGAGTGCGCGCTCGGAGATCAGCACCCAGTTATCGTCGTCCATGACCGACCCTCCACCCAACGCCACGACCGAGTCGGTCTGCAGCGCCTGAGGCAGCACCCTCCTTTCGAGAGCCCGAAACACCTGCTCGCCACTCGTGGCGAAGATCTCGGCGATCGACATGCCGGCTTCATGTTCCACCAGGTGATCGAGGTCGAAGAATTTCGCGTGGGCGCGCTCCGCGACGAGCGCACCGACGAGCGTCTTGCCCGACCCCATGAAGCCGAGCAGCGCGAGCGGCCTGCGAGAGTGGTTAGACGCCGCTGGGGTTGGCCGGTACCGGAGCCGGGGACGTCACCGCCGCGACCCCGCCGCCGCGCCGCTTCTCCGACTGGACGAAGACCTGGTCGCGGAAATCACCTGGCTTCGGTAGGTGGTCCAGGACCTCAGCGCCCTGGGCGCCGGCGGCGTCCACTTCGACCCGCCCGTAGCCGAGGATGCGGCCGATGAGCGACTGCCTCGTGGTGCAGTCCTGCACCCGGTCGATCGGGATGATCTTTTCCTGGCGGCTGAAGACGCCCGCCTGGATCGTGATGCGCTGGTCGGTCAGCGTGTAGGTGATCGACTTCCAGCGGATCCAGACGACGATGAACCAGAGCAAGGCGAGAGCGACCACGCCGATCGTGAGGAAGGTCCGGAGCTTCGGCACGTAGAGGCCATAGCCCGGTCCGAGCAGCGTAAAGTCGGCGACGATCGCGACCACGAGCAGGACCACGGGGACGACCAGGCTCTTGACGACCGTGATCCAGTGTGGGTGATCCCTCAAAACGAGGTTCTCGCCGGGCAGGAGCTTGCTCATGGCCGCGTATTGTCGCCTACTTGAGCGGGTCCAGCAGCATGATCAGAGCCCCCGCCGCGAGGTACGGGCCGTACGCGATCGTGCCCTTCAGCGACCGGTGCCACGCAATGTATCCGATGGCGACGAGGCCCGCCAGCACCACTCCGTAGAACATCGCCGTGAAGGTGTAGGGCCAGCCGAGCACCAGCCCCATGAAGACCGCGAGCTTGACGTCGCCGAAACCCAACGCCTCGGCTTTGAAGATGGCCGAGCCTGCGAGGGCGAGGGCCAGGAACAACACGCCGGCGATCAGCCCCATCAGGATTCCGAACCACCACGGTTGGTGCCACAGGCCCAGACCCGACGCGAAAAGAGGCGAGAGGCTGACCAGCAGCGCAAGCGCCATCGCCGGGAACATGACGCGATCCAGGATCAGGCGATGCTCGAAATCGAAGAAAACCACCTGGGCGAGGACCAACGCGAAAACGCTGCGGATCAGGAGCAGCGGAAACGGTGTGATCACCAGCGCGAAGACCGCGAACACCACCGCGCAGAGAATGGGTGGCCCGAATTCCTGCCAGCGTCGGTGACCCGGCTCGAGGCCCTCCATGCGCGCGAGGCGAACAGAACCCCATCGCACGACCCATCCCGCCCCCCCGCCGACGATCGCCCAGAGAGCGGCGAGCAGGTACGGGCTGCCGTCGATGAGTGTCACGGGTCGAGAGTTTCGCGCATCGCGTCTCGGGGCGCGGCCCGACCGGTCCACAGCAGAAACGAGATCGTGCCTTGCGCGAGTAGGACCTCCCACCCGTCGACCGCCGGCACCCCGAGCGAGCGGGCCTTGCGCACCATTGGCGTTCCACCTTTTACGTAGACGAGGTCGATCACGGCTCCATCCTTCGGCAGCGCCGCCGGACGCAGCGGCATCTCGTCGTGCCTGCCGAGCGGGGTGGCATTGATGAGCACGTCCGCGGCACGCGTCAGCGCCGGCACCGACGGATCGCTCCAGCCGACGACCTTGCCGGGGACGTCGGCGCCGGCTGGATGGCGCAGCACAAACGTGACGTGGCCCCCCTCCAGCGCGACGGCCGCCGCCCGCGCGGCCCCTCCGCCGCCCAGGATGACCGCGTTCGCCATCGCCCGTTCGACGCCGAGCTCCTCGAGCGCGGTCCGGATCGCGGGGATGTCCGTGTTGAAACCGCCCAGCGTGCCGCCGTCGTTCACGATCGTGTTCACCGCGCGGGCGCGCAGCGCCTCGGGTGCGACCGAGTCGAGGTGTTCCATCACCGCCTGCTTGTAAGGGATGGTGACGTTGGCGCCGCCGACATCCGGCGCTCTCAGCCGGCGCACCGACTCCGCCAGCTGTTGGCGCGGGATGTCGAGCACCTCGTAGGTCCAGTCCATGCCTAGGTTGTGGAACGCGGCGTTGTGCATTGCGGGACTGCGCGAGTAGGAGATCCCCTCACCCAGCAAAAAAACCTGCCGTCTCGCTGTCAGGAGGCGCTCACACCGTACTTCTTGATGTCGTTGTCGAAGTCCTGCTGGTTGGTCTCGAAATGCGTTGTTCCCTGCTTGTCCGTGAAGTAGAAGAGATAGCTGGTCGCCGGAGGATTGATGCACGCGGCGAGCGCTTCCTTGCCGGGGTTGCTGATCGGCGTCGGCGGGAGACCTGTGTGTTTGCGAGTGTTGTATGGCGAATCGAGGCTGAGCTCGGGCGCGGTCGGCTCGGGCGTTAGGCGACCCAACGCGTAGAGCAGCGTAGCGTCGACGCCGAGCGGGATGTTCCGCCGCAGCCGGTTGTAGTAGACGCTGCAAACGTTGCCGCGATCGGTGGCGTTTTTGTTGTTGGCCTCGCGATCCACCATCGAGGCGAGGATCACGATGGTGCGCATGTCTTCTTTGGGGCGCCCTGACGTGGACTGCGCGATCAGTGCGCGCCAGTCGGCCGAGAAGACGGCGTCGAACTGATCGAGCTGCGCCGCAACAAGGCCTTTCGCGCCGAGGGTCGGGTCGACAAGGTACGTGTCGGGAAACAGGTATCCCTCGTAGGGAAAGTCACCGGAGGGCGGTTGCGCAGGCAGGAACGAGTACGCCTTGGCAAGCGCCGGATCCTGAGCCGCCTTCAGGTAGTCGGCGCCGGTGAGGGTCCCGATCTTTTTGCTGTCGACCAGCGCGGCCTGATAGCGAAGCGGAAAGCCCTCGGGAAAGGTGATCGTCTTCTCGTCGGGCCGCCCGTGCTGCAGCGCGGAGACGATCTGGACCAGTGACATGTTGGTGTTCAGTACGAATGAGCCGGCCTGGAACTTTGGGCCGGCATCGGTCAGTCGCGTGTACATGTCGAACGCGATCGTGCTACGGATCAGGTGCAGGTCGTACAGGTCGCTGCCGATTTGCGCGGGCGACTCACCCAGGTCGACGTGGAAGGTCACGTTGTGACTGGTCGAAGAGATCGGCGTGTTCACGTTGAAGTTCCACCAATCGAACGCGCGAGAGGTGCCGAACCCCAGCACGGCGAGGATCACGATGATCGCGACCAGGCGCTTCATTCCACCGCGTCCTGCTCAAGTGCTTGCATCACACGCTGGAACTCGTCGCCGTCGACCGTCTCGAGCCCCGAGCCGGATTCGCGCAGCAACATCACCCGTGCGGCGTCGTTCGCATCTTCGACCAGGTAGTAGGCGACCCCATCGAGGTCGAAAGCGTCGTGCAGCCTGAATCGCCTTTCGGCCCCGGTCTCATCGACCAGGGTCACATGGTCAGACACGTTTGCGATCCAGGTGTGACTGCAGGAGAAGGGTGGCCGCCACGCGATCTATGCTCGCGCGTCTCTTGTCTCGGCGTAGGCCGCCGGCAAGCAAAGACTTTTCCGCGGCGGCCGTGGTCAGTCGCTCATCGACCAGCTCGACGCGCAGACGCGAGGCGCGGCGCAGCTCGCCCGCGAGCGCGCGCGCGGCCTTGGCTTCGGGCCCGAACGAGCCGTCCATCCGGCGGGGCAAACCGACGACGATCTCCTTCGCCTCGTTCCGGGCCGCGATCTCAGCCAGCCTGGCCACCAATGTCTCTACAGGCTCTGCGGGGACGGTGGCGAGTGCCTGGGCGATCGTCCCGGTGGGGTCGCTGAGGGCAAGCCCGACCCTCTTGGAGCCGGGATCCACGGCCAGCACCCTCACCTGGCGTCCTACGGCGAGTGCGGCGACGGCGACGCTGTCGTTGTTCCCTCCGACGCGGCTTCGGCCGAAGGCGCGTTGGATTCGACGACGTAATGCAGCTGGATGCGGCGGTCCAGCAGAGGCATCAGCGGGAGCGCCAGCGGCTGCTCCTTGATCGCCACGGAGCGGATCGGCAGCTTCTCGAGGTAGAACCGTGCCTGCGCGACCGGCCGGCCCACGATCTGGGCGCGAATCTTCTCCTCGTCGAGTTTCGGCGCCACGTAGGCCGACCCGCTCCCCACGAACACCAGGTAACCGCCTTTTGCCGCGCTCAGCAGGCGGTACGTGACCTGGATGGGGCTTTCGGTGAGGAGCTGCTGGTCGTTCGGCACGCGCTGCGACAGATACGTCTTGAACGCCTGGACGACATCAGCGTCCGTGTAGAAGTCGCCCTCCCCGCTTACCGTCATCGTGCCGGTGAAGGTCGGCACCTTGTCGTTGGGCTGGTGGTCGGTCGTGAACTGCGGCGGGCCGAAGACAATCGTGTCGCTCAGCTTCTCTCCCGACTGCGCGCCGGCGGCGAGCTGCTGGGCGATCGCCTGGTGCAGCGACTGCTCGAGCTGCGCCCGGGCGGCGTCGAAGTCGGCCTCGGTCATGACCGGCGTCGACGAAGGATCCGTCCCGCCGCCGGTGGCTTGCGGGTTGGTCACGCTCAGCTGGTCATACGGGTTGTGCTCGATCTGAGTGATGGTGTCGCTGCCGACGTTACCCACGGATCCTGGAGTGACCGCGACGATGTTTGCCTTCGCCGTCCCCTTCCAGGGCACCATCGTGTTCCCAGAGATTTGGAAGTACTCGAGCCCGTTGGTGTTCTGCAGATACTGGTTCTTCGGCACGACGATCCCAGGCGACCCGCAGTTGATACCCGGGCAGTGCGGAGGCGGGAAGTTGTTGCTGTAGACGACCTGGCCGGTCGCAGGCGCCAGCGGGACGTTCTTCGACCCTGTGACTTTGAAGCCCTGCGAGTTCGACTTGGAGATGTTGACCGGGCGCACCTTGATCGGCGGCTTTCCGGGCTGGGCCTGGATCTCGACGTCCTTCTGGGTGAACGGCTGCGCCTGGGCGATGAGGGTCACCGAGGCGGAGGGGACGAACACGGCGGCCGCAAACAGCCCGACCAGGATCAAGGTGATGGCCGTGACGTAGAGCAGGAAGCGCCCTGGCTTCAGCTCCGTCGCCGTCTTGGTCAGGAGGCGGGTCGGGGCTGCGATGCCGATGTGGGTTGTCGCCTCCGTGCGCCCACGCCGCCACCACCTGCGCATGGGCGGCGGCGCTTCTGCCTCGCTGGGCACGCCCTCGCCGTGCGGACCGACGGCGCCGAACACAGGAAAACCGCTCTCGGAAGCCATCCTCTGAACAGCCGGGTCGTCGCAGACCACGGTGACCCGCTTGCCCAGGCGGGCGGAGTAATTGCGCAGCAGCTGGAAGTTGAAGCGGCTCTGCCCGATGCGCGAGCGCATCGGAAGGACCACCATCGTGTCCTCGCCGTGGTAGCGCCGAAGGCGCTCGACGAGTTCGGGGATCTCCTCCTCGGTTTCGACGTAGATCGGGTTCGTTGCCATGGCGTTTACAGGTCTCCTACACGTCTGGTCAGACTTTTATAGCGCTTAGGACCCGTCTCATGACGGTGTTCACCGTATCGCGCTCCTCGGCTTCAGTTCGCAAAGCGTGGTTCGCCAGGCCCATCGGGGCGATGTCCTGGGGGCTCGTGAGCTGTCCGGTCGAGTCGGTCACGTTACGCACATCAGGCGGTACGAGGTGCCGGACCCGAGGCTCCCGCGGGAATGGAAGCCCCGCCGACCAGTTGTTCTTGACCATCTCGAGGGTGAGCTCGGGCAGGAGGCTTCCTCCGCCGCAAAGATAGATGTTGGTCGGCAGCCGCTCGCCGCGCGACAGCTCCTTGATGCTCAGGGCAAGGCCCTGGAGAAGGACCTCCGCATCGGCGCCCAACAGGTCCGAGACCTGCCGGTGCTGCTCCGCGGACAGCAGGCCCTCAGAATGGCGCAGCTTGCGCGCTTCCGCTTCTTCGTAGCTGAGTCCGAACGCGAGCGCCAGTCGTCGCGTGAACGCGCGGCCGCCGAGGTTGAACATGCGAGTGCCTTCGACGCCACCGTCGCGGATCAGCGCGACGTCCGTGGTGCCTCCGCCGATGTCGACGAAGATGCCGCCTTCGGCCCATACCTCCTCGTTGGCGCATGCCCGCGCAAGCGCGTACGGCTGCGCCACCGCGGCAGCGAGCTCCAGGTCGAGCTCGCGCACCACCGTCTCGATGGCGTCGATGTGGGTCATCGGCGCGAAAGTGTTGAAAACGGTGACCTCGAGATTCTTGCCCGTGAAGCCGACGGGGTTCGTGACGGGATAGCCGTCGACGCGGACGTTCGTGATCGCGGAATGGACGAGACGAGCCTCCAGCTGGCCGTAGCTGCGCTCCATCTCGAGCAGGTGCTGAGCCTCGCGCAGGGCGCGGCGCTGCACCATCTGAAGCATCGTCGACATCTCGCCCGACCGTACGCGGGACTTCGAGTTCTCGCGCGGGTACGCGATGGTCGACGAGAAACCCTTGATCAGCTCACCGGCGATGCCGACCACGACCTGGCCCGGCACCGTCCTCGCCATGTCCTCCGCCGCCTCGAGCGCGCGATTGCAGGCCAGGATCACCGATTCGAGGTCCGCGATCGCCCCACCCGACATGGCGGCGGGTGCCTGCGGCTCGCGGCCGACGCCCAGCACCTCGCCGTCCGGCCCCTCGCGGCGGACGACCAGGACCTTGATCAGGTCGGTGCCGATGTCGAGCACTGTGAAGTGGCGGTAGTAGTCGCTGCGCTTGCGGAGGAACTTGAACTTGGTCACCTCAGCGCCTCGTCGAGGCGCTGAAAGGCCTCCTGCGCGGGAACCGTCAATTTGCCGCTGACCAGCTGCGGACGGCCGCCGCCCGTGCCAAAGAGATCCTTGAGGCGCGTGGCATCGAACTGCGACACGAGGTCATTGGACACCTTGATCACAAACTTGTCCCCGGCGACAAGGGTTACGACCCCCGATTTCACCCTTTCGAGGTAGCGGTCGGCGTAAGCCTTCAACTCGTCGATGTTCGACGCCTCGACGGACTGCGCCACATAGTCCACGCGGCCGTGCTTGACGACGAAGCCGTCCCCTCCGCCGACGCGGGCGGCCTGGAGCTGATCGCGAACTCGCGCAAGCTCCCGCTCCTTCTCCTTGAGCTCGGCGCGCAAGGCCCGGATTCGCTCCGGCATGGCCTCAGGGCCCGCGTTGAACGACCTGGCCATCTCCGACAGCAGGTCGCGATCTCGGGCGACGAGCTCGTCGGCGGCCTCGCCGACGACCATGTCGATGCGGCGCAGCCCCGAGCCGATGCTGGACTCGGATACGATGACCGCCGTCCCGATGTCCGCGGTGTTCCGGACGTGGGTGCCGCCGCACAGCTCGCACGTCCAGTCGCCGAAGCACACGACCCGGACGATATCCCCGTACTTCTCCTCGAACAGGTGCATCGCGCCTTGCGCGACGGCATCCTTGTAAGGCTTCTGGCTCTCGTGAAACGGAAGCGCTTCCCGCACCTTCTCCATCACGCGTCTGTTGATCCGATGCAGCTCTTCTTTGCTGATGGCTCGGTTCAGCGGAATGTCAAACGTCGTGTGGTCGGGCCCGACCCACGACCCCTTCTGAACGACCCGTTCGCCCAGGGTTTCGCGCAGCGCCTTGTGCAGCAGATGAGTCGCCGAGTGGTGGCGCATGACCTGCCGCCGCCGCTTGTCATCGACCGCCGCCGTCGCCTTCTCCCCCACACGAACTTCGCCGGTGATCACAGTCCCGAGGTGCGCGAACGCACCCTCTGATGGCTTTTGCGTGTCCTCGACGCGGAACCTGCCGCTCGGTGTGGTGATGGTTCCGGTGTCGCCGACCTGGCCGCCGGATTCCGCATAGAACGGAGTCCGCTCGAGAAAGACGTCCACCACGTCTCCTTCCCCGGCGGAATCGACGCCCTCGCCCGACCTGCGGATGCCGGCGACCCTGGTCTCGGACGTGAGCTCCTGGTAACCGGTGAACTCGGACGTGGGGATGTCCTTGGCGAGCGCCCATCCGTGGGTCACGGCGTGGCGCGAGCGCTCGCGCTGCCCGGCCATCTCGGAGCGAAACCCGTCCTCATCGACCTCGACGCCTCGCTCCGCTGCCAGCTCACGTGTGAGCTCGAGCGGAAAGCCGAAGGTGTCGTGCAAGCGAAAAGCGTCCGCACCCGAGATTGCCTTTCCACCACGCGACTCAATCTTTTCAAACTGGTCCATCCCCTGCTCGAGGGTGCGCGCGAAGCGGTCCGCCTCGGTGTCGATCGTTTCGGTGATGAATCGCTCGCGCTCGCGCAGCTCTGGATAGTGGTCACGGAAAATCTCCACCGTGCGATGCGCTCCCGCGGAGAGCTTCTCCGACATCGCGATGTTCCGCGAGTGCAAGCCGGCGCGGCGGATGAGTCGCCGCAGGACGTAGCCGCGACCCTCGTTGGATGGCACGACGCCATCAGAGATGCAGAACGTGATCGCGCGCATGTGGTCCGCAATGATCCGCTCCGACAGGGTCGCCGGCTTTCTGCTGTGGTCGTGGACGAAGTCGACGAGCGGACCCAGCAGGTCGGTCTCGAAAACGTTTTCCTTTCCTTGCAGGATGAAGCTGATCCGCTCCAGGCCCATGCCCGTGTCGATGGCAGGGTGCTGCAGAGGTACGAGCGCGCCGTCCGCGATGCCGCGCTGGATCGACGCCGCGGTCGACGGAGGCCCGGACAGGTCCGCCCGCTGGTCGTACTGGGGCAGCACCAGGTTCCAGAACTCGGTGAAGCGGGCGCAATGGTCGGGATAGCAGTCGGGCTGGCCGCAACCCGCTTCGCGTCCACGGTCCCACCAGATCTCGGAGTCGGGCCCGCACGGTCCACGACCCAGCCCCCACCAGTTGTCGCCAAGCCGGGTCACGTGCTCCGCGGGGATCGCTGGTTTGGTGGTCCAGATCTCGAAGGCCTCGTCGTCCGAGGGATGCACCGTCGCGCGCAAACGCTCGACCGGCATCCCAAAACCCTTCGTCACGAGCTCCCACGCCAGGGGGATCGCGGTCTCCTTGAAGTAGTCGCCTGTCGGCGCGAAGTTGCCGAGCATCTCAAAGAAGGTGAGATGCCGTTCCGTCTTCCCCACCTCCTCGATGTCGCCCGTGCGTAGGCACTTCTGCGAGCTGGCTAGTCGGGGCGCGGGCGGTTGACTAAAGCCCAGGTAATAGGGCTGAAGCGGCTGCATTCCGGCCGAGATGAAGAGAGTGCTCGGGTCACCGCGCGGCACCAGCGGCGCGCTCGGCAGGACCAGATGCTCCCGACTCGCGAAATGCTCTAGAAAGCGCGTGCGGATCTCGTTCCCGGTCACGGGGGTCGGCGACTAGCTTAAGGGGCGAGGCGCTCGATGCGCCAAGCGCCCGTAGAGGCCCGCCACGTGTAGCGCAGACGATCGTGCAGCCGATCCTCGCGGTTCTCCCAGAACTCGATCCAGTTGGGGCGCAGCGCGTAGCCGCCCCAATCGTTCGGCAAAGGGACCTCGTCCGGATATTTCGCGTCAAGCTCGGCGACCCTCTTCTCGAGAATCTCGCGCGAGCGGACGAGGTGGCTCTGGTGCGACGCCAGTGCCGAGAGCTGGGCACCGCGGGGCCGGCCGCGGAAGTACTCCTGCGTCTGCGGGCGACCCAGCTTGCGCACGGCTCCCGAGACGCGAACTTGATGGCGCGTGACGGCCCAGTAGAAGACGAGCGCGGCGCCGCGGTACCACGCCAGGTCTCGGCCCTTGCGACTTCCGTAGTTGGAATAGAAGAGGAAGGCACCGTCCTCGATGCCCTTGAAAAGCACCATCCGCGCCGATACACCCTCTTCGCCCGATGTCGCGAGAGTCATCGCGTCGGGCTGTAACGCCCCGGCGGCGGCGGCCTCGCGAAACCACCGGTCGAAGAGCGCGAACGGGTCGCGCGGCGCCTCCGACTCGAGGAGCGGCACCTAGCTCGCGCTTTCTTGTGGCACGTACTTGCGCAGCTGTTCCAGGGCGGCGCGCTGCAACCGCGAGACGTGCATCTGACTGATCCCGAGGCGGCGCGCGATCTCTGACTGCGACATCTGCTCGTAGAACCTCATGGCCATGATGGCGCGCTCGCGAGGGGTCAGGTGCTCCATCGCGCGGTCGAGCACGTCTCGCATCTCTACTCGTTCGAGCTCGGGATCCGCGCTTCCGATCTGCTCCGCCACCGAGCGCGTGTCCTGCCCGTCGGTGGTACCGACCGGCTGGTCCAGCGACACCGGGACGTAAGCCGGGCCCATCTCCATCGCGTCGGTGACGTCGTCGGGCGAGACACCCAGGCGGTCCGCCAGCTCGCCCACCGTCGGCTCGCGGCCGAGCTCGTTCTTCATCTGCTCGTTGACGCGCACGACCGATTGGTGCAGCTCTTGCAGCCGGCGCGGGAAACGGATCGCAGTTCCCTTGTCGCGGAAGTACCGCTTGATCTCCCCGGCCACAGTCAGCGTCGCGAAGGTCGTGAACTCGTAGCCGAGGTCAGGATCGAATCGCTCGATCGCCTTGATCAGGCCGAGATACCCGACCTGCACGATGTCGTCGAGGGG
>WNGG01004798.1_pt1 | contig 32639 bp, 26 predicted proteins | sample 5400661 | NCBI WGS metagenome assembly WNGG01 (sample SAMN13153372, study PRJNA577476) | soil metagenome | isolation source: 100 cm soil or saprolite under Garry oak tree replicate 1 | place: USA:California | collected 2016-06-15
GGCCACCAGGGACATTCCGGACATTCCGTATTTGTCCACCCTGATCGCTCCGGTGCCCCGCGGCGCCCGCGGCGCGTCCCTGGCCCACGCACTCTCCGCCGGAGAGTCCAGCCGGCTCAATGTCACATCGTGCCGGCCCCAGCCGGCTCAATGCCACATCGAGCCGGCCGCCATCCGCGCACAGAGCCGGGAACCGGGTCCCGTGGGCCAAGAACTGAGCTCCAAGGGGCGTGTGGTGTTCGTGGGGGCCGGGCCCGGGGCTCCGGACCTGCTGACCCACCGGGGCGCGCGCGCCATCGCCGCCGCCGACGTGGTGATCTGGGCGTCGAGCCTGGTCGACCAGCGCGTGCTGGCCCATGCGCGAGAAGGCGCGGAGATCGTCGACTCGGCCACGCTGCCCATGGAGGGCGTGCTGCCCTACTACGAGCGCGCGGCGCAGCACAAGCAAACGGTCGCCCGGGTCCACTCCGGTGACCCTTCGCTGTGGGGCGCCATCCAGGAGCAGCTCGACCAGTGCACGGCGATGGGCCTGGACACCGAGATCGTGCCCGGGGTATCCAGCTTCACCGCGGTGGCGGCGCGGATCGGCCGCGAGCTGACCATCCCGGAGGTCGCTCAGTCGGTGATCCTGACCAGGCTCGGCGGCGGCAAGACGCCGATGCCGCCAGGGGAGCAGGTGGCCGAGTTCGCCCGCCACCAGACGACGATGGCGCTGTTCCTGTCGGCTGCGCGGTCCGGCCAGCTGCAGGACGAGCTGCTGGCCGGCGGCTACCCGCCGGACACCCCGTGCGTGGTGGCGTACCAGGTGACCTGGCCGGACGAGCTGATCGAGCGCTGCGCCCTGGCCGACCTGGCCGCGACCATAAAAGACCGCAAGCTCTGGAAGCACACGCTGGTCCTGGTCGGGCCCGGCCTGGCCGCCGGCGGCAGCCGCTCGCACCTGTACCACCCGGGGCATTTCCACGGGTACCGCAAGGCGGACCGGCAGGCCAGGGAACAGCTCCGGCGGGAGCGGACCGCGGCGCAGGACGGGCCGTGACTCAGCCCAGTGACCCCGAGCTGCGCGAGCCTGACCTGCCGCGGACGGCGAAGGTCAGGAAGCAGGCGCTGCGCACCGGCTGGACCACCGGGACCTGCGCCGCGGCGGCCGCGAAGGCGGCCGCCACCGCGCTGACCACCGGGGAAACACAAGACTCCGTCGAGGTCGGCCTGCCCTCCGGCCAGCGGGTCAGGTTTCCCGTGGACACCTGCACCGTGACCCCAGCCGACACACCCGAGGTCCCGAGCCAGGCCGAGGTCCCGAGCCAGGCCGAGGTCCCGAGCCAGGCCGAGGTCCCGAGCCAGGCCGAGGCTGTCGTGGTCAAGGACGCCGGCGACGACCCCGACGTGACGCACGGCGCGCGGCTGACCGCGACGGTGCGCTGGCGCGACGAGCCGGGCCTGGACCTGCAGGGCGGCGCCGGCGTCGGCGTGGTCACCAAGCCCGGCCTGGGCCTGGAGGTCGGCGCCCCCGCGATCAACCCGGTGCCCCGCGCCATGATCGCCCAGGCGGTCGGCGAGGCGATTGACCTGACCGAGAGCGGCGTCCGCGTCACCATCTCGGTCCCGGACGGCGAGCGGATGGCCCGCAAGACCACCAATGCCCGGCTCGGCATCATCGGCGGGATCTCGATCCTCGGCACCACCGGCATCGTCCGGCCGTTTTCGACCGCCTCCTGGCGGGCCAGCGTGGAACAGGCGATCTCGGTGCTGGCCGCCCAGGGCGAGGACACGGTGGTGCTGTGCACCGGCGGCCGCACCGAGAAGGGAGCCATGGCGATGCTGCCGGACCTGCCCGAGGTGTGCTTCGTGGAGGTGGGCGACTTCACCGGCGCGGCGCTGCGCCGCGCGGTGCAGCACCGGCTGGCCAAGGTCGTCTTCGCCGGCATGGCCGGCAAGCTCACCAAGCTGGCCGCCGGCGTGCTGATGACGCATTACACGAGATCCAAGGTGTCCCTGAGCCTGCTCGAGGACATCACGCTGGCGGCAGGCGGCGGCCGGGAGCTGGCACAAAACGTCGCAGCAGCGAACACCGCCCGGCACGCGGCCGAACTCTGGGACGAGGCCGGCCTGCTGCCCGCCGCGGGCCGCGAACTCTGCGCCCGCGCCGCCCGCGTGCTCAGCCGGTTCTGCGCGGAAATAGCCGGCCAGGCCGGCCCGGTGCCCGGAATCCGCGTCATCATGGTCGACTTCACCGGCCGGGAAAAGATAGCCGAGGCGGGAGCATGAGCCCCGAGGTCACGGTGATCGGCTGCGACGGCCGCCCGTTCGGTCCCGAGGCGGCGCAGGCCCTGTCCCGAGCCGAACGAGTGGCCGGCGCGCCCCGGCACCTCGCCGCCGCCCCCATCCCCGAGAACGCGGAGCGTATCGAGATCAAGCAGCTCGACCAGGCCCTCGACGCCCTGGCCGCCGGCCAGCGCCGCACCGCCGTGCTGGCCTCCGGCGACCCGGGCTTCTTCGGCATCGTCCGCGCGCTGCGCGCCCGCGGGATCCAGCCGACGGTCATCCCGGCCGTCTCGTCGGTGGCGCTCGCGTTCGCCCGGCTGGGCCTGGACTGGGACGACGCCCTGGTGGTCTCCGCGCACGGACGCGACCCCGAACATGCCCTGGCCGCCGCGCTCGCGCACCCCAAGACCGCCATCTTGACCGCGCCGGGAACCGCTCGCGCCCTCGCCAGGGACCTGCTGGCCGCGGGCAAGACGGTGGTTGTCGCCGAGCGCCTCGGCACGCCGCAGGAACGCCTCACCGACCTGGCCGCCGAACCCCGCGACCCAGCCGAGCCCAACGTCCTCATCGCGCTCGACCAGGATCCGGCGCCAGGCGAGCCGCGCTGGCTGGCCGGCCACCAGGGCGCCCCGGACGGCTGGGCGCTGCCCGAGGACGCCTTCGAGCACCGCGACTCGATGATCACCAAGGCGGAGGTCCGCGCGCTCGTGCTGGCCCGCCTCGGCCCGGCCCCCGGCCGCACGATCTGGGACGTGGGCGCGGGCTCGGGCTCGGTGGCGGTGGAGTGCGCCCGGTTCGGCGCCTACGTGGTCGCGGTCGAAGCTGATCCCGCGCAGTGCGAGCGGATCTGCCGCAACGCGGCCCGCCACGGTGTCCGCCTGCGGGTCATCCACGGCCGCGCTCCGGAGGCACTCAAGGACCTGCCGCCGGCCGGCGCGGTCTTCGTCGGCGGCGGCGACCGCGCCGTGCTCGAGGCCGCGATCAGGCAGGCCAGCCCGCGCCGGGTCGTGGTCACGCTGGCCGCGGTCCAGCGGGTCGGCGAGACCGCCGGCCTGCTGGCCGGCCTGGGCTACCGGGCCGAAGGCGTGCAGCTCCAGGCGTCCCGCCTCGCCCCGCTGCCCGGAGGCCAGAGTCGCCTGGCCGCCCAGAACCCCGTCTTCGTCCTCTGGGCGCAGCGATGATCGGCCTGGTCAGCGTCACCGCGGCGGGCCGGGCCGCGGCGGAACGGCTGGAGCAGGCCTGGCCCGGTGCCCGCCGCTACGACGGCCCCGCCGCCGCGGCCCTGCCCCGCGCGTTCACCGAATGCGACGCCGTCGTGTGCTTCCTCGCCGTCGGCGCGACCGTCCGGCTGCTCGCGCCGCTGCTCACCAGCAAGACCGAGGATCCCGCCGTGGTCTGCGTCGACGAGGCGCTGCGCTACGCGGTCCCGGTGCTCGGCGCGCACCAGGGCGGCGGCAACGAGCTGGCCCGCCGGATCGCCGGCACCCTGGGCGCCGAACCGGTCGTCACCACCGCCAGCGACGCGGCCGGCGGCGCCGGGCTGGACGAGTTCGGCGCGGACCTGGGCTTTGCCGTCGAGCCTGGCAGCGACCTGGCCGCCGTGGGCGCCGCGATCCTGTCCGGCGACCGGGTCACGTTCACCGCCGACCACGAGTGGCCGCTCCCGCCGCTGCCGCCGAACGTGGTGCGGACGGACCGGCCCGAGCCAGGGATCCCCGCCGTCGTGGTGACCGACCGCATCATCAATATTCCCGAACGGGCCGTGGTGTTCCGCCCCCCGTCGCTGCTTGTCGGCGTGGGCGCGAGCCGGGGCGCCGCCGCGGATGAGATCGGCGAGCTCATCGACGCCACGCTGGCTGAGCTGGGGCTATCCGCCCGGTCCGTTAGGTATCTTGCTACGGCGGAGGTGAAGGCGGACGAGCCCGGTGTGCTGGCGGCCGCCGCCGGACGCGGGTGGCGGGTGGTCACCTTCCCGGCCAGCCGGCTCGCCGCGGTACCGGTCCCCAACCCCAGCGAGGTGGTGCGGCGCGCCGTGGGCACGCCGAGCGTCGCGGAGGCGGCGGCGCTGATGGAGGCCGGGTCGACGCTGCTGGCCGCCAAGCGGGCCAGCGCGCACGCCACGGTCGCGGTGGCCCGCGGGCGGCCGCGCGGCCGGCTGGCGGTGATCGGGATCGGACCCGGCGCCCGGGACCTGATGACGCCGCGCGCGGTGGCCGAACTGCGCCGCGCCGCCGTGGTCGCCGGCCTCGACGCCTACCTGGAGCAGGTCGCCGACCTGCTGCGGCCGGGCACGCGGGTGCTGGCCAGCGGCCTGGGCGCGGAGCAGGAGCGGGCTGCCGAGGCGGTGGCGCAGGCCCGGGCCGGGCGGGCCGTGGCGCTGATCGGTTCGGGCGACGCGGGCGTCTACGCCATGGGCAGCCCGGCGCTGGAGATGGCCGACGACGCGATCGACGTGACGGTGGTGCCCGGGGTGACCGCGGCGCTGGCGGTGGCGGCGGTGCTCGGCGCGCCACTCGGCCACGATCACGTCATGATCTCGCTGTCCGACCTGCACACGCCGTGGCCGGTGATCGAGCGGCGAATCACCGCCGCGGCCGAAGGGGACCTGGTGACCTGCTTCTACAACCCGGCCAGCGCCCGCAGGACCTGGCAGCTGGGCCGCGCGCTCGAGCTGCTGGCCGCGCACCGGCGGCCGGCCACGCCGGTCGGCTGGGTCAGGGACGCCACCCGGCCCGGGCAGGCCGCGTCGCTGAGCACGCTGGGCGAGTTCGACCCCGCGCTGGCGGACATGCACACCCTGGTCGTCGTCGGCTCGTCCCGCACCCGGGTGCAAGCCGGACGCATGGTGACCCCGCGCGATTACCGGTGGGCCGAATCGTGAACCTGACGGTCACCAGCGAGTGCCGCGGCTGCGGCGCGTGCCTGCTCACCTGCCCCGAGCACGCGATCCGGCCCCGCGGCGGACCGTTGATCGTTATCGGTGAACTCTGCACGGAGTGCGGTGAGTGCGTGGAGGTCTGCCCAGCTGATGCGATTGAGTGGACGCAATAGAGGTGATGACATGACCGAGGTCCATCCCATCGAGGCCGAGTCGTACCGGATCCTGCGGTCCCGGATCGACCTGTCCGCGCTGCCCCCGCTGACCCGGGCCGTGACCGAGCGGGTCATCCACGCGACCGCCGACTTCGACTACGTCACCGACCTGGTCTGCGACGAGGCGGCGCTGGCCGCCGGGGTGGCGGCGCTGCGCCGCGACGCGCCGGTCATCGCGGACGTGGCCATGGTCGCCTCGGGCATCACCGGGTACCCGGTGATCTGCAAGATCGGCGACTCGCTGTCGGCCCGGCTGGCGCGCACCGCGAACCTCACGCTCAGCGCGGCCGCGGTCCGGCTGGCCCACGGGGAGGCCGGCCCGGGCGCGATCTGGCTGGTGGGCTGCGCGCCGACCGCGCTGGCCGAGATCATGAGCAGGCAGGTCGAGCCCGCCCTGGTCATCGGCGTCCCGGTGGGCTTCGTCGGCGCCGCCGCGGCCAAGGACGAGCTGCGGGCCAGCGGCCTGCCGGCGCTGAGCAACATCTCCGAGAAGGGCGGTTCCGCGGTCGCCGTCGCGGCCTTCAACGCCCTGCTGCGGGTGGCCCGAGATGATGCCGGCGAGCCGGCCGGGGACTCCTCATGACGCGCCCGTCCCCCAGGAACCCGCCCCCCGCGAACCCGCCCCCCGCTAACCCGTCCCCGGCGACCCTGTCCTCCAGGAACCCGCCCCCCGCGAACCCGGCACTGCTGCTGGCCGCGCACGGCACCCGCGACCAGGCCGGGGTCGCGGCCTTCCGCGCCCTGGCCGGGCGGGTCGGCGCCCTGGCCGGCCGGGACGGCACCCGGGTGGCGGGCGGCTTCATCGAGCTGTCCGCGCCGCCGCTGCGCGACGCCGTGGCCGCGCTGGCGAACGGGACCCCGGCGCCCATGGTCGCCGTGCCGCTGACGCTGTCCGCGGCCGGGCACGCCAAGGGCGACATCCCTGCGGCGCTGGCCCGCGAGCGCGCCCGGCATCCCGGACTCAGCTGGACTTATGCCCGGCCCCTCGGGCCCCACCCGGCCCTTATCGAGCTGCTGGCCAGGCGCGTCGCCGGCGTCGGCGGTGACGCGAGCGCCGTCCTGGTGGTAGGCCGCGGGTCCACCGACCCTGACGCCAACGCGGACGTGGTCAAGACCGCCCGGCTGCTGTGGGAGGGCCGGGACTACCCGTTCGCCGAGACCGCCTTCGTCTCGCTGGCCCGGCCGGACGTGGCCGAGGGCCTGGAGCGGTGCCGCCTGCTCGGCGCGCGGCGGATCGTGGTGGCCAGGTACTTCCTGTTCCCAGGCGTGCTGCCGGACCGGGTGGCCGAGCAGGCCGCGGGGTACGCCGCCGCGCATCCCGGACTCGACATCAGGTGCGCCGATGTGCTCGGCGACTGCGACGAGATCGCCGCGCTGGTCTACGAGCGGTACCACGAGGCGCTGGCCGGAGACATCAGGATGAACTGCGACATGTGCGTGTACCGGATCGCGATGCCGGGATTCGAGCACCGCGTCGGCGAGCCCCAGCATCCCCACGATCACCCCCACGACCATGCTCATCCCCGGGCGCACGCCCGTGACTGACGACCTGAGCTACCCGCGGGAACTGAGCTATCCGCCGGAACAACGGGACGCCGTGTACCGGGTGATCGCGGAGCGCCGCGACGTGCGCCGCGGGTTCCGGCCGGACCCGGTACCCGCCGACGTGCTCGGCCGGGTACTCGCCGCGGCCCACCAGGCGCCGTCGGTGGGCTTGTCGCAGCCGTGGGACTTCATCGTGATCACCGACCGGGCCCGGCGGGAGCGGATCGCGGCGCTGGCCCGCCGGCACGCCGGCGAGTTCGCCGCGGACCTGCCCGGCGCCCGCGCCCGCGCGTTCGACCAGCTGAAGATCGAGTCGATCCTCGACACGCCGGTCAACATCGTGGTCAGCTGCGACCGGACCCGCGGCGGCCGGCACACGCTCGGCCGGGCGACCCAGCCGCAGACGGCGGATTTCTCCAGCGTGCTCGCGGTGGCCAACCTGTGGCTGGCGGCCCGGGCCGAGGGCCTCGGCGTCGGCTGGGTGAGCTTCTTCGACGAGCGCGAGCTCGCCGCCGAACTCGGGCTGCCCGCGCACCTGGCGGTGATCGCCTACCTGTGCGTGGGGTACGTCACCTCGTTCGGGGCCGAGCCGGAGCTTGCCACGGCCGGCTGGGCCCGCCGCCGGCCGGTGTCGTGGGCGGTGCACGCCGAGGAGTTCGGCCGCCGCGGAATGCCAGGGGAGGCACCAGTGGACCCGCTCGCCGACCTGATCGCGGCCATCGGCCCGCCCGACGCCGAGGCGATGGCCGCCGCGCGGGAACGGCAGGACCGGATGACCAAGCCGCGCGGCTCCCTCGGGCTCCTGGAGGAGGTGTCCGTGCGGCTGGCGGGCCTGGCCGGCAGCTGCCCGCCGCCGCTGCCCGAGCCGGCCTGCGTCGCGGTGTTCGCCGCCGACCACGGCGTGCACGCGCAGGGGGTCAGCCCGTGGCCGCAGGAGGTGACCGCCCAGATGGTCGCCAACTTCCTGGCCGGCGGGGCGGTGGTCAACGCGTTCGCGGCCCAGGCCGGGGCCGAGGTCACCGTGGTCGACGTCGGGGTGGCCGCCGACCTCGAGCCGGTCCCGGGGCTGCTGCCCCGCAAGATCGCCCGTGGCACCGCGGACTTCACCGAGGGACCCGCGATGACCCGCGCCCAGGCGGTGGCGGCCCTGGTGACCGGCGCCGAGATCGCCAGGGACCTGGTCGCGGCGGGCAACCGGTGCCTGGTCACCGGCGACATGGGCATCGCCAACACCACCGCGTCCGCCGCGCTGATCTGCGCCTTCACCGGCGCCGACCCGGCCGAGGCGACCGGCCGCGGCACCGGGATCGACGCCGCCACCTACGCGAGGAAGATCGACGTAGTCTGCCGCGGCCTGGCCCGGCACCTTCCCGCCCCCGGTTCACCCGCCTCGCCCAGCCCGGCCGGCTCGCCCAGCCCGACCGGCTTGCCCGGCTCGCCCAGCCCGGCCCGTTCACCTGGCCCGCCCGACCCGGTGGCCATCCTGGCCGCGTTCGGCGGGTTCGAGCACGCCGCCCTGGCCGGGTTCATCCTCGGCGCCGCCGCGCTGCGGGTGCCGGTGATCCTGGACGGGGTCATCGCGGGTGCCGCCGCGCTGGCCGCGGTGGCCCTGGCCCCCGACGCGCTGGCCGCGTGCTTCGCTGGTCACCGCAGTGCCGAGCCCGGACATGCGGTTACGCTTAGCTACCTGGGCCTGCGCCCGCTGGTGGACCTCGGGCTGCGGCTCGGCGAGGGTACCGGCGCGGTGCTGGCGCTGCCCCTGGTGCAGAGCGCGGCGCGGGCGCTGCGCGACGTCGCCACCTTCGATTCCGCGGGCGTGGCCGACAAGCTCTGACAGACCGAAGGAACCATGGACCCGTACTTGCTGGGACTCCGCTTGGGGGGCCGCCGCGTCGTCGTCGTCGGCGGGGGAGGGGTCGCGTCCCGCCGGGTGCCCGCGCTGCTCGACGCGGGCGCCGAGGTGCTGCTGGTGTCTCCGAAGGTCGCCGCCTCGCTCGAGGGCCTGGCCGCGGCCGGCCGGATCCGCTGGGAAGCGCGGGGTTACCGGCCCGGTGACTGCGCCGGAGCCTGGCTGGTCTGCGCCTGCACGGACGACCCCGCAGTCAACGCGGCCGTCGCGACGGCGGCCGAAGCCCAGCGAACCTGGTGCGTCCGCGCCGACGACGCCGGGGCGTCGGCGGCCTGGACGCCTGCCTCCGGCCGGGCCGGCGACGTCCGGGTGGGAGTGCTCAGCGGCGACCCGCGGCACAGCGCCGCGATCAGGGACGCTGTCGTGGCCGGGCTGCAATCCGGCCAGCTCAGCGCCAGGCACGGACGCGGGCACCACCGCGGCGTGGCGATCATCGGCGGGGGGCCGGGTGATCCCGGGCTGATCACGGTGCGCGGGCGGCAACTGCTCGCCGAGGCCGACGTGGTGCTCACCGACCGGCTGGCTCCCCGCTCGCTGCTGGACGAACTGCGCGACGACGTGGAGATCATCGACGTCGGCAAGATCCCCTACGGCCGGGCGATGGCCCAGGAGCACATCAACGCGGCGCTGGTCAGCCACGCCCAGGCGGGCCGGTTCGTGGCCCGGCTCAAGGGCGGTGACCCGTTCGTGTTCGGCCGGGGCGCCGAGGAGGTGCTCGCTTGCCTGCGGGCCGGCGTGCCGGTCACCGTCGTGCCCGGCGTCACCAGCGCGGTCGGCGTGCCGGCCAGCGCCTGGGTGCCGGTGACCCACCGCGGCGTCGCGCAGGAGTTCCACGTCGTATCGGTGCACGTCCCGCCGGGTGACGAGCGGTCCACGGTGAACTGGGCCCTGCTCGGCGGCGGTTCGGGCACCCTGGTGCTGCTGATGGCGGTGGAGCGGATTGGCGCGGTAGCGGACGAACTGTTGCGATACGGACGCAGTCCGGATACTCCCGTTTCGGTAATCGCAGACGGTACTCTGCCGACGCAGCGCACAATTAACTCAACGCTGGAACAAGTGGAAAGTCTTGTGGCAGAGGAGGGGATCCGGCCTCCCGCGATCGTCGTGGTCGGCGACGTGGTGAGCGTCGCGGTGGAGATTACAGAGCTCATGCGCGATGTAACCGCCTGACGGACGGGATAAACTCCGCGTGCCAGGCGATCAAGCTGGTGGAACCCGCCCCACCCCAAGAGACCCTGAGAGATCCCGGATAGGCCCGCCGGGGGTTCCGCGGGGGTTTTGAGGAGGACGTTACAACAATGGAAGGTCAGGGCGTGGCAGCGTCGTCGGCATCTGCCGTCGGCAGACATGACGAGTCCGGCCCGGGTGCCGTCACTGCCGGGTTTGGCCCCCCGGCTGACAATCATGTGACCAGTGATATCGCGGATGGTGGTGAGGGTCAGGGGCGTAATGGGGATGACAGTCACGTGATGATCGCACCGAGTCACTCAGAGGCATCAGCCCAGGATGTCAGCATGCCGCAATCGCCGGATTCCTCCCAGTCGCCCCGCCTGCCGCGCGAAGCGCAGTCATCCCGAGAGCCTCAGGGGGAATTTTCGTCTCAGCAGTGTGAAACGGACAAAGCGGATAACATTGGTGATCCCGATCGAAAGAATAACGTTGTCGCAAGGGATGAGAATACGGGCCACAACCAGACCGCGGCCGGCCTCGCGCCCCCCGCGGTAGACGCTCCTGCGGTGAATACCCCCGCGGCAGACAATTCCCCGGCCGCCGCGCCGCCCGAAACCAGGACCACCGCCGCGGCCGGCTCCGTGCCGTCGGCTGCCCCCGAGCCGTCCGACCCCTCCGAGCCGTCCGACCCCTCCGAGCCTCCCAGGCGCCCCGGGCCTTCCGAGCCCGAAGCTTCCCGGCCCGAAGCCGCCTCGCCCGAGACCGGCGAGCCCGAGACGGTGCAGTTCCCCGCCGTGCCTTCCGAGCCCGCCTCGGCTCCTGTCACCGCGGCCGCCCGCCCCGAGCCCGACCAGCCCCGGCCCACGCCGACTTGGGCAGCCCCCGCCGAGACCGGCGAGCCCGAAACGGTGCAGTTCGCAGCCGTGCCGCCCGAGCCCGCTGAGTCGGCTGAGCCCGCCGGGTCCGTCGTGGTCCCTGAGCCCGCCGGGTCCGTCGTGGTCCCTGAGCCCGCCGCTTATCCCGAATCCGCCGAACCAGCTTCCGGCTCAGCGGTAACAGAGCCCGAACCCGAGCCCGCCGCCGAACCTGCTGGCACTCCCGCCGAACCTGCCGCCGCGCCCGCCGCGCCGCCCGCCACGCCCGCCGCGGCCCGGTCCCAGGCTGCCGCCGCCCAGGGGCACGTCCGCGTGGACGCGCGCCTGCTGGAGGCCGCCTTGCTCAACCTCAGGAAGCGGATCGCCGCCATCCCCCTCGTCTTCCAGATTGCCGGGTCCGCCGAGGTCAAGGTCGAGCGAGGCAAGCTCCTCAGCCAGATCGACGACTACCTGCTGCCCAGGGTGCGGCGCTCCGCCGCGCCGGTGCTCGTCGCGCTGGTCGGCTCCACCGGCGCCGGCAAGTCCACGCTGGTAAACAGCATCGTCGGCGCGCACGTCAGCGCCACTGGCGTGCGCCGTCCGACGACGAACAGCCCGGTGCTGGCCTGCCACCCGGACGAGATCGACTGGTTCGCCGAGAACAACTTCCTGCCCACGCTGCCCAGGGTCAGGCAGGAAGGCCTGGCCAGACCCGGCCGGGACGGCCTGCTGGTGCTCGCGGCCAGCGAGGGCATGCCGCGCGGGATCGCGCTGCTCGACACGCCGGACATCGACTCGGTGGTACAGGCGCACCACGAGTTCGCCTATCAATTCCTTGACGCTTCGGACCTGTGGCTGTTCATGACGAGCGCCAGCCGGTACGCTGACGCGCCAGTCTGGGAGGTCCTGCAGCACGCGCGGGACCGCAGGGCCTCCCTCGGCGTGGTCCTGTCCCGGATCCCGCAGGCCTACCGGAGCGAACTCGTTGACCACTTCAACGCCATGCTGGACGCCAACGGAATCGCGGCCGCGGACCGCTTCGTCATCCAGGAGACCCCGCTGATCGACGGAATGCTCCCGCCCGACGCCTACCAGCCGGTGCGCGACTGGCTCGCCGACACCGCCGCCCGGGCTGACCGCCGGGTCGCGGTGCTCACCCAGACCATGTCCGGCGTGCTCGACACGTTCAAGTCCAGGGTTCCCGCGGTTGCCGCGCACGTCGAGGCGCAGGTCGTGCTCCGCGCGGAACTGCGCCAGGCCGCCGAGACCGAGTACGAGAACGCCTTCACCGAGACCAGCGCCGGCCTCAAGGACGGCACGCTGCTCCGCGGTGAGGTGCTCGCGCGCTGGGAGGACTGCCTAGTCGGCGACGACCTGCGGCCGCGTCGCGGGGCCAAGACCGCCAAGAGCGGTAGCAAGAAGGGCAAGCGCGCACGCCGCGGGCCTTCACGGGCGGCGGCGCTGAACTCCGCGCTCCGTTCGGCTATCGAGTCCTATGTCGTGTCGGTCGCGGACCGGGCGGCCGAGGCCGTGGAGGGCAGTTGGCGCGCCGATCCCGCCGGGGCCGTGCTGCTCGCGGACGCGGCCGCCGAACGCGCCCGCGACGTGCGGGCGAAGCAGGTCTTCGAGTCCGTCTTCGGGCCCGCCGGGCAGAGCGGCGGCGATGCGGCCGACGTGGACATCAAGGCCGCCGACGTGATCAAGGCCGCCGACGCCGCCCAGGCCTCAGCCTTCAGCCGGTCCTCACCGGACCTGGCACTGCGGGCCACGCGGGCGATCGGGGCGTGGCAGGATCACCTGACCCGGCTGATGGAAGGGGAGGAGTTGCGTCCGGCGGTCCGGCACGTCTCCTTCGATGAGAAGGCGCTGAGCCTGGTGGTCCTGGTGGCGATGCTCGGCGCGGCGGCGCCCGCCGGGGCCGGATCTCGCGCTACCGTGCTGTCGCAAGAAACCGATGACGGCAGCGTCTACGCCGAACCGCGGCGGATGCTGTCCTCGGTGTTCGGCGCGGTGATGCTGACCGAGATCCTGGCCAAGGCGCGCGCCGACCTGCTGGACCGCGTCCGGCTGCTGCTCGATGAGGAGCTGGTCAGGTTCGTTGAGGTGCTCGACGCGGCCGGGGCCTGCGACGATGTCGCAGCCATCCGGCTTTACCAGGCGGAATTCTCGCTCGAGGCGGTTAGGTGACAGCGAACACTATCGGGGTGACCGGGCTGGCGCATTCGCGGCTGCCCGCCAGGCTTGTCTCGCTCCAGGAGCTGACGAAGATCGGATCAGGAAGAACCGGATCCGAAGGGTTCAGCCCGGAACTCCTCACTGAGGCGGAGACGTTGCTGCGGCGGTCCGGCGAGCGGATGCGGATGTCCGCCTCGCACACCGTGGTGGCCCTGGCAGGGGGCACCGGCAGCGGCAAGTCCACGCTGTTCAACGCCCTGGCCGGGGCGAACTTCTCGCCTGCCGGCGTGACCCGGCCGACCACCAAGCACTCGCACGCATGCGTGTGGGGGATGGAGGGGGCTGCCCCGCTGCTCGACTGGCTCGGCGTCCAGCGCCGCCACCGCTACGGCCGGGCGAGCGCGCTCGACGAGGGCGAGGCGTCGCTGACCGGTATGCTCCTGCTCGACCTGCCCGATCACGACTCGGTGGTCACCGGCTCGGCGGCGCTGGTCGACCGCCTGGTCAAGCTGGCCGACATGCTGGTCTGGGTGCTCGACCCGCTGAAATACGCGGATGCCTCCGTGCACCGGCGGTACCTGGTCCCGCTGGCCGGGCACGCCGCGGTGACCACCGTGGTGCTCAACCAGGTCGATACGCTCAGTCCCGATCAGGCCGGCGATTGCGAATCCGACCTGCGCAGGCTGCTGGACGCCGAGGGGCTGACCGAGACCCAGGTGCTGGTGACGTCGGCGACCACCGGTGCCGGCCTCAACGAACTGCGCCGGGTGCTCGCCGCCGCAGTGGCCGCCCGGCGGGCCGCCGCCGACAGGATCACGGCGGACATCGACGCCCTGCTCGAGCGGTTCGCGGTGTACGCCGGGGATTCGGTGCCCGGCTGGCTGCCTCCGGCGTCGCCTGTGCCTACGCTTTCCGCGGCCTCCGTGACCGAGACCGCCCCCGCCGACCCGGCGCCTGCTCAGTCCCCCGCCCGGCCGCCTTGGGAACAGGCGGACGCAGACGAGCACGAGGGCAACGGGCGGGTGGGCGCCGCCGACTGGCAGCCCTGGGAGACGACCGCCGAGCCTCCGCGCCCGGCGTCCTCCGCGCGGCCGCCGTGGGAAGACGCCACCCAGGATGGCAACGGCGCTGGCAAGCGCACCGAGGATCCCGCGATCTACGTGCCTGCCGGGCCGGCCGGCACGCTGACCGCGGCGTTTGCGAAGGCTGCCGGGGCGGCAGCGGTGACAGAGACGCTGAACGGAGTGCGCGAGCGCAGCGCCGCCGCCTACATCGGCTGGCCGCCCGCGCGACTCGTCGCCCGCCTGCGCGGGCAGGCGCCAGCCCACAAGCTGCTGGTCGGCAATCCCGGCCAGGCCGGTCAGGCGCAGCGATCCGATATCGACAACGCGATCAACGTGTTCGCGAACGAAGTGGGTGGTTCGCTGCCTGAGCCCTGGTCGCGGACCGTTCGGACGGCGGCGCGCTCCCGGGCCGACGAGGCTCAGGCCGCGCTCGGCACCGCGGTCGCCCAGGGCCTGCCGCCGCGCAACAAGGTGACGAACTGGTGGCGGCTGATCGCGCTGGCCCAGTGGCTGCTCATGGCGCTCATGCTGGCAGGCTTGATCTGGATCGTGCTGATCCTGGCGGTCCGCGGCTCTACCTCGGCGCACAAGTCGTCGTCCCTGATCAACGACGTCTCTCTGGCCCCGTGGCTCGGCGTCATGGTGATGGCGCTGCTGCTGCTGGGCTGGCTGATCTCGTCATGGTGCCAGAACATGGTCGTCCTCGCGGCGGACCGCGAACGCGAGCAGGCGGTCCGCGACATCCTGGCCCGGATCGCCACCGTCGCCAACGAACTGGCCGTGGTTCCGGTCGGCCGCGAACTCAGCGACTACGAGCGCTTCCGCACCGAACTAGCCGCCGCCCGGGAGAGCTAGCTTCCTGCCCCGGCGGGCGACCCTCCGTTAGGTCAGCCCGCGTGTCCGGGGCGCGGCCCAGTTCCTTGGATCCATGGTCGTAGACCGCTGGCGGAAGTCCAGCTACAGCGGGAACAATGGTGGTGATTGCATCGAAGTCGGGCAGGATCACGGCCCCCGGAGCCGTCAGGCGGCAGCCCGGGGACGCTCTGCGTTCCCGGCCATCACGCCACTGAGCAAGACGCGATGGCGGCGCCGGCCCAGGGCAAGGAGAGGAACCCTCAGCGCCACGGACGGGAACGTGCTCAAGAGCTTCCCGATAGCGGCAAGAGACCTGATCATCTGCCCTTCCGCCATGAACCTCTGGTCGTCTGGTACCTCGGCAAGAACCTGCACAACCGGATCAGTCTCCTGCAGCCATGAAGTCAGGCCGGGGTCCGTCTGCTCAGCACGACCTTGCCCCGGGCCTTCCGGCCAGCGATGGCACGCAGAGCACCCCGGGCATCAGCGAACGGATACGCCTCGAACGGGGGATCAGCGAGCGCTCCGGCCTGCCGCAGTTCCATCAGCTCAGTCCACAGCTCCGCCACGAGGCCTGGCCGCTGCTCGAAGAACTCGCGCGAGGCGACCCCTAGCACCCCCGTGTTGCCCAGCAGGAGCCTGTTCACCTTGACAACCGGGATCTCGCCGCCGGCGAACCCGAGCACGAGCAACCGGCCCTCTGGGGCCAGCGAACGCAGGCTGTCGGTCATCCGATCGCCCCCGACCGGGTCGAGCACGATGTCGACCGCTCGTTCCCCCACCAGGTCGCGCACCGCGGCAAGCCAGCCGTCACTGAGCACCGCGTGGTCCGCGCCGCACTGCAACGCGAATTCCTTCTTCGCCTCGTCCCCGGCGACCGCGACCGTCCGCAGCCCGAGCGCCCGCCCCAGCTGGATGGCCGCGGTCCCGACGCCTCCCGCCGCGCCGTGGACGAGCAGCGTCTCGCCCGCCTGCGCCCGCGCTCGCCTTACCAGCGCGAATAGCCCGGTCAGGTTGTTGAGGGGAGCGGCCGCCCCCGCCTCGAAGCTCATCCCGCCCGGCAGCGGCAGGATCCGCTCGGCCGGGGCACTGACGACCTCCTGCCAGCAGCCGTGGGGCAGCAGGACCGCTACCCGCTGGCCCGGACGCACAGCCAGGTCAGGCGGTGCGGACCGGATCACCCCGGCCGCGTCCATGCCCGGCGTGTAAGGCAGCGGTACCTGCATCTGGTACGCGCCCCTGGTCTGCAGCAGGTCCGCGAAGGACACCCCGGCCGCGACCACGTCGACGATCACGCCAGAGTCGGCCGCCGGGTCTGCCGCTTCTACCCACTGGACGTCATCGGGGCCGGTGAAGTCCACGATCCTATGAGCGAACATCATCCCGGCCCCTCCTCCCAGGCCCCGGGGCCCCACCCAGGCCCAGGCCCCGGCGAGAACAGCAGATGGTTGGGGCCGTTCACGCGGGACCTGAGGTACCCGTTCGGCGTGACACCGACGAGCTCCCGGAACTCGTCGGCCAGGTGCGGCTGGTCGGCATAGCCGTGCCGGGCGGCCAGCGCGGCCCAGTCCGCCTGGGCCTGTCCGTCCAGCTCCCGGACCAGCCGCTGCAGCCGCTGGACCCGGGCAAAGCGTTTCGGAGTGAGACCCACCTGCGCCGTGAATCGCCGGCGCAACGTACGGGGCAGCAGCCCGACCCCATCGGATACCTCACCCACCGGAACCCCGCGGGACAGCGCCCCGGCGGCGGCGATCACCGCCGGGTCGGGTCCGAGCGCACCAGTCATCTGCCGCAGCAGGAAGTCTTCCATCACCGAAAGCGCATCCTCGGGTGAGGCAGCCTCGAGCAGCCGTTCCCGCAGGCAAGCACCCGAACGGCCGGACAGCGCCTGCAGCGGCACCAGGTCGTCGCGCAGCAGCGCCAACGGCGGCAGGAGGAAGCCATGAGCCGCCCCAAGCGCGAAGGTCACGGACACGTGCGCGTGCCCCTCTTCGAATTCGATCACCGTCGCGTGGCTGGTCGGCCCGGCGACCATGGCGCCGGGCACCTGGTGTACCTGGCCAGCGCCGCCGAACGAGCCGGACGAGCCGAACGAGCCGACCGAACGGAGCGAGCGGAACGCGTCCCGGTTCAGGTTGACCCACAGGCTGGTTTCCGGCCCCGGCAAGATCTTCTCAACCGACGTCCGCGGCTGCTCACCCGCCCGGTACGTGATCGCCGTGACCAGCCTCTCGAGCGGGGGCGCCGGGCGGCGGACGACGACGGTCATGATGTGCTGGCCCTGGAAACGACGCCGGTCATGATGCGCTGGCCCTGGAAACGACGCCGGTCACGGTCCGCTGGCCGTCGAAACGGAGCAGCCAGGCCGCTGGTGTCCTTTTTCGCCAAGACCCCAGCCGTGGCCGCCTGGCAGGATCGGAGCCGACCGGATCAGCGCTGATGGCTGGCATGGGAATACGGAGGGCACCTCACCGATGGTAGAAGATCATGACTGAAGACGCCGTGGACCTCGAAGGGATGCTGGACCTGACCACGCCGTGGTGCCTGCGGGTGGCGGCCACGCTGCGAATCCCCGAACACATCCAAACCGATCCGCTGCCCGCCGGAGCCGACCTTTACCTGCTTAAGAGCGTCCTCAACGACTGGCCCGACGAGCCGGCCGTGGCCATCCTGCGCCGCTGCGCCGAGGCGGCCAGGACAGCCCAGCCCGAGGGTGCCGTCGCCATCCTCGGCGGCGTCTCGGCCGACGAGGCGCCGCGCTCGCTGGGCATCGACATGCTGGTGGCGGGCGGGAAGACCAGCACGCTCGCGCAGTTCACCGTGCTTGCGCAGCAGGCCGGCCTGGCCGTCAAAGCCGCGCGCACGCAGTCATCCGGCCGCTTCGTAGTCGAATGCCGCCCCCGCGAGCTAACGCAGGCCGCCCCGCGAGCTAACGCAGGCCGCCCCGCGAGCTAGCGCAGCCGTACCAAGGAGGAACACCCATGCCCCAGGATGCCGAAGCCGCCCGGGCCGCCAGCCTCGCCCACGGCCAGGTCTGCTACCTGCAGCTCCCGGCGGCCGAAAACAAACGAGCGGCCGCGTTCTACGAGGCCGTCTTCGGCTGGCAGACCGGGACGCACTACCCGGACTTCGAGGCGCCCGGGCTCATCGGCCAGTGGATCGAGGGCCGCCCGCCGGCCCGGGACGCCGGCCCGATGATCTGGCTCGCCGTCGCCGACATGGCCGAAACCCTCGAGCAGGTCACAAGGAACGGCGGCGAGATCCTCGAGCCTCCCGCCCCCGACGGCCCCACTCGCACCCTCGCCACGATCCTCGACCCGGAAGGCAACCCCATCGGCCTGGCCGGCCACAGCGCCGGCCGATAGCTCCCGGAGTATTCCGCTCCAGGCGGAACACGCGCAGGTAAGCGTCATCCCCAGCACGTTGTTACAGTGTAATCCTGTAATCAATAATGAATGTGCTGGGAGAAGATGCCATGGAGGCCAGTAACCCTCTGGACGCATATTCGCAGATCGTCTCCGGTGTCGCCGAGCGGCTCACCCCCAAGGTCGCGAGCCTCCGCGTGCCCCGCGGTCAAGGCCGAGGCCAAGACGGGGAGAGCCTCGGCTCCGGCGTGGTCTTCACCGGTGACGGCTTCCTGCTGACGAACGCTCACGTCGTCGGCAAGTCGGCCAGCGGCACCGCGTCGTTCGCCGACGGCACGTTGGCGCCGTTCCGTGTGGTGGGCGCGGACACGCTGTCCGACCTCGCGGTGCTGCGCGCCGACGGCCCGACCCCGGAGCCCGCCGAGCTCGGCGAGGCCGACAAGCTCGTGGTCGGCCAGCTTGTGGTCGCGGTCGGCAACCCGCTCGGGCTGGCGGGATCGGTGACGGCCGGCGTGGTCAGCGCGCTCGGCCGGTCCCTGCCGACCCGCGGCCGGCTGATCGAGGACGTCATCCAGACCGACGCCGCGCTCAACCCGGGCAATTCCGGCGGCGCGCTGGCCGACGCCGGCGCCCGCGTGGTCGGCATCAACACCGCTGTGGCGGGCGTGGGCCTGGGCATGGCGGTCCCGGTCAACGACACCACCCGGCGGATCATCTCGGCGCTGATGCGTGACGGCCGGGTCCGCCGGGCCTACCTGGGCCTGGTCACGATGCCGGGTCCGGTGCCCGCGAACTGGCGGGACCGGCTCGGCCGCCAGACTGGCTTGCTCGTCGCCCAGGTGGTAGCCGCCGGGCCTGCCGACCGGGCCGGGCTGCGCCCCGGGGACCTGCTGCTCACGGCGGGCGGAAAGCCGGTGAAGGCCGCCCAGGACCTGCAGCGCCTGATGTTCTCCGAGGCGATCGGCCGTCCCCTCGCGATCACCGTCATGCGCAACGGCGCCCTGGTCGACGTCATCGCCGAACCCTCGGAGCTAGTCGCCGCCTGACGACCGCAGGAACCGCCGCACCGCCGCCGGGCTAGTCAGCCGAACGAACCGGAGATGGCTGTTCTCCGCGTCGGCCATCGCCGCCTCGAACTTGACCCGGTTCGCTGCGTGAGTCTGCCATGCCCACACGATGACCGACTCCTCCTTGTCCAGGGTGAACAGGTTCCGCCAGCGCTCGCGGTTGCCGTTCCACAGCTCGACCCGGCCCGCGATGCGGCGCAGCGTCCGCCAGATGATCCGGCGCATCACCGTGCGCCGCGGCAGGTCGAGCCAGACCACGGTGTCCGCGCGCGCCCAGACGAGGTCCCGGACCTTGCTGTAATTCCCGTCGACCACCCAGCGCTCGCCCGCCACCACCCGGGCGACCCGGGCCCGGTACTCCTCATCGGGCAGCGGCACCCAGCCGGCCTGGTGATAGACCGAGTCGAGTTCGAGGAAATCAGCGCCAAGCGCACCCGCCAGCGCCCGGGCCAGGGTCGATTTGCCCGCCCCCGAGGTGCCCACCACCGAGACCCGCCGCACAGGAGCCAAACACACAGCCGCCGAACCTAGCAACCGTCCACCCTGCTTGTCACCTGCATTTCCGCCCAGCCATGATGGGCACATGACCGAGAGCAGGGAAAATAGCCGCAAAGCCATCCGCGCGCCCCGGGGCGCGCAGCGCAGCTGCAAGGGCTGGGCCCAGGAAGCGGCGATGCGCATGCTGATGAACAACCTCGACCCCGAAGTGGCCGAACATCCCGACCAGCTCATCGTCTACGGCGGCTCCGGCCGCGCCGCCCGCAGCTGGGACGCCTACGCCGCGATCATAAGAACCCTCCAGGGCCTCAACGACGACGAGACCATGCTGGTCCAGTCGGGCAAGCCAGTCGGGGTGCTGAGAACGCACGAATGGGCCCCGCGGGTGCTCATCGCGAACTCCAACCTGGTCCCGCAGTGGGCGACCTGGGAGGAGTTCCGCCGCCTGGAGCAGCTCGGCCTGACCATGTACGGCCAGATGACCGCCGGCTCCTGGATCTACATCGGCACCCAGGGCATCCTGCAGGGCACCTACGAGACGTTCGCCGCCATCGCGGCCAAACGGTTCGGCGGGTCCCTGGCCGGCACGATCACGCTGACCGCCGGGCTCGGCGGCATGGGCGGCGCGCAGCCGCTGGCCGTGACCATGAACGGCGGCGTGGTCATCTGCGTCGAGTGCGACCAGTCCCGGATCACCCGGCGGATCGAGCACGGCTACCTCGACGAGCAGGCAGAGAACATCGACGACGCCATCCGCCGCGCCAAAGCCGCCAAGGACAAGAGCGAACCGAAATCCATTGGCCTGCTCGGCAACGCCGCCGACATCTTCCCGGCCCTGCTCAGCAGCAGCGCCCCCATCGACATCGTCACCGACCAGACCTCGGCGCACGACCCGCTCACCTACCTGCCCCGGGGCGTGGCCTTCGAGGACATGCCCGCGCTGCGGGCGGAGGACCCCGAAGGCTTCACCCGCAGAGCCCGCGAGTCCATGGCTGAGCATGTGGCGGCCATGGTCGGCTTCCTCGACGCGGGCGCCGAGGTCTTCGACTACGGCAACTCCATCCGCGGCGAGGCCCAGCTGGCCGGGTATGACCGGGCCTTCGAGTTCCCCGGCTTCGTGCCCGCCTACATCAGGCCGCTGTTCTGCGAGGGCAAGGGCCCGTTCCGCTGGGCGGCGCTATCCGGCGACCCCAAGGACATCGCGGTCACCGACCAGGCCATCCTGGACCTGTTCCCGCAGAACGAGGCGCTGGCCAGGTGGATGCGGCTGGCGGGGGAGAAGGTGCACTTCCAGGGCCTGCCGGCCCGGATCTGCTGGCTCGGTTACGGTGAGCGGCACCTGGCCGGGCTGCGCTTCAACGACCTGGTCAGAAGCGGCGACCTGGCCGCCCCGATCGTGCTCGGCCGCGACCACCTGGACTGCGGCTCGGTCGCGTCGCCGTACCGTGAGACCGAGTCGATGGCCGACGGCTCCGATGCCATCGCCGACTGGCCGCTGCTGAACGCGCTGGTCAACACGGCCTCCGGCGCGTCCTGGGTGTCGATCCACCACGGCGGCGGCGTGGGCATCGGCCGCTCCATCCACGCCGGCCAGGTCTGCGTCGCCGACGGCACCGAACAAGCCGGGCACAAGCTGGAGCGCGTGCTCACCAACGACCCGGCCATGGGCGTGATCAGGCACACCGACGCCGGCTACGACAAGGCCGCGGCCGTGGCCGCCGAACGCGGCGTCCGCGTCCCCATGGCGCGCGGATGAGCTTCGCCAGCCTCTGGCGTGAGCTCGAGCCGCTCGGCCGCGACCCCGGTACAGGCGGCTACCGCCGCTATTCCTGGACCCCGGCCGACGCTGCCTGCCGCGCCTGGTTCACCCGCCAGGCGGAGCAGCTCGGCCTGGCGGTGGAGCCGGACAACAACGGCAACCTGTGGGCGTGGTGGGGCGCCGCCAGGGAAAACGCCAGAGACGGTGCCGCCAGAGACGGTGCCATCGTGACGGGCAGTCACCTGGACTCCGTCCCGGACGGCGGGGGCTACGACGGGGCGCTCGGCGTCGCGTCCGCGCTGGCCGCCGTGGAAGAGCTCAAAGCCAGGAACTTTAATCCCGAACGGGCCTTGGCCATCGCCCTGATGACCGAGGAGGAAGGCGCTCGGTTTCGCGTTCCCTGCCTGGGGAGCCGCCTGATGACCGGGGCGATAGAACCGGACGCCGCCCGCGCCCTCAGCGACGACGACGGCGTCACGCTGGCCGCGGCGATGGCGGCCGTGGGCTGCGACCCCAGCCTGCTCGGCCCCCGTGCGGACCTGCTCGCATCTCTCGCCGCGTTCGTCGAACTGCACGTCGAGCAGGGCCGCGCCCTGGCGCCGATGGGCGCCGTGATCGGCGTCGCCGAGGCAATCTGGCCGCACGGGCGGTGGCGCCTCGATTTCGGCGGCCGCGCCGACCACGCCGGCACGGCCCGGTTCGCCGACAGGAACGACCCGATGCTGCCGTACGCGAGCACCGTGCTCGCCGCCCGCCAGATCGCGGCGGAACGCGGCGCGCTGGCCACGTTCGGCAAGATCATCGCCTCCCCTGGCGGCGCCAACGGGGTGAGCTCGTCGGTGCGGGCCTGGCTGGACACCCGTGCGCCGGACGAGGGGACGCTGGAGAAAACCGTCACCGCGATCCGTTCGGCGGCTGGCGACGCGGCCGCCGCGCACGGCGTCACCCTCACTGTCCGTCAGGAGTCGTACACTCCTCTGGTGCGCTTCGACGAGAACCTGCGGGACCGGATCACCGGCGTGCTCGCCGGGGCCGGGATGCCGGTCCCGTCGCTGCCTACCGGCGCCGGGCACGACGCCGGGGTGCTCGCCGCCCGGGTGCCGACGGCCATGCTGTTCGTCCGCAACCCGACCGGCGTCTCGCATTCCCCCGCCGAACACGCCGACCCGGCCGACTGCGAGGCCGGCGTGCACGCGCTCGCCCTGGTCCTGGCCGACCTGGCGGCCCGCCCGTGAGCGGCGCCCGGCGCTGGCTCGCCGACCTGGCCTGGCTCCCCGGCCAGGGCGTCTGCCGCGATGTCCTGATCGAAGCCAACGGCGACCGCTTCACCTCCGTCACCCCGCAAGCACCCGCCACCCCGCAGGCCCCCGCCACCCCGGAACGCCTCCGCGGCCTCACCCTCCCCGGATTCGCCAACGCACACTCCCACGCCTTTCACCGCGCGCTGCGCAGCGTCACCCAGGCGGACCGCGGCACGTTCTGGACCTGGCGCGAGCGGATGTACGACGTCGCGGCCCGGCTCGATCCCGACAGTTACCTCAGCCTGGCCCGCGCCGTGTACGCCGAGATGACGCTGGCCGGGGTGAGCTGCGTGGGCGAATTCCACTACCTGCACCACCAGCCGGCCGGGCGCCCCTACGCCGACCCGAACGCGATGGGCCGCGCCCTGGTCCAGGCGGCCGCCGAGGCGGGCCTGCGCATCACCCTGCTCGATACCTGCTACCTGTCCGGCGGCCTCGACCGGTTCGGCGTGCTGCCGCTGGCCGGGCCGCAGGTCAGGTTCAGCGACGGCGACGGATCGCAGTGGGCGGCCCGGGCCGAGGCGCTCGGCCCGGATGAGCACGGCCTGCTCGCCCCGCATGCGCGGGCCGGCGCGGCCATCCACTCGGTCCGCGCGGTGCCCCCGGAGCATATGCACCCGGTCGTGGCGTGGGCGAGCCGGCGCGGCGCCCCGCTGCACATCCACCTGTCGGAGCAGCGTGCCGAGAACGAGGCCTGCCGGGCGGTCTACGGCGTCTCACCGGCCCAGTTGCTGTACGACGAGGACGTGCTCGGCCCGCGGACCTCCGTGGTGCACGCCACCCACGTCGGCTCCGCCGAGCTGGAACTGCTGGGCGGCAGCCAGGTCTTCGCCTGCCTGTGCCCCACCACCGAGCGCGATCTCGGTGACGGACTGGCCCCGGCCCGCCCGCTGGCCGCGGCTGGCTGCACGCTCACCCTCGGCAGCGACAGCCACGCCGTGATCGACATCCTGGAGGAAGCCCGCGGGGTCGAGTACGCCGAACGCCTCAGCAAGCGCTCGCGCGGCCACTTCACCGCGGAAACCCTCCTCCAGGCCGCCACCGGCGCCGGCCACACCAGCCTGGGCTGGCCCGACGCCGGCGAGATCGCGCCCGGCACGCGGGCGGACCTGGTCACGGTCTCCCTGGACAGCATGCGGACCGCGGGCGCGGCCGGGGATCTGGCGCTGGAGGCCGCGGTCTTCGCTGCCTCCGCCGCCGACGTCCGCACCGTCATCGTTGGCGGGCGCGACGTGGTCCGGGACGGAATCCACCAGCTCTGGCAGCTGCAGGGCCAGCTCGCCTACGAGGCCACCCGGCACGCCCTGCAGGTCGGCTACCGGCACATCGACACCGCCACCATCTACCACAACGAGGAGCAGGTCGGGCGCGCCATCGCCGACAGCGGCCTGGACCGGGCGGACATATTCGTCACCACCAAGCTGCCGCCCGGCAGCGCGGGCCGCGTGCGGTCCATCATGGCCGACAGCCTCAAGGCACTGGGCACCGACTATGTGGACCTGTGGCTGGTGCACTGGCCGCCCCGCGGCCGTAACCTGGTGCCGCTATGGCGGGACTTCCTCGCGGTCAGGGACGACGGCCTGACCCGCGCGGTAGGCGTCAGCAACTACAGCATGAACCAGATCGACGCCCTGACCGAGGCGACGGGGGAGCGGCCCGCCGTCAACCAGATCCCGTGGAGCCCGTCCCGCTACGACGCGGACCTGCTGGCCGCGCACGCCGAACGCGGCGTAGCCCTCGAGGGCTACAGCCCGCTCAAGGGCACCAGGCTGCGCGACCGCACGCTGGGCGAGATCGCCGCCAAGTACGGTGTCACCCCCGCCCAGGTGGTCCTGCGCTGGCACATTGACATCGGCGTGATCGTCATCCCCAGGTCCGCCCGGCCCGAACGCATCGAGCAGAACCTCGATCTGTTCAGCTTCTCCCTCACCCCTGAGGAAGTAGCCCGCATCAGCACCCTCTAACGCCGTCTCATCAGCACCTCCGGCTCACGCCGTCTCATCAGCACCCTCTCACGCCGTCTCATCAGCACCTCCGGCCGCGGGCCTGAAGGGGCGGCATCCTCCCCCATCTCTTTACGGATGGCAAATGGTTGTCCACAGGCGGCGCGTGGCGGCCACGTTATCCACAGGGGAAACGGCGGGGCCGGCGACGGGATGCGCGGGGCGGCACGGTGGAGGGGACCCGGCGGCGTGGGGCCGCCGGGAACCCAAGGAGGATCGAAATGAGCCAGGGCGCATATGTGACCCTCGTCGGCTACGTGGCCCAGGAACCCAGGATTCGCACCACCAGCACCGGCAAGGTCATCACCGACCTGCGCGTCGGCATCTCGCCCAGGTACCGCGACCGGGCGACCGGAGAGTGGTGCGACGGACAGTCCTCGTACTTCACCGTCAGTTGCTGGGAACGGCTGGCGCACCACGTGCGCGCCAGCATGCACAAGGGCGATCCGGTCCTCGTCAAGGGGCGGTTCAAGACCGAATCCTACGAGGACAAGGAGGGCCGCCCCAGGACCGAAACGAAGATCACCGCGGACACGGTCGGGCATGACCTGAACCGGGGCATCGCCACCTACATACGCCAGCGGCCCCAGCCGCCGGCGAGGGAGGACGGCCCGGCCGGCGATCAGGCGCCCGAAAGCCCGGACCTGGAGGACGGGCCCGACGAGATGATCGACGAAGGGGCCATCGAGCAATTCGGCCGGGACCTGGACGACATTGACGTCGACGCCGCCGCGCGAACCCTCGCCAAAGACCAGGACGAGGACGACGACGCGGCCGGGGCCGCAGCGTCCCCCGTCTCCGCGACGTCCTTCTAGGCACGCGGCACCGCGAATCCAGGCCCAGTGCATGTGGCCCCGCGAGCCCCGTGCCCGTGAACCCCGTAAGTTTGTGCGGCTCAACGCCCCGGTGAGCCTCAGGACCAGATAACGCCTCGCATCGGATCCACCTCTTCCTACCCTTCGCATCTCCTCTGGGTCTGGCGGGCCAGTGTTCTAGGTCTGTCAGGTGCCGCACGGAGCGAACACGCTTGGAAGCATAGCGTAATCAATTCGTGCGGCACCTCACCGGGCTCCCGTTGCCGAAATCTCCGTCCGTATTGGCAACATATCTGTCCGTAGCGATCATGCGTTCTCACCCGGGGCGGAGGCCCCTGAAACTACGCCGGGCAACATGCCGGTTTCACAACGCGCTGACGCGGATCGCATCTATTATGTTACCTAACGTGATGGGCGGCCCCCGGCCGCAGAATCCTGGCTCATGATGGGCAGGGGACATGTCGGCAGTGCAAGAGGCGATAGGGCAAGGGGATCGGGCCCTGCGGCGGCTGCTGCGATGGCCGTGCTGCTGGCCGCTGCTCTCGATGCCGACGTCACTCATTGTGTACGTGCTCGCCGTCCTGGGCTGCGACCTCGCCCTGATCGGCTGGGAGCTGGCCAGCACCCCGCCGCACGCGGCGGACCTGATGCTGTTCGGCGCCCTGCTCGTGGCCGCGGTGATCTGCATCGAGGCAATGCGGCGGCTCGGGCAGCCGTCTGGCGTGTCGCGGGACCTGCTCTCGGCGTGGTGGCTGCCGATCGCGCTGCTGCTTCCGCCGCTGTACGCGCTGCTGGCGCCGTGTGTCGTCGGCGCGGTGCTGTACCTGCGCGCCCGCCGCATAGCCGTCTACCGCCGGGTGTTCAGCTCGGCCGCGCTCGGGCTGGCGGGCGCCGCCACCTCGGCCACCTTCCACCTGGTCCTCCCGAACGCGGTGTTCGCCACGCTGACTGCCTCGCGGGTCTGGCTGACCCGCCCGTCGGTGGTGCTGACCGCGGTCGCCTGCGCGGTCGTGTTCGCGGTGGTGAACTCGTTCACCGTCGCGGTCGCCGCCCACCTGGCCGAGCCCGACGAACCCATCAGGACGATGCTCTGGGACCGGGAAACGCTGCTGCTCGACCTCACCGAAACCTGCGTCGGCGTCCTCGTCGCGGTCACCTGCGTGATCAGCTACCTGCTCCTGCTGGTAGCGCTGCCGCCGGTCATCTTGCTGCAGCGGAGCCTGATGCACCAGCAGCTGGCTGCCGCCGCCCGCACCGACCCGAAGACGGGGCTGCTGAACGCGACCGCCTGGCAGCGCGAGGCCGACGCTGAGGTCGCCCGGGCGCTGCGGACCGGCGCGGCGCTGGCCCTGCTGCTGGTCGACGTCGACCACTTCAAGCGGGTCAACGACAGCCACGGCCACCTGATCGGCGACGAGGTGCTGCGCGCGCTGGCGGCCGAGCTCAGGCAGCAGGTCCGCGAGTCGGACGTGGTAGGCCGGTTCGGCGGGGAGGAGTTCACCGTCCTGCTGCCGCGCACCGACGCCGCCGGCGCGTACGGGATCGCCGAGCGGCTGCGTACCAGCGCCGGGCGGCTGAGCGTGGCCGCCGCCGACGCGCGCATCAGCGTCACCGTCTCGATCGGGGTCGCGGTGCTCGGCCGGCACGGCGATGACCTGTTCGAGTTGCTCGCCGCCGCCGACATGGCGCTGTACAAGGCCAAGGACGCCGGCCGCGACCAAGTGCGCGTGTCTGCCCACGCGTCCGGGAAACCCAAGGCAGCTGGGGAGGGGGACAAGGCAACGGACGCGTGCCCGTAGGCTTGAGTCCATGCCTGAGTTCATCTACCAGATGCGCGCTGTGCGCAAAACGCACGGCGACAAGGTCATCCTCGACGAGGTGACGCTGGCGTTCCTGCCCGGCGCCAAGATCGGCGTCGTAGGCCCGAACGGCACCGGCAAGTCGACCTTGCTCAGGATGATGGCCGGGGTGGAGCAGCCGTCGAATGGCGAGGCGCGCCTGATACCGGGCTTCACCGTGGGCCTGCTCGACCAGGAACCCCAGCTGGACGAGACCAAGACCGTCCTCGGCAACGTCGAGGACGGCGTGGCCGAGACCAAGAAGCTCCTCGAGCAGTACAACGAGGTCGCCGAGAAGCTGGCGACCGACTACTCCGACGAGCTGCTCGAGCAGATGGGCAGCCTGGGGGAGCAGCTCGACCACAAGGATGCCTGGGACCTGGACAGCCAGGTCGAGCAGGCCATGGACGCGCTGCGCTGCCCGCCCCCGGACGCGGAGGTCACCAGCCTGTCCGGCGGGGAGAAGCGCCGGGTGGCGCTGTGCCGACTGCTGCTGTCCCAGCCCCACCTGCTGCTGCTCGACGAACCCACCAACCACCTGGACGCCGAGAGCGTGCAGTGGCTGGAGCAGCACCTGGAGAAGTACCCGGGCACCGTTGTCGCGGTCACCCACGACCGGTACTTCCTCGACGACGTGGCCCAGTGGATCCTCGAGCTCGACCGCGGCCACGCCTACCCGTACGAGGGCAACTACTCCACCTACCTGGAGACCAAGGCGGCCCGGCTGAAGGTCGAGGGGGCCAAGGACGCGAAGAAGCGCAAGCGCCTGGAAGACGAGCTTGAGTGGGTCCGGTCCAGCCCGCGGGCGCGCCAGGCCAAGAGCCGGGCCAGGCTGCAGCGGTACGAGGAGATGGCCGCCGAGGCCGACAAGAACCGCAAGCTGGACTTCGAGGAGATCCAGATCCCGCCGGGGCCCCGCCTGGGCAACGTCGTGGTCGAGGTCGGCAACCTGGTCAAGGGCTTCGGCGACCGCTGCCTGTTCGAGAACCTCTCCTTCAGCCTGCCCCGCAACGGCATCGTCGGCGTGCTCGGGCCGAACGGGGTCGGCAAGACCACCCTGTTCAAGATGATCGTCGGCGAGGAGAAGCCGGACTCCGGCAATATCCGGGTCGGCGAGACGGTGACGATCTCCTACGTGGACCAGTCCCGGGAGCGCATCGACCCGAAGAAGAACGTGTGGCAGGCGATCTCCGACGGCGAGGCGCACATCCGCGTCGGCAACGTGGAGATCCCGAGCCGCGCGTACGTGGCCGCGTTCGGCTTCAAGGGCGCGGACCAGCAGAAGCCGGCCGCGGTCATGTCCGGCGGCGAGCGGAACCGGATGAACCTGGCGCTCACCCTCAAGCAGGGCGGCAACCTGCTGCTGCTGGACGAGCCGACCAACGACCTGGACGTGGAGACGCTGGGCTCGCTGGAGAACGCGCTGCTGGAGTTCCCCGGCTGCGCGGTCATCACCAGCCACGACCGCTGGTTCCTGGACCGGGTGGCGACGCACATCCTGGCCTGGGAAGGCGGCGCGAACTGGTTCTGGTACGAAGGCAACTTCGAAGCCTACGAGAAGAACAAGATCGAGCGCCTCGGCGCCGAGGCCGCCCGCCCGCACCGCGTCACCTACCGCAAGCTGGGCCGCGGCTAAATCGCAGGCGAGCCGGGGCCATCAGCAGGCGACGATGACGGCCCGGTTAGCCGCGGCCAGGGCGAGCCGGGTCAGGTCGTCAGGATCGGTTCTCGCTTCCGCGGACCGGCCGGGAGCTACCGAACCAGCCGGAAGAACGCCCGCGCCTCGTCCGCGAACAGCGCGGGCTGCTCGAACGCGGCGAAGTGACCGCCGCGCGGCGGCTCGCCCCAGTACCGGATGTCGGTGAAGCGCCGCTGCGCCCATCGCCGGGACGGCCGCTGCAGTTCTTTCGGGAACACCGAGCAGCCCGCGGGAACGTTCACCGTGGCGTCGGCCCCGGCGATCCACTCGTTCACCTGCCGGATGCTCTCCCAGTACAGCCGCGCCGCCGACGCGCCGGTGCCGGGGAGCCAGTACAGCATCAGGTTGTCGAGCAGGTCGTCCCGGCTGAGCACGGCGTCGAGCGACCCGTCGTGATCCGTCCAGGACCAGAACTTCTCGATGATCCAGGCGCACAGCGCGGCCGGCGAGTCCACCAGCCCGTACCCGATCGTCTGCGGCCGGGTGGCGTGCTCCGTCGAGTACCCCGCATCCCACTCGGCCGACACGCGCAGCGAGTCGAGCGCCGCGCGTTCTCCCGGCGTGAGGTCGCCGAACGTCGCCGGGTCGGGCCCGGCCAGCGGCGGCACGAGGTGGATGCCCGCGACGTGCGCCCGGTCCCGCTGGCCGAGGATGGTGCTGACGCTGGTGCCCCAGTCGCTGCCCGCCGCGCCGTACCGCGCGTAGCCCAGCCGGGCCATCAGCTCAGCCCACGCGCCGGCGATCCGCTCCACCCCCCAGCCGGTCTCCCGCGGCTTGCCGCTGAACCCGTAGCCGGGCAGCGACGGGCACACCAGGTGGAAGGCGTCCGCCGCGTCACCCCCGTGCGCGGCCGGGTCCGACAGCGGCCCGATGACCTTCGAGAACTCGATCACAGAGCCAGGCCAGCCGTGGGTCAGCACCAGCGGCAGCGCGTCCGCGCGCGGCGACCGGACGTGCCCGAACACGATCCGGACCCCGTCGATCACCGTCTGGAACAGCGGCCAGGCGTTCAGCCGCGCCTCGGCCGCCCGCCAGTCGTAGCCGTCCGCCCAGTACTCGCACAGGTCCCGCAGGTAGTCCAGCGGCACGCCCTGCGACCAGTCAGCCACGAGCTCAGCCTCCGGCCACCGTGTCTGCCGCAGCCGCCGCCGGAGGTCCGCCAGCTCAGCCTCCGGAACCTCGATCCGGAACGGCGCTATCTCTGACCCCATGGGCCCGACCCTATGCGCCAGTAGCATGCGGGCATGACGATCATTCCGGACACCAAGGACTGGACCTGGGTCCTGCAGCGGCCCTGCCCGGAGTGCGGCTTCGACACCCAGAGCTTTCCCGTCGCAGCCGTGCCCGGCATGATCATGGCGAACGCGGCGGCGTGGCCGCAGGCGCTGGCCGGACCCAACGGCCCGGACGATGCCCGCTCCCGCCCGGAACCGGGTACGTGGTCGCCGCTGGAGTACGCCTGCCACGTCCGCGACGTATTCCGGCTGTACGACCGGCGGCTCGAGCTGATGCTCGGCCAGGACGACCCGCTGTTCCCGAACTGGGACCAGGACGAGACCGCCGTCGCCGACCGCTACGCCGAGCAGGACCCCGCCGAGGTCGCCGCGGCGCTGCACCAGGCGGCGTCCGCCATCGCCGCCCGGTTCGAGGGCGTGACCGGCGCCCAGTGGCAGCGCACCGGCCGCCGCAGCGACGGAGCCAGCTTCACCGTGGAGACCTTCGCCCGCTACTTCATCCACGATCCGGTGCACCATCTCCACGACGTCACCGGCCAGCGCGCGGTACCGGCCTGACCGCAGCGCCCTGGCTACCCGACTCCCGTCACGTGGCCGTCGTCGTCGGTGATGAAGGTGCCCTTGGACAGGTCGAGCAGCACCAGCGGGTTGCCGAACGGGTCGGCCACCACCGCCAGCCGCCCGACCGGGATATCCTGCGGCCCGGCCAGCATCCGCCCGCCCGCCGCCTCGACCCGTCGTACCGCCTCCTCGGCGGAATCGACGAGGAAGTCGGTCTCGGGTTCGGGGCGTTCGGTCTGCAGCACGAGCTCGGTGTCGCCGAGCCGGAGTCCGGCCTGGGTCGCGTGCCGCCATTTCAGCTCGAGCCCGAGCCCGTCACGGTAGAAGCGCAGGCCCGCGTCGAGGTCCGGCACCGGGATCTGCACGCAGTCGATCTTCCGCAGCAGCGGATCGGGCGGGCCCATCTCAGGCGGGCCTCAGCCCGAGGTCGGGGCGTCCGTGCGCAGGATCGACGTTGATGAGGCTGTTTGCGGCCATCACCAGGTAGTCCCAGAGCTGGGCGGCGGGCGCCTCGTCCAGCCCGAGCTCGTCCAGGGCGTCCCGCATGTGCCGGAGCCAGGCGTCCCGCTCGGCCTCGCCGATGGTGAACCGGGCGTGCCGCATCCGGAGCCTGGGGTGCCCGCGCAGCTCGTCGTAGGTGCGCGGCCCGCCCCAGTACTGCATGAGGAACAGCCGCAGGTGCTCCTCCGCGGGACCGAGATCCTTCGCCGGGTAGACCGGCCGCAGCACGGGGTCGTCCGCCACTCCCTGGTAGAACCGGTGGACCAGGCGGGTGAAGAACTCCTCCCCGCCCACCGCCTCGTAGAAGCTGACCGGCTGGCTCATAGCGAAAGCTTACGGGGTGCCCTGCGAGCCTTCGCCGTCCTCCGGCGGGAGTTCGGCCGCCGCCTCGGCCTCGGATGCCGCCTCGGCCTCGGCCGCCGCTGCGGCGGCGGGCTGGGATTGCGGCGCGGCCGCGGGCGTGATGGCCGGCGGGGCCGTGACCACGATGGTGTCCGGGCTGGCCGGCTGCACGCCGGCCGCGTCCAGCGTCGCCTTCACCCGCGCGCGCAGCTCGCGGGCCACCTCCCACTGCCGCATGGGAGTGGTCTTGGCCACCAGCCGCATGGTCACCTCCTTACCGGATAGCTCCTGGGCGCCCCATACCTCGGGCTTCTCCAGCATCAGCTTCTTCCAGCCGCGCTCGCTGTACAGGCTGTTCGCGGCCTGCTCCATCAGCGTCCGGATCCGGGCCAGGTCCTCCCCGTAGGGGACCGGGTAGTCGATGACCGCACGGGACCAGCCCTGCGACTCGTTGCCCACGCTGTCGATGGTGCCGTTCCTGAGGTGCCAGACCACCCCGTTGACGTCCCGCAGCCGGGTGGTGAGCAGCGTCATCGCCTCCACCGTGCCGGTGGCGACCCCGGCGTTGATCGTGTCGCCGACCCCGTAGTGGTCCTCCACCAGCATCAGCAGGCCCGCCAGGTAGTCACGGACCAGGTTCTGCGCGCCGAAGCCGAGGGCCACGCCGAGCACCGCGGTGCTGGCCAGCAGCGGGGCCAGGTTGAAGCCGAGGATGCCGAGGATGG
>WNGG01000959.1_pt1 | contig 32556 bp, 27 predicted proteins | sample 5400661 | NCBI WGS metagenome assembly WNGG01 (sample SAMN13153372, study PRJNA577476) | soil metagenome | isolation source: 100 cm soil or saprolite under Garry oak tree replicate 1 | place: USA:California | collected 2016-06-15
TCAGGTTTTTCGCCATAAGGACGCTCGGAAAATTCCTTGGACCCCCTTTGCGGCGCTCGCCGGCGCTCGTCTGTGATTGCTTCCTCAATATCCGCAAGCGTGCCTTGGATCGACCGGAAAAGCTCCATCTGTCTTTCCGTCTCTCCGCGCTGGTAGCCGCCCGCCAGCGCTTCTGCGAGAGAGCGGCGCTGCGCCATCAATTGCTCGCGGGCCTTTTCCAAGTTCGCAACGTAATCTGTCGCCATGCCGAGTCCCTCCAAAGGCTGATCTTCCCTCGGCATGTAGGGGGATTGCGGGCAGAGCGTCAACGCCGCCAGCGCTCGCGCCAGCCTACGGCTCTGGGCCATTGGCGCGTCGGTCAACGGCCCAGCGCAAAAATCAAGCTCGCTCGCTCTGGTTTGGTGGTGCCGGTGCCGCAACATAATCAGAGGCGGCTTTGATGCTGGACGCCTCTAACGGTTTTAGGTCCAAGGCCATCACCGGATCGGCCAGCAGCATCACGGCGGCCCCCACGGTCACTGGCAGATACTTGCGCACGAGGGGCCTCCCGTTCAGTCGAGAAAGCATAGGCCCCCTACCGCCAAAGCGTTTCGATGCGATCTTCAAGGCACGTTCCGGCGAACCGGTCCGGTCGCCTTAAACGAGGGTGCGCTTAGGGACCGGGCAGGTCTGTGCAGAATAGAACACCCAGCACTGACATGGGAACCGGGGCAGCGGCAGGAGCGATTGCATACGCCGCTCGCTTAAAAGGAGAAGCGGCTCCCGAGGAAGCTACCCGCTCAGACCATGATGTCGCTCTGGCCGCGGTCGTGGATGAGGTACTCTGGAGCTCTCTCTCAGCCGCATGCCTCAGCGAGCTGGTGAGCGATCCACTCGGCGGTGGGGTGCGCGGTGGCCCCCCAGCCATAAGATCCGGCGCCGATCGTGGCGCAGGATCAGCAAGCCATACAGAAGCCGGAACGAAATCGTCGGCACCACGAAAAGATCCATCGCGACGATCCCGTCGGCATGATTGCGCAGAAAAGTCGTCCAGCCCTGGGAGGGCGGTCGCCTCCGCCGCGCCATGTACTTGGCTACACTCGTCTGCCCGACATCGATGCCGAGCTTGAGCAGTTCGCCGTGGATCCGCGGTGCACCCCATAGCGGGTTGGCAAGGCTCATGTCACGGATCAACTGGCGTATCTCCGGCGGCACCTTTGGCCGCCCCCCGCGGGTTCTCGATTTCCAGCGCCAATAGGCTCTGAACCCTGCCCGGTGCCAACGCATCACGGTATCAGGCTTGACGATCGTCAGCGCGCCGCGAACATTGGGGAACAGTCGATAAAGGCCGACGAATAGCAATCGGTCGATGCTGCTGATGAGAAGCCTCTTTGGCGCGGTCCGCCGCAGGACGTTGATCTGCTGGCGCAGCACCAGGTTCTCCGCCTCGAGCGCCCGTCTCGATCGGAACAGCCCGACAAGCGTCCACCAGGTCAGTCTGCAAAAGTCCCACATCGGACAACAGCATCGGCCGATTCGCAGCCACTCGCCAGCCGGACGAGGTTTGCGACAGGCACAGGGGGAGCAAACCAATTTGTCCTGTCATTTCAATGGAAGCCGTTCGTGCGTTCCGTGACGCACAGCTTTTTGGGCAGTTTGTCTCAGCGGCATGGCGAGAGGGGCAGGCGGCTCGGATGGCCCCTGCCTCATGCTGCTTGAAAACCTCAAGTATCCGCTCTTTCGTGAAATGGCCCTCACCCGTCGTCGATCTCGTCGCGATCGACCCAACTTAAACCTGGCAGCTCATAAGTAATTTCCCGCCCACTCGCTGCCGGCCAGTTACACTTTGCCAACTGACTTGCCTATCTCAATTCCCCCCGGAAGAGCGGCGCCGGTTAACCGGTGAATTCAGCCTAGGGGGACTTGTAGATATGGCCATTGGGGGGCGGGCTTTTGCCGCATTTCCTGCGGATTGTAATGAACCCGGACGGACCGATCGCATATGGCATAGCCCCAGTTGATAAGCTGCTTGGACTGCGTTTCCCCGAGATCACTCAATCGAGTCGTAAGATGCGCTAGCTCGTCAACTGTTGTCGCCGCACACGGGAGCGGGTCAGGGGGAGCTACCTTGGCCGGGTCGGTATCAATGCCCCAATAAGCTCCGAATCGTCCATATGGATGTACCTGGTCCAGTCGAAGGTCGCCAGCAGCTTGAGCCGTTGCTGCGGCGTTGAAACGCGCAATGAGGTCACGGCGCCGCAAAGCTCTAACCTGATTGTCCGTGGTATCGAGGACCCGCTGTAGCTGACGTATAGGGTCGGTAGCAATATCGGCATTCCGTCCAAACGGCGCGCCGCCATCGCTTACGAGGAGTGTCATATAACGCTTCACTACGGGCTCGAGGCCATGATTGTCATAGACGCCGCCGTCTGTGAGGAGGACGCGGGCCCTAAATGGAGTAGGATCGATGACCCCGCCCGCACCAGCGGGCTGTCCTGGCCAATCGGTAAAGCTACCCTGCGGAAGTGACAGTACCAAAGGCGACAGGAATGGCGGAAAAGCAGAAGAAGCGGTAACGGCTTTGGAGAGTGGCAAGTTCGGCTTATCCAGACGGCCAACCACATAATCCCCGGCGTACGGCTTGGAGAACCGCCACAATACACCCGTCTGCATGTTTGTGGCGCAGAACACAAACCTCGGCTGATCGGGAATATCCTGCAAGCTGACGTTGTGGAACAGTGATTTGTCGTAGCTGGCGGCCACCTGCTCAGCAGCTGAGGTCCAGGGTAGCAGACCAGTCAAAATGTCACCGACATCGATCTTTTCGCGGGAGAAGCTCAGAATCGGTTCAACGTATTTCTGTTGGAATTGATCGAACGCGTCGGCAGCATTCGGGGCCCCCAATTGATCCCAAACACAGGCGAGATATCCGGCCGCGATAGATCCCCCCGAAACACTGGATATTCGCGTCACACGCGACAAGATACCGAGCTCGTTGAGCCGCAGTAACGCGCCCGCGTGGAACAGCATGGCCCGAAAACCACCACCCGACAGGGCGAGCGCAATACCGGGCTCCAGAGAATTGCCGTCCCATTTGAATTTGTCGGATTCCTCGGCGATGTGGCTGGGCGAAGAGGGGAGAGCTCCGGCCATGGTAAGGGCCTCCTGGGAAAAGAGAACGCGCCTACCCGTGCAATTTACGATTTGACAACCGATTACACAACTGCCGATAATACCCCAGGCAACCCGATCAGGGGAGGGGTCCATGCGCCGCCTCGTCTTCCTCCGTTCGGCAATTCTACTTATCGCCGTGGCCGCGTTCGCAGCATGCCTTGGTAGCTCGGGCTTAGCGGAGGCCCCGGTCCAAATTTCAATCACGCTAAGATAGGCGTGTCCACTGGTGATGATTACCGATACGCGATCTTCGGTGACATGAACCAGCAGGGAGCGGTTTCTGGCCCGAAATGCTCAAGTAGCCAAAATGGTAGAGGGGGTCTCTTTTACATGATTGACGATTCTGCCCTTGCGGACAGTCTGGGAGATCTAATAAAGGGTGAGACGGCGCCAACGGGAAGTCAATGATAGGAAATACACCGCAGCGGCGATTTCGATTCCACGCAGATCGCAGGCCCTATCACGGACTATTTCCGCGGCGTGGCGGACGGCTTCAACGCGATTGGGAACGGGTCGCCGATCTGTGGCATCGGCGTCTATGGATCGGGCCTCACCTGCTCGACCCTACTTGGCCAAGGGCTGGCCCGTTTTGCTTGGCTCGCGATGTCCACGGATTGGCGGGGGTCCGAAGCGATAGTATAACCGCGCGAAGCGCATCAATCTGGTCGCGCAGGCAAAGAGCGAACGCCATCGGGAAAGTGCTGTGACTTGGGGGACTAAAGTGAAGGTCGTCGCATTCTTGATAGCGTCAGTGCTTGCACTGAGCTTAACACGAGGGACTCTCGCCCAAGCCCCCACGCCGGCGCCTGCGCCCGCTTCTGTTCCAACAACATCGGCGCAAACTAGCCCGCAATCTGCCCCAGCGCAAAAGAAATCGGGCTGGAAGGAAGGTGATGCGTGCGTTCAGGACAATAAGAAGGATATCAACGACGAAATCCATTCACGCGTGCACCCGGTCGGCCCCGAACTCGTACCAGCCGGGTATTTCTTGCCAGCCGGGGGACCAGTCGAACTCGGCCTAAGCGAGGGCTTCAACGGCTCCGTTCGCTATTTCGGATACATCGAGCGGCAGGATAGTAAAGTGCAAACGCTCTTGCCACGCGGGGCTGTCACGGCAGCGCGGGTTCCTGATGATCATTCGCTGGTCAAGAAGGGGTTGCTAGACAAGGGTGATACGCTTCTCACGGTGCAAGTGCCGGACTCAATCGCCGGGCTTTGGATCCCAGCCACGGTGTACACCTGGGCTTGCGACAGTGTCGGAGACAATCGGGGGCGCCCAAAGAGCATCTCCGAACTTACGATGCCCGTTAGTTCTCCACTCTACAGCGGTATCGCAGTCTGGGCCTCGATCGTTGTCCTGTACGTCGCGGCGGCGCTCGCCGCCCGCAAGATCCGCCAAGGGCCGGCCGGCATCATCCGCTATCTAGACCCAGTCTATCTGACCGCGGGCACGGACGGCAAAGGCAGTTTATCCAAGCTGCAGATACTGTTCTTCTCAATGATCATCGCCGGTCTTTTGGGCTATATTGTTCTCCGTACCGGCGTGCTGTCAGATCTGTCGCAAACCATCCTGCTGCTCCTGGGCATCGCTGCGGTCGGATCAACCGCGGCCAAGGGTACAGACACAAGAGTCAATCGGCTTGATTCCGACAATGGAGCCTGGCTGATACAAAGGAAATGGCTCCCGACAAGCTTATCTAAAACGAACCAAGCAAGCTGGTCCGACATCATTTCGAGCGACGGCGAGTTCGATGTCTATCGGTACCAAAGCTGCGTCTTCAGCCTTATCGTCGGCGTGGCGTTGCTAGCTGGCGGAATTACCGAACTCGCGTCATTTGAAATTCCGACCACACTGCTTGGGATCCTCGGCCTCAGTCAGGTCGTGTACGTTGGTGGGAAGCTCGTGATGCCTACGTCCCTGTCAGAGTTGAACAGCGCGGTAACGGAATTGAGAGCGCTCGAAAAAAACTATGTCGATGCGGCGCTGGCGCAACCAGATCCGAATCCCGCAGCCGGTGGCGACGCCGCGGCGGTAACGAGACGCCGCGCGGGCGAAGTCAATTACAAAAACTACGTCGACAAGGCGCAAAGGGTCGCGATCCTCTTCAAATCCGCGACCGGAGTCGAGCCTGCTACAGAGGCCCTTCAGCCACCTATTGTTGGTTGATGACTGGGGCACCATCCGCAAGGTCGGCGCCGCTGTCAGTGATCCAGCGCGAACTCAGCTCCCGAAATGTACAAACGACCAGAATCGTTTTGCTTTGTCAACGTTCGGGCTGACACCGGCGCACGCCGCCGATGACGCCTCGAAAGACTGTTGCAGAGATTGCGTATCAACTTGAACTACAATGGGGCGGACGAAACAGCGGGTGGCATCAATGGCGATTGGGCACCGAAGTGTGATTTGGGATACGACTCCGATTGACGCCAGTAAAAAGCTGTTTCATATAGGGAAAGCCCCGAGGCCACTATTTTGACCACCTGATCTGGCCCACAAAACGTTTCCAGGGTTATCCGGTTCCTGATAGTTTTCTTGAACGCTAGAGCTTTCTGATCACCCTTGTGTGTACCGAAAATTCGATTCGGCATGGACGCAGGGAACAGACGGGGTAAGCTCGCGGCCTAATGACCGATCTGCTCAAGCTGATTCTCGGGGTCTTGGCTTCGCTCTTCAAGTCGAGAGCAAGGCTGGAAGCGGAAATCCTGGTCCTACGGCAGCAGATCAACGTGCTTCGTCGGCGAACGCCAAAGCGACCGCGCCTCAACAATACCGATCGTTTTCTGTTCGTTTGGCTCTATCGCTGGTTTCCCTCCGTCCTTGGCGCGGTTGCGATTGTCAGGCCGGAGACCATCATTCGCTGGCACCGCGCTGGGTTTCGGGCGTATTGGCGCTGGCGGTCGTGCAACCGTGTTGGCAGACCGAAGATCTCGGCTGAGCTCCGCACGCTCATTGGCGAGATGAGCGGTGCGAACCCGCTCTGGGGCGCACCACGCATTCATGGTGAGCTGCTCAAGCTCGGCTTCGATGTCGCACAATCGACGGTCGCTCGGTATATGTGCCGCCGCTGGCGGCCACCGTCCCAGGGCTGGCGGACGTTTCTCAGGAACCATACCGACGGCATCGCGGCGGTCGACCTCTTTGTCCTGCCAACGATCGCGTTCCAGATCCTCTATTGTCTTGTCATCATACGCCACGGACGACGACTTTGGGTGTCGTTTGGTGTGACGGCAAACCCGACCGCGGAGTGGATCTCGCGCCAGACCACCGAGGCGTTCCCGTGGGACTATGCGCCTCTATACCTCATCAGGGATCGGGACACCTCGTACGGGCCGGTCTTCGTGCAGCGCCTGCGCGCCATGGGCATTCGGGACCGACCGATCGCACCCCGATCACCCTGGCAAAATGCTTACGTTGAAAGACTCATCGGCTCGATCCGCCGGGAATGCCTCGACCACACCATCGTGTTCAGTGAAGCGCACCTGCGCCGGATCCTGGGCGCATATGCCGCCTACTACAATGAGTTGAGGACTCATCGATCTCTGAACAAGGACGCTCCGTTCCATCGCGCCATTCAGCGCCTCGGCGCCATCACATCACAGCCTGTCCTCGGTGGCCTTCACCACCAATATTACAGAACCTAATTTTCGGTACACACAGCGATCCTTTTGACGTATGGCGTACGCTCAAACCAAATCAAAAGGAATGTGCGTCACAGCAACTGTGCTTCGTTGGAAAGGATGATTTATTGAGGCACGAAGCTTATGACGAGTTCATCGATTTCAGAGCAGAAAAAATGGCAGAGCAGCTAAATGAGTTTCTCGGCCTAGGCACATAAAAGCACCGCGAATTGCGTGCAGCCCTATCGTCAAGAGTTCGGGCTTCTGCGAAATCGGCCCGATGCCAGCCTGCTTCGCGGTGGCCAATGGGGCGCGCGTATATGCGGTCACCGAGAGGACCGCCGACCGCTTCTGAGCGGTTTAGGCGGTAATGTACCTCTTGCCGGTTGCACGAAAAAATCCGAGATCGGTACCGAAAGCGTCTTGGCGAGGCGGTCCAGGAGATCGACTGTCGGATTTTGCTCTTGTCGCTCAAGGCCGCCGACGTAGGATCGGTCAACGCCCGAGTCAAAGGCCAGCCGCTCCTGAGAGAAGCCGCGCTTCACCCTGATCCGCCGTAAATTCCAGGCCACCAGTGCTCGCCCTTTCATGGCTAGAGGCGGCACCATTGGTGGCTATTAAACCACCGGATATATCCGGCGAATTGTGGTGAAGTTGACTGGAGCCATCCGACATGGCGCGGGGCTTGGGGGTCATGGCAATCCGGAAACCAAAGTCACAAAAAGAGCGAAGACAGAAGGCCTCCGCTCGGAAGGGGGCTAGTACTCGACGCGCGATAGGAGAACCCCAGCCGCGCCGGGGCGATTACAAAACCTCTGCGGATTTTGCAGCCGCGATTCGTGCATGGGGAATCCGCCATCGCGCGCCAAGTGATGTCTGGTACAAGCCTGAGGATTACGATCGGGACCCCATGCTCGACCCGGACACGAACAAGCTCGAAAAGACCGCGGACTTTTCCGATCAGGCAGACGCTGAAGAGGAACGTCTCGGTCGAGAATTGACGGATGAAGAAATGGCGCGCCTCGCATACGGGACAAAGGACGAATGATGGCATCGGCCCTCTCGCGGTCTAGCGCGCGAGCAGATAGGGAGTTGGATATGCCGAATGACAGAGTGAATTTGCCGCGGGGCGGAAAAAAGACGACAGCCGCACCACCCAAAGACAAGACGCAAAAGTCCAGCAAGAGACCATTCGATCCGTCCAAGTTTCCGGACTGGAAAGTGGAGACAGCGAATCCACCTGGGACGAGCTACATCATCGTTGGAGCACGTCCCTCACGTAAGTCGTGAAGAAAGGCGACTGGACTCCTAGTGCAATTGATTTGCACGAAGCGGTTTGTCGGAGTGGATTACCCCGAGCGGTCGATGCCTGCCGGAATACCCGACTAAAGAAGAACGCGAACGAGGGGAGTGAAATGTCGGCGAGAGCATTGACGGCATTGGCCGGTGTGGTGGCGGTTATCATTTACGCTTCGATGCCTGGAAACCCACCGACGCCGGCACGACAGGCCGAGCGTGCGACGTATGATCTCAAGCTTTCGGCTTGCGTCCTGGCCGAGCGGGCGGTGACGGACCGCCTGAAAGCCCCGAGCACGGCAAAGTTCCCCTGGGGGTGTTCCGACCGGGTCGTGATCGATGCCTGGGAGGTCCGGGTACACGGCTACGTCGATGCCCAAAACGGGTTTGGGGCGATGTTGCGGTCGCAATGGACGGTGGTCTATGCCCGCGCTCCGGGGGCCTCCGACGGGCTGTCGCTGCGGAGCGTGGCGATCCAATGATGGGCACGAAAGCGAACTAACAAAGAGGGGCAGAGAGAGCGATGCCGTGGCCCTCGCCCGCATGAAATAGAATTCCGGCGCGGCCCGCCGCTTCCGCAGGCTCCAGGTTGGCGTGGCCCTGGCCTGCCTACCTCATAAAACGCGCGATGAATACGGTAGGTGCCTCCCTACGCCCCGGCCGACTACGCCGCTATACGTGTTCGCGCGCGCCTGTCCCGGCCCGAGAACGTTTCGGGTCCATTGCTACCCAATTTGCTACCCAACAGCTTGGGATGAGCCGGGATTGAAACGTATGGAGAACGTCGCCGCATCCGTATTTGATAATCGTTTCAGTACGTTTAGGCCCAGCTCGGGATTAACAGGGATGCTGGCGATAGAATTAGGAAACCGCTGCTCTATCCGGCTGAGCTACGGGACCGTGTTGTAGTTTCAGTCGCTTGCGTGCCGGTCGGGCTTTTGGCTTCCCATCAATGGAAGCGCCCCCGAGCCGCGCCGCGCCAATTCCCTTTATCACTCCACGGTCCGGCCGCCGTCAATGATCGGGCCGCGATCGCCATCATCGCTTTCGGCGACATTGCCGAGTCAATGCATCGCCGCGGCCGCGGCCTGCGTGCCGCCGAACGCCGCGCAGAGCATTTTCCGCAGGCTTTCGAGATCGTAGGGCTTGCGCAGCACGACAAAACCCTCGCGCAGCGCCGCGTCGGCGCTCGTGCTGTAGCCGGTGGTGAGCACCACCGGAATCTTTGGCCGCAGGCGGCGGGCTTCGCGCGCCAGCTCGACGCCGTTCATCTCGCCCGGCATCAGGATGTCGGAAAACATCAGCTCGATCGGCTTGTCGTTTTCGAGCACCGCCAGTGCCTGTTTGGCGGTCGCGGCGTGCTCGACCGCGAAGCCGAGCTGGTCGAGATAGGAGCGGCACACTGCGGCGACCTCCTCGTTGTCCTCGACGAGGAGCACGGTCCCGCCCGCATGCTCGGCGAGGTGCAGTTCCTTGTCGCGGACCTCCGCGCTCGGCGGCTCGCCGCTGAGCGGCAGATACAACACGACCGTCGCGCCCCGTCCGGGGGTGCTGGCGACCGTGACGGCGCCGCCGGATTGTTTGGCGAAGCCGTACACCTGGCTCAGGCCCAGTCCGGTGCCTTTTCCGACCTCCTTGGTGGTGAAGAACGGATCGAACACGCGCGGCAGGGCCTCGGCCGGAATGCCCCGCCCGGTGTCGGTCATCGCGATCTCGGCGAATGCGCCGGACAGGTCCTCGGGCCCGTGCGCGAGCGTCACCGGGCGCACCCGGATCGACAGCCTGCCGCCGCTCGGCATGGCGTCGCGGGCGTTCACCGCGATGTTGAGGATCGCGAGCTCGAATTCGGCGGGATCGACCTTCACCGGGCACGGCGTGCGCGGCACCTCGATGACGAGCTCGATGTCGCCGCGCAGCGACGGATTGAGCAGATCCCGGAATTGCGGGATGCGCCGGGAGAGATCGATCACCTGCGGGGCCAGCGCCTGCCGGCGCGAGAACGACAGCAGTTGCCGCGTCAGGTTCTCGGCGCGCTTGGCGGCGCCGGCGATCATGTCGAGATAGCGCGCATCCTCGGCGTCGCGTTTGCGGCGCAGCAGGCGCTGGACGCCGCCGGAGACGATGGTGAGTAGATTGTTGAAATCGTGCGCCACGCCGCCGGTCAATTGCCCGATCGCCTCCATGCGTTGCGCCTGGCGCAGCGCCGCCTCCGCGATCTCGCGCCGGTCGGCCTCGTCGTGGAGCTTGCGGGTGCGCGCCAGCGCCAGCGCGAGGCTCACCGCCATGATGGCCGTCGCCGGCAGGCCGAACGCGAGGCGCCCCAGCATCACCGAGAGCCATTCCCGGCGAATCACCCGGGTTTCGATTCCGGCGTTGAGATAGACCGGGCGGTTGCCGAGCTTGCGCGTGGCGATGCGCCGCTCGATGCCGTCGACCGGCGAGAGCGAAATGTAAACCCCGCCGAGCCGGCTCGCCGAAATGGTTCGCTGGAACGCGGAGCTCTCGTCGAGCCGCAGGCTGCGGTCCGCCGGGGGCGGATAGCGCGCGAGGAACCGGCCGTCCTCGCGCAGCATGGAGAATTGCGAGCCCGGCACCCGGCCGATCTGGCCGTAGAACCGCTCGAATTCCGCCGGCGGGACGCCGATCCGCACGACGCCGGCGAACGCGCCCTCCGGCGTCGACCGGCGCCGGCTTACCGTGAAGAACGGATCGGCCGCGAGGCGAGGATCGCGGGAAATCAGAATCTCGCCGACGTGCGCCCCGGCGTCCCGCTCGATCTGAGCCCGGAAATAATCGCGGTCCGCGGCGCTCAGCTCCCGCAGCACCGGATAGAGCAGGCCGGACACGAGCGGACGCCCGTCGCGGTCGAACAGCACGATCGAGTGGATCTCGGGCGCGGTATCGCTGATCGCCTTGAGCTGCAGGTGAAACGCCTGCTCGTCCGCGCGGATGCGCTCGTCGGGAATGTCGCGAAACAGCTGCGCGACCTGGAGGAACGCGAGGTCGACCGCCTCGAATACTTTCGACGCATGCTCGTGCACGACTTCGAGCGAGCGCTCGATCCGCTCGTCGGCGGTTTGTTGCGCCGCGCGGTAGTCGACCCAGGACGCATAGGCGAACAGCACGAGCGGCAGAACGATCGTGCCGGCGATCGCCAGGTAGAGGAGCCGCAGTGCTGCGCTTCGTGCCGCCCGCATGGTCGGTCCCGTGTCCGCGAGGCTACCACAGGCCCGCCGGGAATTGCGCCCGTTGCCCAACGCCGGCTATTTCCGGCAGGTATATGCGGCAACACCAGGATCGCCTTTGCAACCGCCGCGTATTCCGCTGGGGCACGATGACGATGAGCCGTGATGCTGCACGAGCGCAGTGCCGGCGCCGCGCCGGCGCGTGCAGCCGCATTCGCCGCAGTGTCGCCGCATTGGGCCGGTTTCGTGGCGGAAGCCCCTGGTTGAATAGTCCGCGTACAGGGCATGGCCGCCGCCTCGCGCGGGCGCTGATCGCGCTCGCCGCGGTGCTTGCGTTCGAGGCTCATCCCGAAACCGGCGGGACATTCATGGTGGGCGCCTGCAAGCTCGACACGATCGGCCCCGGCGTCGTGACCGGGATCGTGGATGCTCGTACCGTGCTGCTCGACGGCGGCCGGGAAGCGCGCCTTGCCGGAATCGAGATTCCCACCGCTGGGCCGAAAGCAGGTGCGGGCGAGGTTCTGCCGTCGCTGGTCGGGCGCGACGCCATCCTGCGGCGGATCGGCGCGGCCGGCGCGGCGCAGGACCGCTACGGACGCCTGCTGGTTCAGCTGTTCGTTCCCGCACCAGGTTCCGAACGCTGGATTCAGGCGGATCTCCTCGAGCGCGGCCATGCTCGGGTGTCGTCGCGGGTCGGCGACCGGGCCTGCGCCCGCGAGCTTTTGGCGCGCGAAGGCAAGGCGCGCGATGCCAAGCTGGGCGTGTGGGCGGAGCCGATTTATGGCATCATGCGGGCGGACGAGCCCGCGGCGGTCGCGGCCGAGCGCGGCCGCTTCGCGATCGTCGAGGGCAAGGTGCTGTCGGTCCGGGAAAGCGGAGCCACCATCTTCGTCAATTTCGGCCGGCGCTGGACGGAAGATTTCGCGGTCACGATTGCCAAGCGCAACGAGCGCGGCTTTGCGGCGGCGGGGGTCGCGCCGGCCCGGCTGCAGGGCCGCCAGGTCCGTGTCCGGGGGATCGTCGAGCAAAGGGGCGGGCCGTGGATCGAAGCCACGCATCCGGAGCAGATCGAGGTTCTGGAGCGCAATTGAGATAGGGGCGGGGGTGCAAGCGTTCGCGCACGAGAATCGGAGACGCGAAGCGCCGTGGCGTTCCGTCGCGGGCTCGCTCGCGCTGCTTCTCGTGCTGGCCGGATGCGCGGCGAGCGGCCGGTTCGATCCGCAGGCCGTCGCCGTGCTGCCCGAGCCGGCGAAGCAAGCCGAAGCCAGTCCGGCCGCGCAACGCGAACACCAGCGCATTCTCGCGGCCTATGGCGGCACCTATCAGGACGCGCGGGTCGAGGCGCTGATCGCCAAGACGGTGGAACGCCTGGTCGCAGCCTCCGAGCGCCCCGATCTGCATTACAGCGTCACGCTGCTCAACTCGGCGTCGGTCAACGCCTTCGCGCTGCCCAACGGCCGTCTCTATGCGACCCGCGGGCTGGTCGCGCTCGCCAACGACAATGCCGAGCTCGCATCGGTGCTGGCGCACGAAATGGCGCATGTGATCGCCCGCCATGCGGCGATCCGCGAAGATCAGGTCAAGCAGGCGGCGCTGGTCAGCCGGGTCGCGACCGACGTGTTCAACGATCCGCAGATGGGGGCGCTGGCGCTGGCCAAATCGAAAATCGCGCTGGCGACGTTCTCGCGGGCCCAGGAGCTCGAAGCCGACGGCATCGGGGTCGGCATTTCCTCCCGCGCGGGGTTCGATCCCTACGCGGCGGTGCGCTTCCTCAATTCGCTCGGCCGCAACGCCGAGCTCAAGCCGCAATCGGGCTTGAGCTCCGATCCGCGCTACCTGGATTTTTTGTCCTCGCACCCGGCGACGCCCGAGCGCGTGAAAATCACGCAGGCCAACGCCCGGCAATATTCCGCGCCCGGCAGCGGCGAGCGCGACCGCGCCGCGTATCTCGCCAGCATCGACGGGCTCATCTACGGCGAGGACCCCAGCGAAGGTTTCGTGCGCGGCCGGCGCTTCATCCATCCGCGGCTCGGCTTCACGTTCCTCGCCCCGAGCGGCTTCGTGCTCGACAACACGGCGCAGGCGGTGCTCGGGGTCAATCAGGGCGGGGGCGAGGCGTTGCGCCTCGACGTCGTGCAAGTGCCGGTCGAGCAGAGCCTCGCCGATTACCTGGCCTCCGGCTGGATCGAGAACATCGACCACGGCTCGATCGAATCGACGAGCATCAACGGCTTCCCGGCCGCCACCGCGATCGCCAGGGGCGAGGAATGGACGTTCCGCCTCTATGCGCTACGCTTCGGCAGCGACGTGTACCGGTTCATCTTCGCCAGCAAGCAGCAGAGCCCGGAGATCGACCGGGCCTTTCGCGACGCGGTCGCGAGCTTCCGGCGCATGACGCTCGCCGAGATCGAAACGGCGCGGCCGCTGCGGTTGAAAATCGTCACGGTCAAGCCCGGCGATACGCCGGAGCATCTGGCGGCCCGGATGGCGATCCCGGACCGGGCGCTCGACCGCTTCCTGGTGCTCAACGGGCTGCAGCCCGGACAGGCGCTCAAGCCCGGCGAGCAGGTCAAGCTGGTGGTGGAATGAGGCTCCTTGACCTCTCCGCGCAAGCGGGGAAGGTGAAGCGGCGCCCCGGAACGACAAAGGCCCGGCCGAACGGCCGGGCCTTTGTGCATTCGATGGATTGCCGATCAGGCCGCTTCGTCTTCGACCAGCGCCTCGGCGGCCTCGCCTTCCGGCTTGGGACCGCGACGCGGACCCTTGGCAAGCGCCGCCTCGATCTCCTTGATGGCCTCGGTCTCGGTGATGCGCTGGACCGCGGAGATCTCCCGCGAGAGCCGGTCGAGCGCCGCTTCGTAGAGCTGGCGCTCGCTATAGGACTGCTCGGGCTGCGATTCCGACCGGAACAGGTCGCGCACCACTTCGGCGATCGCGACGATATCCCCGGAGTTGATCTTCGCCTCGTATTCCTGGGCCCGGCGCGACCACATGGTGCGCTTGATCCGGGCGCGGCCCTTGAGGGTCTCGAGCGCGCGCTTCACGATCGGCGGCTCGGCGAGCTTGCGCATGCCGACGGAGGCGATCTTTGCGGTCGGCACCCGCAGCGTCATCTTGTCCTTGACGAAATTGATGACGAACAGCTCGAGCTTGTAGCCCGCGACCTCCTGCTCCTCGATCGCGACGATCTGGCCGACGCCGTGCGCCGGGTAGACGATGAACTCGGTGGTCTTGAAGCCCTGCCGCTGGGTCGCGCGCGGAGCCGCACGCTCGGGCAGGACCTGGACCGGCTCGGGCGTACGCTGGATCGGACGCGAGGCCTTCTTGTTCTTTGCAATCATGCCGCTCGGAGCTCCTTTATTGGCCTTGTTGCGAGCCACGGTCTTGGCCTTGCGTGCAGCGGGACGAGCGGTGCTTCGCGACGAAACGGCTGTGCCCCGCCGGATGCCGGCGGCAGCCTTTCGCGCAGTACCCTTCTTCGGACGTTGACGTGCTTTTCCTGCCACAGCTCGCGCGTGGATGTTCACGCTCCTCTTCGGCGGTTCCTCGAAAGTCGTCCCGAAAAAATACGCTCCCCACGGGGAGCGCCTCGGGCTTCATGTTTGGCAGCTATATATCACATTTGCCGCAAAAATCAATGCTTTGCGGCACTGCAAAACGGATTTTTCAGCGCCAAACCGCCAAATCCCGGATATCGGTTAACACCGTGGATCGTGGCGAAAACGGCACGGATCAGTCCCCGGTTCCGGGATTCGGGGAAAAATGCTGCTCTTTGCCCGACACCCCCTCCCATTCCTTGGCGTCGGCAGGGGGATCCCTCTTGACCGTGATATTGGGCCAGGCCTTGGCGAATTCCGCGTTGAGGCTCAGCCACTTCTCCAGGCCGGGCTCGGTGTCCGGCTTGATCGCGTCGACCGGGCATTCGGGCTCGCAGACCCCGCAATCGATGCACTCGTCGGGATGGATTACGAGCATGTTCTCGCCCTCGTAGAAGCAATCCACGGGGCAGACCTCGACGCAATCCATGTATTTGCATTTGATACAGGATTCGTTGACGACGTAGGTCATTGCGGCTCCGGTCCGGCGTCCACGCCGGTGCTAGCCCAGGCCCAGGTGCGGCGCAAGAGATAGGACAAGCGGGCTCACTCTGCTCGGCACGGTATCCGTTTGAACCGATTTAGGCCCGTTCGTGCCCGATCGGCTTGCCGCCTCCCGCGTTCACACTCAATTCCTCGTACAGCAGCCGTCCCGCCTCGCCGGACCCGCGCTGGCCGGCAAAGCCCGCCACCTTCAGCACCCGGATGCCCTGATAGAGCGAAACCGTCACCACGTCTCCCAAGCGCAGCATCCGGCTCGGCGCCTTCACTCTCGATCCGTTCACCCGAACGTGGCCGGATGCGGCAAGATCGGCCGCGGCCGCCCGGGTGCGCACGACACGGCTGTGCCACAGCCATTTGTCGATTCGCTGGCGGTCGATCAATCGGCCTGCCTATCGTAAATATTCACTGGCAGGCGCCGAACAAGCAGGGCGCGTTGCCTGGCCGCATCGGCTCATGGACGCTCCTTGCTGGCGGCTTCCAGCTGCGCCTTGAGCGCGGCGAGCTTGGCAAACGGGGAGTTCGGGTCGGGCGCCCGTTCGCGCCGCTCCTTGGCTTCGCTTCTCGGCTGACCCGATGGGCTCCGCGGCTTTTCCCGCTCGGGCCGGCGCTGCCGCGGACCCGGCGTCCCGCCCCCGGCCTTCTCCGCAAGCGCTGGCGTTTGCGGTTGGGAACGCTCGGCTGGACCAGCCGCAGTGACGGAATCGCGGCGCTCGCCGGTGCGCTCGCGCCGGCGCGGACCGCGGGGCCGGGCGCGATCGCCGCGACGATGCTCGGGGCGACCGGGCCGCCACACTTCGATGATTTCCTCGGTGCCAAAAGGACTGCCGTCGGGCCGTGCCGCGGCAACAGCGGGAACCGCGGGCTCCGCCAGATTGGGCGCCTCGAGTACGGGCGCTTCGGAGGTCCGTGCGCCGGCGTCGGCGTCACGCTGCGGCGCATCGTCCGGCGCGGCGAGCACACTTGGCTGCGGCTCCGCCGGATCGGGCAATTCGGGCGAGCCTGATATCGACGCCGCAGCGGCCGGCGTGCCCGTTGCAGGCTCGTCCGGGTTCGATTCCGATGGCTGCGGCGCGTTCGGGACCGACTCCGGCGGCTTGGGTCGTTGCTCCATTCGATACCCGAGCGAACGCAGGATCGAGGCGAAATCTTCGCCCGAGGTCCCCGTCAGCGAGGTCATGGATCCAGTCACGACGAAGCCGGAGCCGTCGACCGCGCCGGGAGGCTTGGCGCCCGGATTGCCGGGACGCCAAGCCAGCAGCGGACGGATCAGGTCCGCGAGCCGCTCGAGAATATCCACCCGCACCGCGCGCTCGCCGCAGACCCGGTAACCGACCACGCGGTACAGCGATTTGGGCAGCTCCTTGTCGACCGGGACCGAAGTGCGGCCGTTGGCGGCGAGACCCGGGAACGTGTCGGCGCCCTTGAGCTCGGGATCCGCGTGCTTGATCGCCCACAGCTGCGCGGCAAGAACCCGCGGGGCGGGTTTGAGCAGCGCCGGCACATACAGGTGGTAAGCGCCGAAGCGCACCCCGTATTTCCGCAGCGTGGCGCGGGCGGCCTGGTCGAGCGTCTTGACTTCGTCGGCGATCTTGTGACGCTCCAGCACGCCGAGAGATTCGACGAGCTGAAACGCCACCCCGCGGGCAATTCCGGTCACGTCCTCGGCGCCGGCGAGCCCAAACAGCGGCCCAAGCAGTTTTTCGACGTGGACCTTGAGCCATAATTCGAGCCGGCTCTGCACGGCGTCGCGCGAGGCGCCGGTCAGGCGCTCGTCCGCGATCAGGCGGACGCGCGGATGCAGCACGTCCTCGCCGGCAATGAGCTTGGCGACCGGCTCGCCGGTCCAGCGGATCGCTCCGTCGGAAGCCAGCACGAACTGGTCGTCCGCCGCCGATTGCAGCCGATGCGCCCGATTGTCGATCTCGCCGGCCAGAGCCTTTTGGGCGGCGGCGCGCAACGCCTTGGCTTCCGGTCCGGCGGCCGCAGGATCGGCCGCGAACTGAAACCCGGCGAGCCGGCCGATGGCGTGGCCCTCGACCACGACCTCGCCGGTCTTGGTGATTTCGGTCTCCAGCATGGCGTTTTCTCTCAGCCGCCTCACCAGCGCGCTGGTCCGGCGATCGACGAAGCGCTCGATCAGCCGCTGGTGCAGAGCGTCGGAGAGCTTGTCCTCGATGCCGCGCGTTACCCCCTGCCAGTGCTCGGGATCGGCAAGCCAGTCCACGCGATTGGCCGCAAAGGTCCAGGTCCTGATATGCGCGATGCGCGTCGACAGCGTGTCGATATCGCCATCGGTGCGGTCCGCCTGTGCGACTTGCCGGGCGAACCAGTCGATCGGAATCCTATCCTCTCTGGCCAGAAATCCATAGAGCGTCACGACCAGCTCGGCGTGGGTCGCCGGCGCGATCTTGCGGTAATCCGGAACCTGACAGACCTCCCAAAGCCGTTCGATCGCGCGGGCGCCGTTGGCAACCTCGCGGACCTCGGGATCGCGACCGGCATGTTCGAGTACCAGCACGTCCTCGGCGACGGGAGCCCGCGTCAGCCCGGTCTCGACCGGATTGGCGGCGAGCGAGGCCTGCAGGGCTCCCAACGAGGAAAAATCCAGGTCCGTGTTGCGCCATTGCAGCACTTTGACCGGCTCGAACCGATGACTCTCCAGCGCCCGGACCAATTCCGGCTCGAACGGCGGACAACGGCCGGTGGTACCGAAGGTTCCGTCGCGCGATGCGCGTCCGGCGCGTCCGGCGATCTGCGCGAGTTCCGCCGGATTGAGCCGCCGGAACTGATAGCCGTCGAACTTGCGGTCGGAAGCAAACGCGACGTGGTCGACATCCAGGTTCAACCCCATGCCGATGGCATCGGTGGCGACCAGATAATCGACCTCGCCGGCCTGATAGAGCTCGACTTGTGCGTTGCGCGTGCGCGGCGAAAGCGCGCCCAGCACCACCGCCGCGCCGCCGCGCTGCCTGCGGATCAGCTCGGCGATCGCGTAGACTTCCTCGGACGAGAACGCGACGATGGCCGAACGCCGCGGCAGACGTGTGATCTTCTTCTCGCCCGCGTGGGTGAGGAGCGAGAGCCGCGGCCGGCTCACGATGTTGGCGCCGGGCAACAGCTTTTCCACGATCTGCCGCATGGTGGCGGCGCCCAGCAGGAGAGTTTCCTCCCGGCCGCGCCGGTGCAGCATCCGATCCGTGAACACATGCCCGCGCTCCAGATCCGCGCCGAGCTGAATTTCGTCCACCGCCAGAAACGCGACATCGAGATCGCGCGGCATGGCTTCCACGGTGGAGACCCAGAACCGCGGATTTGCCGGCTTGATCTTCTCTTCGCCGGTGACGAGCGCGACCGCTCGCTCGCCCATCGTGCCGACGATTTTGTTGTAGACCTCGCGTGCGAGGAGCCGCAGCGGCAGCCCGATCATCCCCGACGAATGCGCCAGCATCCGCTCGATCGCCAGATGGGTCTTGCCGGTGTTGGTCGGCCCGAGCACCGCGGTCACGCCGACGCCGCGGGCGCGAACGTCACGGTTCGAGCTCGTGGGAAATGCAAAGCTCATGGCAAATGTGCGCGGTCGAACCGCTCGTCAGCGGCCATGCGGCTCTCAACCGCGCGAGAGCGACTTGGTTCGGGAAGCCGCATTCCTCTCAAGTCTCGTGCCCAGGGCATGTTGGTTTGCAGGCGAGGTTTCGGAATAGAGGCGTTTGCAACCCGCCTCGCTTTCGCGATCTGTCTCACGATGCGACGGAATGCGTGCTGCCGTTAAGCCTTGGAACGAGTCCCGAACGAAACGCGGCCGAATCGCTGACTCGGTCGATTTCGGATTTCGTTCTCTCCATATGTGGCGACCCACGCGGCTTGCCCCACTACATGGGGTGCCGGTGCGCCCCTCGTGAGGCCTTGATCCCGATCGGCCGTTAACCCCTGCCCGCATCACACGATCCCGGCAGAGTCAACCCCGCGGCACCGGCCAAAACTCGTTGTCAACCGTTACATTCCGTCGCAGCTCTATTGGGTCTTGGCGTCCGGCAGGCTCGTGCCGGCTCGAGAGGCGGAAACCGCGGTCGTGAACTGGGTGGCCTGCAGCATCGCCGGCCCGATCAGCGTCGGCACCAACAAGCGGAACGCCGCGAGCACGCGCGTGCCGGCGATCGGCGCGTACCAAATCTCGATGTCGCGCTGCTCCATCAGATATTTGATCGCGAACCGGCCCGGGCGGTGTCCGGCGATCGGTCGATACGCGACGCTGCAAACCAGGACCGGACCTTGATAACCGTGCTCTGCCCTGGCCTCGTCCATGCGCTTGAAGGACAGCACCAAATCGAACCGCTGATAGCCGTCGAAGATCGGCAGCGTGCGCCGGCAGGCCTCGGGCGACAACACCTCGCCGCTGCCGGAGACGCCAATGAGCGCGGCGCTCATCGGGTCGACGACGCCGTGGCGGTGCGCTTCGGTCAACGGTATTCGATCCGGGCTCGCCGCCACCGGCTCGGCAACGAGATCCGTCACCGTGCCGGAGCTCAAGGTCATGCGCACCTCGGAACTGCGGTGATCGTAGCCGGTATGCGCCACATAGGCCGCCGGCACCAGACGACCTCCTGCCATGGCGCCCTCGCCCGTGGCGGTACCGTCGCCCCGGGTGATCGCCCGCATCAGCCCGGTCACGCGGCCATCGGCCACGGCCGAGTATTGGTGCTCGCGAATCTCGACGGTCCATGCGCCCTTGCCGATCGGGATCCCGGCGAGCGTCGCCGTATAGCGGGCCTCCAGCCTGCCCTGCGCCTGGGCGAGCACCGGCGCGGCGATCGCGAGCGTCGAGCCCAAGACCGCGCTCAGAAGCCCGATCCGCCAGGCGGGGCGGCATGCCCCGCCCATCGCCGAACGTCTCTTTTGGGGAAGACGCATGCGGTGCCTGTTTCGGCCGCCAGATTCGCGCGGGCCCTGGCCGGCGTGCTGATCGCCTCCGAATGCGTCGAATCTGTGATGTCCGCGGCTCCGCTTCGCTCGCCTTGACGGTCGGCGGTGGCGATGCCAATACGTCCGCGACCTTTCCGGGCTCTTCGGGTTTGGCTGAGCGCTCGCCTGCAAGTCGGATCTCCGACTCGGGTCCAAGGAACCAATGGCGGAGCTCGGATTCGGAGTTCCGCCGAGACGGAGTTTCAAGCCATGTCCCGCCGCTGCGACCTGACCGGCAAAATTCCGCAGACCGGTCACAAGGTGAGCCATTCCAACCGCAAGACCAAGCGTCGCTTCCTGCCCAATTTGTGCAGCGTCACCCTGATGTCCGATGCGCTCGGTCGCTCGGTGCATCTGCGGGTCTCGGCGAACGCGCTGAAGTCCATCGATCATCGCGGCGGGCTCGATGCTTTCCTGGCCAAGGCCAAGGACGAGCAATTGGCCCCGAAGGTGCTCGTGCTCAAGCGCCAGATCGCCAAGAAGCGCGCCGCCGGCTAACCTCTCCCCGCTTGCGGGGAGAACGCCCGGGCTCTCACGCCACGCGCCGGCGCGGGTTGGGCAGACGCGGTTCCGCAGGCGCCGCTTCATCGAACAGCTCGGCCAGCTTATCGGTCATCGCCCCGCCCAGTTCCTCCGCGTCGACGATCGTGACGGCGCGGCGATAGTAGCGGGTCACGTCATGGCCGATCCCGATGGCGATCAGCTCCACCGGCGACCGCGTCTCGATATCCTCGATGACCCAGCGCAGGTGCCGCTCGAGATAATTGCCGGGGTTGACCGAAAGCGTCGAATCGTCGACCGGCGCGCCGTCGGAAATCATCATCAGGATCTTGCGGGTTTCGGCGCGGCCGAGCAGGCGCTTGTGCGCCCAGTCGAGCGCCTCGCCGTCGATGTTCTCCTTGAGTAACCCCTCACGCATCATCAGCCCGAGGTTCTTGCGCGCGCGCCGCCACGGCGCATCGCCGGCCTTGTAGACGATATGGCGCAGATCGTTGAGCCGGCCCGGGTTGGCCGGCTTACCGGCGGCGAGCCACGCCTCGCGCGATTGACCGCCCTTCCAGGCCCGGGTCGTGAAGCCGAGGATCTCCACCTTGACCCCGCAACGCTCCAGCGTGCGCGCCAGAATATCCGCACAGGTCGCCGCCACCGTAATCGGCCGCCCGCGCATCGAGCCGGAATTGTCGAGCAGCAACGTGACGATGGTGTCGCGGAAATTCGTGTCCTTCTCGTGCTTGAAGGACAATGCATGCAGCGGATCGACGATCACCCGGGAAAGGCGCGCCGGATCCAGCACCCCTTCCTCGAGATCGAACTCCCAGGCGCGGCTCTGCTGCGCCATCAGCCGGCGCTGCAGGCGGTTGGCGAGCCGGGCGACCACCCCCTGCAAATGCGACAGCTGCTTGTCGAGATAGCCGCGCAGCCGATCGAGCTCTTCCGGCTCGCACAGATCCTCCGCCGCGACGATCTCGTCGAATTTGGCGGTGAAGGCGCGGTAATCCGGCCCGCGCGGCTCGTTCAGCCCGGAATGGCGCGGACGCCACGGCTCGCTTGCCGTTTCGGCGTCGCTCATGTCGGCATTGTCCGGCATGTCGGCGCTCGCAGCGTCGGCCGCCTCGGCGGCGCCTTCCGGCAGCTCCTCGACGGCAACCTCCGCCTCCTCGACGCTCATGCCCTCGGCGTCATCCGACTCCTTGGCTCGACCGTCGTCGCCCGTCTCGTCAGGCCGCAGATCCTGGTCGCGGCTCTCCTGCTCGTCCTCCTCGGAATCGTGACTGCGCTCCTCCCCCATTTCGAGGGAATCCAGCAGATCATGCACGACGTCGCCGTAACGGCGTTGATCCTCGACCAGCTTGCCGAGGCGATCGAGATCGCGGCCGGCCCGATCCTCGACCCAGGGACGCCACAGGTCCACGAGCTTTCTGGCAGCGGGAGGCGGCGCCAGGCCGGTGAGCCGTTCGCGCACCATCAGGGCCACCGCATCCTCGATCGGGGCGTCGGCACGGTCGGTGATGTCGTCGAACTTGCCGCGATGAAAGCGGTCGTCCAGCATCGCCGCGAGGTTGCGCGCCACTCCCTCCATGCGGCGCGCCCCGATGGCTTCGACCCGGGCCTGCTCGACCGATTCGAACACCGCGCGGGCCTGCTGCCCGCCCGGCATCAGCCGGCGGTGCACCGCGGGATTGTGGCAGGCAAGCCGAAGCGCGATCGAATCGGCATGGCCGCGGACGATCGCGGCCTCGCGTCCGCTGAGCTTGCGCGGCGGTTCGGGCAATCGCGCCTTGCCGGCGGCAAGTCCCGGACGCTCGGCGGCGAATCCGACCTCGAGCTCGGGCCGCTTGGCGATGGCGCGAAGACAGCCGGCAACCGCGCGCTTGAACGGCTCGGTCGGAGCCTCTCGGGCGGGATGCTTGCCCTTGGAATTGGAGCTCATGGCGCTCGCGCTGCCCGCGGGAGAGGCAAATTCAGCTCAGCGCGACGTTCACCGAGGACTCCGGAAGCTCGGTGTTGAAGCAGCGCTGATAGAATTCGGCGACGATCGGCCGCTCCAGCTCGTCGCACTTGTTGAGAAAGGTGACGCGGAACGCAAAACCGAGATCGCTGAAGATATCCGCATTCTCCGCCCAGGTGATCACGGTGCGCGGGCTCATCACCGTGGAGATGTCGCCGTTCATGAAGGCATTGCGCGTGAGGTCCGCGACGCGCACCATCTTGCTGACGGTGTCACGTCCCTCCGCCGTGCGGTACGACCGCGCCTTGGCCAGCACGATATCGACCTCGTTGTCGTGCGGCAGATAATTGAGCGTGGTCACGATCGACCAGCGGTCCATCTGGCCCTGGTTGATCTGCTGGGTGCCGTGATAGAGACCGGTGGTGTCGCCCAGCCCGATGGTGTTGGCGGTCGCGAACAGCCGGAATGCCGGATGCGGCCTGATCACCTTGTTCTGATCGAGCAGCGTGAGCTTGCCCGAGACTTCGAGCACGCGCTGGATCACGAACATCACGTCGGGACGGCCGGCGTCGTATTCGTCGAACACCAGCGCGACGTTGTGCTGAATCGCCCACGGCAGAATGCCGTCGCGGAATTCGGTGACCTGCAGGCCGTCGCGGATGACGATCGCGTCCTTGCCGATCAGATCGATGCGGCTGATGTGGCTGTCGAGATTGACGCGCACGCACGGCCAATTCAGGCGCGCCGCGACCTGCTCGATGTGCGTGGATTTCCCGGTGCCGTGATAGCCGGTGACGATGACCCGGCGGTTCTTGGCGAATCCGGCCAGGATGGCCAGCGTGGTCGGGCGATCGAAGCGATAATCCGCATCCACGTCCGGAACGTGCTCGTCCGGCTCGGAATAGGCCGGCACCTGCAGATCGCTGTCGATGCCGAACACCTGCCGGATCGACACTTTCATGTCCGGCAGCCCCGTGGGTTCCTGGGTCGCGATATTGTTCATTCTGCCTCCGTGTCCCGGAACGCGCCGAGATCCGCTTCGGTTCGGCCGCACGGCTCCGGCCCGCCGCAAACTGGCGGGAATACCCCGCCGAACGGAACCCCGCCGCCCGAATCAGCACCAGCCTACGGACTTCAGATAATTGTAGGCCTGAATGATGTCCCGCAACTGGTCCTCGCAGGAGCGATCGCCGCCGTTGGCGTCGGGATGATGACGTTTCACCAGGACCTTGAACCTCGCCTTGATATCGGTGGAGCTCGCGCTCGGTTCCAGTCCGAGCACGTCGAGCGCCTTGCGTTCGGCATTGCGCACGACGCGGCCCTCGGATGCATTGCGCTCCGCCTGGAACCGCGCAGCGCTCCCGTCCTGGAACAATCCGAACGGATCGTCCGCGAAGAATTGCCAGTTTCCGTTCTGCGGCGCCTGCGCGGCGGCGCGCTTGCCGTTGACCCCGATCTTCCAGGTCGGACGATGGCCGGTAACGGCCTCCTTCTGATATCGGGCAATCGCGTCTTCGCTCATTCCGGCAAAAAAATTGTAGGAATGATTGTAGTCGCGCACGTGATGAAGGCAGAAGCGCCAATATTCGCCCGCGCGCAGGCGCCCCTTGGGCGCCCGATGGGTGGCGTCCTCGCGGCAACCGGGCCAATCGCAGGCCGGATAGCCCGGTTGCGGGCGGCGGTCCTCTGCGGGCTTGACCCGGATGCGGTCGAACAGCGGCGAGTCGAACTTCATGGCTACCGATTATGCGAAACGGACACTGTCACCCGCAAGCGGTTGAATGGGCATGGGTCGGCTTTTGTGCCGTGGCGGAGACCGGAATCACCCCTCATTATGCTCCGGGCGAGGGTAAAACCGGCCATTGACCGGCCAAATTCGGGCGCTTAAGCCGAGGCCATGCGGCTTTCCGACCTCATCACACGAAAGTTGACCGAAGCTTTCGCTCCGGAAAGCGTGCGGGTGATCGACGAATCCCACCAGCACGAAGGCCATGCCGGTCACCGGCCGGGCGGCGAGAGCCATTTCCGCCTGTATATCGTGTCGGAGGCGTTCCGGGGGAAGAGCCGGCTGGAGCGCCACCGCATGATCAACGCGGCGCTCGCCGCCGAGCTCGGCGGCGGCGTGCACGCGCTCGCCATCCACGCCGCGGCTCCCGACGAAGGGCTTGCCTGATCCTCACAAGGCCCGCGCCGGTTGTTGCGGCCTGCGGCCGAGCGGGGTGATTCGCAATCCGGTGATGCGGTTGCGGTCGCGGCGCAGCACCTGGAACCGGAATCCGTGGAACGTGAAGCTCTGGCCGGGCTCCGGGATCGAACGGGCCTCGTGAATCACCAGGCCGGCGATGGTGGTCGCCTCCTGGTCGGGCAGGTTCCAGTCCATGGCGCGATTGAGATCGCGGATCGGCACGCCGCCGTCGACGGTGACGGAGCCGTCGAGCTGCGGCTTCACGCCGGGAACCGCGACGTCGTGCTCGTCCTCGATGTCGCCGACGATCTCCTCGAGAATATCCTCGAGCGTGACCAGACCCATGACCTCGCCGTATTCGTCGACGACGAGCGCGAAGGGAGTCTTGCGGCGCCGAAACGCCTTGAGCTGCTCGGCCAGCGGCGTGGTGTCCGGCACGAACCAGGGCGGCAGCGCGACCGCGGCGACGTCCACCCGGGACAGATCGCCCCCGGCGGCCTGGATCGCGCGGAGCAGATCCTTGGCGTGCAGGATCCCGATGATGTTTTCCGGGCTGTCCCGCCACAACGGCACCCGGGTCACCGGCGCGGCGAGCACCTCGCGCACGATCTCCTCGGTCGGCTGGCCGACGTCCACCATGATCATTTCGGTGCGATGGACCATCACGTCGGAAACCTCGAGCTCGGGCAGGTCGAGCAAGCCCCCGAACATGTCGCGATCGAGCTTCTCCACGCCGCCTTCGCGATGCAGGAGATCGACCGCGCCGCGCAGCTCTTCGTGCGCGGAGAGGATCGGCAGATGCTCGCCGACGCGGATCCCGACGAGGGACAGAATCCAGCGCACCAGGGCCTCGATCGCCATGAGCACCGGGCCGAACAGGCGCACCACCCATTCGATCGGCTTGGCGACCATCAACGCGATGCGATCGGGCGCATTGATGGCGGCGGTCTTGGGCAGGACTTCGGCGAACACCACCAGCAGCACGGTCATGAAGACGGTCGCATAGATCACCCCCACCTCGCCGAACCACGCCAGGAATATTCCCGTGGCCAGCGCCGATGCGGCAACGTTGGCGGCGTTGTTGCCCAGCAGCAATGCGCCGATGAACCGCTCCCGCGCCTGCAGCAGGCGATTGACGATCGCGGCCCGCTGGTTGCCCTGCTTCTCGAGCCGCAGCATGCGCGCCCGCGAAGAAGCGGTGAGCGCCGTCTCGCTCGCGGCGAAGAAAAACGAGAGCAAGACGCAGACCAGAACGATGAGGATGGCGAGCCAGTCCTGAAGGTTCATGGCTGTTCGAGCTTCTCGGCCAGAAAGGCGCGGACCTGTGCGGGATCGATGTCGGCGGCGACGAAGCTCGCGCCGATGCCGCGCGCGAGGATGAAGGTGAGCTTCCCGCGGCGCACCTTCTTGTCCTGGGCCATGCGCTCCATGAGCCCGTCCGCTCCCACGGGGCCGCCGGGGACCGAGGCGGGATGCGTCGGCAGACCCACGGTCGCAAGATGCCGCGCGACGCGCTCGGCCTCGCCTTGCGGCAGCAGCCCCAGCCGGGCGGAGAACGCGAAGGCAAGCGCGAGCCCGATGGCGACCGCTTCGCCATGGAGCAGGCGATCGGAAAATCCGGCCGCGGCCTCCAAGGCGTGTGCGAACGTGTGGCCGAGATTGAGCAAGGCCCGCTCGCCCGATTCGCGCTCGTCGCGGACGATGATCGCGGCTTTGGCGCGGCAGCTGGTCGTGATCGCGTGCTCGCGCGCCGGAGTTCTTGCGAACACCTCGCGCCAGTTCGCTTCGAGCCAGGCGAAAAACCCCGCGTCGTTGATCAGGCCGTACTTGACGACCTCGGCATAGCCCGCCCGAAAAACGCGAGCCGGAAGCGTGTCGAGCAGCGCCGTATCCGCCACCACCAGGCTCGGCTGGTGGAAGACGCCGATCAAATTCTTGCCCTGGCGCGAATTGATCGCGGTCTTGCCGCCGAACGCGGAATCGACTTGGGCGAGCAGCGTCGTCGGCACCTGAACGACCTCGAGTCCGCGCCGCACGATCGCCGCCGCGAAGCCGGCAAGATCGCCGATGACGCCGCCGCCGAGCGCCACGACCACGTCGCCGCGCTCGATGCGGGCCGCGATCAGATCTTCGCAGACCTGCTCGAGCACGCTCCAGCTCTTCGAGCTTTCGCCCGCCGGCACGACCAAATGCGTGGAACGGATGCCCGCCCGTTGCAGCGCCGCCTCGGCGGCGGAGAGGTGATGCGAAGCCACGGTGGAATCGGTGACGATGGCCGCCGACGCGCCGGGCCTCAGCGCCGCTATCCGCTCGCCCAGTCCGGCGAGAGCTCCGCGGCCGATGATGACGTCATAACCGCGAGCGCCGAGCGCCACGTGGACGGCGGCCGGTTCGCTCGAACGCACGGGAGCCGTCATGACGATTTCTTGTCCTGTCGGAGAACGCCGTCCGGCCCCTCGCCGAGTTCCAGCCGGTCGGCAAGCGCCGCCAGGATCTCCTCGACGATCATCTCGTGCGGCACTTCCCGGGAGTGCACGCTGGCGTCCGCCTGGGCGTAGATCGGATCCCGCTCGGCCATGAGCTGCCGCAGCGTTTCCGCCGGATCCGCGGTCTTGAGCAGCGGTCGATCGTTGCGGCGCTTCACGCGCCGAAACAGCACGTCGAAATCCGCCCTCAGCCACACCGAAATCGCGTTGCGGCGAATGATGCCGCGAGTTTCCGGGTTCATGAATGCGCCGCCTCCCGTCGCCAGCACCTGCGGTCCCGCATCGAGCAGGCGTGCGATCACCCGCGTCTCGCCGGAACGGAAGGAATCCTCGCCGTAATTGGCGAATATGTCCTCGATGGTCATGCCGGCGGCGGCCTCGATTTCCGCATCGGCGTCCACGAAGGGAATGCCGAGCCGGGCGGCGAGCCGGCGCCCGATGGACGATTTTCCCGCCCCCATCATTCCGATGAGCACGATCGAGCGTCTTCCGAGCGCCGCGACGAGCGTGGCTTCCGACGGCGAGGCGATCATCCCCTTTTGCATGGCGGAGCGCAGGATAGGACGATTATAGGGAGCGCCGCCACGCCCGAAACTCCTATACACCCGACGTCGAGCCACTTGCCAGTTGTGCCCGAACATGGTGGTTACGGGAATATTCGCGGAGCAACGGTTTGGCGCTCCCCCGGGGCAGCAGCGTGCCCGGGCGGAAAGCGTGAGGATCAGCAGAATGCCTGGATGGCCGCGGCGGACCGGCAATTGCGGTGCGTGGCGGGCGGGCGAGCGTTCATGACATGCCGAGCCTGCTGCGCCTCCTCGTAGTCTTGGGCCTGCTCGGCGGATTGGCTTATGCTGCGATGTTCACGCTGGCGAATTTTGTCCAGCCCAAGCCGCGCGAGATCACCGTAACGATCCCCCAAGATCGGCTGGCGAAACCACATTGATGCCGCCGCGGCGGCAAGGGTCCGGGACGTTGGTCGGGAACTGGCCATGGCGCGGTCGTCAAAATTGTCCGACGCAAGGCTGATCGAGCTGTTTCTCGACATGCTCGCGGCCGAGCGCGGCGCGGCGAAGAACACGCTGCAGGCCTACGCCCGGGATCTCGCGGATTTTTCCGCATATCTCGCCGCGGGCGGCGGCGCCATCGCCGGCGCCGCGAGCGAGGACGTGCGAGGCTATTTGACCGCGCTTGCCAGGCGCAAGTTTTCGCCGACCTCGGCCGCGCGCCGGCTCTCGGCGATCCGCCAGCTCTACCGGTTTCTCTATCTCGAGGGTCATCGCGCCGCCAATCCGGCCGCCGCGATCGAAGGTCCGAAGCGCGGCCGTCCGCTGCCGAAAATCCTGTCGATCGCCGAAGTCGATCGCCTGCTCGCGGCGGCCCGCGCCGGGCTCGCGCACGCGGGCGAGCCGCTCAACGCAAGGCTCCGCGCGGTGCGGCTCATCTGCCTGCTCGAAGTCCTATACGCGACCGGATTGCGCGTCTCCGAGCTCGTGGCGCTGCCGGTGTCGGCGGGCTCGCGCGACGCGCGGGTGCTGATGGTGCGTGGCAAGGGCGGCAAGGAGCGGCTGGTGCCGTTGAACGACGCCGCCAAGCAGGCGATGGCGGAATATCTGGGCTTGCGCCGAGACGCGGGCGAAGCGGCGAAAAGCCCGTGGTTGTTTCCCTCGTTCGGCGAGAGCGGCCACCTGACGCGCCAGCATTTCGCCCGCGAGCTCAAGACGCTGGCGGCAGCCGCGGGACTGCGGCCCGCGGCCCTGAGCCCCCATGTGCTGCGGCATGCGTTCGCCAGCCATTTGCTGCAGAACGGCGCCGATTTGCGCTCGGTCCAGATGCTGCTCGGCCATGCCGATATCTCGACGACGCAGATCTATACTCACGTGCTCGACGAGCGCCTCAAGAGCCTGGTGCGCGATCTGCATCCGCTGGGGCAAGGTTGAACCGGCGGCGCGGCGCCGTTTCTTGACTTCCGTTCCCCCCGCGGGCGAGTTTCGCCCCCGCGCGGCGGGGGCCGCCCGATAGGCTCGAACCGCACGTTGGCTTCATGCGTACATACCTCGACTTCGAAAAGCCGGTCGCCGCGCTCGAAGCCAGGGTCGAGGAGCTTCGCGCCGCCGAGCCGGGCGGCAATCCGGCGGAAATCGCCGAGGAGATTGCGCGTCTGGAGCTCAAGGCCGCACAGGCCCTCAAGGAACTCTATGCCGAGCTCACCCCCTGGCAGAAGACGCAGGTCGCGCGCCATCCGCAACGGCCGCATTGCCTCGATTACGTCAATGCCCTGGTGAGCGACTTCACGCCGATGGCGGGCGACCGCAAATACGGCGACGATGAAGCCATCATCGGCGGATTCGGCAGGTTCCGGGGCGAGAGCATCTGCGTCATCGGTCACGAGAAGGGTGCGACCACGGAAAGCCGGTTGCGGCACAATTTCGGCATGGCGCGGCCCGAGGGCTACCGCAAGGCGGTGCGGCTCATGGACATGGCCGACCGCTTCGCGATTCCCGTGCTGGCGCTGGTCGACACGGCCGGGGCCTATCCTGGGATCGGCGCGGAGGAGCGCGGACAGGCCGAGGCGATCGCCCGGTCGACCGAGGCTTGCCTTGCGCTCGGCGTGGCGAATGTCGCGGTGATCCTCGGCGAAGGCGGATCGGGGGGCGCCATCGCCATCGCCACCGCGAACCATGTGCTGATGCTGGAGCATGCGATCTACAGCGTCATTTCTCCGGAGGGCGCCGCCTCGATCCTGTGGCGCGACACCGCGAAGGCGCAGGAAGCGGCCACCAACATGAAGATCACCGCCCAGGATCTGACGCGGTTCGGCATCATCGATGCGATCATCGAGGAGCCGGTGGGCGGCGCCCACCGCGATCCCCCGGCCGCGATCGCATCGACCGGAGCGGCCATTGCCGAGGCGCTGGAAGACCTGCGGGGGCTCGACCGGGAAGCGGTGCGCCGACGGCGGCGGCAGAAATTCTTAAGCATCGGCCGCAGCCTGTAACGGCTGTTTACGTTTCGTTCATGGTTAGCATTGTTGGATCGGTGGGCGACCATTCTCCTGCCTTGCGATAGCCGCATCTTAAGGGTAACCATCGCTCGGGATGGGGAACGTGGATCGGTGGGGAGTCCCGCGTTGACAGCCTATTCGCCTTGGGTCCGAGGCACGATCGCCGCGGGAGCGCTTGCGCTTGCGGCGATGCTGGCCGGCTGCGAGACCGACGGCGTTGACCTTTCCGCCCTTTCCGCCAAGGCGCTCAAGCCATTGTCGCCCGCGATGGTTGTCGAGCTCGAGCGCAAGCACATGCCCAAGGAATCCCCGATCCTGGTGCGGCTGTTCAAGGAGGAAGCCGAGCTCGAGATCTGGAAGCAGGACGACAGCGGACGCTTGGCGTTGCTCGCGACCTATCCGATCTGCCGCTGGTCGGGCGAGCTCGGGCCGAAAGTCAAGCAAGGCGATCGCCAGGCGCCGGAAGGCTTCTATACGATCACGCCGGCACAGCTCAATCCGAACTCCCATTATTATCTCTCGGTCGACATCGGCTATCCCAACGCCTTCGACCGCGCCTACGGCCGCACCGGCTCCAATCTGATGATTCACGGCGATTGCTCCTCGGCCGGCTGCTACGCCATGAGCGACGAGCAGATCGGCGAGATCTATGCGCTCGCCCGCGAATCCTTCTTCGGCGGCCAGCGCGCGTTCCAGGTGCAGGCCTATCCGTTCCGCATGACGGCGGTGAACATGGCCAAGCATCGCAACAATCCCAACATGGCGTTCTGGAAGATGCTCAAACAGGGCAACGACCATTTCGAGGTGATGCGGCTCGAGCCCAAGGTGGACGTGTGCGACAAGCGCTACGTGTTCGACGCCGAGCCGCCCGCCAATGCCAGCCCGGCGCGTCCGCTGAGCTTCGATCCCACGGGACGCTGCCCGGCCTATCAGGTGCCCCAGGAGCTCGCCGAGGCGGTGGCCGAGAAGCAGAAGAACGACGACGTCAAGACCGCGGAGCTGATCAGCCGCGGCACGCCGGTCGCGCCGATCAGGACCGGAATGGACGGCGGCATGAACCCGGCGTTCCAGGGCAAATACAAGACCAGCCTCGTCCGCTTGGCCGACGGCAAAGTGCACACGATGGTCGAGGAGCGCGCGACCGGGAGCGTTCCGCCCTATACGGACACGCAGCGCGAGCCGCCGCCCGCCGCCGACTCGACCGTCATGACTTCCGCGCGGTTCGGCTCGCAATCGTCGGGGAATTTCTTCACGCGGCTGTTCGGCGGCGGACGCGCCGAGGACGAGAAACCGCAGGCCGCGGCCGCGCAGCCGGCGGCGCCGGCGCCCGCCGCGAAACCGGCCCCGGTGCGCACCGCGACGGCCGCCGCCAAGCCCGCGCCGAAAGCAGAGCCCAAGCCAGAGTCCAGGCAGGAAGCCCGGGCCCAGCCGGCGCAGCCCCCGCAGCCCAAGCCGCAACAATCCGCGCAGGCCAACCCGCAGCCGCAGGCGCAGGCCGAGCCGCCGAAGGTCGCCGGCTCGGCGAATGCCAGCGGCCTCATCCTCGGGGCGCAGCCCGTCGTCCCCACCGGCAGCTTCGAGAGCCGCTGGTCGGCGATGCGGTAATCGCCGCTTCCCTCCGGGTCGGCATGCAAACGCCCGGTCGAAATTGCTATGTCTTTGACTTTGAACCGGTAAATCGAATTCATTTCGTCAAATCGCGGCTTATACGTGTTTTGTACAACATTTGCAATTAAAGATGGGCTATGAGCGCCGCAGCTCTACTAGCCCAACGCCAAGATGCGCATCGACGAGTACGAGCTCTTCCGCTCGGGCCGCGTCAAGGCGCCGATGGACGAGGCCGGTCTCACGACGCTCCTCAAGCGCTCTTTGGCCCCTTCTGAGAGCGGACGGGGCGAGCGGCAGCTCGCGCGGACGTGTTCCGTGCCACGGCGGCGCGAATGAGCGCCTTCAACGCCTTTTCATCGATCTTGTCGCCCTCATGGACATCGATGGCACGTCGGGTGTTGCCTTCGAGGCTGGAGTTGAACAGGCCTGAAGGGTCCTCCAACGAGGCGCCCTTGGCGAAGGTCATCTTCACGACATTCTTGTACGTCTCACCGGTGCAGATCATTCCGGCGTGCG
>WNGG01003798.1_pt1 | contig 32546 bp, 27 predicted proteins | sample 5400661 | NCBI WGS metagenome assembly WNGG01 (sample SAMN13153372, study PRJNA577476) | soil metagenome | isolation source: 100 cm soil or saprolite under Garry oak tree replicate 1 | place: USA:California | collected 2016-06-15
AGCCCCGTCCTTATATGTGTGGCGGTCTCAGTGATCGAAAGCAACGAACGTTTCATCGACGCGTGGACGAACCACCACCGTTTCCTGCTGGACGTCGCCTACCGGCTGCTCGGCAGCTACAGCGACGCTGAGGACATCGTGCAGGAAGGTTTCTCGAGGCTCCTCCGGACGGACCTCGACCCGATCGAGGACGTGCGCGCTTGGCTTGTGGTGGTCGTGAGCCGGCTGTGCCTCGACCAGCTCCGATCGGCACGGGTCAAGCGAGAGGCCTACATCGGCCCGTGGTTCCCCGAGCCGCTGCTCTTCTCCGACGACGCGGCGACCGATCCCGCGGACGTCGTGACGATGGACGAGAGCGTGCGCTTCGCGCTACTTGTCGTCCTCGAGCGTATGTCGCCCGCCGAGCGCGTCGTCTTCGTGCTGCACGACGTGTTCGACTTCCCGTTCGAGAAGATCGGTCCGATGGTGGGGCGAACGATCGCGGCATGTCGCCAGCTCGCGAGCCGCGCGCGCAAGCGCGTTGGCGAGGAGGCGGGATCAGCGCGCTTCGCGATTGACCCCGCTGAGCAGCGCCACGTCGTGGACGCGTTCATCGCGGCGTGCGCCGGTGGCGACATCAAGGCCCTGCTCCCGCTACTCGACCCGTCGGTCGTGGGTTGGGCCGACGTGGGCGGAACGCTGCCTGCGATCAGCCAGCCGAACGTTGGCCGCGAGACGGTCGCCGGGCGGATTATGCGGTTCTTCGGCGCCGGGTCTGGCAACAAGCTCGTGGCGAAGGTCGTCAATGGCGAGCCGAGCGTCGTCGCGCTCTTCGAGGGTACTGTGGTTTCCGTGCTCGCGTTGAGCGTGACCAACCACCTGATCTCCAGGGTCTATGTCGTCTCGGATCAGCGCAAGCTGGCTCACGTCAAGCGAGTGCTCGAGCAGCAGTAGCCACCACGAGGGTGTCGAACCAACCCTGACTGGCTCGCGAGTTCTATCGGTCGGTGTTTCGGCGGGCAGGTTGTGCATGGACTTACCGGACCGAGGCAGCTCCTAGATGCGGGGCAGCTGCTTGAAAACTTCGATTGCCGACCGCCGGGTCTCTTTGATGCTCTCAGGTGACATGAGCCAATGGCGAACCTCTCGGCCTGTCACCAAAGCCGGCGGCATTAAACGACTAGGGCCTCCTTCTGGGACATACGCGTTGCGGGGGGCTCGTGCTGGGCTGGCCGAGCGGAGAAGGCAGCTTGTTGAGCCGACTCTGGACACCAACTTGACGTTGCGATCGGAGCTTTCATGATCGATCCAGTGATTCCGATTCAGGGCAGGTGTCCAGGCGCGGGTAGCGGGGGGTCTATTCCTTGGCGCCCTGCGAGCCATTCAAGCCACCGACGCTCTCCTTATGAGGCAACTGCGCGTCAGTATGTGATCTGACCAGTTCCCCTGAGCGTCGCCGATAAGACGTGACAGCTGCTATCGAAAAACGCGCCGTAATGAACAAGCGTCGCCGTGAAGGTACCAGTCCCCGTGATGCTTAGTCGGAATACCTGGGTGCATGTTCCAACTCCATTGACGGCATAGTCGGTCTCAATGCCCGGGCTGATGGAGCCGCCAGCGAAGCTTCCATAAACCGTGACGTATCTCCAACCCGCGAAGCCGCTCACCCGGAAGCGGCCACCGATAATCGTGGCCGCGACGCCATGAGTCGAGAGTCCCGTGTGACAGACCGAGGCCGACCAAACCCCGCTGATCGTGCCGCTGGCGCCACCGCTGAAGGTGCTCAGGGAATCGCCTGAGCCGCTGGGACCGCAGGCGATGGGAAACCCGATCTCTACTCCAGATATAGATTCAGTCGCTGTTGATGCAGCAAACGCCGTTGTCGGTAGCAAAGCCATCAAGGCGAGGCCCACCGCAATCGCTAGCCGTTGTGTCCCGAACCTCAGCATTTCCGCATCCTCCGATCGATATCCGCCGGAACGCGGGCAGTATAGGGGTGGTTTCGGGCACTTTCACATCTCGATTGACTTCGCTAAGGGGCGCCTCGCGAGGGATTCGAGCTCCCGATCCTCTGCTGAGAGGTTGTTGCTTCGCATGCGCCGCAGATCCGAATGCAGCGGGCGGTTAGATTCTTGGTGGGCCGTATTTTCCGTACCGCGGACCGACCGGCAGTGACCGCGCGGCCGATCAGCGGCGGCGCGCCCGGCGGCATTAGTCAGCGCGGCGGGCCACAGCGGTGACGGTGATCGCGGTTAACAAATCGCTGACCGAACTGGCAATCTCACGGGCACGCCACCCTCCAGTGGCGCCGCAAGCAATCAGCTGAGGACTTGCGGATCTCCTCGATACAGGCCAGAGTAACCCCGTCCCATACGGCAGACCCTGGTCAGTCGTCCCGATCGATAACCTGCCGGCGGCTAGGAGGTGTGAAATGGGGCGGTGCACTGGAGACAGCTACCCGACAGTATTTCGATTTCGTCGACCGAAAGGACGCCGAGGCGATCATCCGAGCAGGAACAGAAGACATTCAAGCGGTCGACGAGATCTCTCGTCGATGGATGCGCGGGATCGACGAGCTTGGCGCTGACATCCGACACGTAGTGAACATGGTCGAGGACGTTCACACGTCGATCAGCAACGTCAAGGAAACCTTGCTGGGAGACATCGGGATTTTGACGTGCTGGATCGAGCAAGACTACACGTTGGAGGGAAAGCCCAACATGTCTCCGCGCCTACGACGGTGGTGTTTCGGCGAGAAGGGAACGCATGGAAGGTCGGCCTCTTCCACTCACTGCCGCTGCCGCCTGAGGAAAAGTGACCGATGCTCGGTGGTCGGGACCGAGCGCAAGCTCTTCCCTCAAAGCTGTGGTGGGCCGCGGTGGACTCGAACCACCTACCTCCGCGCGTCCGCCCTAAGCGCTGTGCCTAGCAGGGTGGGAGGCTGAGCGTGAGGCCGGGTGTTATGTGGTGTGGCAGTGCCGAAACGCGCGGGCGCGACATCGAGCGATGCACTCATTCCGCAACGGCCTTCTTAGTAAGGTCGCGGGACACGGCGGCTAGCAAGGTTCCGGCGAGAAAGTACAGCAGAGGCAACCACGCAACTGAAACGACCGCCACGAACGTCCCGCCGGTGCCGGCCGCGCACCGACCCATGGACGAGGAGCAACGCTCGGGGGTCTGGCCAGAAGGTGCCGGATCTCCGGCGCCATGCCAGCTCGCAGAATTCTCAGTAAAAGCCTCGCTCGGCCGCCGAACCGTGGAACGGCTACCCTCTGATTGCAAATGCAGACGATGACGCCGGGCTCGATTCTCGGGCATGCCGTACGCAGGCGCGAGGACCCGCGTCTCGTGACCGGCACAGGTCAATTCGTCGACGATATCCGGCCCGAGCGGTGCCTGCACGTCGCCTTTGTGAGGTCGACCCTGGCGCACGCCAAGATTCGCTCGTTGGACTTGGTGGAGGCAGCACGTACACCCGGCGTGGTGGCCGTGCTGACCGGCGCCGACCTGCACCTTCCGGCACGCGTCGGCTTTCAGACGGTGGCCGAAACATTGGCGCGGCCGCCGCTCGCAATTGAGCGCGTTCGTTTTGTGGGCGAGCCGGTGGCTCTCGTCGTGGCGGAGAGCTCGGGTGTCGCCGAGGATGCCGCCCAGCTGGTCGGTCTCGACCTCGAGCCGCTCGCTGTCGTCGTCGATCCGGAAGCCGCCCGCCGGCCTGATTCCACGCTGCTTTTCCCCGCGCATGGCTCCAACGTCGCCAATCGCTTCGACTCCGGTGGCGAGGATGACGTATTCGCCGGTGCGGAAGTGAAAATCGTGGGCCGCTTCGTCAACCAACGCCTGGCACCTGTGCCGATGGAACCGGAGGCCATCCTGGTCGTGCCGGAAGCAGGACGCCTTTTGGTATGGGCGACCAGCCAGACCCCATTCGGGTTGCGCGCCGAGCTGGCATCCTCGCTCGGCATGTCTCCCGCTGCCATCCGCGTGGTCGTCGGCGACATGGGAGGCGGGTTCGGCGCGAAGGCCGGCGCTCGCCCCGAGCTTATCGTCGTCGCCGCCGCGGCGCGCAAGCTCGGCCGACCGGTAAAGTGGATCGAGACCCGCTCCGAGAACCTGGTCGCGATGACGCACGGACGTGGACAGGTGCAGGACGTCGAGCTCGGCGCCACGCGCGATGGCCACCTGGTGGGCATGCGCGCGCGAGTCGTAGCCGATGTGGGCGCTTACCCGGGAATCGCGACGCTGCTGCCGATGCTCACGGGGCAGATGGCGTCAGGTGTCTATTCCATCCCCGCCATCGATTACGCGGCGCAGTGCGTCGTCACGAACACCACACCGCTGGGCGCCTATCGAGGCGCCGGGCGGCCAGAAGCGACCGCGATGGTGGAGCGTGCGATGGACATGCTGGCGGCGGAGCTCGGAATGGACCCGGCGGATCTGCGACGCCGCAACCTGATCGCGCCCGATCGCTTCCCATACACCACGGCCGGCGGGGCCACCTATGACTCGGGTGACTACGCGAAAGCGCTCGACAAGCTGTTAGAGGTGTCGGCCTATCGGACACTGCGCACCGAGCAGGCACGGCGGCGTGAGCGAGGTGACCGCCTGCAGGTCGGGATTGGCCTTTCGGTCTACGTGGAGGTCACCGCGGTGGGGATCGGCCCCGAATGGGGAGCGGTTCGCATCGAGACCGACGGCACGGCGACCGTGCGCTGCGGCACCACCTCATTCGGTCAAGGCCACGAGACCTCACTCCCCCAGATCGCGGCGGAGCAGCTGGGCATGCCACTCGAGTCGGTGCGCCTCGTCCATTCCGACACCGACACCGTCGAGCGCGGCACGGGCACCGTCGGCTCGCGCTCGATGCAGCATGGCGGCTCGGCCGTGCACCAGGCTGCTCAGCAAGTGCGTCATAAAGCGCGCGACCTGGCATCGCACCTGCTCGAAGCCGATCCCGAAGACATCGTATTTGTCGGCGGAACGGTAGGCGTGGCGGGGGTCCCAGGGCGATCGCTCTCGTGGACTTCGTTGGCTGCGGCCGCCACCGACGGCAAGAGGCTGCCGGAGGGGATGAAGCCAGGCCTCGCCGCGGAAGCCGACTTCGCTGGTGATGGGAGCTACCCATTCGGGGCGCATTGCGCGGTGGTCGAGGTCGACGTGGAGACGGGCGATGCCCGCCTGGTCCGCTTCTTCGCGGTCGACGACTGCGGCCGCATCATCAATCCGTTGCTCGCGGAAGGGCAGGTCCACGGGGGCATCGCCCAGGGCATCGGGCAGGCGCTGCTCGAGGAGGTCGTGTTCGACGACCAAGGCACCCCGCGCAGCGGCACGTTGGTCGACTACCAGATTCCCAGCATCGGCGAGGTTCCCGAAGTCGTGACCGCGACCACCGAGACCCTCAGCCCCAACAACCCCCTCGGCGCGAAGGGCATCGGGGAGTCCGGAACGATCGGATCGACCCCCGCGATCCAGAACGCCGTAGTCGACGCGCTGTCACACCTGGGCGTTAGGCACATCGATATGCCGCTCACGCCGCAGCGAGTGTGGGCCGCCCTCGCAGCAATTGGGCCTGACGAGGGAAAAGGCCAGACTTAGGCAGTCCCTCGTTGGGAAATTGTCACAACAGGCGATGGATTCGGATTCTCACCCGACCAGATCGCCGGCTTTGCACAGGCCATCACGCACCGCCTCGAAGCTGAGATCCCGGCCTACGGCCGGGTGGCCGGGGCGGCGATCGAGCGTGACCTCATCGATAGCTTGGTCAGTTGTAGTAGGCGAGTATGTGTTGGGTGAACGTTCCATCAGGGTTCGCGACAATGATTGCCTTAAACCTCGTGTCCGTTACGCCGTCGAAATCCGAAAACCAAGGGACTTCTCCAAACGGCGGGACGTTAGCAGTCGGGTGACCGACATAAGTGCCTGCGACGAGACCGGTCGTATCACCCGTAACTGTGCATATCTCGCTGTCTTTGATACTGACGCGATTGACTATGTGCACTCCCGAACAGGTCCACTGTTAGAAACCGCCGTCAGGCATCGGAGCAGAGAAGCTGGCCTTGTACTGAGTGGCAGCTCCTTCGCTGGCCATCGCGGCGGTTGATGTAGCAAACATAGCCACCATGAGAGTGATCACGACCACTAGACCTTTCACACTTCTACCTCGCACGTGAGCCGATCTTGTGGCGTCCACATGCGGTGGATCACGAAAACGTCCTCGATCCCTCAACCCGAGTCGTCCCACCTGGACAGCGCTGGACAGCGAGGGGGACCCGATGCGCCCGATTTGGGTGACCCTGTTCCTTCAATGGATGACCTCATGCTGCCTCTAATACAGCGCGACCATCGCGGAAAAGTAAGCGGGCCGCTCGGCATTTTCCGCCAATTCAGCTCAAAGATGTAACGGGCTGGGGAGCGGTCCGCTATTGCCACCGTACACCTCGTTCCTCAGCGTGCTCAAAAAACTTTTGAGAGCTCTCTACCGCGGCCTTGCCGCGTCACCCAGGCCATCGGGCGGCGATGCCTTTAGCAGCCCCAAAGTTGTCGCTGTTCCGCGTAGCGGCGTCCGACGGAACAGTCATCGTTCTCTTCCTCGAGCACGGCGCCGAGCAAACGGTAATGGATGAGCGCGCGATGACGCGCGGAGCATGCCTAGCGCCCAGCCCCTTTGCCCACGACCGCGCAGACGAAGTAGTGATGGATGTCGACCTCAACCGCCACTGGGGCGCCGTCAGGCAGGCGCTCGGCCAACAGAGCATCAACCGCGGTCTCGGACGTGGCCGGCAACACAGCGGCGAAGGCGTTGCTGACGTCCAGGTTGGAGTGAGTCGTCGACGAGCCAGTGATGAAGTCATACGCCGGGATAACCAAAAATACCTTCCACAGCGGCGAGAACTCACCATGCCCCGGCGAGCTCGGCATCGAGTCCAGAACATGGTCATGAAAGTCGATGAAATCGATCCCCTGGCCGTCGTGATCGCAAGGCTGACACTGCGGGTTCAGACCGCGCGCCGCCCAGTCGATTGGATAGACGACCTGATAGAAGTCCGCAAGAGCCCTCTCGTTCGCCACCTGCGGGACTTCGATCGCATTGATCGTGACTGTCTGGCCCAGTACAAATGCCTGTTCATAGGCTGGCGGTCCGCCCGCCTGCACAGCGTCAGCACCGAAAAGAAACGCAAGCAAAGCCACCGTCGGCAAAGCGAATCGGATCAACGACATGCGTCGCATTCTCGACACCTCCCCGTGATTAGCGACACGCGCATCGCGGCCAACCGCGTCGACGGCGCCATTCTAATCGGAGTCGAAAGACGCCCCGACCGAGCCGTCACCAGTTCCTATGACGACCGCACGTCGGGTGAGTCCGAGAACCTGAGTCATCAAACAGATCGTCAGGACGTGACTCAAGGTGTCATGTCTCCATCTTGGGACGCAGCGCGTGTCGGCCCGCTCCGTCGGTTGAGTCGTATTAGCAGGTCACCCACGAGCCCCGTCCAGCCCGTTTGGTGGGCGGCGCCGATGCCCGCGCCCGTCTCCCCGTTGAAGTATTCATGGAATGGGATGAGGTCGTGCCATGACGGATCCATCTGAAAGCGCTTGTACGTGCCGAAGACCGGACGCGACCCGTCGGTGTCGACGAAGATCGCAATCAACCGGCGCGAGATCTCGTCCGCCACCTCATCGAGGTTCAACGCGCGTCCTGATCCGGTCGGGCATTCGACCGTGAACTCGGGACCGAGGTAGCGGTGGTAAACCCTGAGCACCTCGACGAGTAGGTAGTTGACCGGCATCCAGATCGGTCCACGCCAGTTGGAGTTGCCGCCGAAAAGGCCCGTGCTCGACTCGGCGGGCTCATACACCAGCCGTGCGGTGTAGCCGCCGACGTCGACCTCCAATGGATGGTCGCGATGCCATCTCGAGAGCGCACGGACTCCATATGGCGAAAGGAACCTGTCCGGATCCAAGACGCGCACCAGGATTCGCCGCAGCCGCTCGGGAGAGACGATGGACAGCATGCGCCAGCCGGCGTGGCTCTCATTACGCATGTGCTCGATCACACCCATTGCTTCCGAGCGGTGTGTGGTGAACCAGTCCGCTCGTCGCGCGAACTCGGGCAGCCGCGCCATGGTTTCTGGGCCGAGCGTAGTCACTGCAAAAAGCGGTACGAGCCCGACCATCGAGAGCGCCCGCAGCGGCTGCATGGATCCATCGGCGAGATGTAGGACGTCGTAGTAAAACCCATCCTCTTCGTTCCACAGGCCCTGGCTGTTGAGTGCCGACGCGATCAGCGCGAAATGCTCGAAGAATTTGACCGCCAGGTCTTCGTATGTGCGGTCGTGCTGGGCGAGCAGCAGCGATAGCTCGAGCATGTTCTGGCAGTACATCGCCATCCACGCTGTCCCGTCCGACTGCTCGAGGTGGCCGGAGACGGGGAGCGATGAGCGATCGAAGAGACCGATGTTATCGAGGCCCAGAAATCCGCCCTGAAAGACGTTGTTGCCTTTGCTGTCCTTGCGATTCACCCACCACGTGAAGTTGAGCAGTAGCTTGTGGAAGACGCGCCCCAAGAACTCGTAATCGCGTGACCCGTCGATCTCGAAGACACGCAGCGCGGCCCAGGCATGGACAGGTGGATTGACGTCGCCGAACGCCCACTCATAAGCCGGAAGCTGTCCGTTGGGATGCATGTACCACTCTCGGCACAGGAGAAGGAGCTGGGACTTTGCAAATTCTGGATCGACCCGGGCGAGTGCGACGCAATGAAACGCGAGGTCCCACGCGGCGTACCACGGGTACTCCCACTTGTCGGGCATCGAGATTACGTCGCGGTTGTCGACGTGCTGCCAGGCGGAATTGCGTCCGGATAGTCGTTCGGGAGGAGGCTTCGGGCCGGCGGGATCGCCTTGAAGCCACCGCTGAACGCTGAAGTTGTAGAACTGCTTCGACCAGAGCATCCCCGCCATCGCCTGCCTCAGCACGAGCGCCTCGTCGGATGGTGTGCCTGGTGGGGTCAAGTCCGCATAGAACTCGTCGGCTTCCCCGCGGCGCTGATCGAGCATGGCGTCAAAGTCGCTGCCGACGCGCGATCCCAATGCGCTTAGCCGGAGCCTGATCGTCGTTTGGGCGCCGGCGTCCACTGCGACGTGACTGTGGAATGCCGCCTTGGTCCCTTGTCGCTCCGGATTGACGGTCGAAGCACCTGATACGACGTGGTCGTTGATGCCGTCTTTCGGGAAGCGGCTGCGTCCGGGGATTCCCCACAAGCGCTCGGTGTTGGTCTCGTTGTGGCAGAAAAGCATTTCTGGCGTACCGTCCGACACCAGGCTCATCGGTCCCAGGTCCCAGTGTTCGGCGAGGAGGCCGGTGTCCGCAGCTCGAATGAGTGGGGCGCGGTCGTCGTCGCCCCATGCCCAGGTGTTGCGGAACCAAAGCGTCGGCAGGACATCGAGCTCCGCGCGGTCGGGGCCGGCGTTGCGCGCCGTGATCCGGATCAGGATGTCGTCCGCGGCCGCCTTCGCGTAGTCGGCGGTGATCTCCCAGTACCTGCCGCTTTCAAAGATGCCCGTGTCGAGCAGCTCAAACTCGGGATCCTTGCGGCTGCGGCGTCGATTCTCCGATACCAACTCGGCATACGGAAAGGCGTCTTGGGCGTACAGGTAACGCCAGCGCATCCAGGAGTGAGTCGGGGTGGAGTCGAGGTAAAACCAATACTCCTTTGCATCCTCGCCATGGTTGCCTTCATTGCCGGTCAACCCGAAGATGCGCTCTTTCAGGATCGGGTCGCGGCCGTTCCACAAGGCAAGGGCAAAGCAGAGAACCTGCCTGTCATCGCACAATCCACCGAGGCCGTCCTCGTTCCAGCGATAAACACGCGAACGCGCGTGCTCATGAGGAAAGAATTCCCAGGCTTGGCCGAAGGGGCTGTAATCCTCGCGCACCGTAGCCCAGGCGCGCTCGCTCAGATAGGGACCCCACCTGCGCCAGGGCATGGCCCCACTCGCAGCTTGCCGCAAGCGCTGTCTCTCCGCTGAAGCCATCTCAGTCAAACCGTCCAATTCCCAAGCAAGTGTCCCTAACGCCCTGCAAACATAGACATTGATGTCCAGGACCGTCGACCTAATGCGGCACGCAGATGCCGATGGCGATGTGCTCACCCCGGCTGGGGTGCAAATGGCCCTGGACATCGGCAGGCGACTGGAAGGCAGGTACGAGGTGATGGTCTCGTCCGGCGCGCAACGCGCAACCCAGACACTGGCGTGCTTACTGGCAGGGATGAGTCGCGGGGTGGCGGGAGGGGTGGTCGTGAACAGCGGCTTCCGTTCAAGCGTCGAGGAGCGTTGGTTCGCCGTCGCGCGCCAGGCCAAGGGCAAAGACCTGGAAGCGTTTCGTGCCGTCGATCCAGAGTTGGTGGAAAAGGAGTCCGCGCTGCTCGGCGGAGTGCTCAGAGATCTGCTCGAATCGCTCCCTGAAGGCGGGCTTGCTTTGGTAGTAGGTCACTCACCGACCACCGAGGCCGCCGTGCTCGGGTTGACGGGTCAGATCATCCAGCCAATCGCCAAGGGCGGCGGGGTCAGGGTGGTTGAGGAAGCGGGTCGCTACCGAATCGAACCGCATGGTTAATCGCGGATCCCAGCCGCAAGGCACGAGCGGGGCAGACGCGTGAACAGGTCCGGGGCGCTCTCGCCGGTTCTACTCATGGAGATCAACTGCAGCTACGAAGTCCCGTGCTACAGATAGAGGACGCGCGAACTCAGCCTCAAACTGGCTCCGAGACGGGACCGCTTTACTTTTGCTCCGTCACGATCATCTCCCTCATGCGCGGGAGTGTCAGGTATCAGCCGAATGATCGAAACTTAGTTGTTGTAGTATCCAACTACAATGCTCACCGTCCCGGAGGCAGCGCGCCGCACGAAACGCGACCCCGAAACGGTGCGTCGCTGGATCCGATCCGGCCGGCTGCGAGCGACCAAGGTAGGCACTCAGCACATGATCGATGAAGCCGATCTGGCAGAGGTCGCCGAGGCGAAGTCGGTCCTCCCCTTACCGTCTGGCTGGCGTCGAACCGCTACGCATGGACCGATGCCCGATGTCATCGCCGCCATCCGCGCTTCCCGTGCCGGTCGCTGAGTGCTCGTCGTCGACGCGGCGGTTGTCGTAACAGCGTGTCTGTCCGAGGCCGGACTCGACCCGCTGTCGAAGGAGCAACTCGTTGCCCCCTACCTGATGTGGTCGGAGGCGTCCTCCGTGCTTCATGAGCTGCGCTGGCGAAAGGAGATCTCGAGCGAGCTCGCGGCGACCGCGGTTCGGCGTCTTTCGCAGGCGGATATCAGCCCTCGACGTCCGAAGGGCCTGACCGACGAGGCGTGGCGGATCGCTGATCGCCTGGGCTGGGCGAAGACCTACGACGCTGAGTACCTCGCGTTGGCGCGGCTCCTTCGTTGTCAGTTGCTGACGACGGACGCGAAGCTGAAGAATGCGGGCACGAGGGTTGTCGGAGTGATTGGACCAACTGAGCTCTAGTCGGAATGACCGACCAGGCGCGGCGCGGCGAAGCGGCTCCTCGGGCGCCATTAAGCTCATCGTCGATGCGTCTACCGGTGCGGGTACGTACGCAGGCGGAGTTCGTGTTGGCCAAGTTCTGCCGCGAGCAGATCGCTCCTGCGGTAGCGGACCAGGTTCGTCTCGAGTACGAGGTACATGGCCTCACGGCGATCCTCGTCGAGCGGCGCCCGCCATGGCCGTCCCAGACGCCGGACGAGGAATGGCAGAGAATCCCGATCGCTCGATTCCGCTTTACGGTCGACTCTGCCAGGTGGACCCTCGATTGGCCCGACCGCGACGACAGGTGGCATCGCTACGAATTCACAGGTGCCAAAACGCTGGCCGGCCTGTTGCGAGAGGTGGATCGCGACCCTACCGGAATCTTCTGGGGCTAACAGATAGCAGAGGCCCTTCACAAATCGCGATCCGAACTCGCTGACGGCCACCGTGTGCACCAAATTCCATCCTTTGGCATCGACACCGAGTCTTTGCGGCCAGCGGACATCAGCTGACCGGCGCCGAGAGGAACGCTTCGATCTCAGTCGCACAGCGGTCTGGGTCTCCGACCCATGGCAGGTGCCCCTCTTCAGGCAGTTCGACCAGCCTACAGTGAGGTAGCGCCGCGGCGACCAACCTCGCGACTTGGAGACCGCCGAAAGGATCCCGGTTGCCCCAAATGAGCAAGGTTGGCGTCTGGACTCGCGCGAGGTCCTCCGTGTTAAACCCCACGCGAATCCCGCCTACCCGCAAGCAGACCTCGAGCAGGGATAGCCAGGCGGGCTCGAAGTCGGGCATCTTGCGGGCCGCTTCAAAAGCCTGAGTCAAGGCTCGCGGTGCCTTGGCCGGATCTTCGCCCATCAGTTCCAGCACCGGCGGGCTGGGCAGGCGATAGACGACCCGGTTTAGACCGGGCACGGAAAGCAGGCGCATCGGAAAGGGCGGCATCGTGCCTTCGACCAGGGCCGGTGATCCGAGCTGTGCCATCGATGCAACTCTGTCCGGCTCGTCAAGCGAGAACCAGAAAGCCCAGAGCCCGCCCATGGAGTTGACGACGAAGTCGGCCCGGTCGAGGCCCAGCCCATCCAGCACGTCGTCCAGAAATGCCTTCGCCATCTGGCGCAGGCCACGATGGTGGTCTACGTATGGGGTTAGACCGAAACCAGGCCGGTCCACCGCCAGCAGCCGGCGGTGTTTGAGCCGCGCCATCAGCTGCGCCCAGCTGGCGGCGAACGCGGCGCCTCCGTGGACGAACACCAGCGGCTCGCCTTCGCCAACCTCCAGGATCCTCGCTTTGATACCGAGCGAGGGGACCTCAACCCAATTGACCTTGTAGTCGAGCCCGAACTCTGCCAACAGCTTCTGCTCGGCCGCCTCGAACTCTTCCCGTGCGCCCATGTTCAGCTCGCCTCCATCCCACGACCTGCTGATGACCGTCATCCTGAGGCTTTGAGCAAGCTGGGCCAGCCTACCGAACATCACCGCCGGGCTCACATTCGGATCGGCCGGGCGACGCGAGAAAGGCGTCACCGTAGGCCTTTTGCTGCGAGGCGACGCTCGTGAACCAACCGTACGGAGACGTCGACGGTCCCCAGCCACCCATTAGCGACTACGCGATGGTCGGCGACACCCGCACGGCTGCCCTCGTCTCTCGAGACGGCTCCATCGACTGGCTGTGTTGGCCGCGATACGACGCTGATCCACTCTTCGGGCGCCTTCTCGACCCGCCCAATGGCGGCCACTTCAAGCTTTGGGCGAAGGGTGGCCACGCGGCGGTTCGCGCCTACCACGACCGCTCGCCGGTCCTCGAGACTTCGATCAACGCCCCAGGTGGAAAGGCTTGGCTTGTAGACGCCATGCCTTTCCGGTGCCAGCGGGGCCCGATCGTGGTTCGGCGGCTGGAGTGCCTGGCGGGTCGTATCGAACCTGTCCTCGAGTACGCGCCGGCACGGCGCAACCTGGTCAAGCTCGTGGGTTGGGAAGACAAGCCCCTTCGGGCCGGTGAGTCGATTACGGCCATCCTCATCGACCGTGGCGACGAGTACGCGATCGACCGCGCGGTGAACTTGGTCCAGCGCTCCGAGCGCTGGTGGAATCAGTGGTGCGCAAGGATCAGCCCGGGGGTCACGCACGCCGACCTGCTCATCCGTTCGCTGATCACGCTACGTCTGCTCACCTACACCCCTTCCGGCGCGCCAGTGGCCGCCCCCACTACCTCGCTGCCCGAGGAGATCGGTGGCGTGCGCAATTGGGATTACCGCTATGCCTGGCCGCGAGATGCCAGCGTCGGTGTAGCGGCGATGATTTCAACCGGCCACGCGGACGAAGCGGAGAGGTTCCTGGGCTGGCTCGTCCACCATGCATCAGGTCGGCGAGGGCTTCGCGCGATGTACCGGATTGATGGCGGCAAGGTTCCGCGCGAGCGCGAGCTGGCGGAGCTGGCCGGGTATCAAGGGAGCCGGCCAGTCCGCTTCGGCAACCTGGCCGCCGATCAGATTCAGGTGGACGTGGCCGGCTGGGTTGTCGACGCGCTCTGGACCTTCGTGCGCACCGGCCAGAAGTTGCACCCGAAGTCGTGGGCGATGGTTGCTCGTTACGCCGACCAGACCGTGAGGCATTGGCGCGACCCGGACTCCGGCCTTTGGGAGGTTCGTGACCGGCCCAGACATTATTTGCACTCAAAGGTTTGGGCCTGGATTGCGCTGGACCGCGCGGTGAGAATGGCCGAGATGCTCGACCTGGCGCCACGCAAGCGCTCATCGTGGACGGTCGAGCGCGACCTGCTCCACACCGAGATCCTCCATCGTGGATTCAAGGCCAGACTTGGTTACACGCGCTCATACGGTTCGAGCGATCTTGACAGCGCGATGCTGCTGCTTCCTCTGACCGGTTGTGAGCCGGATCGGAGCCGGCTCGAGGTGACCGTGAAGGCGATACGCAAGCAACTCTCGGCTGGGGGCCCTCTCATCTATCGCTATCCACCGGGCGACGACGGTCTTCCCGGGGGCGAGGGCGCATTCGTGCCGTGCACCTTCTGGCTTCTGGAGGCTCTAATCCGCCTGGGAAGGCCCGACGAGGGTAGGGAGCTGTTCGAGCAGCTGTTGGGGCTTACCAACGAGCTGCATCTGCTGCCGGAGGAGATTGACCCCGTGTCCGGCGCATACCTGGGCAACTACCCCCTGGCTCTTAGCCACGCGGGCATGGTCCACGCCATCCTGGAGATCCAGATCGCTGCGGGCGAGCGCGAACCGCACTGACGCGGACCGGGACCTGGTGGCCACCGGCAAGACGCTGCGCGGCACCTATCAGCACGTCATCAGGGTTTCATCAGCGATTGGACGCGGGCGCCGCCGCGGCGAGCCGCTCCAGACCTAGCAGCAGAGCCCGCCTGTCCTCGGCCGAGATCTTCTTCAGCGCGGCCGCCAGCGGTGCCAGGTCGAGGACGCTGTCTCGCGTCACGCGGGCGACCCCCGCCTCGGAGAGGACAATCGAAAGTCGGCGCTCGTCCGTCGGGTCGCGACGGCGGGTGAGAAAGCCCCGCCGCTCAAGGCTCTTCACCTGCTCAGACGCTGAGCTCTTGGGGATGCCTAGGTGGCGTGCGACGACGCCGAGCGGAATGCCTTTCTCGCTTCCGATGTGGTGGAGCAGCTGGCGCTCGTGCTGGGTCAGGTCTTCGGCGTCGGCCTTAAAGAAGGCCGTCCAAAGACGACCGTACAGCTTGTCGAACTGTTCGGCATACGATTGGTTCGCCAACCCGTACAATATACAGATCGAGTCGGAAGGGTTTGGTGGAGGGAGGCGCAGTGATCGAGATCTCAAGGGAACGGAAAATCCCCGTGCCGGCTGCCCGCGTCTGGGGGGTCGTGGCCGAAGCCGAACGACTACCTGACTGGTATGCCAGAGCGGCCCGCGTCGAGGTTCTCGAGGGCGCCGGGCTCGGTCGGCGACAGCGGCTCAGCAGCCAGTGGCAAGGTCAGGACTCAGAGGTCGACCAGGTGATCACCGCCTTCGAACCGGAGCGTCGTCTCGAGTGGCGGCACGAGGCAGAACGCATGGGCGGGCAGCCTGCCCCTCGGTTCGCGAGTGAAACCGTCGTGAGGATCGAGCTCGAGGCGCAGGGGCCCAATGCCACCCTAGTGGTCCTGGAGTCGCGCCAAGCCGGAGTCTTGATCCGAAGGAGACGCAGATGATCAATGGGGCTCACGCAATCATCTACAGCCATGATGCCGAGGCCGATCGCAAGTTTCTGACGGACGTGCTCGGGCTCCGGTCCGTGGACGCGGGCGGCGGCTGGCTGATCTTTGGCCTCCCACCCTCCGAAGTCGCGGTGCATCCCGACGAGGCAGGCAAGCCCGGTCACGAGCTCTATCTGCTCTGCGATGACATCGACGCAACGGTCGCGCACCTTAAGACCAAAGGAGTGACCGTCGAGGACCGGCTCTACGACGAACCCTGGGGGCTCCTGGCGTTCATCCGGTTGCCAGGCGGGGGCAAGCTCGGGATCTACCAGCCACGGCATCCGCGCGCGCCGAGCTGGTCGGCTTCCAAACCCTGAATACCCATCCTGGGCCCGATCAGGCCGAGCAAATAGCAGGTCGGACCGATTGGGCGCTCTGGGCGAACAACATCGTCTCCCTTCTCCCGGCGAGTGGATCCGACAGGGTTTCTAGATCACCTGTCAAAGGTCCGTGTCCAATTGCTACAGCCGACCAAGCTTGGAAATCTGCACCGGGTGCGTCACGGTCTTGACCCGCGCGACCTCGCGATTGGGGTTGGAAGGGAGGCAGGAATACACCCGCACGATTAGTTTCGAGCTCTGACGTAGTCTCAGCTGGCGGAGGAATCGTGATGACTGGAGTGGAGACTCTGATCGGCGGCCTGGTCGTTGGAGAATCGCCGCGGTGGCATGACGGGCGGCTCTGGTTCTGCAACTGGGGTGCTCAGGAGATCCGGACTGTTGATGTTGACGGCAACAGCGAGGTCATGGCCAAGGGACCGAAACCGGCTGGCTACTCCATCGACTTCCTACCAGATGGCCGGCTGCTCGTAACCGGCGAGGATCGACTCCTGCGTCGCGAACCCGACGGATCGTTTGTCACTCACGCCGACCTCGGGGCGCTCGGCAAGGGCTGGAACGAAGTCACGGTCGACGGCCGGAGCAACATCTACGTCAACGACGTCGGTTTCAGATTCGGTCAGGAAGACTTCCGGCCAGGAACGATCGCACTGGTGACGCCCGATGGAGCCGCGCGCCAGGTCGCCGACAACATCATGTTTCCGAACGGCATGGTCGTCACGCCGGACAATTCGACGCTAATCGTGGCCGAGTCCTGGGTTCACCGACTCACGGCGTTTGACATCGCAGACGACGGTAGCCTGTCGAATCGACGCGTTTGGGCAGAGGTGGACGGCGACGGTATCTGCCTCGATGCAGAGGGCGCGATCTGGTGCTCAGGAGTTTCGGGCGGTCAACCCGAGTGCCTGCGCGTGCGCGAGGGCGGCGAGGTGCTGGAAAGAATCATTCACGACGCTGCCTGCTTCGCGTGCATGCTCGGCGGCGCAGACGGCAAGACGCTGTTCCTGATGAATGCCGAGTGGCGCGGTGTCGAAAGGATGGGCGAGTTGTTTCAGTCGAAGACTGGCAAAATCGAAACGGTTCGCGTAGCCGCTCCTCATGCCGGCCGGCCCTGAATTCCGCTGTCCGCGCTGCCGGAAAGGATTAGTCGTGGTCGTCCGACGGATTGAAGGTCGCCGCCGCGCACAGTCCTGATCCGATAGGTCAGCCGGTTGCCGGAAGGTATTTGCTCTCACATATATAATTGTCGTTGTGACAAGTATCTCGGTGCAGCCGGCGGTTTCGGCAGAGACCAGGACGACCCTGCTGGCCTACCTGGACGCCCTCGCGCTGGCGGAGCCGGTCCAGGCAAAGCTCTGGCAGCTGGCCGAGATCACCCTCACGCAGGTCCAGGTGCTGCGCGCCCTGCGCGATGGTCCGCAGACGCTCGTCAAGCTCGGGCAGGCAAACGGCCTGTCGCCAACGTCGGTCACCCGCGTCGTGGACCGCCTGGAACGGCGGGGCCTTGTGACCCGGCGGCGGGAGTCCGAGGACAGGCGCCTGGTCCAGGTCTACATCCAGCCCGCGGGCGAAAGGCTGATGGGCGAGATCAGGGTCATGCGCGGTACCGACATCCACAAAGCGGTGGAGGCGATGACGAGCGAGGAGCGCCGCCAGCTCACGTTGTCGCTGCGCCGCCTGGTCGAGCTCGCGCGCGCGGCTTCAGCCCGCGACGGAGGTGGCGAATGAAACCCGCCTATAGTGGATCGCGCTGTCCAACACGACCATCGGCATGCTGCTGGCGACCGTCAACGCGACCAGCATCCTCATCGCGATGCCGGTGATCTTCCGCGGCATCGACATCAACCCGCTCGATCCGGCCAACTTCAGCTACCTGCTGTGGTTGCTGATGGGGTACATGGTCGTCTCCGCCGTGCTGGTGGTGACGGCCGGACGGCTGGGCGACATGTTCGGCCGGACGCGCGTCTATAACCTCGGCTTCGCCATCTTCACCCTCGCCGCGGTCGGTCTGACATTCGTGTGGAGCCGTGGCTCGGCGGGCGCGATCGAGCTGATCGCGTTTCGCATGCTGCAGGCGATCGGGGGCGCCATGCTCATGGCGAGCGGGGCCGCGATCATCACCGACGCATTCCCCGCCAATCAGCGCGGCTTTGCCCTCGGGATCAACATGATCGCGGCGATGGCCGGCTCCTTCGTTGGCATCGTCATCCGGGGAGTCCTGGCAGCGATCAATTGGCGCTGGGTCTTCGCCGTCAACGTGCCGATCGGCGCCCTCGGCACGGTGTGGGGTTTCTGGCAGTTGCGCGAGGTCGGCCTTCGCCACCGCGGACGCATCGACTGATCGGCAATCTCACGTTCGCCGCCGGCCTGGCGATGGTTCTCATCGGTGTGACCACGGGTCTGCAGCCCTACGGCGGTTCGTCGATGGGCTGGAGCAACCCTGAAGTTCTGCTGCTTGTGCTCGGCGGCCTCGCCGTGCTGGCGCTGTTCGCCTACTGGGAGACGCGGACCCCGGAGCCGATGTTCCACCTCGAGCTCTTCTCGATACGCGCCTTCACGCTGGGCAACCTCGCGGGCATGCTCGGCGCGGTCGCGCGCGGGGCGGCCTCCAGTTCATGCTGATCATCTGGCTGCAGGGCATCTGGCTGCCGCTGCACGGTTACGACTACACGCAGACTCCGCTGTGGGCAGGCATTTACATGCTCCCGATGACCATCGGCTTCCTTGTCGCGGGGCCCCTCTCGGGAATGCTTTCCGACCGCTACGGAGCGCGGCCGTTTGCCACGAGCGGAATGCTGCTGAGCGCCGCCACCTTCGGCGCGCTGATGCTCCTGCCCGCCGACTTCTCCTATCCCGTGTTCGGCCTCCTCATCTTCCTGAATGGCGTCGCGATGGGGCTGTTCGCCTCGCCCAACACCGCCGCGATCATGAACAGCGTGCCGGCTCGCCATCGCGGGGTCGCCTCAGGCATTCGCGTCACCTTCCAGAACGTCGGCATGCCGCTCTCGATCAGCCTGTTCTTCACGCTCATGATCGTCGGCCTCAATGCCACGGTTCCCGACGCCCTGTTCAGCGGGCTTACGGCGAACGGAGTGCCGGCCGCGTTAACCCACCAGCTGGCGGCACTGCCGCCGATCAGCTATCTGTTCGCGTCGTTCCTCGGCTACAACCCGCTGGCCACGCTGCTGGGCCCAGTGCTCGGCCAGCTGCCGCCTGCGGACGTGGCGAACCTCACGGGGCGGACATTCTTTCCGTCCCTCATCTCGGGTCCGTTCCAGCACGGGCTGGTGCTCGTGCTCGGCTTCTCGATCGCAGCCAGCCTGGTAGCGGCGGTCGCGTCGGCGCTGCGCGGCGGCCGGTATATCCACGAAGAAGCGCACGAAGAAGTGGCGGTGGTGGCGTGATGGAAGAGAGGGAGATTGGCGTACGTACGAGCGACGGCACGATGACCGCGTTCATCGCGCATCCTGACGGTGGTGGTCCGTTCCCCGTGGCCATGCTGTTCATGGACGGGGTCGGCTACCGCGAGCAGATAAAGGAAAACGCGCGCCGATTTGCAAGCGGCGGCTACTACGTGGTCGCGCCGGACCTGTTCTACCGAGCGGGCGACCGGATCGCGTTCGACTTTTCCAGCATCGCCTCGGCCGGCGCCGACAGCGAGGAGCGCCGGCGGATGATGACGGTGATCAGCACGGTCAACCCGGACGCCGCGGTGTCGGACACGAGAGCAGTCGTGGTGGAGATCGCATCGGATCCGGACGCCGCCCGTGGCCCGAGAGTTTGCGTCGGCTACTGCATGGGAGCACGGATCGCGTCGCGCGTCGCGTCGGCGATGCCAGATGAGTTCGCGGCCGTGGCGGGCATCCATCCTGGCGCGCTCGTCACCGACAAGGCCGATTCGCCTCACCACGATCTCGCGAGCGTGAAAGGGGAGGTTTACTTCGCGTTCGCCGAGATCGATCGATCAGCCACCGGTGAGCTCGTCGACCGGTTCCGCGAGGAGGTCCAGGCGCGTGGTGTCGACGGCGTCGTGGAACGCGTCCCGAGTGTGGCACACGGTTTCGCGATGGCCGACCTGCCCGTTTACGATCATGACGCCGCGGAGCGCCACTTCGAGCGGACCTTCGAACTCTGGCGGCGAAATCTGAACCCAACGTAGCGCTGCCTGTCTTGGTAGAGCATCTCCCGGAGGAGGCGATGCTTCATCGAGAAAGTTAGCCGTCCGTCGCTTCAAGTTGACGAGCCAGGTCGATGAAGTCGCTCGCCTGTAGGTCGGACTCCGCATCGGGCAGGCGATCGGCGCGGCCTGAGGGACCCTTCTCCAGGGCTCGCTCGACAAACGCGCTTCGCAGGCCGGCCGCCCGAGCAGCCCTGAGATCTTGCTTGTGGGCTGCCACCATCATCACTTGGCCTGGCGTAAGACCAAGCGCAGCCGCCGCGCCCAAATAGACCTCTGGGTCGGGCTTGTAGTGCTTGAAGTCCTCCGCCGAGAGTAGGCGCTGAAAGGGCAAGCCGGTGAAGCGCATCAGCGCCTCCTGCTGGCTCCGGTTGCCGTTCGACAGCGTCGCCACGATGAACCGATCCGCCAACGTGGCCAGACCGGCCGACGCGTCGGGCCACGCGGGCAGGCGCTCCCATGCGCGCGTGAATTCGTCGCGGGCGGCCGAATCGAATCCATCGATCCCCATGTCGGCGAGAACCTGGTCCAGCGACATGCGATGCAGTCGGTCGAAGTTGGTCCAGGGCAGCTCTCCGGAGCGAACGCGATTCATGTACGGCACATACAGGGCGCGCCACGCATCCGCCACCTGCTCCCAGTCGGCCTCGATGCCGTGAAGAGCACCGAGTCGCCGGCCCTCGAGAGCTACGCCGGAGCGCCAGTCGACGACCGTTCCGAAGACGTCAAACGTCAGCGCACGAACGTTGCGGAAGTTACGCATTCGCCCTCAAGCAGCACCGAACTCTAAGTCTTTCATGGTCTCTCTATCAGATGAAGTTGGCGGACCTGGGCCACCTGTCTCGGACCGGATGGAAGCCACGCGCACTCGCTATGAGCCGGTCAAGACGCTGGCTGAGCTGTACGCGAAAACACGCAATCCACTCGACTTGATCTTCACTCGCGAGGATGGCGCGCCCTTGGATGGAACAGTGGTTACTCATCAGTTCCACCGGCTCCTGGACCAGGCCCACGTGGATCAGCGTCGATTCCATGATCTGGGGCACTCGTGCGCGACGTTGTTACAAGCGCAGGGGGTAACAGCGCGAGTCGTAATGGAGATACTCGGCCACTCGTAGATCGCGCTGACCACGAATGTCTACGCGCACGTCATTCCCGAGCTTCGCCGAAACGCCGCCGAGCGGAGGAAAGCATCGATCCAAGAGCCCTAGCCTCTGAGGCTGCTGTCAGTTGCTGTCAGCCCTTGCAGGTGAGCGGACGGCTATGCACCTTTTGAATTCGAAGTTTGGCTCGGGGACAAGGACTTGAACCAGGAACAGTCCGATGAGTCAGCCCCTTGCGCAACTCTCGTCGCTCCCCCTGACGAACGCTCACCAAGCGTCAGCCTGCCCTGAATAAGACGATCCCGGATGCCCAGTACATCGCCGCGGAGAAGCTGCCGGTGAAGTTCTGGATTGCCGTCGAGCTCAGCACCTGGTAGCCGGTGACCACGCTGACCGGGGTCGAGCCACCATTGGTGCTCGTCTGCTGCGCCTGCGCCGTGTAGCCCGCCGCCGTCACGGTGATGCCTTGGGTCGAGCCGTGGCCGGCGATGAAGCCAACCGCCAGATCGGTCGACGCGGTCGGCGTCGCCGGGCCCGAGCTGGCCGAGGTGCCGGTGTTCGACGCCCCCGCGGATACGTCCAGGGGATTGCTCGTCGCCACCCCCGAGAACTCCTCAACCTCCATCGCAACCACCGTGGCCGATGCCAACTTGACCGTGACAGTCGTCACCGGATTGGCGTTGGCCGCGTACCAGATCTCTCCGTCCGAAATGTGGGCACCAGCATGAAAGGCCCCGATCCTCGTCCAGGTGTTGTTGGCCGGGTCGGTCACGGTGCGAATGCGGTTTGTCGAACCGGTATAGACGCTGGCCGAGAGCACGAGCAGGTGACCGGCTGAGGTCGTCGTCGGGAAGGTCGCAGTCAGCGTGGTCGAGGTCGAGGTTTCAGTGGCGCCCGCGGCCTGGACCAGCTGCGGCGTGGCCGAGAGCCCGGTCACGGTCAGGCCGACCGTGGTGGTGTGGGTCGCCGCGGTCCCGGTTCCGGTCACCGTCAAGGTGTAGCTGCCTCCGGGCGTGCTCGAGGCGGTGCTGATGCTCAGGGTCGAGCTCCCGCCCGCCGTCACCGCGCTGGGGTTGAAGCTCCCGGTCGCCCCCGCCGGCAGCCCGCTCAGGCTCAGGCTCACCGTCTGGGCCGAGCCGCTGGTCACCGCCGTGCTGATCGTGGTCGTCCCGCCCTGACCCGCGCTCAGGCTCAGGCTGGCCGGGCTGGCGCTGATCGAGAAGTCGTTAGACGGAGGAGGCGGCGCACCGAATGTGTATGTCTGGACGTCGAAGGTAGCACCGTTTTCATCTGTGGGCGTCACTGTCACCGAGGAACCAGACACCATCACCAGCAGGTAATGAAATATCGCCTTCGCGTAGGCGTCGAAGCTGCTCTGACCCGAGACGCTGCCCAGCGCCGCTCCACCTCCGCCTGTGACGTAGCTCAGCATCGGACTGCCAGTGATCTGTGGGTAGTTGCGCTCGTACTGATGGGCGTGACCGTTGAAGACGATGTTCACGCCGTACTGCGCCAGCACGCCTTCCAGGTTGTTAGGACCGTCCAGATAGCTGTCAGATGGTTGCGAGCTGCTGTCTGCGTAGAGTGGGTAATGCCAGAAGGCGAACTTGTGCAACGGCGCGTGGCTGGCGAGGTCGCTCACCAGGGTTGTCAACTCCGTTCCACACACGGCGCAGCCTGAGACCGGACCATTGAGGTGCGCGTCGAAGTCACCCTGGTAGCCGCCTGTCACATCGGACCAGGCCCCTTCGAGTATGTAGAACCGGCTGTTGCCCCAGTCGAAGGCGTACCAGCTGCTTGGATATGTGTAGCTGCTGGTACCCAGGGTGGCCGTACAGCAATAGGTATCGTCCTGGTACCGGCACCCGCTGCTCGCGCATGCGGCCACGGTGCCGTCCTCAGGCCAGTTCTGCAGATAAGGCAGATTCGTGGTGAAGCCATGGTTGCCTTCCGCGAGGAACGCGGGCATGGTTCTGCCGACGCGAGGCCAGTAGGCCGGTCCGAATACGTTGCCCCCGCTCAGGTCGCCGTAGTCGGATTGGCTTCCGCTCGGGTATGCGTTGTCTCCGCTTGTGACGATGAAGCTGGGCTTGGCAGTGGAGATTTGAGAGAGGACCTTTGCCTCGTCGGTGGTTCCGGCACCCCAGTCACCGATCACGGCAAAGGAGAACGTGTCGGTGGCACCTGAGGCTAGCGCACTGGCGAACACCGGTGCGGTGCCGATCAAATCGAGCCCTGACTGGGTCACGCGGTAGCAGTAGTTGGTGTTGGGTAGCAGCCCCGTCATCTGCGCCTTGAACTGCTGGTCGCCTGTGCCAAACGAGGTGACGAACGTGGCGTTGACCGAGTTGGGAGGGGAGGTGCAATTACCGGTCGCCGGCCCCCAGCTGACCACCGGCGCGGGTGAGGCCATATTGGTGGCCAGGCTGACCGTCGCCCACGACCCGCTGTCGTCTGTTAGGTACGGATCACGGAGCAGAGTGGGCGCAGCAGCTGCCGCGGTCACGGGCACGAGGACGGACTGAAGCGGCCAGGATGAAGGTCCGTCGTGATGGGCGACCGGCGCCATCGGGGATGCGAGCACAACCAGGAACGCGATGGCCGTCCGTATTGACCACCTCACGTGCTCACTCCGTTCCAAGAGCTGGCTTGAAGGGCGGGATACCGATTTTAAGGCCGAACCGGCGGTCGGCGACAGCAGGGTCACTTTCGCGGCTTCTGCGGATGCAAGACGCCTTGCTCGCTCTTGGATCAGAACGCCGAGGCTGTTGCAAGCCGGTCGGAAGGACCTCAGGCCCTAATGAGTGATATGGCGTCGCGTTGTGGCGCGCTCTGAGTTACGCCGAAGCCCCGCTAGGTCGGCCGGACTGACTAGGGGCTCCGACGTTGCCCTGGTTACCCCGAGACGGGGCAAGCGTTCTTGTCCGCCGTCGCGAACAGAACCTTGACCTCTTGACCCAGGTTCGGTCCGCCAAGAGACAGGTTGCGCACCTCCGGCTCTACGATGTTCGTCCCAAACGGGATGGCCACGGGTGCCAGGGTGCTCGTGAACTGTGCGGTACAGCTTGGGTTGCTGGCGGAGACAGCTGGCGCGCCGCCGAGCATGACCGTGCCAGCCAGTATCGTCGCCGCCGCAAAGGAATACCTCTTTCGCACCTCACCTACCTCCTTCCAACGGGCCGCCGCAAGTGGATCCTACCCTCGGCATGCATCGAACGCAAGAGGCGAGCAAGCCGTCTTTGCAGCCGGTCAAAAGTCAGCGAATGTGCTGGAGATCATGGAACCCTCCCTGCCGACAGGATTGGCCGAGCGCGTGCCCCGACAGCCATTCGTCGCGCGCGTCCCCTTATAAATGCGTGTAAATGCGTGCGGCGGTGCTTGCGATTGGGGCTCGCGGGCTGAGCAAGGGCGGCGACGAGGCCGGAAACCCGACCCGCGACGTGACTAACGATCTGCTGGCCAGGCATGGCGCGGCGGCGCACCCTCCATCTCGCATCTCCGGCCCCCGTTCAGCCGCCGGCGTAATGCTCTTCAACAATCTGAACTGTGCTGTCACCTGACCGGCCATACGTGGGCCGCATGAGGCGGCCCTCGCTGACAAGGCACGGCGAAGCCGAGGTCTACCCGCCCGGATTGACGTCCAGGCTGACCACCGGGCAATTCACGACGAACCCACTCGGACCGGACTGAGCCCCTGCCGGGAAGCCGGTGGCAAGGCCGCTGGTGACCTGCTCGGCGGCAGCCGAAAAGTCGGTCTGGCGAACGTTGAGTCCAGCGGTCACAGCAGCATTCGTCCACGTCTCGAGGTGGATGTCCCACAGTGGGCTGTAGTCGAACTGAGATGTCTGCTCGGGTATTTCTTTCAAGATGTTCAGCGGAGGGATCCCATCGAGAATGGCTGCGTTCGATCTGACGCGTCGGTGATGACATAGAGGACGTTTCGACCCTGGCTTGTGCCCCGATATAAGGGATACGTGACGATCGTCGGGCCCGCGTTCTCTTTGAAACTCGTCGGGCCCTGGACAGTGTTGGGGAGGAAGAACGAATCGGGCCCAAACACGACGTGGTCGACGCCCACCTGTGCAAAGCACCGCGCAGGAACCAGCGGCTGGCTCGCGGCAAACGCATCTACGGAATGTTGCACCCCGATTACCGCTGCCGGCGATAGTCCCACCGTGAGCGCCATTCCGCCGGCACTGACGGCTACTCGGCCCCGGGCCCCCAGTTCGCCTGCGATTCGCCATCAGCGGCTCGCTCACGACGCGCTGGGACACTCGATACGTGGATGTCGCGCTGCCACCTTGACGGCTTCTGGCCCGAGATTGCTGATAGGCATCGACGCACGCCGCCTCCACCTTGCAAGAACCCCGTGGCTACCCCAGGTGGCCGACTTACAAAGTTCACGGCAGGCTACGTCCCGTGTTCGGGATGGCCGCTACGATGCTGGCGGCGCTAGCAAAACATTTACGCCCCGACATTTGTCCCAAGTTTGACCACGACATTCGTCCCAAGGTGTCACATCGCACGTCGAGGCTACGCTGGCGCGGGAGGACTTTTTATATATGGCGAGCAGGTGCACTTTTTGTATTGGTTGCGGAGGGTAGGTGGTGAAACGTTTTGCCCTGTTCCTGGGCGCTGGTGCCATTGCGGCCGCGGCAACGGTCGTTGGTCTTGGCTCGATTGCTCAGGCCACAACCGGTACTGGAGCGCTGGACTGCCCAACGCTCTCGGTCTTCAACCCGACTCACTACGGACTGGAGGTTGGAGCCACAGCTACCTGCACGATTGACAACTCAGGAGTCGCGGACGGTCCCGTGGACGTCTTCATCAAAAGTTCGGATCTCGGTACCACGACACTCACTGGGACGGCCTCTGGAGGGACAATCACCTTCACATACACAGCACCGGCCAACGGCTGCAACACCGGTATCGTGGCCTACGGCGCTGCCGGAACCTTGGCCAACAACTCCGTGATCAGCGGGGGAAATTCGGCCGCAGGCTTTGCGTACTTGAGTCCATCCGGCACACTGGTCACCTGTTTGAGTGGGTCGCTGTCGCCCAGCCCCAGCCCTTCGCCCAGCCCCAGCCCTTCGCCCAGCCCCAGCCCTTCGCCCAGTGCCAATCCCTCTCCCAGCCCCGCCCCATTCGGAGGCGTGCTGGCAGCCACAGGCGACAACACCCCGGTCCAGATTTTGGCTCTGATCCTCCTGGTGTCTGGCCTATCTGCCGTAATCGGTGGAACGCTCGCCTGGAGGCGCCGCAGGATGTAATTGGGCCCGGATTTGCGTACCGCCACGCGGGGCGATACCCGCGTGGCGGTCGGTCATAGCGGGCAGCGCACGCCCGCGATTCTGCTCGCGACGGGTTCGATGGCGATAATCGCGGGCTTGGCCCTCCTGCTAACCAGCTTTGCTCCGCTGTTCGTCCAACGTTCGGACTCGGCGACGGTCGTGGCTCCTGCCGGCGCGCCCGCAACCGTCGACCCCGGCCCATCCAGTGCCGTCGATCAGAGCGCGTCGGTTCCAGGTCCGAAGCCCACCAAGATCGGAACGCGACCGGACGCGCCGATTGATGGCTTCAGCTTTGAGCTTCGAATCCCCGTTATCGGGTACAGCGCAATGGTCCATCAAGGCGTGGGCCCCAATGTTTTGGCTCACGGCCCAGGACACTACCCTACGACCCCCTGGCCGGGGCGTCCGGGCAACGTCGGCATCGCCGCCCACAACGTCTACTGGCTTAGCTTCAACCGCCTCAAGGTTGGTGACCGCGTCCAGATCCGCACCCAGCACGGGTTGTACCTCTTCGAGATCACGGGTTCGAGGGTTACGGATCCAAACGACCGCACTGTGCTCGCCGCCACCAGCGACGACAGACTCACGCTGACCACGTGTTACCCACTCTGGGCTGGAGCCTTCGCCACCAAGCGCCTCATCTTCACCGCTCGCGCGTTGGGGGGAGTCTCCTAGCCGCCACTCGGGCGCGTCAGCAGGGCGGCCGAAATGCTACCTTCACAAATCTTTACCGCCAAAATCCGGCCGGCGAGCCGTCAGACCAACGGTCATGCGAGCGCTTGCCTGGACTGCAGGACTGGTGGTCGCGCTGGCGCTGGTAGCAGGAGCGAACGTAGCTGAGCGCCATTTCGAAAGCTCTCAAATCGCGATCACGTCAGCACACCCGCTCGCCGTGTCGGGTGTGGACTTCATGAATTATCCGTCGAACGCGCTTGCCCCCACTCAAACTCCAGCCGCATCCAGCCCGTCCACGGTTGCGCCCCCCAAGCCAAAAGCCTCAGCGCCGAGTCGACCCCCGGAATCCCCACGGATCGTCGTCGTGACCACCCAGCAGGCGCTGATCAACCGTGACCGTGCCAGCTACGGTCTCGCGCCGTTGACCTGGAGCCCCTGTCTCTATAACGTCGCTTTGAGCAACGCGGGGCGGATGGGGTCTCAGGAGCACATCTCGCACACCAATGGCGTGTACAGCGATCTGGCCTGCGGACTTGGCCATCGGTCCGGTGAAAATGTTGGCTTCTGGTCCGCGGGGATCAACGACGTCGCAATCAATAACCTGTTCATGGCTAGCCCCGACCACAAAGCAAACATTCTCGGCCCCTACCACTACGTCGCTGGCGGGAGTGGATGCCAGAACAGCCGCGATCACTTCATCGGGTGTGCCCGGCGTGATGATTGGGAGTTCGTCACTCTCGGGGCTGGCGTGGCAGCACAGGACCAGACCTAGTGGACTCAACTCGATTTTGAGAGATGGCTCGAGACTGCTTAGGAAATCACCATGAACTCGCCGGAGCCGGCCCGCCGACCACAGTGTCCATGGGTTCTGCTGACTCTCGGGTGCCATCGAAGATCTCGACCATGAATCGATCTGCGTTGCCCCGAATAAATCGGACGGGCTTGGAGTATCTCGCGAGTTCTTCGATTGTTTCGACCGGCATCGGTCCAGCCGCCACATCTCCGCCGAACACGACCAGATCGACGTCCGCGCGCTCGACATCCTGAAGCACCGCGCCCAGTGCGTGAAGATTCCCATGAAAATCGCACAGCATCGCGATTCGCTTGATCAAACCTTCCTCACGACGGAACCTGTCCTGAGGATCATGCAATGTCCACTTTGGATTAGCGCCGCCTGCGAAAGCCGGTATGACCTTCGTGGCTCTGACTTGCGAGGATGGACATGACTTCTCTCACTCGAGTTCGAGCCTACCACCCCAATTTGTCGGGTCCCATCTCGTCATGTGTGGGTCGAGGGGAGGAGACAATATTTGGAACTGACGGCCCGATTTCAAGGGAGGTGTCCGATGAGCGCGGCCGAACCCCAGGGCTACGACTACGGTGCCGTAACCAGATCACCCGTGTCCTGGCACGATTTCGAAGATCTGCAGCGCGTCATCGGATTCACCGACCGGGATCAGCAGTTGCTGCTGCGAACAGGTGAAATGATCGGGCCTCGACTTGAAGAGCTGTTGGGCCATTGGCTTCAGCAGTTGGGCCCCTGGGTGCATGCCACTTTCTCCGGTCCAGACGTCGAGCGTTACAGCGGCACTGCTGGAGCTCGCTTCGGTCGCGGGATGCTGGACGGCTTCACGCGCACATACGATCAAAAGTGGCTCGACTACCAGTACGAAATCGGTCTCCGGCACAGCCGTGCCAAGAAGAACCGCACGGATGATGTGGATTCGGTGCCGGTCGTCCCATTTAGATATCTGGTGGCGTCGATCCAGGTGCTGTCGGAGATTCCAGATAAGCTCCTGGACGGTGTTTCCAGCGCGGATGCTGCTGCAATCCGGGAGGCTTGGTCGAAGTCTCTATTGCTGCAGGTTGCGCTTTGGAGTCGAAGCTACGTTACGGCCGACGACTGGTAGGGTCGAAATGGTCGGGGGCCACGGGGGCCCAGGATTTGAACCTGGGTCTCACGATCCCGAAATCTGAAGCGGTTTCGTCCATCCAGACCAGTCCGCGCGAGACTATGCGCGAGGCGCCGGTCTTCGCTTCACCTCAAGCTTGCCTCCGACCCATGTGGTCTGTACGAAACGCTGTCATAGGCTTCGTCAGGTTTCTCAATCGGATGACCTAAGTAATCCCTTCGCCGGTCCTAGTTCTGAGGCCCCGCTGCGGAGGTGCCGGTCGCTGATCCACCCGCGGGGTGCCGACCGGGCTAGCCGGCCGACACCCCTAAGCCTGCTGCAACCTAACTAGCGGGTACCTTGGAGATGAAGGTTGCCCAGTTGGCGAAGAGCGTCCGCGCCGGCGGCAGCAAGTCGTGGATGAACTCGTTCGCCATCCAGACGTTGCCGGAAGTGTCGGCCACAGCGGCCGAGTAGTCACCCCAGCGGCCGACGCCGCTTCCTCCGCCCACCTTTGGGTACTGGGTGAAGCCATCATCCGGGAAGAGCCCCACGGCAGCGATGTGAATGGCGCCCGGGCCGGTAGCCGGATCGAGGATCGTGTACGCAGCGCTCGGGAAGAAATCGGGGCCGACCAGAGAGAACGCCATCACAGCCTTGCCGGAGCCGGTCACCCCGATGGACGGAAAGAGCAGGTTCTGGCCCGCCGTGGCCAGGTAGCCCTGATGCGAGACCGTGCCGTTCGAGGGGTTGACGACAAACCACGCGATCCCGGACAGGGTGGCTCCGTTCGGCTGCTTAACTGCAGTCTCGATCGCTGACCAGAGCTTGCCGTCCGCGAAGACCACCTGCTGGAGACGGTCCTCATTGGCCGATACCAGGCCTTCGGGGCTCTTGACGATGGCGCCCAGATAGAGCGGGCCCTTCTTTTGAGTGGCGTTGGGCGGCTGGCTGTAGGTCTCGCTGTCCACAGCTGTGAACGACAACGTGAGGTTGGGGCTGCCGCTGGCTAGCGAGGCAGTGTTGGTCAGGCGCCAGAGCCCGAGCTGGCTTGCCCGCGTCCCAAGGGCCGGTCCGGCACCCAGGTCGAGGCTGCTCAGGAAGTACTCTGTGCCGTTGCTGGCGGTCTGATACCCGCCATTCGGCGAGGTCGCCGGTTGGAGGTCAAAGGCCGGGGCCCCGAATGCGGGCTCGGTGAAGGGGCCGGCGTTGATGTGCACGGCTGAAGTATTAGTGCCGAGTTCGAGGCCAACCTTTGAGAAGGCGTAGACCTGGGCTCCGTTGAACGCGGAGGTACTGAGCGCGTACTCACCGGTTTCCACGTAAAAGCCGTTGGCGTCGGCGCCGACCAGCGGCTGGTCACCGAAGCAGGGGCAGCCACTGTGAGTTTGCGTGCCGCCACTGCCGTCGTCGGTGGTCGGAATCTCATATACGGTCCAGGTCGAAGAGGCGTCGCTACTCGCGGAGACGGCAACGACTAGGTTGGTTGGCGCCTTGAGGTTGCCGGTCGTCGGGTCGGTCGAGATTTGCAGCTCAGTCATGAACCAACGCTGCGTATCCGGGTCGAAGTAACACCTTGGGTCGCTGACGAAGTCGCCGAACACGAGTGGGTTAGTTCGGATGATCTCCGGAGCGAATCCGAAGAATTCGCTGTAAGCCGTCGGCGCCGTGAGTGGTGTCCCACTGGTATTGAAGACCTGGAACGCGTTATTGACGCCCTCCAGCACCTGGCCGTTGCCCACGCAAAGACCCTGGTCGGGCGGCTCCAGGGTGAACTGCGTATTCGCATAGCTGCCCGTGCCAGCATTCCGCTGGTCCTTGTGAGTCAGGCCTGCGAAGCCAGAGAAGCCGGCGACCTGGCCGCTCGCTATCCCGGTGACGCCGACAGTGGGTGTGCCGGCGGCATAGGTGTGACGGATCGTCTTCGAGTTCGGTTGGTGATTGGGGATCTCAACCGAGCTTGTCCCATAGTCGACATTCGGCCAGGTCTTGCTTGGATGAGCGGTTCCTACGCGTTGGCTGGCCTGAATCGTGTAATTGCCCGAGTCGGCAGCGCCTACCCCTACTCCAACTGCCAGCGACTGACCGAGGGCCAGTGCAGCGGCACCAAAAACCAGCGCGATTCTGCGCGCGACCATGTCAAGCACCCTCCTCTTGCCTCAGCACCAACTACATGTGGAGCCCGATTCTGCCACCGCCGGCGCATAGACGCAACTCGGCATCTTCACCTAGGTCGACTGGGGCTGGTTTCGGACAGTTCATTTGGTTTCGCCGACCCCTAGTTCGGAGGCTCCGACGCGGACCTGCCAGTCGCTGGTCGACCAGTTACAGGGGGCAGCGGACGAGAGTCAGCGTCACCTCGATCGATCCGAGACCGGCGGCCGCCGCAGCCGTGATGTCATCGTCCTTGGTGAGCGCAACGATGGTCGCGTCTGCCAACCGATGGAAGATCTGGAGGTTCCAGGCACCGCCTCAAGTTTTGGCTCCGGGACAGGGACTCGAACCCTGAACCTTGCGGTTAAAAGGTAGAAGGGCCGCCCGGTGGCGGCCCTTCCTTATATATGCGGCTTCGAGATATGCGGCTTCGAGATATGCGGCTTCGAGCCGTCAACAGGGATTGCCAATCACCCGGCGGAAATCGTTATAGCGCTTGATCGTTGCGCCGTTCCCGCCGAAGGCGAGATACGTCAGCAACAGCAGGGATCCGTACTGGTTGTTCCGGCTGAAATCGTTGGTGCTACCGGGAATCGCGCCGCCGAACTGCCAGCTGCACGTGCCGATTGCCTTTGTCGTGCTGAAGTACGGATAGAAGGCGGCAGGGACGTTGTCGTCGGTCGTCGGAATGAGAGTGCAGCCCGCGCCGGTACTCCGGTCGCAGGTGCTGAACTCGATGCGCGGCAGATCGGCTTCGAATGCAGCTCGGTCGTAGCTCTGAGCGTAGCTGCCGCCGAATCGCGGGCTGGCGAACAGCACGGACGTCGGATGGAGGCCGGTGTTGCCGTCGGGCCAAACGGGCTGGTACGACAAACCGTCGAATCCGGTGTTCGTATCCGTACATCCCTGGACCTTGATGCGTAGCGCCTCGGACGCCGGGAAGCAGAAGTCGTCTTCGCCGGCGCCTTCAGTCGGCTCCTGGTTCTTTCCCGACCCTTCGGTGTTGCCGGCCGGGCACGCAATCGGATTGCCCGCGCTGTCTACACCGAATGGGGTGGCCGGCACCGCGACGCCGTTGCAGAACTGGAAGTGCCCAATCTCGTCGGAGAAAGCGATGTTGTAGCTATGCGCAGCCCAGATCACGCGGGTCTGCTCGGACGACGT
>WNGG01002891.1_pt1 | contig 32492 bp, 31 predicted proteins | sample 5400661 | NCBI WGS metagenome assembly WNGG01 (sample SAMN13153372, study PRJNA577476) | soil metagenome | isolation source: 100 cm soil or saprolite under Garry oak tree replicate 1 | place: USA:California | collected 2016-06-15
TAATGAGTCGGGGTGAGACATGTGATTCCTCCTGATTAGCTGGATTTCTTTGCAGACTCCAGCATATCAGAAATCTCGGTCTCACCGCTCGCTTCATAAAAAAAACCTACCCGTGAAAGCGGGAGAGGTGTGGAGTGGAGTGGGGACGCTTGCGTCGCCCATGGAGGGCAGGTGCGAAGCGGCAGGGGAACAGGACGCAGGGCGACCCAAGGGTCCCCACCCTTCTTCCCTGCCACCCCCGCCCCTACGAGACGAACCCGCTTCCCTGCTCGTTTCACAAACTACCTACCCTTGAAAGGCGGCGGGTGGGGCATACAAGAATTTTGGAGTGACAATTTTGAAGGGATAGATACATGGCCCGGAAAAGACTACGCATCGGCCTCATTTTTGGGGGACGCTCAGGCGAACACGAAGTATCGCTGGCCTCGGCAACCTCCGTGATGGCGAATCTCGATAGAGAGAAATACGAGGTCGTGCCTATTGGTATCACCAAAGAAGGCGGTTGGCTACTCGGTACTGAACCTGCGCGCTTAATGGCGGCTGAGCAACATATCAACCATACGGAGAATACAGAGACGGAGACGACCACCGCTGTGACGCTTACAGGTGATCCTCGTATGCGCCGCCTCATCCCCCTTGAGAGCGGCGAACAACTCCAGGACAACGGTGCGTTAGATGTCATCTTTCCCGTGCTGCATGGCACCTATGGCGAAGATGGCACGCTGCAAGGGCTACTTGATATGGCGGATGTCCCTTATGTCGGCTGCGGCGTGCTCGGTTCCGCGCTGGGCATGGACAAAGAAAAGATGAAGATGGTCTTTCAAGCCGTTGGCCTACCGAGCGTTGACTACCTGGTCTACCGGCGCAACGAGTGGGAGCGCTCACCCACAACGATTATGGATGCGATCGAGCAGCGCCTGGGCTATCCCTGCTTCGTCAAACCGGTGAATCTTGGCTCAAGCGTTGGCATTAACAAGGCGCATGATCGCGCTGAACTGGAACACGCCATCAACGTAGCGGCAGAGTATGATCGTAAGATTATTATTGACCGTGGCATCAATTGTCGTGAGCTTGAATGCGCGGTCCTGGGCAACGACGAGCCGCTCGCCTCGGTTGTCGGCGAGGTTATCGCCAGCAACGAATTTTACGACTATCATGCCAAGTACATCGATAACAAATCCCAGGTGATTATCCCTGCTGATATTCCCCAGGCCACGGCGGAAGAGGTGCGCCGCCAGGCAGTAACAGCCTTCCTGGCCCTTGACCTCAGCGGACTCGCCCGCGTAGACTTCTTCTTAGAGAAAGAGAGCGGGCAAGTCTATATCAACGAAGTCAATACCATGCCAGGATTTACCCAGATCAGTATGTATCCCAAGCTGTGGGAGGCGAGCGGCCTGACCTATGCACAATTGCTCGATCGTCTCGTCGAGTTAGCGATAGAACGGCACCAGGAGAAGCAACGCAATCGAACAAGCCGTTAACCTGGTGGGATACCGTTATTCTCACCAGAAAACTGTATTAAAGCATATGCGAGTGACCAGAGAGGTAAAGGGATGCCGCTAGACGAGCTGCACATCGGCCGTTATCACCTGCTACGCCTGATTGGCAGTGGTGGCATGGGTGAGGTCTACCTTGCCGAAGATACGCGCATTAACCGGCAGGTGGCTATTAAGGTCATCCGTGGCGAAGCTATCCCCTATCTCGATACCAATCCTTCCCAGGATGCCGCCCGCCTCTTCGAGCGTGAAGCCAAAGCTATCGCCAGGCTTAATCATTCGCACATTCTTCCCCTCTTTGACTATGGTGAGGACATCGTCAACGAGACTCCGCTCACGTACATGGTGATGCCCTATTGCCAGGGAGGCTCCCTTGATGCCTGGCTACGGCCAAAGAGTGAGCGGCGGTCTTTACCACCGCAAGAGGCTGCCTACCTGCTCAACCAGGCCTCCGACGCCCTACAGTACGCTCATGACCAGCAGATCATTCACCAGGACGTCAAACCCTCGAACTTCCTCATCCGCGCGATAAGAGAGACAGGGCTGCCAGACCTGCTTTTAACCGATTTCGGCGTGGCCAAATTTATCGCGGCCAACTCCAGTAATAGCCAATCCATCCGCGGCACTCCATCTTATATGGCTCCCGAGCAGTGGGAGGGGAATCCTGTTACCGAGACCGATCAATATGCGCTTGCCATAATGGCCTATCAACTTGTCACCGGGCGCCTGCCCTTTCAAGGGGGGCCGGGGCAGATGATGTACCAGCACCTTACCAACGAGCCGCAGCCCCCCAGCACACATGTGCCCTCTTTACCTGCGAACGTTGACACCGTCATTTTACATGCCCTGGCGAAAAAACCCGAGGATCGTTTCGCCTCTATTTCTGCCTTCGCACGCGCTTTCCAGCAGGCAACAAAGGATAGCAATTCCACCGTCTTCCAGTTCACGCTGCAAAGCACCAATGTTCCATCGACCATGCAAGCGCAAGACAGGCCTACTGGCAATGATCTCTATGCAACCGCTGCTGCGATGCATCAAGAAGATCGCCGCCCTTCGCTCCCCACAAGCGATAATAATACGGTAATTACCGGTGACAAAGCGGTGATCACTGGTGGATCACCTCCCGGAGGGGATAACTCAACTGTCAATGATAAGATCCCTGCGACCCGCGGAGACGACAGGGGAAACAGGACCAGCGGTAAGCAGGGCCGTCGTTCATCTCTGAGCATGGGAAGAGTAATCCTTCTCGTACTGCTGGCTCTCATCCTGATCGCGGCCAGCTTTGCATCCTTCTATTTCATTATAGGGCCGAAGTTACTCTACCCAACCGGCCCAAACACAACCGCTACTGCACAGGCACAGGCCAGTGCCAATGCACTCGCAACCTCCAGGGCACTCTCCGCCAGCGCAACAGCACAGGGTAGAGCTACGGCAACAGCGGAAGCCAATCCATATCCTCCCAACAGCGGCGCACTCGCCATCAACGACCCATTGAGCAACAATAGCAAAGGCTATGGGTGGGAGGAAGGAGAGAGAGACGGAGGGTTCTGCACCTTTACCGGAGGAACCTACCACTCCATCATACCGCAAAGTGGGGTTTTTCACTCCTGTCTTGCCCTGGCAACGCATTTTACTGATTTTGCCTTTGAAGTGCAGGCAGCTGTCATTTCAGGCACTTCGAGCGGCATAGTCTTTCGCGCAGACCGAGCGACCACGCACCTGTATTACTTCATTCTAGACGAGAGTGGAAACTATTATCTGAAAGTCTACTTCGATAAATTCGGTACCTCCAGCGTCATAGCAAGCGGCTCCAATCCTGCTATCAACGCCAATGGTCACAATCTGATCGCGGTTGTGGCACGCGGCAGCCAGATCGATTTGTATGTCAACAAGCACCTTATTAAAACGCTGAGTGATACTACTTTCAGCTCAGGCCAAATTGGTGTCGTTGTACTCGCGGGCGAAGTCGCCTTCAGTAACGCAAGAGTATGGAAACTCTCATAATGCCTGATCACGGCGAAAGGACCAGCTATGTCGCGCACCACTATTCGTTCCGTTAGCGTCGAACCCCTGAATATTCCTCTGCTAGAGCCATTCACTATCGCCACCGGCACAACCAGCGAGGCAAACAATGTGCTCATTACCATCACACTTGCGGATGGCAGTATTGGGTATGGTGAATGCGCTCCCTTTTCGCCCAGTACAGGTGAAACGCAGGAAACCGCGCTCTCCGCCGCCCTGGGCTGCGCGGAACTGATCAAAGGGAAGGACGCCGCCCACTGGCGCGCGCTCTCGAAGTTGATACGCAGTGTCTACTTCAGCCAGGGAACGGCTATCGCGGGCATAGAGATGGCGCTGCTGGACGCGCTTACACACTCTTACGGCATCCCACTGTATGTTTTCTTCGGTGGCGCAAGCACTTTTGTGGAAACCGATATGAGCATCCCCATGGTAAGCCCTGAACGGGGCTATGACCTGGCAAAAGAAACGGTTGCGCGCGGCATCACCAGCATTAAGATCAAGGTCGGCGGCGATCTACGCGATGATGTGGCACGCGTCGAGGCTATTCGTGAAGGCGCACCAAATGTTGGCCTGATACTTGATGCCAACCAGGGTTACACAGCGAACGAGGCGCTGCTCTGTTTAGAAGCCCTGGATAACCGCGATATTCGCCCCCTGCTCATGGAACAACCCGTGCACAAGGACGATCACGAGGGGTTGCGCTACGTGACACAGCACACCGCTGTGCCCATTGCCGCCGACGAAAGCGCCTACAGCGCCGCCAATGTCGCGCATTTAATCGCTATGGGGGCAGTCAACGTGGTGAATATCAAGCTCATGAAATCTGGTTTTGTGGAAGCGTTGGATATCGCCGCCGTTTGCCGTGCCACGCATACCCAGTTAATGATAGGTGCGATGATAGAGTCTCGCCTGGCGACAAGCGCTGCCGCCCACTTTGTTGCCGGCCTGGGAGGTTTCCGTTTCGTCGACCTCGACACTCCTATGTTACTGGCGGAGGACCCCTTTACTGGCGGCTACGAGCAGCGAGGCGGGGTGTATGATGTATCGGGTGTAAAAAGCGGGCTGGGAATAGAGCGAAGATAGTGAGCTGAGCGAGTTTGGTACCTAGCCACTGGCAAACCACCCTGGTGAAGGGGCCATATCCAACTCCTCCTCAATTTCAGCAAACGTGGCCTTCGCGTGTTGCACCCGCCAGTCTCTCATCCCGCTCAGGACTTCTTGCGCCAGTTTGGCCCCTCGCTTCTCAAACTCAGCAAGCATCTGTTTCTTTCCTTCGTGTCTCTTGAGGTTCCCTTCCTTGGGGCCGTTTCTACTATCCTTTCTTTCTGCTTGCAAAAATCCTACGCACACCCTGTGCATATGAATACATTGAAACGCTACATTTTATATGCGATAATAGCCTATGTATTTCTATTAATGTAGGTTTATTTCAAGAAAGCTGCTCAAAATAGGAGTGCGCATGCTAAAAGACGATGTTACCTTTATTTTTGTCTCCTATGCGAGAGAAGACTATGTACAGGTCACTCGTCTAAGAGCTGATTTAGCTGCGCAGGGTATCTCTGTCTGGATTGATCAGGAAGGAATACGGCCTGGTACTCCTGATTGGGAAGAAGTCCTACGAAGAGCAATACGTACTTCCTCAGGCACCATCTTAGCTGCATCTCCTCATGCCAGAAGTTCCCGGTACGTCAAAGATGAACTGAGAATTGCAGAAATGTACCAGCATCCTGTGTATCCAGTATGGATACACGGAGATAGATGGATGGAAGCCATTCCTCTTGGTTGGGGTGGAACACAATTTATTGATGCTCGCGGTGAGCACTATCCACAAGCGTTACGTACTCTTGTGAAGGAATTGAGTATCTTCAAAGATACTTCACATGAGCAGCCGGAGACATTCACGCCCCTTATTGCTCTTCCACATCAACCACGCAATCCCTATAAAGGTCTCCAAGCCTTTAAGGCAGAAGACGCCGGAGATTTCTTTGGGCGAGATCAGTTTACGCACAAACTGGTGGACGCACTTCAAGAGTTACTCGTAGCACAGAAGCAAGAGCAACTGCCTCCTCGTTTGTTAGCGGTAATCGGACCAAGTGGATCAGGTAAGTCGAGTGTTGTGATGGCTGGGCTAATTCCACAACTCCAGCAAGGGAGCCTTCCTGAAAGCCAGAAGTGGATCTACCTCGAACCGATGGTTCCAGGGCAGCATCCTCTAGAAGCCCTCACCATTTCACTCTCCGAGCACTTTCCTGCGAGAAGTCTGACTAGTATACAGGAGGATCTTGAAGACATTCGTGGTCTTCACAAGCTCGCAGCTTCTTTGATACAGCACAAGGACACAATAGTTGTCCTCTTCATTGATCAGTTCGAGGAACTTTTCACACAGACCAGCACCGAAGAGGAACGTCACCACTTTCTTGATCTCTTCATTACTGCCATTACAGAACCACGGGGTCCAGTCACAGCTCTCCTGACGCTACGTGCTGATTTCTATGATCGCCCTCTGCACTACCTTGAACTGGGACAACTGATTGAGGATCATCACATGGCAATATTTCCCATGACACTCCAAGAACTGAGAGAGGTCATTGAAAAGCCTGCGCGATTGCCTGATGTGCAACTGAGATTTGAAGACAACCTCGTAGGAGATCTGCTCTTTGATGTACAGGGACAGGTGGGAGCACTACCTCTCCTGCAATTTACGCTGGCCCAACTCTTTGAACAGAGAAATGGCTTACAACTGACCAATCATGCTTATCAAAAGTTAGGTGGAGTGAGAGGCGCGTTGGCAAAACATGCAGAGTCCACCTATGTCTCCTTGCCCTCTGAAGGGCATAAGCGATTGGCGCGTGCACTCTTCTTACGTTTGATTGACGCAGGTACGTTAGACCAAGATGCGACCAAACGTCGTATCGCTCTATCAGAACTTATCCTAAGTGACCCGAGGGAGACAGCTGCACTAGATGCAGTCTGGAAAACATTTACCGAGAAACGCTTGCTCACCACGAGCACCAACACAGATGTTCCCACAATAGAAGTAAGCCATGAAGCGTTGATCAGAGCCTGGGAACGTTTGACAAAGTGGCTTCAAGAAGCCCACGAAGATATCTATCTTCATGGAATCATTCGTACAGATGTCACAGAGTGGATACGACATGAAAAAAATGAGGAACGATTGTACAAAGGTGAGCAACTCACTGAGGCTCAGGCATGGAGAACACGGAATATTCCAAGCCGCGATGAAGATGCATTTCTCCAAGCGAGTATTCAGCAACAAAAAAGAGATAAACAGAGAATGACGCGAAGAACATTTTTAGTGAGCATAGCTGTTCTAGGTCTAGGAGGAGGATCCTTTTATATAAGTCGTCTTCTACTTCCAAAAGAAACTCCATCAGTACAAAAGCTCCCTTACACTTATAAAGGTCATAGAGACCTTGTGGAGAGTGTGTCATGGTCACTGGACGGCAAACGAATTGCTTCAGCCAGCCTTGATCAGACGGTACAGGTTTGGGATGCGAGCTCAGGAACGCTCCTCCTGACCTACAGAGGCCATAGAGACCTTGTATATAGTGTGTCGTGGTCACCGGACGGCAAACGAATTGCTTCAGCCAGCTATGATCAGACAGTACAGGTCTGGGACGCGAGCTCTGGGATGCTCCTCCTGACCTACAGAGGCCAAGACGCTGTATATAGTGTGTCGTGGTCACCGGACGGCAAACGAATTGCTTCAGCCAGCTATGATCAGACAGTACAGGTTTGGGATGCGAGCTCTGGGGCTTTGCTCCAGACCTACGAAGGTCACGGAGCCTATGTATTGAGTGTGTCGTGGTCACCGGACGGCAAACGAATTGCTTCAGCCAGCTATGATCAGACGGTACAGGTCTGGAAGTTTAGTTTTACATATGCCCTTCAAGTCTATAAAGGCCATAGAAACTTTGTATATAGTGTGTCATGGGCCCCTGACAGCAAACGAATTGCTTCAGGCAGCGAGGATGAGACGGTACAGATCTGGGACGCGAGCTCGGGAACGCTCCTCCTGACCTACAGAGGCAATGAAGGCTCTGTACAGAGCGTGTCGTGGTCGCCGGATGGCAAACGAATTGCTGCGGGCAATTACGATCCGATAGTTCAGATCTGGGACGCGAGCTCTGGGAAGCTCCTCCTGACCTACGAAGGTCATAAAGGCTCTGTAAATAGTGTTTCATGGTCGCCGGACGGCAGACGAATTGCTTCAGGTAGCGGGGATGAGACGGTACAGGTTTGGGACGCGAGCTCTGGGAAGCTCCTCCTGACCTACGAAGGTCTATAGAAGCTTTGTAAATAGTGTGTCATGGTCACCGGACGGCAAACGAATTGCTTCAGCCAGCGACGATCTGACGGTACAGGTTTGGGACGCTAATTTTCAATAACTTTCTATCAAATTGATGTTTAGACTAATTTCGCGTCAAGCGGCTTGTAGGCTGGGATCACGCGATTTTCATAAAATATGGCTCGTGCGGCTTCCTACCTTGCTTCGCAAGAATTTAGTCTAAACTCCAAAGTATATTCAAGAGAGGCTTTGTTTTCGCTCAACAGGAGGAGTACCTTCATGCGTCGATATATCTCTTTGCTCGTTGCTCTCGTGTTCTTTGTATCGGGTTGTGCTTCCTCTACCGGTTCGAGTACATCTCAGTCACCTACAAAACAACCCAGTTCTACGCTTCGATCAACTACAACGCTTGTGCCGACGGCAACCTCCAACCTACCAGCATCTAGCCTTCCAGGGATTCAACTCCCACCAGGCTTTCAGATCAGTGTGTACGCCCGAGGTCTGAACACGCCTCGCTTTATGACCATTGGGCCCAACGGAGTCCTGCTGGTGGCAAACCGGGGAAGTAATTCGGTCGTTGCGCTCCTACCTGGATCATCACCAACACAGGTGGCCAAGTCAAATACAGTGGTGAGTGATCTCCATGATCCCACCAGTCTAGATATGGACGGGGGCTACCTCTATATCGGCGAGGGAAGCAGTATTGCACGTGTGCAACTTGGCAATGATCTCCATGCAGGGCCAGTCGAGCGCATTATTACCGGCTTGCCTGATGGTGGCCAACATGCGACACGCACAGTTCTCATCGGGCCGGATGATCACATCTATGTCTCGATCGGGTCCGACTGCAACGTTTGTCAGGAGTCCAACCCCTATCGCGCTGCGGTCTGGGTCTATAACCTGGATGGTTCACATGGGAGGCTCTACGCGAAAGGGCTACGCAATGCGGTGGGGATGCAGGTCAACCCCTGGAACAAACAGATCTGGGTCACCAATAACGGACGCGATTACATGGGAGATGATACCCCTCCCGAGACCGTCTATACCCTCACCGATCAAGGCGAATACGGCTGGCCCCGTTGTCATGCCGGAGACATTCCTGATCCTCAATTCGGTCAGGGCGCCAATCCGTGTCAGGGCGTGCAGAAGCCGCTCGTCACTATGCAAGCCCACTCTGCTCCGTTGGGATTAGCATTCTACCCCTCCAATGCAACGCAGTTCCCTGAGCAGTACCGGAACAACCTGTACATCGCGTTTCATGGTTCCTGGAATCGCAGTGTACCAACAGGATATAAGGTCGTGAGAGTACCGTTGAAGGATGGGAAGGTTGCAGGCCCTGCCGAGGACTTTGCTACTGGTTGGTTGCAAGGCAATGGCTCCGTTACGGGAAGACCTGCTGGCGTGACAGTTGCTCCTGATGGCTCACTGTTTGTCAGTGATGATACCCATAATGTCATTTATCATATCTGGTATCGTTATCTGGGACACACGTGAGCCAGAGTATACCATGCCAATGAGCGGGAGAGGTTCTTTCGGTACTTTTGGATAAATGCTTCCAGGGAACAATTGCGGAATGAGCATTACCTTTCTATGACTCAGGACCAGATGACAGGCGTGCTCCTAGATGGTGATTCCGCAAGTTCAACATGGAACCATTTATGTGCGGACGCGGTTGGAGACAGCAGCCTTTGAAGCTGCCTGGGCGGAAGGGCAGGCCATGACCGAAACAGAGGCCGTCGCTTTCGCGCTCTTCTACTTGCAAGTGCAGGTTGGCGTGTAGGCTTGCGCTCCCCAGTACAACGTATCTGTCTTCTCCCAGATGGAGCAGTGTCTTTCGCTTTCGGCTCTACGTGTCCCTCAAGTGTTTGTGGTTGGGGCACTTCTGGTTCCAATCTCCTGTCATGCTGCGCAACATTGACTAGCAGGGGATTTGACCAGGCACAACCATCTGGTGTGCCTCTTTTTACACATGGGTTTTTCACACGGAATGTTCACCTTCCTTTCTGCTGCGGAAAAACACAACTGCAACACTATCAAATTTCCCTTTGGTATCCCTACCCCTTGAATTTTTATCAAAAGTAATGCATAATCTTTAATAGTTACTTAAAGTTCTCATAGTTATGCATAGTCTTCTTAGCACGAAGGAGAAGAGGTCATCATGGAACATTTCATGACTTCCGAAGAAATAGCGGAGCTGCTCCACGTGGATCCAGTCACGATCCGCCGCCTGGTTAACAAAGGCGAACTTTCCGCCTATCGCATCGGTGCCGATTACCGCTTTGCACCATCCGATCTTCAGGTTTACCTCCAGCGGCAGCGCATTCCTGCTCATGCACTAAACGAATCAGGTACCAGTTCAAGCAATCCGCTTGATCAGCTCGCCCAGTTGCTCCGGAAAACCATCCAGGGGAAACACACGACTCCCTCGGATCTTGTTGGTCGCTTTGAGCTGTTCACCAAACGGGCACGTCACGTTATGACGTTAGCGCAGGAAGAAGCGCGGCACTTCCAGCACAACTACATCGGCACGGAGCATCTTCTTCTGGGACTGCTACGCGAAGGGGAGGGCGTTGCCTCACAGGTGCTCAGCAACCTGGGCATCGAAGTCGAGCAGGTCCGACACGCCGTTGAAGCGATCATTGGACGTGGCGAGCGTATCGTTGACGGTGAGCTTGGACTTACCCCACGCACCAAAAAGGTGATTGAGCTCGCTCTGGATGAAGCACGTCGCCTCACTCATCACTTTATTGGGACAGAACACCTCCTCTTAGGCCTCATACGCGAAGGCGACGGAATCGCGGCCGGTGTCTTAGAGAACTTCGGCCTCCACCTGGAGCAGGTACGAACAGAGACGCTCCGGGTGCTTCGTCAGCATCAACAAGGACAAGAAGAGGCACCTGCGCCGGTCATTCCACCAGTGCCGTCAGAAGCGACAGCGCTGCTTGCTGAAGAAGAGTCAGGGCTTCCCTGCGCCTTTTGTGGGGCACGTTGCCCGAGCTACTTCCGCTGCTGTTTCAACTGTGGTCAACCCTTGATCCATGAAGAGTCAAGCCACGGTGAGAAAGAATAAAGTACGTACAAAATGATTCATCGAAAAATACACCAGGCAGGTGCAAACTCTTCCATGAGATATTAGTACTGTTTTCTTTAGCATGCCTCAAGAACAGCGTACAATGCATGAGAAGAAACTGATCTGTACAAAACTTCTGGATTGTAGGTATTCATGTTAAGCCTTGTAGCGTTACGTACTGAATTAGAAGCAGGATTTGGACAATCGCCCTCTCCTCATGCAGATCTCTGGCATGGGGCAGGAGAAGAAGTCTATCTCATCGATCAAATGACCGGCACAAAGGTTGGGGTGCTTGATGTCTATGAAGATGGAGATGTTGTGTATCAAACAGAGTGCATCGCTTTGGAAGTTCACGGCACACAAGCTATTACTCCACTCCCAGAAGGAGGAGTCATTTTTTCGCTTCCAGGCACACAACCACACCATGTAACCCTGTTTAAGGTGCCTCGTTCTGGATTTCCTACACTCACGCAAGCCGAAGAAGAACTATAGCGTACACCCTAACATGCAAATCCTCCAATTATTTGACATGCAAAGATGATACAGTCTATATGATTTGCTGTGCTTAAGTGGAGCTTGTGAGCCGCACGAGGCGCTCCTCTAAACTCCTACGTTTCATGTGTAGGAACCTTTGTGTGATACACTACAGCCAGAAAACATTCTTCACCAGGCAGAGGAACACACCAGGGGACAGTACAACATGATCGAACGATATTCTTTACCGGAAATGGCGGCCATCTGGTCAGACTCTCACAAGACGGACCTGTGGTTACAGGTGGAACTACTCGTCTGCGCAGGGTGGGCGCGCGAGGGCGCCATCCCCCAGGAAGCGCTCGCAAAGATACGCCAGGCCCGCTATGACTCCGAACGCATGAGAGAGATTGAGCAGGAAACTCACCACGATGTTATCTCTTTTCTGCGTTCAATCCAGGAGCAGTTGGGGCCAGAAGGACGCTTCATCCATCTCGGTCTGACTTCTTCAGATGTTCTCGATACAGCGCTGGCAGCCCAACTGAAAGAGGCAGGCGTCCTGCTTAGCACCTCACTGACCGCACTGATCAAGGAAGTTGCGCAGGCAGCGGTACATTATAAATACACACTTATGGTTGGCCGAACGCATGGCATCCACGCGGAACCAATGACCTTTGGTTTGAAGCTGGCCCTCTGGGTAGATGAACTGCGTCGGGGGCTGCAGCGACTCGCGGCCGCCCTTGAGCAGGTCACCGTGGGTAAAATATCTGGCGCGGTTGGCACCCATGCCACGATTCCACCGCAGATCGAAGAGTTCGTTTGTGAAGAATTGGGCATTGGCGTTGCCCCCGTCTCCAGCCAGATCGTGCAGCGCGACCGTCATGCCCACTTTCTCACGACCCTGGCGCTGCTCGGCAGTTCGTTGGAGAAGATGGCACAGGAGATTCGTCACTTGCAAAGGACCGAGCTAAGCGAAGCATTTGAGCCATTTGCCGCAGGCCAACAAGGCTCCTCTGCCATGCCACATAAACGCAACCCTGAACTCTGTGAGCGCATTTGTGGCCTTGCTCGCGTCCTGCGTGGTTACGCGGTGACGGCCATGGAGAATATAGCTCTCTGGCATGAACGCGATATTAGTCACTCTTCCGCCGAACGCATCATTCTGCCCGATGCCTGTATGCTGATACACTATATGCTACACAACTTCACGACTGTCATAAGCGATCTGCAGGTTGATGAAGAGAGGATGAAATCCAACCTGAACATGACCGGTGGACTCATCTTTTCACAACGGATTCTCCTGGCGCTCATCGACAAAGGTGTGGGACGCCAGGAAGCCTATAAGATGGTACAGCGTAACGCGAAAAAAGTGTGGGAGATGTCCAGCAGGGGTCCCGTTGCTGGGCCAGCTTTGCTGGAAGCGCTCAGCAATGATATTGAAGTCACCGAATATCTCACGCGCAGTGAACTGGCACAACTTACCAACGCAGATTATTATGTCAAATATATCGACGTAGCATTCAAGAGATTGGGACTGTTGTCTAAATCCGAGGGCTTCTACGGAGTTGCACCGACGCTCTATCGCCCTAGAGCTGTGTTGTTCAGTTTCACTCACAGGAGCGGGCGTTACTCACAGACTCCTGTATCGAGTGGCACGGCTCGGAAAACGCGAGTGTTTTTACCCGTCGAAACGGTTTACGACGGAACCCAACGAAACACTATTCATTTCTTTACGTGCAAAAGAACTGGAGACAGTCTAACACAAGTTGGAACGGATGTCTAGTAAATTGAGGAGCAGCACCTGGACAAGACAACTATTCAACGAGCAGATACGAATACTGGAGATGAAAAAACCAAACGAACCAACCAGACTTTCCTCACGTTGGAAAGAATTCCACGCCTGGTTGCCTGCTCTGGTTCCTTTGCTGCTCCTTGCCTGCCTCATGGAACTCCTGTACCTGGCGATAGTAGCTCTTGCTCCGCTGCCAGGGCTGCATTTAAGTAGTACGCCACTTGCCTCAGCATGGCCCTGGACGCTGGCCCTTTCACAGGTTTTTTTCCGCGACGCTACGGCCTCAAATAACGGCCTGATCACTTTGGTGTGGTTTCACCAGGCGCTTTTGACGCTCGTCTTGCTTGCTCTCCTTGCATCCTACACTCTGGTTATCTGGAACACATATCGCCATCGCAATGCGTTGAACTTTGTACCACGCCCCTGGCTGCTGCTGCTTTTCGCCTGTACTGCGCTTTTTTGTCTCACCCTGCTCTTTCAACCCGCCCTCTTCTCTGACGACGTTTTTACCTACATCTTTTCTGGCCGCCTGCTCGCTATCTACCATGCCGATCCATTGAACAATGCACCGATACAATTTCCCTTCGATCCCTATCTGCAGTGGGTCGTCTCCGGCAAGTTCACGTTCAATTTTTATGGCCCTCTCTGGCTCTACATCTCCTCCGGGTTGGTGAGTATCGGTGCCGGGCCTGTCGCAACACTGTTTCTCTTCAAAGGATTGGCCATATTCGCCCACCTCATCAATTGCGTACTTGTATGGGCTATCCTGACAAAGCTAGCGCCTGCGCGCCGCCTGATTGGCACACTAATCTACGCCTGGAATCCCCTTATCATCATTGAATTGGCAGGCAGCGGTCATAGTGAGGGCCTTTTGCTCTGCATCCTCTTCCTGGCGATCTTGCTGTATGTGTATCGAAAAGGTCTCTGGCAAGAAATTGCTATACTGATCCTGCTCGGCATAGCCGTCAGCATGAACCTGGTCGTACTACTCATCGCCCCACTGTTCGCATGGTTTCTTGTGCGTACCGAGAAAAATACTTCCCATGCTTTTTGGGGTTTCTGCTGGCGCACTTTGATAGGGCAGGGACCGGTCATACCGCTCTTTCTGCCCTTATGGCGGGGTCCTTGGAGCTTCTTTGCTATTACCTCAGCCATTGATTTAGCACACTTTTCCCATTCACTCGTCGAATTGTTAGGGGGACCATTGGAGTGGTTTTTTGGGCTTGTCGCACAATGGTCACATTTTCCGTCTTTCATGCAACCAATAACTGCTGCTGATGGAGCTTTACGCGCCTCTACTATCTTCATCTTTGCTCTGATCTATTTCCGCCTCTTTGGCAAAGTACGTCACGCCCTCACTTCAGATACCGCTATGCGCAATAGTCCCTTTGCCGACCATGAGATGCTTCTTCCCGGCTTTGATGTGCTGCTCGACTGCTGGGCTACCGCTGTTTTCTGGTACCTGGTGCTTGTTTTAGGATGGTTCTGGCCATGGTATGCGTTGTGGGTAATATGGATTGCGGCCCTCAGGCGCATGGATACGCGCACAATTGCCCTCTTGCTCTTCTCCGCAACAGCCCTTCTGCTTTACCCATTACAGATTATTACTGGCCCAGAAAACGTCATCTATCAGCCAGTACTCGTTTTCGGCATTCCTCTCGTCTATATGTTTTTGCGTTGGATAGGAAGTAGTAGAAAGGCATCCCTGAAACATGTCGGATGAAGTGAAAAAGCGCAAGATTGAGCACGTGAGCATTGCGCTGGGGCAGGATATTACCGCCCCCCAACGTGCCAACTGGAATGATATACAGTTCGTGCATCAAGCACTACCGGAAGTAGACCTGGACGAGATCGATACCTCGGTCACCTTTCTGGGACACAGGCTGCGCTTCCCAATCTTCATGTCTTCGCTCACCGGAGGACATCCAGAGGTTACGTCGATCAATCGCAACCTCGCGCAGGCAGCGGAAGAGTATGGCCTGGCCCTTGGCGTCGGCAGCCAGCGGGCCGCGATCGTCAATCCCGACGTGGCCCCAAGCTACGCGGTGACCCGCCAATATGCCCCCAATGCATTTCTCATCGCCAACATTGGTGCGCCACAACTCATTGCCCAGTCGCGCCATCCTGCTTTTCGCGTTGAACAAGCGCAGCAGGCCATTGACATGATTGGAGCTAACGCCCTGGCGGTGCATATGAATAGCCTGCAAGAAGCCGCTCAGCCCGAGGGTGATCGCCGCTCAATTGGCGAGGCCGCGGCGCTCAAAGCTCTTACCAGTGTTCTTCCCGTTCCGGTGATCGCGAAAGAGACGGGCGCAGGCGTCTGCCGTGAGCAGGCTCTCCTCCTGCGTGACTGTGGTGTTGGCGCCATCGATGTCGGCGGCGCGGGCGGCAGCAGCATGTCGGCGATGGAGGCAGCTCGACCCGGGTCACGAGCAGATGGAGGCACCGCGAATATCGGTGTCCTCTACCGCGACTGGGGCATCGCCACGCCTATCTGCGTTGTCGAGGCCGGTGTTGCGCGCCTCCCCCTCATCTCTACCGGGGGCGTGCGCAGTGGTCTCGACATTGCCCGCGCACTCTCCCTGGGCGCTACGCTGGTAGGGATGGGCTTTCCCTTCCTCAAGGCCGCCAGCGAGAGCTACGAGCAGGTTTGCGCACTGCTCGAAACGGTGGTGGCGGAAATGAAAGTGGCAATGCAGTTGAGTGGGGCTAGCAGTATCGCGGAACTACAGCAAACCGATATCGTTGTGACCGGCGAAACGCGCGCCTGGTTGACCATGCGCGGCTTCGAGGAACAGTTGAAGGGCATGGCACAACGACGCTGGCACAAATATATGGCTACTGAAATGTAGAGCTGCGTTGAAATTCTTCCGGCGTATTCACATTCACAAACGAGCGCAGTTGTGGGTCCACCGCCCGCAGTTGCGCCTCCTCAAGATAGTGAACAGTGCAAACTGCCAACAAACTCCGCAGGTCGCGCCGTCCCTCTTGAAGACATGCTTCCACACCTGGTAGCGCTGTACGGGGATACACAGCCAGCAGTACCTGTGGTTTTTGCTCCACCCGTGGTATGAGCAACGCCTCGGTCAAAGGTTGGGAAAGCAAGAAGGAGATCAACGCGGGCTGCACAAATGGCATATCCACCGCCAGCACCAGGCCATGAGAAGACAAGGGATGCATAGCTTTCAAGCCAGTGTAGAGGCCCATCAAAGGACCGTTACCGGGGATTACATCTACCAGAATACGGACTCCGCCAGGCACGAGCGCTTCATACTCAAGCGCCTGGGCAGAATCACGAACAACAAGCAGCGCTTCGCGACAAGAGAGAGCTAACAGCGAGGTAAGATGCTCTACAAAGCTGTGGTCCTGATTGCCAGGAAGCGGTAACAGGGCTTTATCTTTGCCCATGCGTGTACTGCGCCCACCGGCCAGTAGAATGCCGCTGATCGTGTCAAACACACTCCCTATTCCTTACCGCGACGACGCGGTTTTCGTTTTGCGCTTGTTGCTCTTGGGGATATATTGCTGGCGGTTCTTGTAGGCCAGGTAGTTATCGCGCTCTTTCGGATACTTTCGTACCAGGTAGACAATCCAGGTAATAGCCCAGGCGAGCAAGGAGGCCAGCCACAGGTAACGCCAGACACGCCACGCGAAGAAGTACTGCGCCAGGTACAAGCGGCAAAAAATCAGGGGGAAGCCAATCACACAGATGACAGCCAGCCAGCCGAGATAGCGGTCAAGCATATATTTCTCTATCGGTCTGCTCTTGAAGAAACGCTTGCGTCCCTCAATCGAGTAGTAGAAGGTGATCAGCACACCGGCGCAACAGAAAATAATCCAGGGAACTAAAAAATGAAACGTTTCAGGCCCGCTGAGACCGGCGTTGGTCCCGGCGGTAACCGGGTCAACAAAAAGCCAGTTAATCAGATTAAATTGCATATAACTCCACCTCTCTGCTTGTTCTTGTCTGTATGTTGGTGCTAATAATAGCATGATTACGGCTAAGAGTCTAGTCTTTGTGGTGTCAACAGTTCCCCAAAATCGTAGACAATCTTGGACAACCGCGTTCTCGCCGCCCTGGTTCAGTCCGGCTTGCCAGCGTTCCTTCCGTCTTCCGGCAAGTTATCTCCCCAGGAGCTGTCCTCGAAGTGAGCCGGGTTGGAACGTCACCCCTTTGGACCAGCAGATAGCCCCACCACCTTGCGTGTGTGACTCATTTGCACACGGGCCTGGCCTGTCAGTCTTTGCCGGGGCTGCCCTCTGACAGGCTTCTCCCACGTCCCCTGTAGCGACGCAGGGCGTCACCCGCTCCGTTTAGGGCGGGGTTGCCAATGCAACTCATTGAAGAAGCTATGATGTACATTCGCCGACGCGTTGAAGTCGGCATTGGCCTCATAGCGGCAATGCGGACACCAGAACAGCTTTCCCCATTTTTCCTTGATGCGTTTTCCGCCCCGAGAGGAGAACCTCTCCCCCTTCGCGCCGCATCGGCAGCAATACTGACTGGTGCCATGTGGATTGACTTCGACGGTGACAGTGCCTTCAGCGAAGGACTTCTCGCGGGCGTACTGATTGATCTTGCCCCGCATCTGGTTCGCCTGTCTGCGGTTGCGCCGCCGGGATGTGCTTCCTCCCCTGGCCTTGATTTTCCGGAGCCGCTCAAAGAGCAGGACGCAGCCTGGATACTTCGCGCACACGTTGGCAATGATGCACGCCGCTTTGTGGGCAGCATCCTCATTCATACGCCGAATATGCTGCCAGAGCTGCTGGTTGCTGTGCTCCCCCTGGATCGGCTTACCGGAAAGCCACTGCTTCTTGCTGATCCGCTTGAGCTGCTGATAGCGGCGCTGATCAAGGCCATGATCGGTGGCGAAGATAGTTTCAATCATCATGCCATGCTGCCGCACCGTGATCACTGCGAGATTCTTGACATTGAGATCGATGGCGACCGTCACCAGGTCAGGATCCAGCTTGCTCTCTTTGATCTTCTTGGCCTTGACCTCCTTCGTCTGAGAAACGTGCAGTTCGGCCGTCTTGGCGCGAAGCACGAGCTTGGGACTCTGCCGCTCCCAGGCGGCATCAGTATACCGCTGCTCAAAGTAGCGATTGTAAGCCACAGGGTAGTTGACCCAGGTCCAGCAGGCTCCTGTGTAGACTTTGAGCCGCACAAACGCCTCTCGCTGATCCAGTGCCCCCACTTCGAGCGAGAAGGCTCCGTCGTAGAGCGTGGGATGATTGCTGGCCCCAGGTAGCCCCGGTTTGCCCTTCTTCTTCCCCATCTGTTGCCAGTTCTCGAGATTCGAGAGATACGATCTGACCTTGCCGATGGCGTCCTTGATGACGGAGCGACGGTAGAGAAAGGGCATGTCGGGGAAGCGTTCACTGAAGTTCCAGGTGAGCCAGGGAGAAGGATGCTCTTTGGTCTTGACCGTATGGGACTCGGCCCAGGTCAGCAGTTCGTTGGCGGAAATAGTCCGCTCGCGCATTTCCAGGTGTTTCTCCGAGTAGTAGGACACGCGCTCTCCGAACTTCTCTGCATATGCCAGGAAGAAGTCAAGATAAAAGGTGCGAGCCGCATTGAGCACCGCAACCGTCTTGTCGAGAGACGCACGTTTGCCGTTATTGGCGCCCCCTTGCGCGCGTTCACTCAGATCAAGAGGCAGTTTCGTGGTGCGGGTCGCTTGTCCCATCTGTTCCCTCTGTCTTCTCTGCCTGCTCACCTTCCTTTGAGTGCAGTTTCGACGTGCCTGCACAAGCCTTTGGCTCGATGCCCATAGGCCCCCCATCCAGGCCCCCCTCACAGGCGATGAATTTCCTCGAGAGGAATCCGCCGCTGGCTGCCAGCTGTGCGCAGCGTTCGCAGCTTGCCTGCTTGTTCCCATCGATGGATGGTCTTCACCGGCACGCCTCACTCGAAAGCTGTTTCTTTGAGATGCACCAGACGTTTGTTCTACATGCCTCAAGTCTACGGCGATTGTCTTCCTTTGTCAAGGTTTTGGAATATTGTATAGAGCAAGGCACAAGAACTTATCCCTGCGCTCTCAGGTTGTATAATAGAGATCACAATTGAACACTCTTCCATGCATCTCACGAGGGAGCAACATCATGCGACGCATAGCGATCTTGGCAGAAGGAGCCTTTGAATGGCATTACGGCAAAACAGCCACGGGTGTCATCCGTTATGGCAAAGACACAGTCGTTGCCGTCATCGATAGCACGAAAGCGGGTCAGGATGTTTCACAAGCACTAGGTGCTTCAATTGGCAAAGGTATACCAGTTGTACGCGACATTAACGAAGCACTGAAATATCAACCAGATACAGTTCTGATCGGTATCGCACCCATGGGCGGCGCGTTGCCAGCAGCATGGCGTTGGCAACTCTTTACAGCTATCGACGCAGGCTTAGATATTGTTAGTGGTTTGCATTTCTTTATTTCAGATGATGAAGAGCTTCGCACTGCCGCAGAAAAGCGCGGCGTGACAATTTGGGATGTACGCCGACCACCTGCTTCGAATCGCGTCGCGCAATTTATTCCACATCGTCCTGGGAGCCACACAGTTCTCATGGTAGGTTCAGATTGTGCTACAGGAAAAATGTCCGCGGCCTTGGAGGTCGATCGAGAAGCTTCAAGCCGAGGGCTAAATAGTGCCTTCGTCGCTACCGGTCAGACAGGCATCATGATTTCAGGTAACGGGCTTCCTGTAGATCGCATTATCAGCGACTTTGTGGCTGGCATGGTAGAAGAGATGGTGCTCGATTTTACCAACCAACACGACTGGGTCTTCGTAGAGGGGCAGGGCGCCCTCAATCATCCTGGCTACTCGCCTGTGACGCTTGGCCTGATTCACGGTTCGATGCCGGAGGCGATGATCTTCTGTCACAAGGCTGGAACAACAGCCATTGAGGGATATACAAATTGCCCCTTCCCTCCGTTGAGCCGCATGATCCAGTTTAACGAGGATACCGTAAGTTGGGTGCGTCCCGAGCGCCCCTGCAAAGTGGTAGGGCTGGCATTGATGACGCACCATCTCGGTGAGCAGGAGGCACGCGAGGCGGTGAAGCAGGCAGAAGATGAGACAGGGCTCCCGGCTACGGATGTCTTTCGGTTTGGAGCGGGCGTATTGATGGATGCGCTGAGCAAACATTTTGATTCTTAAGCGTTTCCCACTTCTGGTAATTCTGGCATCGTTCCCTCTAGCCTCTGGGGCGGGTTTATACCCTCTCATGTATATAATATGGCATCAGAACTAAGATGACCTAAAAATGTACTTTAGAGCATCAACAATCGGCCCCAACTGAATTAACAGGTTCACTTCTACCCTAACTATGAATAAGTGTTTGCAAATAACAAAATACAAGCGTTCTTCCCTTGATTATGTAGAACTTATATTCTATACTATACTTGGTGACTCACGAATATCCATCTCTTTAGTCCTAAATACCAAAGGAGGAATGAATATGTCACAGCATTCTATCGTTCACATTGAAATCCCGGCAACTGACCCGGCAGCCGCAAGCAAATTCTATGCGGATTTGTTTGATTGGAAACTTCAGGTCGATCCAACGTTCAACTACCACATGTTCCAGGCTGATCCTGGTCCTGGTGGTGGTTTTGTCCAGGTGGGTGAAGCAACAGGTGGCTATAAGCTTGGCGAGGTGTTGATTTACGTCTCGACGGATGATATCGATGCCACGCTTGCCAGAGTGGAAGCCCTCGGTGGCAAAACGCTGCAACCGAAAACCGAGATCCCTCAGACTGGTTGGTTTGCCATTTTTGCTGATCCTGCGGGCAATCGCATAGCTCTCTATACGAGTACGATGCAGCAATCCTGAAGAAAGTAATATTCCAGAGCAAAAAGAAGGCCTTCCAGGACGACATAATCACAGTTGTCCTGGGAGGTATCTTGTTTTCTATTCGCCTCAGCATGTTCTCACTCATTGTTAGGAACGTTTTGACAACGGGGTCACTTTACTTCGTCTCATGTTGAGCGTATACTCTATTAAGAATGGACACATTGGGTGCTTCCAATAACACATCGTCGTCACACGAGATTGCAGAAAGGAAAAGAGAACAAGCATGACCCAAAACAATCCGAATCCCACCCCGGAACCAGAAAACCGAGAAGAGATACATGTGAAAGGCAGCGATCTGGCCGACAAAGTAAAGGACCTGATTCACGAGGGCAATGTGCGCCGCATCATCATCCGGCAAGGAGAACATACCATCGTTGAAATGCCACTGACCGTTGGTGTCGTAGGAACATTGCTTGCCCCCTGGCTCGCTGCTGCGGGAGCCATTGGAGCTCTCATTGCCCAATGCACCATCGAAATCGTGCGCTCTGATCAACCCTAAGCAATAACACTGCCACTGACAAAAAAACATTTTGTGTCAAACGGTAATTTCCCAGACTCTATAGCCGGATTCTGTATCTTCAATTAATACCTCTGCTGGATGTCGGTGAATCTTCCACACGCTCCACACATCACCCGCTGCACCGGAGAAATTGCCGATTGAGGCAAAGAGCACATACGAAGCCAATGCAGGAGAAAAGAGCGTGAAGATTATCGCCGCCAGCGAAATGACCACAAGGGGTGCGAGGCCTACCACGAGATACTGGTTACGGCGGAACAACTGATTTTTCGCGCCACAATAAAGTGCCACAGGCAACTTTGCCCCAAAATAGGGTTTGCCTCCCCAGAAGAGAAAAGCAAGCGCGTGTAATCCCTCATGCAGAAACATGACGACGATATAAGCGAGAATATTGATACCGATCCAAAGAAATAGTCCCCACCCTCCGATCTGTCCCGGTGTACTATGAGTCTGTGCGATGTATGAGGCAATGTTTAGCACGACAAAGAAGACTGTACCGATTATCAGCATTACTACACTGACCATCAACAATGGGCGAAGGTTTTGTGGATCCAGTAATTCTAGCTCGTCACGTTTGTACAACTGTCCAGCATCTATCGCGGCTTGTTGCTTATCGCGTAATTTGGGATGGAAACGATCAATTACATGTAATGGCATGAGTTACCTCTGACCTCTGCTTTGAAATTAGATTTTTCTATCGCTTACCTGTTATACTATGTTCCTGTAGTGCGAGTTGCAAGAAGGAAAGAGCAAATGAGGCGTTTGCAGGCCTGGCAATATCTTATTGGTATATTTGCCGTGTTCTGGGTGATTTTTGCCACGGTACTTATCATCTCTGCTTTCCCTTTCCTTGTGATTAGTATCGCACTCACTACTATCGCTATGCTATCCTTGCTTATTATTGCCCTGGCCTGGGCATACCAAAACAACTGGTGATGAAATCGGAAAGGCCGACGATGTCTACAGGCAAGGTGTGCTGGCTACAACTAATTCATACGCCCCTACCGGGCTACCGGGCCATGTATTTGCAAATACCGGACGGCTCTGCTATACTATAATTGCATCTTTGCTTATCCGCCTGGGTACTCACTTTTTCTCTCTGAGGGGAGCAGATCATGGCAGGCGAGCTTTTAACCACTTCTGATGCCGAGGGGACAAGCCAGCCCCCACGCGAAGCACACCGGGCCACCTGGCGAGAGCGGTTGCGGCAGGCCATGCAGGTAGCGCGTCAATTCCTCTGGGGCTTTTTCTTCTTTGAGATGTTCCATGAGCTGCAAAAAGAAAAGGCCCGCTACAGCGACGCCGTGAACCTGGTCATTGTCGGCGAACTGCTGGGCCTTCCGCTCATGAACTCGGTTATCACCTTGCGCTTACTCCCCTATCTCCTGCCTGAATTGGATGGCTGGAAGCATCGCCAGCTCTCCGAAGTGGATATTATTGAAGAGGTGCCGGAGATTCATTAGCGCCCGATGGCTCGCTCAAGCAGCAGAGACACGCAACTCTTGCTCAATCGCGCGCTTCAGCTCGTCATAATCGGCGTTTCCGGCGACCACACGGCGGCCATTGACAACAATGGAAAAACCCGATGAGAGGCGGTGACGCAGCGAGAGCCACAGACCACGTAGCGAGGTTGTGCTGACCGCCAGTGGAATGACCGCGCCGCCATACTCTTGTAGCAGCCGGCTATAGAGTTCGGCAGCACGGTGGTTGGTCTCCACCACCTCCGGCGGATAATCACGCATCTGATCGGCAACCAGATCAATGCCACAGGCACCCATCGTATCGGTCGTACAGCAGTTCGCGCACATATTGAACAAGGTAGGCAAGAGGCCCACCATCTCAATCCTGATTGGCTGTTGTAGTGCTTGAGTATTCACGGAGCGACTCCCTATGCTTTCATATTATATTACCACTACGCTGATTACGCTCTCCATATTGCTTGTCGCCTGGTATTTTCTCGGGATGTGGTTTAACCGCCGGCGAGGCATACACCTGGCACGCTCTCTGCGTGACCGGCTGAATGCTCTGGGTGCAGAGGAGCTGACGGGCCGGTGGGTAAACGCCTCCATCTTTCAATTTGGTGTCCGGCGCGCGACCTCACCTATCGGCAAGCTGGCGGCCATCATTGTGCTGGAGTCGCGGGAACTTCCGTTGATCTGGCTGGTCAATCTGTTGCGTGGCCGGCGCGATCTGCTTGTCTTGCGCATGGACCTGCGCTCAACACCCAGGGCCGGCCTGGAGCTAGAAGCCCATCCCAAGCAAACGAAGCCAGAACGCGAGGTCCGGCGCCGCATTGCCGAAAGCGGCTGGGAACAGGCAACGGTAGGCGACTATATGATTTATCACCAGCATGGCGCTGCCCATCTGAAAGAGACGCTGGCACCGTTGCTGGAAGAGTGGCAGCCCTACCTGCGACGTCTCTCCATCAGCGCTTCATCGCCACATCTCTTGCTCAGCTTTTCGCCTGCACCTCCTGTTCTGGAGACAGAGGCACGCTTTACCGCCGTGCAAAAGCTCGCCGAAGCCATCCTGAAACGCCAGGGCACGAGAGATAAGCGCTAATGGCAGACCACTTCGCGCAGGGCCTCCAGCAGCGCCAGGCGCTGCTCTTCCTGCTCTGGCCCGCTGAATTCTAGCGCCAGCGTGCGCCTGGTTACATCACAATAGAGCACAACTTCGAGAATATCCCCCCGGTTGCGGCTGAACCAGCTTTGCCAGCGCGGGCGCAGGCGATAAAACGCCTGATGCTTGCCTATCACAAGCTGACCGGCAGAATCACTGTAACGGAATGAATTCAGCCAGCGCCCAACCTCGCCCTGACCGACACGCAGGGCCAACTCTACTTTACCGCCCGGCTGCCCGCTATGCAAGAGGTAGCTGGCGCGGCCATTCGTCACCCAGCGAATATCTCTGATCTGAGTGCTGTTATCTACCTCGGCGGGGTGCAGGCCGGTAAAGAGTTGCCAGCCCTCTGGCAGGCTTAAGATCAAAAAATTGGTTGACCCAAGCACATAACTCCCTGCTGCTACTAAATGCCGGTTCATAGATCGCTCCAATAGGCTGGCTCGTAGTTGAACAGATCACTAGTCGCCATCTGAATCATTCTCAGCCCAACCACCTCGCCGTCATACAGCGGAATGAATCCACGCACCAGCTCGCCCAGATCGCTCTTGATGGTCTGCATGTACCCCAGTTGCTCCTGGTACTTATTCTGCAAGTAGGTCTCATCAGGGTGATTGCCGACGATCTCCGGCGGGAGCACCTGATTGACCAGCACTCCACCCACCGGGATGTGATATTCACCCACCATCCCGATAAAGCGCTTGACGACAGAGATGGGCAGAGCCAGCGGTAGCGTCAGGAAGAAGAACGCCGTTTGTTGCGGGTCAATCAGCAGCTCCTTCACCTGCAAGAAACGCTCGTTCATGCTGATCAGGTCAGCCATCAAGGGGTCTTTTTTGACCTCTTCCACCATCCGTTCCTTGCGGAAGGAAAGCTGCACACGCAATGAAAGCGCCTGTTTGCGACTTTCAATCATGCGGCTCAGCCAGAGGCCATAAATCTTGCTGAGGCCAATCAATCTGACTGCATTGGCAACTGCTGCTGTGTCAAAGACGATGGGGTCGTAGTTGCCACGCTCGCCCAGCATGATGTCCATCATCTTATCGAACATGGCGCTCTCTTCAAACGCCGGGTTGGTCGCGGCAATATCGACAAATGGCCTGGCATCGATAGGAATATCTGCCCATTTAAGAAATTCGCGCACACGCCGCCCGATGCTCTCCCGATAGCGGGCGACAATCTCCCGGGTCTCAACCTCCACCGCGAAGAGATTGGAGACTCCCTTCACAGGCAGTACGGCACCACCAGAGAGCGGTTGTCCAAAGACACTGCTGAGCGAATGTACGGGATTCAACGATGCCAGCAGAGTGCGCTTGCCCTGTCCGGCAAACTGGATGGCGATCCCCGCCGCAGCGACGGTCTTGCCGACACCGCCTTTGCCGCCCGTAAAGATAAACCGCAGTCCTGGTTTTTCGTTCAACAACTGCATGAGTGTCTGCATAACGGCCACTCACCTTTCAGGTTAATGTGAAGAGAGAAAGCAGCAGAATGGCTCACATCTTCCATGCGTAGCGCCGCCGTCTCGGCGGCATACCTGCGGCCAATGGGCATCGGCGCTCCCTTCACTTACACGCGCTGCTGGGTTGGCTCGCCCATCAGATAGCCGGCGACCTCCTGAATCATCGCCAGCCCTTTGGGTTCGCGCGGGAACATGGGCACGGTCGCCACAACCGCATTGCCGAACTGCTGGTGAATCTGCCGGACGTAGCGCTGCTGCATCTCAATGCGCTTGCGGGTGAAATCGCTCAGCCCTGGTGCATCCAGCATCTCCACCGGATAGACCTGATTGACCACCAGGCCGGAAAGAGTAATACCCAGGTCTCTGAACATCTGGAGTGCCCGCTCAGTATCCAGGATCGCCATGCGCTCAGGAATCAGCACCATAAAGAAAGCGGTACGCTGGCGGTCGGTAATCAGATCGGTGAAGATTTTAATCTTCGCCCGAATGCTGCTCAGCTCTTTCAGCACCAGATCTTCCGTTGCCTTTGCTCCCTTCAGCGAGGCTGCCACCGCGTCGTATTCGGCTACTTTGGTGCGCGCTTCGGTGATCTTATCTACCCAGCGCGAAAGGATATCGGCCATTGCCACCATGCGCACGCCGTGCCCAAAGGGCGGCATATCAAAGACGTAGAGATTGAAGTTGCGCTGGGCGACCAACTCGGCCATAGCGTCGTAGGTCGCCGATTCATACATCGCCGGCTCGGCAGATGTCGAATCAATATATTCATCAATCTCTTTGGGCACAGCATCCAGTCCATACATCTCCATGATTTTCTTTTTGACCTGGGCCTGGTAATCAGCGACGCGTCGGTCGGCATCAATTTCGACGGCATGGAGCCTGGGTAGAAGCTCGATAACCCCCTTGCCGTAAAAGTCGCGCTCAAAAATATCTGAGAGCGACGCCTGGGGGTCAGTGCTGAAGCAGAGGGTCTGTTTGCCCTCGTTCACTGCCATGTGATAAGCCAGGCTGGCGCTGGATGTTGTCTTGCCCAGCCCGCCTTTGCCAGCAAAAATGACGATCTCTGGTACACCGTGTTGCCGGAAAAACCTGCTCAGCCCCCCAGCCCCAATCAACTCAGCCATGACATCCTCCTGACCAGTGCTTTTTTGTCGGGTTTAGTAGATAGCATCCGTGAAATCGCGCTCACGGAAGACTCGCTGCTTCCAGGTCTCCACATTGGGCACGGCATAGGGCAAGAGTTGCAGGGAGTAATAGGGGGGCAGCACCGGGATGCCCAGCATATCCCCCAGCGTGATGAACATAAAGAGATGCTCCATGTACATGCGTGTGCGCAGTGTGGCCGTCACCTGACCATGTGACGCCATACCATAGAGCACCCCCTTGAGCATCCTGCGCCATCCCCCTTTTTGGGACGATTGGGCCGCCTCCTCTGGGTGTTCTTGACCGTGGCTCTTTTCATCTTCAGGCATAGCAGTCTTTCTCCTTGAGAAGCTCGGGCTGGCGATCTGCCAGCCCCAGATAGACTCAACGCGCTACATGGTCGGTGGCTCATGAAGCCCCTGGCGCTGGAGCCGCCGCCGGAGCCTCAGGTGCCGCCGGACGTGACCGCAGGTAAGATTGTAAGACGAGCCAGGCCATGCGCAGGCCCAGGATGAACAAGGCAATACCCACTATAAAGAAAATGCCGTTGAACACCAGGGCTACCTGCGTTGCCCCTGGACTGAGCTTGCCACTCAGCGGCGTGCCTGGCGTGGTCGAGATCAGTGGCTTGCCCTGAATCAGCGCATACAGGAAGTAGTACGCCTCGAAGCCAATGGCGGTCAGCGTGGTGATGGTCATGAACACTGCCGGAATCATTGTATACAGGCTGGGAGCGCGGGTACGCAACAGATGGATGCTGATAAGCCAGAGCGCCAGCGCAGCCATCAACTGATTGGAACCACCGAAGTAGAGCCAGAGATTCCACCAGCTTCCGGTGACAGCAAAGGCAAATGGAATGAGCAGGCCCACGAAAGTGGCAACATGCTTCTGGCCCATGAGCCGGAAAGCACCCTCACCAACAACCTCCGCCGAGACCAACCGCCAAAAGCGCGTGACCAGCGTCTGCACAGTGATGGCAAACAGAATGAGGGCAACGCCAAAGTAGACCTGCAGGAAACCCGTAGCCGCCTTGCCGCCGAGGAACGGGCTGGTCAGGCTCACCGCGCCAAGCACCCATGAGCCAACGTTCCCCAGTTTGCCCGCCTGAGCAATGACCACATAGGCAGCCAGTGAAGCCAGCGCCAGCAACCCTTCGGAGAGCATGGCTCCAGCACCGATGGGATGCGCGTCAGTCTCGACATCAAGCTGCTTGGATGTGCTGGAACTGCTCACCAGGCTATGCCAGCCGGAGATGGCCCCGCAGGCAATGGCGACAAACAGAATCGGCCAGATGGGACCAAGACCGTTAGCATACCAGCCAACCACTGCCGGTTGATGAATGGAGATGCCCGTCAATGGTGAGAGCAGTGCGCCCAGCAGGATCAGGATGACTGCCAGGAACGTGGGGAAGAAGGCCACGTAGTTAATTGGCTGGATGAACGTGGGCAACGGCAAAATGGAGCCGAGATAGAGCACGATGCAGCAGACCAGCGCCCAGAACGGAATCGACCAGACGCCCAGCGCGGTGGTGAAGGCTGCCGGGATTTGCAGGTAGTTGCCGGCAACGATGCTGAGCACCAGCAACGCCAGCGAGATCAACGTGACCAGGCCAATGTGCATCTTTGCCCGGTAGAGCAGTTGTCCCGCAATGATGCCTGTGATAAATATCCCTAGCGTGGCAACCGGAGTGCCAGGGAAAATCTTCCAGAACAACGAGATCAGGAAGATGAAGGTTGCCGAGACAACGAGCAAGTAAATGAGGATAAAACCAAGGAGCGTATTGCGACCACCGGCCCCAGTGAACTCGTAGCTGATGGGTCCGAACGAGCGCCCCTGATTACGGACGGAGACCATAATCGCGCCGTAATCTTGCAGCCAGCCGATGAAGAAGTTGCCAATCACAATCCAGAGGAGCGCGGGGAGCCAGCCAAACTGAATGGCAATGAAGGGACCAAGGACAGGGCCAAGCGCAGCAACGCTCTTGAACTGATAACCCCAAAGAACATACTTGCTGACGGGAAAGTACTCGACCCCATCAGTGTACATATGTGCCGGTGTGGTACGATTGCGATCAGGCTTCCAGACTGTGCGGTCATACCACTTGCCATACACCCGGTACGCGGTAAAATAACAGATCAGCGCCAGCAGAACAAACCAGAATGGTGACGTCATGACTGTATCCCTCCTATGGCGATACTCTATCCTGCCTATAGCTATGTGGAACATCATCTGCTAGCCATCGTGAATAGCCAGCAGAGCTTACACCGTCACGATACATAGATTGTACAAGTTGCGCTCCTGGCATGGCGAGCCCTATGTGGCACCTCAAACTGCACCTCCTCGGAGAAAGAGGGCAAGGAAAGATGCGCTTAGGGAACACCGCGCCTACTACCTCAGTGTAATGATAGCATACAGAAGGCTTCTACTACAAGAGCGTCTGGAGAAATTGTCAGGGCTTTTGCAGCACTGATACTGAACCTTGTTCCGGAAGCCCTGGGTTAATGGTGTATCAAAAGAAATGAGGGTGCGAGCCATCGCACCCTCATTTCTTTTGATACATAATTCTACCCTTGCGTCCTCATGATACCATTGATACAGATTTTCTATGACACGCAAAGGATATATACCAATGGATATTGACGACGAAACCGAAGATACATCTCCAGAAACAGGCAGCGACGAACTCCTGGCTGCCGATGACCTGCGCTTACCGGAGGGGGCCAGTATTCTTGTGCGCCTGCATGCGGTACGTGCCTGGCTTACGCGTCGTGAACAGGAGACAAGCATCGAAGTAGGGGAAGCAGTACTTGACCTGCAACAGGCCATACTCTACGAGCCAGCGGAGATACACTCCCGTCGGCAGGCACGCCAGGAAGAATCGGAGAGGCTCTATCACGCGCATCGCGTCCAGCAGGCTCTCACAGAGGCTCAAGAACGCTTGAGCGCTTTTGAAGAAGCCCAGAATCTCCTGGAGGATTGCATTGCCCATACGAGCGGTGAACGTGTGCTCGTGGAATACTACCTCGCGCTGGAAGAACTTGTGCAGGGCAATATGCCCCCTGAAGCGCCAGAGCAAGCAGAACTTTCACCAAGGCTACAAGTGCTTGCTGAGGTTCAGAGGAGAGTTGAGCGGGTATCTATACCAGAGGTGGATACATAATTTCTTGCCCCTGACGCCTCTGGGGGCGTCAGGGGCAAGAAATTAGATCCTCATCCCCCAAATTCCACCATCGTCCCGCTCCCCAACCGAAGCGCAAGCGACGAGAGGGACACCTGAGTTTTCAGCGGAAAGTCAAAATAACCATCCTTGAATGAGCCGGGCAAGATTACTGGAGCTACCGTTACAAGTTGAGACGCAACTTTGGAACCACCAGGAAGCACTAACCAGGTCTGCGAGGAGTAATTAATACCAACTGGTGCCTGGCCGCGATTCTCCACATGCACATATACACGCACCGTATATTGCCCACCTTGTTTGCGATCATCCGAAAATGCCCCGGCCTCCTGCACCTGTGTCACTGTAATATGCACACCGCTATAATCAACACCGCGGTTCACCGTCATTGCGGCAACAGGATGGGTCTGTACCGGAGTTGGGGTCACGAAGTCATTGGTTGTTCCAGGATTGGCACTGCCAGGTGGTGGTAAATGACTACAGGCAATAAAGAAGCCGAGCATGCCAAGCGCTAGTAATAGTATCACTCCTAACGCTACCCGCACACTATGTGAATTTGAAGTACGTTCTGTATCCGGTTGTGGCATGAGAAGTCTCTGCTCCTGGTTCTGCATATGGGATTCCCAGGAACATTATAGGACGTAGTATGCAGAGATGCAACGGAGAAATGATAGCAAATCCGCTAGAAGAGGGATCATGAGGAGCGGGAGTGCAGAGGGCGGCCAGCCCTCTGCCGGGGTTTGGGGTGTCCCCAAAGAATCTCTCTTCAACTCGAGTTGATATGATTATCCCTACGGTGGTGGTTATCAAAGGCGGCATGCCGCCTTTGATAACCACCACCGTATGAATGAATTTATTTATGGCTGTGGCAAGAAATTCTGCGCCCCAAACGACCCACCCAGTACATCCTTCGATGAAGCACCCAACCACCTATCCAATACAGTGGCGTACACCGAACGGAAATCTATCGTATATTTCAGGTTACCATTTGGATCCAGGCTACTGAGGCTCGGTGGCTCACCGAAGATGCCCCGATTGACGGCATTCCCCAGGATAAACATCGGGGCCGCTGTACCATGATCCGTCCCCTGGCTTCCGTTCTCCTCGACGCGCCGACCAAATTCAGACCAGGTCATGATGACCACGTTATCGGCCTTGCCATGGTGCACGAGATCGCTATAGAAGGCAGACAGACCCTCCGCCAGTGTCTGCAGGAGCGCATCATGTGTGGCTTGTTGATTTGCATGTGTATCGAAGCCGCCAATCGTTACATAGCCGACTCGTAACCCAAGGCCCTGCACAATCGCCTCCGCCAGCACCTTCAGTCCAGCCGCAAATGGCCCCGCAGGATAGGTCACAGCAGGCTGGTAGGCAATCGCAGCCTCGTGCAGTTGACGCGAGCCTTCCTGGGCACTGAGAGCAGTTGTATCCAACAAGGCAGCATAGGGAGCCGAGCGGGGGTAGGTGTTATAGAGCTTCATCAGGGCTTGCAGGCGAGCATTCCCACCATCAGTATCGGCGGGATCAGGGTAGACCCGATACGTCTCTACACTCGCCAGCGTGGGCACTGGTGCGCTGATTGATTGCAAAGCTTGAGCGGTCTGCACGCCAATATCCATGGCCTTGAAAGGGTGCCCATCCTTATCAACCCAGCCAGCAACCAGCTTGCCAAGCCAGCCTTCACTACCATTTCCATTCAGGTCAAGCGTCTGCCAGATGTCCATCGCCTGGAAGTGCGAGAGGCTCTGATTCGGGTAGCCTACGCCCTCGACAATCGCCAGGTGCCCGCTATTCCACAAGTTTTTCAAAGGGGCCAGGTTCGGATGGAAGGCAAGCCGTGTATCCAGTGGCAGCACCTTAGAATCGGGAAGCGCCAGCGTTGGCCGCATCTGGTGGTACAGAGGATCGGTAAACGGAATGACGGTGTTCAGGCCATCATTCCCACCAGCCATCTGCACCACAATTAACGTCTTGTTCTCTGCAGCCTGAGCAAAGTGGGAGCCATCCAATGCCTGGGCCCGTGCCGAAGCGACCCCCCGGCTGAAAACAGCAGGCATAACCATACCTGCCGACACCATCAACAGCCCATCCTTTACCATTGCTCTACGAGTAAGTTTCATGTCTGTTCTCCCTGTAATGAAATTTGACGATTAGAACCGGGAATGGAGGCACCCGCCGTACCCGTAGGGGCGGGAGCGGTGGGGATGTAGGGTGGCCCTTGTGGCCGCCCTCGTACCCCCACCTCTCTGGATGCCTAAAAGGTCCATTCATTGATTCCCAACGGGAAGGCGCTGGCTCTGCATCGTCACCCTATTACCTGCCCCCCAGGCAGGGTGGCGGGCGACCACAAGGGTCCCCTCCCCATTCTTCCCAACCCCCGCCCCTACGGGTACGATGGCACCTCTATTATGGTTCAATTCAGTTGATATTCCGGTGAGGTCATCATCAAATAGAGCGTTCCACGCACCCGGCTCAGGGGATAGCTCTTCCCGTTCGTCAGTGTAATCTGACCTCCACCTCCCGCGCTGTCCTGCGCTGTAAAGTAGTCGATGAACTGTGAC
>WNGG01000935.1_pt1 | contig 32417 bp, 20 predicted proteins | sample 5400661 | NCBI WGS metagenome assembly WNGG01 (sample SAMN13153372, study PRJNA577476) | soil metagenome | isolation source: 100 cm soil or saprolite under Garry oak tree replicate 1 | place: USA:California | collected 2016-06-15
GCAACGTTCCGAGCACCGCATTGCGCCACTTTGAAAAGGATGAAGGATGAAGGATGAAGGATGAAGGTCGAAAAAGCAGGTTGGCTGATCGAGAGCCGCGAGGACGACGTGATTCAATCTCTTTGTCATCCTCTCCGCGTACCGGCGACCCCGCATCTTTCCCGCTCTTCATCCTTCATCCTTCCGCCTTCATCCTTCTTAGAGCGGCACGCTGACTGTCTTGATGATCTCTTTGAGTACAGCTTCGGCTTCTTCACTGCGGCGCAATGACGATGAGAAACGCGAGCTGACGAGGATGCGGTGTGCAAAGACAGGCAGCACGAGTCGTTTGATGTCGTCGGGGATGCAGTAAGAGCGCTCTTCGGTGAGCGCGAGCGCCTGGGCCGCGCGGAACAACGCCAACGTGCCGCGCGGACTGACGCCTAAATCGAGCATCTCGGAATCGCGAGTCACGGAAACGATGCGCATCAGGTATTCGACCAGTGCGTCGTCGACTGAAACCGCGGAGACGTTCTCCTGCAACTCGAGCACCTCACCGGCGGACATCACCGATGCTAAATCGTCAAGCGGATCGTTGTACTCGCGATCACGCAGAATCTGTTTCTCGGCTGCAGCCTCGGGATAACCAATGCGCAATCGCAGCATGAATCGATCGAGCTGTGATTCAGGCAACGGGTAGGTGCCGTGATGCTCGATCGGATTTTGGGTAGCCAGAACGATAAACGGAGGGGGCAGGGGATGGGTTACGCCTTCAATCGTAACTTGCCGTTCGGCCATCGCTTCGAGCAGGGCCGATTGAGTCTTGGGGGTGGTCCGGTTGATCTCGTCCGCCAGCACCACATTCGCGAAAACCGGACCGGGTTTCCACTCGAACACGCCGCTATGCTGGTTGTAAACCGACAGGCCAATTACATCGGAAGGCAAGAGGTCAGAGGTAAACTGGATGCGCTGAAAGCTGCAGTCCAGCGCGCGCGCCAGCGCATGGGCCAGCGTCGTCTTGCCAACGCCAGGCACGTCTTCGACGAGCAGGTGTCCCCCCGCAATCAATGTCACGATGGCCAGCCGCACCGACTCGGGCTTGCCCTTGATAACGGTCTCGATTGCTCGCTGCAACCGATCAACCTTTTCTACAGCCTCACTGATACCTGCTCGGCTACTCACTGTTTCGAGCTGTCTCATCAACGTTTTCTCCAGCGACAACGGGATTCATTCTACATGTTCAGGGTCCGCGCCGCACGTCAAGAGTCGGGCAACGGTCCGGCTTTGCCGAATGACGCCGCGACCCTTATATAGTAAACTGTACGCGACCCTGAATTGGGAAAGAGTAATCCGGGAACTAGCGGTCGGTTAATACGTGTATTGAATGCGTGAGGAGGTTTTTATGAGATCCCACCAAACCAACCATCTGAATCAACGAGGATTTACGCTGATCGAGCTGATGATCGTGATTGCGATTATCGGCATCCTGATCGCCGTTGCAGTCACAGGCTATAAGGCAGCCATCAAGGCAGCCAATGAAGCCGCCGCCGTTAAGACGCTTAGGACTATCGCCGAGCAACAGATGCTCTTTTACAACGGTCACCAGCGGAGCAAGTTTGGCACTTTTGACGAGATGCTCAAAGACAATTTGCTGGATACTCGATTTGCCGGGAATACTCCGGTAGTGGATGGTTACGTATTTACGATGAGGGTCGTAGCGAAGTCCACCAATCAACCGCCGTCATATACCATCAATGCCGATCCACAGCAGGCTGAGGGTGTGGGCGCAACCGGTACGAACCATTTCTATCTGGACAACAATACCAACACGATTCACGTAAACCGTGACCAACCCGCGACAGCAAACGATCCGCCGATCTAATCAATTCAGAGACGAAGCTCTGGCGATTTCCTCTTTCCCACTCTAATTCGGCACGGCGGTTCATTAACGCCACCAACCAGGGATGATTTCGCCAGTGCTTACGATTGTAGTGTCGCCTGACTTTCCTCGGTCGGAAAGGCTCGATCAAGCAGCGCGAGTCGGGAATCTGGCGACTTTGCCTGAGTCGATATTATGCCGTTTGATCATGCGGTCGAGGGTCTTGCGATCGACCTCCAACAGGCGCGCGGCCGCTGGTGGGAAAGAGGAGACAATCAATTGCCGCGATAGATCGAGTCAGTGCACCAAGCAGAAGCCCGACTGTAAGGGAGGGCTTGGTCGGCTTTTACTTCGAGTGTACCAGAGCCCTTGCTGACGCGCGGGCTTCTGCTTGGTTGTAGCCCGACTGTTAGGTACATGTTTATCCAACGCTTGCAACCGCCTCGCAGCCAGGCATTGACTTGTCACTTACTTACGCCATGGACCAGTCTGACTTTCCCATATTTCAGTCCGCCGTTTACAACGATTCGACAGAGCAAATGCCCGCAATAGCGAATGATTCGATCAAGGTAGCAACAGCAACTGAAGACACCGTATCTTTATAATGTACGATTGCCGTGTCACTGGCACAGGCGTGCTCGATTGAGTAAGATGAAGGCGCTTGAGGCAGAGACTCGTCTCAACCAGGGCGTCGTCACGGCTTAGACTCAGCTCAGCGGTAGGAAGCGTTTAAGAGGCGTTTCCTTTTCGTTTATTGTAGCGATCTAATCGCGTTGGCGCCTTTTTGAATTATTCTATCCGACTAGCACGATCATCGGCAGGCTAAGCGAATGGAATCCTACGCCTCGCCGTCGCCAGGCGCACCTATGAAAGCCGGCTTTCAAATTATTTTCTTCTCTTTAATGTTTGCCGCCGGAGTAGCTCCGTTGCAAGGGCAGCCTAAATCGTGGTCTGAGCCTGTGGCCGCGACGGTGATGACGCTCTGGAAAGATTCAGTGGGAACCGAACCCGGCAAACCAGAGAAGTGGAATTATGATCAGGGCGTCGTGCTGAAAGGCCTGGAAGGTGTCTGGCATAACACCGCTGATGGAAAATATCTCAACTACATCCAGCACAGCATGGATCGTTTTGTGAACGATGACGGCACCATCAAGACCTATAAACTCGAAGACTACAACCTCGATAATGTTCTCAACGGGAGAATCTTAATGCTGCTTTACAAAGTTACGGGAAAGGAGAAATACCGGAAAGCGGCGGCTTTGTTGCGTGAGCAGTTGAAGACGCAGCCGCGCACTTCAGATGGTGGTTTCTGGCACAAGAAAATTTATCCGAATCAAATGTGGCTGGATGGCTTGTACATGGCCGAGCCGTTCTATGCCGAATATGCGGAGAGTTTCCATGAAGACGCGGACTTCGATGATATTGCCAGACAGTTTGTTTTGATGGAGAGTCATGCCCGAGATGCGAAGACCGGTCTGCTTTATCACGGCTGGGATGAATCCAGGCAACAGCGTTGGGCGAATCCGCAGACGGGACAGTCGCTGAATTTCTGGGGCCGAGCGGTCGGTTGGTACGCGATGGCCCTGGTAGATGTTTTGGATTATTTTCCCAAAGATCACGTGAAGAGAGAATCACTGATCGCTATTCTGAAACGTTTAGCCGTAGCGATTGAGAATTATCAGGATGCGAAATCGGGTTTGTGGTACGAAGTGTTGGATAAAGCCGGCGCGCCAGGAAACTATCTGGAAGCATCTGCTTCCTGTATGTTCGTTTATGCTTTAGCCAAAGGTGCACGTCGGGGTTATTTGCCTGTCTCATATCTCAAGGTCGCGCAAAATGGTTACCAGGGAATCACCAATCGGTTTATCGAAACTGAAGCGAACGGACAGGTGAATCTCAAAGGCACTGTGACCGTCGGGGGTCTGGGTGGGACTCCTTATCGTGACGGTAGTTATCAGTACTATCTCAGCGAGCAGGTCATGACCAATGATCCCAAAGGCATCGGGGCTTTTCTGCTGGCGAGCAATGAGATTGAGGTTGGGAGAAAGCTGTCGACCAGACGATAATTCGTAAAGCCATGCGCCTTAAAGACGTCGCCCGGCAAGCGGGCGTTTCAACTGCAACAGTCTCTCATGTCATCAACAATACAAAGCACGTCACCGCTGTCACTCGCGAGAAGGTACTACGCGCTATCAAGCAGTGTAACTATTATGCCAATGCGCACGCACGCACGCTGGCGTCCGGCCGCAGTAACATAATCGGGCTTTTGGTCTCGGACATCTCCAACCCATTTTTCCCAGAGTTGGTAAAGAGTATCGAGGACGCCGCCTTCGGGCACGACTACAACGTAATTCTTTTTAACACGAACTACGATGCCAGGCGCGCCGCGGATTATGTACGGCGATTGATCGAACTCAAAGTAGCGGGCGTCGCGTTGATGACTACGGAATTCGACGTCAAGTTAATTGATGAGCTGGCTCGCAAGCAGGTGCCCGTCGTCCTTCATAATGTCGGAACTACCGGCGAGCACATGAGCGACATCGTAGTGGATTACGCTGCCGGGATTGAAGAAGCAGTAAAACACCTCGTCTCTCTGGGCCATAGAAACATTGTGCATATTGCCGGACCAACGCGCTTCCGCTCGGCCAACCTCCGGCGCAAAGCCTTTCTGGGCTCTATTGCGCGTCATCTTCCTCGTGCGCCGAAACCGGCGATCTACGAAGGAGACTTTAAGTTCGAAGGCGGGCGTCGCGCAGCGCATGAAATATTGAAGGCAGCCAAACTTCCAACGGGAGTGATTGTGGCAAACGACATGATGGCGCTTGGAGCGATGCAGGAATTTCGGGCGGCGAGCCTGGCGATCCCGCGAGACATTTCCATCGTGGGCTTTGACGACATTACCTTCGCAGCACTCGCCGAGCCCCCACTGACGACTGTACACTCTCCCCGCATCGAAATTGGCCGGAAGGCCATCGAGGCCCTCATGGCCACTATCAAACGGTCGAGGCATTCGGGTGAAGAGGTTCGAGTGAAAACTCATCTTGTCCTGCGAGGAACAACGGCGCTTCCCAACAAAACCCAGACTCGACAGTCGCACGGCCGTAAGACTTGACGGATTCAAACCCACAACCAGTTTTATGACTTGACCGGACCCGGTTCATGCCTTAGTATACGCCGAGTTAAGCGGTTAACCGAACTCCGGGTGGTGGCTAGGAAGCCAGGCCTTCTAGGATCAGCAAAAGAAAAATGCGCCGGCGCTCGCATCTGCGAAATAACGGTAGTGAGCCATCTTCAATATTGACCAAAGATGGGGATTTTGGATACGTGTGTTGGGGCGCAGACGGCCCCCTTCGTGTACTTGATGGTCGTTCCCCAACCAAAACTTCTCGATGAATAGAAAGGATTACGCTATGTGTGAAAACCTGATGCGCCGTGCAATTACTGCTGCGCTATTCCTGCTACTAGTGTTTGGGTCGGTGGGCGCGCAAGAGTTTCGCGGCTCGTTGACAGGCAAAGTTACAGACCCGAACGGAGCGGTGGTACCGGGAGCTACGGTTACTATCAAGAACATAGGAACAAACGTAGAAAACACTAACACGACTAATGATGATGGCAGCTTTGACTTTCCGCTTTTGCAGCCTGGAAAGTACACGCTTACTGTGGCACATGCCGGCTTCAAAACGGCAATGCGTGGGGACGTCGCGATCCGTGTGGCTGACAAGGTGATGTTGGACATTCGGATGGAGGTAGGCGAGGCGGCGGCAACGGTCACGATAGCAGACACATCAGTTCTGGAAACAAGTACCGTTAGTACGGGATCGGTGATCGAAAGCAAACAGATCAGCGAGCTGCCCTTGACCGAAGGGACCGCGTACCAACTGGCTACACTCGCGCCGGGCATCGCTTACACGGGCAACCCGATGTTCACCGCTCCGATCTCCAATGGCAATCTGGCGGCGTTCCGATCTAACGGCGCGCCGCCCCAAAACCAAATCACTCTCGACGGTTCTCCGAATTATGCCTTTGACGGGGCGGTAGGCTTCTCGCCACCTGCGGATGCAGTGCAGGAATTCAAGATTCAGACAAGCAGTTTCGACGCGCAGCAGGGATATTCCGCGGGAGCAACTGTCAACGTCGCAGTCAAGGGCGGCACGAACGATCCTCATGGTTCGGTCTACTACTTCAATCGCGACCGCAGCCGGTCAGCTAACAACTTCTTTTCAAACAGAAGCGGGCAGGCACGCCCGGTCAGGACCTATCACCGCTTCGGCGGCGTCCTCAATGGGCCCGTCTACATCCCCAAGCTTTACAATGGACACGACAAGACGTTTTTCCTTTTCTCTTACGAGCGCCTGAAAGACAATGTCGCCGAGCCTCAGCTCTTCACGGTGCCAACTGCGGCGATGAGAAACGGTGATTTCTCTAGTTTGATTGTCGACCGTACCAACATCGCTGCTTCAGCGAACACGGTGATCTATAACCCCTTTTCCGGAACGACAAGTGGCAACAACGTGGTTCGCACGTCGTTTGGTTGCCCCACGTCAGGAGCCGTTCCAGTGAACTCCACATGCAACATGATCCCGTCGAACTTGTTCAATCAAGTGGCAGTGGCGCTCATGAAGTATTATCCGCTGCCGAATGTCGCAGGCACCGCGAATGGGACGCAGAACAATTATTTCTCAAACGTAGTCCGGCACGAGAACTACCGGGCCTGGCTTACTCGCATCGATCACCGGATCAGCGTGAAGCAATCAATCTTCGGCAAGTACTACCACAGCTTCAATCCGGAAGATCGCTACGATTGGGCGCAGACCGAAGCGAACAGTCTGATCAATGGCACGTCGATCACTCAGGGTTTTGAAGACCGGACCAACGACGGCGGCAACATCGACTACACCAACATGATTTCGTCGAGCACGGTTTTCGATTTACGCGTAAGCTTTAACAAGTTCACGCAGGAGCGTCATCCGGCGGTCTCGCTTGATCCATCGACGTTGCCTTTTTCAGCTCAGGCACTAGCGGCTTTCCGCGGCTATCAATACTTCCCGATGATCGAAATCAGAAATTTGGATGCGACGCGGCCAATCCGCTCTGATTTAGGCTCGATGCGGTCTGATTGGAACTCAGGCCGGCTGCGCCCGTTCATGATGGGATCAGTCCAGCCGTCGGTGACCAGACTTTTCGGGAACCACACCGTGAGAGGCGGATATGATTTACGCATAGTCCGGGAGAACTTCATCAGCAATGGATATCAGGGCGGACGCCTCTTCTTCGATGGCACCTATACCAGTCCGGCTTCCAACTCTTCCACCACGCTGCGTAACGCTTTCGGGCGCGACATTGCCGCCTTCCTCGTCGGCATCGCTACTACCGGCTCTGGCTCGACCGCAAGTCAGATAGACAACTCGATCAACTATTCTGTGCAGTCTGTCTATCACGGTTTCTGGGCGGGAGACGACTGGCGCGTCACGCCAAAACTGACTTTGAATTTGGGACTGAGATACGAATGGGAAGGGGCATTGACTGAGCGTTTCAACCGGATCCAGCGAGGTTTCGATCTGGCGACGGCAAGTCCGATCGAAGCGGCAGCGCGCGCGGCTTACACCACAGCCTATAATGCCAACCCGACAAATTTCTTGTTGACGCCCGATCAGTTCCATGTGCTCGGTGGCTACACGTTCGCGGACAGCAGCAACCGAAGTGCCTGGGATACGGACAAGCGCAACCTCCAACCGCGCGTCGGATTTTCTTACGCGCCGAATCAGAAGACAGTGTTGCACGGCGGGTTCGGCATCTTCATGGCACCCCATCAAATTGAGATTCAAGCCAGTCCACTCCAGACCGGCTTCGCCGGCACGACTCCGTTCGTGGCGAGCAATGACAACGGAAAGACTTTTGTCGCAACCCTTACGAACCCATTCCCGAACGGTGCTACACCGTCGCCCGGCGCCAGTCTCGGGCTACTAAGTAGCACCGGGATTGACGTCGGCTCGTCGACCGCGCCGGTCTTTCCCGTCAACCGCAAGAACGCGAAGTTCGCGCGGATGATTTTTGGCATTCAAAGGGAGTTGCCTGGACATTTTGTTGCGGAGGTTAACTATGTCGTGGGGTGGGGTTACGACCTGCCAGTCGCCAGGAATCTGGACTTCGTTCCGAGATCATTTTTGGGAACCGATCCTACTACTGACACGGCGGCCAATACTTTGCTCACAGCTACAATACCCAATCCATTCAAAAGCCTGTTGCCCGGCGTGAGCCCATTCAACACGGCAACGACCATTACGCGCGGGCAGTCGTTACTTCCGTTTCCACAATTCACCAATCTGTGGATTGAACAATACAACGGTTCGAATAGCTACAAGGCGCTTCAGTTGCAGTTGACGCAGCGTTTCTCGAAAGGGTTCACTTTAACCGCTACTTACACTCGCTCGCGACTGCGAGAGAAATTGGACTACTTGAATCCAACCGATCGTGATCTTGAAGATCGCATCTCGTCCGATGATCGACCGAATCGGTTTACCGTCTCCACCGTTTACGAATTGCCTGTGGGTCGCGGAAAGTTGCTGGGCAATCACATGAACCGCCTCGTTGATGCAGCCATCGGCGGATGGCAAGTCAATGGCACATACGAATGGCAGAGCGGTGAACCGTTTCTGCTCAGCCCCACTCAAGTCTGGTACTTCGCTGGCGACATCACCCAGGTTAAGAGCCATACCGGCGAAAACAACGGGCAGGGACAGAAGTACGGCATTGACATTCCGGCTTTTGCCACCACAGGCATCCTCAGGCTCAACAATTTCAATACGGGCTTGCGCAACGTTCCCACCACGTTGGACAATTTGCGCAACCAGCCGTTCTTGAATGTCAATCTGTCAGTCTCGAAGAACTTTAACCTCGGCGAGAAGAGGAAGCTGCAATTCCGTGCGGAAGCGCTGAATGCGTTCAACCATCCTTATTTTGGAAACGGGATAGGCCTCGACCCGAACAACGCCGGCACGTTTGGTCTGGTAACCACGCAGCGAAATAATCCGCGTGACATTCAGCTCGGCGTGAAGTTCGTCTTCTGACGTTCTTTGGCCAGGGGTGAAACTCCCGACGCGCACGTGAGCCGTCCACGCGGAAATAGCCCGGACCGCTCACGGCAGAACCCCATCAATCATCGGAACATCGTCACCTAGAGAATTGAAGAATGAAAAGACTGGTTCGGCTCGCCTCCATTTCATTTCTTGGCGCGGCGGCGTTTCTGGATTACACGACCAGCAGTGCGGTGACCGCTCCAATAAAATGGCGTGACTGTCTCAAGCAAACTTCAGAATGGTACGAGAGCAACGAAGCGACTCGGATCGCTGATAACGTTCTGCTGTACCAGCGTGACTCGGGAGGCTGGCCCAAGAACGTCGACATGGCGACGGTGCTAACCCAAACGGAAAAGGTGGAACTGGTCAAGCGTAAGCAAGAAAATGATTCCACCATTGATAACCGAGCGACCTATACTCAATTGACTTTTCTCGCCAGGGTCTACACGGCCAGAAAACTGGAACGCCACCAGGAAGCATTTCTCAAAGGCGTGAATTATCTGCTCAAAGCGCAATACGACAATGGCGGTTGGCCCCAGTACTATCCGAAGCTTGCGGGCTACTACAAACACATCACCTACAACGATGACGCAATGATCGGCGTGATGGAACTCCTGCGCGACATCGCCCGGAAGGAACCTGACTATCGCTTTGTCGATGAAGACCGCCGCCGCAAAGCCGATAAGGCAGTCGAAAAAGGCGTTGAATGTATTCTGAAAACTCAGATCATAGTGCGCGGCCGGCGGACGGTCTGGTGCGCGCAGCACGACGAAGTTACGCTCGCGCCCGCGCCGGCAAGAAAATATGAGCTGATCTCGCTGAGTGGTTATGAAAGCGTCGGCATCGTGCGCTTCCTGATGAGTATTGATCATCCCGACAACAGAGTGATCGACGCTGTCGAGTCAGCAATTGCCTGGTGCAATGAATCGAAACTCACCGGCATCAAATGGATTGAAAGAACAGATGCTGCAAAGCCCAAAGGATACGATCGCGTAGTTATCAAAGATCTCAACGCCGGTCCGCTATGGGCTCGTTTCTATGAGATTGACACAAACCGTCCGATCTTCGTCGGACGCGATAGCGTCGTTAGATACAATGTAGCTGAGATAGAAGAAGAGCGGAGAAATGGGTACAGATGGTACGTCAGCGATCCGGCGCAGCTCATCAATGTTGACTATCCGGCTTGGCGCAAAAGGTGGCGAAACTGGATTCAGCCACGATAAATTGAAGCGGCCTAATGACTACTCGTCGCGCATTCATTAAGAACTTTATCGCCTCCGGCGCCGTCGTGCTGGTGAAGCCGCGACTGGCTTTCGATCACACCCTCACGCCAGATATCGATCGCTTGCCGGTCGATGTCTGGGCCCAGGTGCCGCGGATTCTGCAACGGATCAAGCTTCCCGTTTTTCCCAGACGCGATTTCGATATCATGCGCTTCGGCGCTGTCGGCGACGGCAAGACAGATTGCACGGAATCTTTTGCTAGCGCCATCGCCGCCTGTAGTAAAGCTGGCGGAGGGCGGGTCGTCGTGCCCGCAGGCACATTTCTCAGCGGCGCGATTCACTTGCGCAGCAACGTGAACCTGCACGTCGCGCGCGGCGCCACGATCAGGTTCAGTCGCGATACGAATAAGTATCTGCCCGTTGTCTTTACTCGCTTCGAGGGTACCGAGTTAATGAATTACTCACCTTTCATCTATGCCTTCGAGCAGGAGAACATCGCCATCACCGGTCCTGGAACACTCGACGGTCAGGCCGGTCCTGAAACCTGGTGGCCGTGGGTTGGGCGCGCCGAATACGGCTGGAAAAATGGTGATCGGAATCAACTTCAGGATAGAAGGATGCTTTTCGAGATGGCTGAGAAGGCGGTCCCTGTGCGGGACCGAGTCTTCGGCGCGGAGCATTTCCTCAGAACGCAGTTCATTCAGCCTTACCGTTGCCAGAATGTGCTCGTCGAAGGAATCACTATCACGAATTCGCCGATGTGGGAAATTCATCCGGTACTCTGTGCGAACGTCACGGTGCACAATGTCAACGTAATCAGTCACGGGCCAAACAACGACGGCTGCAATCCTGAGTCATGCACCGATGTACTCATCAAAGAATGCTCTTTCGATACCGGTGATGACTGTATTGCCATTAAATCCGGCAGGAATGCTGATGGACGGCGACTGAAGGCGCCGTCGCAGAACATCGTCATCCAGGGCTGCGCCATGAAAGACGGACACGGCGGAGTAACCATCGGCAGCGAAATCTCGGGCGGCGTTCGAAATGTCTTCGCGGAGAAATGCCGGATGGATAGCCCCCATCTGGAGCGGGCTCTGCGCTTGAAGAACAATGCAATGCGCGGCGGTCTTCTTGAACATATCTACATGAGGGATGTCGAAGTCGGGCAGGTCACCGAAGCAATAATCTCAATCGATTTCTATTACGAGGAAGGCGAGAAAGGCAGCTTCACCCCCATCGTTCGCAACGTCGGAGTCCGCAACGTGACCAGCAAGAGGAGCAAGTATGCGCTCTACCTGCGTGGCTTCAGCAGCGCGCCCATCACCGACATTCTGCTCGAGGATTGCGCTTTCGATAATGTGGCCAAGCCGAACGTCGTAGAGAATGTTCACGACGTAACAATGCGCAACGTGCGCATCAACGGAAAAGTTGTCGATAAGGTCTAACGAGTAGATTATGAGCAGCGGGTTGAGACTAGAGAAGAATTCCTTTGGTGTCGGGGATCGATTCGCGCATCAGGCAAAGGCGCAGCTACGCGCGTGTATGCAGGCGGCCACGCAAGGCGTTGATGTAATCCCCGTCTGGAACAAGTCGCATCGCGAACATGTAATCGTTGGTTCCACACCTCAGAGCGTGAGATTAGCGGCTGAAGCGGCGGTCAGAGAGTTGGATTGGAACAAGCCTTTCCATGTCGATGCCGATCATATCCGCGTCGACACCGTGGACGGGTTCATCGAAACTTCAGATTTCTACACCCTCGACGTAGCCGACGCAATCGGCCGGCCCGCTGAGCCTCAGGCGTTGCAGGCTTTCGTCGATCGTCATTCCGAGCTTGTGGGACGTCTCGAGATTCCCGGTATTGACGAACCCTTTGTGACGGCGCGCTGCGATATTGAAAAGATCGCCGGCAAGTATCTCGACGCGGTGCAGGAGGCAGGTCGACTCTATCAGCACATCGCAGAGGCGAAAGGCGAGGCGAACTTCATCACCGAAGTCTCGATGGACGAGACAGACATTCCGCAGACGCCACCCGAGCTGCTGGTGATCTTAACTGCTATCGCCGATGAGAAAATCCCAGCACAGACGATCGCGCCGAAGTTCACCGGACGATTCAACAAGGGCGTGGACTATGTCGGTGATGTAGCGCAGTTTGAGAAGGAGTTCAACGAGGACCTCGCCGTGATCGCCTATGCGGTGAACAAGTATGATCTTCCTGGCAACCTCAAGCTGAGCATTCATTCCGGGAGCGATAAATTTTCAATCTACGAAGCCATCCGCAAAGCGCTGTCACGCACGGGCGCCGGGATTCATGTGAAGACGGCCGGCACCAACTGGCTGGAGGAAGTGATCGGACTCGCGGAGAGCGGTGGCGAGGCGCTGAAGCTGGCCAAAGAGATTTACGACAAAGCTCTGGATGACATAGACGCGCTCTGTGCGCCTTACGCGACAGTCATCGACATTGATCGCGCCAAGCTCCCCTCGAAAGCGGAGGTGCGCAGTTGGTCTTCCGAGCGGTTTGTCTGCGCGCTGAGACATAATTCTCTGTGCCAGCAATACAACCCGCACCTGAGACAACTGCTGCACGTCGGTTATAAAGTGGCGGCAAAAATGGGGGATCGTTATCTGAATATGCTCGACACGTGCGAGGCGACGGTTGCCAGGAACGTAACGGAGAATTTATATGAGCGCCACCTGAAACCGCTTTTCATCGGCGACTGACAAACGTACCGCAGACTGGCGGGTTTGCGACGCAAGGAATCGGCACGATTCAACTCACAAAACGACTTTGCTATGTTTCATTTCTTCCTGATGAAGTCCTTATCGCAAACGACACTGTGTCTCGCGGTTGCGTTCCTGGTTCATCTCACGTCCGGTGCCGCGAGCCGTGCGATCGCGCAAACCAAACTGGTCGTCGCCGCCGACGGCAGTGGGCAGTTCAGAACGGTGCAGGAGGCAGTCAATGCAGTGCCGCAAACAACCAGCTCGACGAATGCGGCGATCATTCAGATCAAGCCGGGCATTTACAAGGAACTGATTTATGTCCAACGAGAGAAGCGCTTCGTCCATCTTGTGGGCGAGAACGCAGAGAGGACGGTGCTCACCTACAACCTGCATGCGAACGTGCCCGGTCCGGACGGCAAACCCATTGGCACGTTCCGCACGCCCTCGACCGTGATCGACGCGGACGATTTCACGGCCCAGAACATAACGTTTGAGAATTCCGCGGGCCCGGTAGGTCAGGCGCTCGCCGTCCGCGTTGACGGCGACCGCGCGGTGTTTCGCAATTGCCGCTTTCTGGGTTGGCAAGACACGATTCTTCTGAATCATGGCCGCCAATACTTCGAGGATTGTTTCATCGCAGGCCATGTGGATTTCATCTTCGGCGCCGCGACTGCGTTCTTTGAGCGATGCCACCTTCAGTGTCGACGCAACGGGTACGTAACCGCCGCTTCGACGCCGTTGGAGCAGCCGTTCGGCTTTGTCTTCTCGCATTGCAAGATCACCGGGGAATCTGCCGAGGTGAAAACCTACCTGGGCCGACCCTGGCGCGCTTTTGCCAGCGTGATTTTTTTGAACACGGAGATGTCTGAGGTGGTCTATCCCTTGGGTTGGCACAACTGGAACCAGCCGGAGCGCGAAAAGACCGCACGCTACGCCGAGTTCAACAGCAGCGGTCTTGGCGCGAATCCGAGTGCGCGCGTGCCGTGGGCGCGGCAGCTAAACAAAGCCGAAGCCAAGCTCATCACTTTGGAGAAAGTGCTCGGTGGTTCGGATGGCTGGAGTCCCGGAGTGGTAAAATGAGTTTTCAAGGTGATTAGTCGTCGTTATCTTATCGCCACTTGAGTCCTCATGCCGGCTTCAATATGATGTCCAGACGCTACTGCTAAAGAAACGGCAATTGGGCGGGAGCTCGCTGCGATCCACTTGCTCCTGCCCGTCTGGTACGAGCGAACCACATTTTCACTTGCACGGAACTAACATAATTAGTAGTTTGACTGCCCTGAAATCCTCTGGGAGGGACTGATGAAATCAAACCAAGAGTTTAATCGCGGCTCGGCTATTCTACTGCTAACATTATTATCAACGGCGATCCTTTGGAGCTTTGGTTGTAACCGAACAAAGATTGGCGGCGCCGGGAAACGTCACAAACTCGCATTCGTTACCAATAACGCGTCCGACTACTGGACCATCGCGCGCAAGGGCACCGAGAAGGCGCACGCTGAGTTGCCGAATGTCGATGTCGATTTCAGAATTGATTCTGACGGAACGGCCGCCGAACAGCAGCGAGTCGTTGACGACCTTCTGGCGAAAGGAATAGAAGGCATCGCGATCAGTCCAGTCGATCCGGCAAACCAAACCCCGATGCTGAACAAGGCCGCGGCCCAGTCGTTGGTCATCACTCAGGACAGCGACGCGCCGAACAGCAATCGAACTTGTTACATCGGCACTGACAACGTCGCAGCCGGCCGACAAGCGGGCCAGCTAGTGAAAGAAGCTTTGCAAGGATCGAATGTGCAGATTGTAGATGTACGCACCGACAATACGGATCGCGTGCGCGCAAAATCGAACGCTGCCGACACGCTCGTGAACAATCCCGACATCGCGGGCCTTGTCGGTCTTTGGTCATATAACGGTCCAGCGATCGTAAGCGCCGTTCGCGACGCCGGCAAGTTTGGCAAAGTGAAAATCGTGGCGTTCGACGAAGAAGACGAAACGTTGAGCGCAATCAAAGACGGCGCTATCTACGCGACGGTCGTGCAGCAGCCGTTTGAATTTGGCCGTCAATCGATCGAGATGATGACGAAGATTCTCGACGGCGATCGATCGATGATTCCCGCAAGCAAACAAATCTTCGTGCCGACGATCGCGGTGAAGAAAGACGGCATCGATGCGTTCATTACGAAGATTAATCAGCTTCGCGGGCGCTAGTTGCCCTGGGTACGCAGGCCTCCGCAGGCGGTTCTGACAATATGTTCACTCCGAAACCTGAGCATAAATTTACTTTTGGATTGTGGACCGTCGGCAATCGGGGGCGCGATCCGTTCGGAGATGCGACGCGGCCAACTCTGAGTCCGATCAAGATCGTTCAGGAACTAGGCAAGCTCGGCGCATACGGCGTCAATCTTCACGACAACGATCTGGTGCGGATCGATGTGACGCCTCAGGAGCGCGATCGCATCGTCGGTGAGTTCAAACAAGCGCTCAATGACTGTGGCATGAAAGTGCCGATGGCCACGACGAATCTTTTCTACGATCCGGTTTTCAAAGACGGCGCTTTCACGTCGAACGATCCCCGCGTGCGGCTCTATGCAATCCAGAAGACGATGCGCTCGATGGATTTGGGCGCTGAGCTGGGCGCGCACATTTACGTCTTCTGGGGCGGACGCGAAGGCGCGGAAGTCGATGCCGCCAAAGATCCGCGCGAAGCCTTGAAGTGGAATCGTGAAGCGATGAATTTTCTCTGTGAATACTCGATCGACCAGGGCTACGACTATAAGTTTGCGCTCGAGGCGAAACCGAACGAGCCGCGTGGTGATATTTATCTGCCGACGACGGGCGCGATGCTCGCGTTTATCTCGACGCTCGATCATCCCGAGATGGTCGGCGTCAATCCCGAAGTGGGACACGAACAGATGTCGGGTCTCAATTTCTATCACGTGGTCGCGCAGGCGATTGAGGCCGGCAAACTCTTTCACATCGACCTCAACGATCAGAAGGGGCCACGCTTCGATCAGGACCTGCGCTTTGGCTCAGAGTCGATCAAAAACCTCTTTTTCCTGGTCAAGCTGCTGGAAGAATCCTATGACGGGCCGAGACATTTTGACGCGCATTCGTACCGCAGCGAGGACGAAGCCGGCGTTTGGGAATTTGCTGCCGGCTGCATGCGAAACTATCTGATCCTCAAAGAGAAAGCACGGCAGTTCAATGAAGACTCTGAGATTCAAGCACTGCTGGCTGAGATTCGCGCTACATCTCCGGGACGAGACGGACTCGGCGCCTACAGTCGCGCCGAAGCAGATCGAATCAAGTCACTGCCACTCGACCGCCATGAGTTGGCCAGCAAACGCTTGCCTTATGAACGACTGGATCAATTGACGATCGATATTCTGCTGGGCGTGCGTTGATCGTTACAGAACCCCGACGCGCCGGGGTAGCGAGCGGGTGCAATCACAATCTTGAGTTTATGATCCGGTCGCTACGGCCCCCGGTTCTGTAACCATGACACTCTTTCTCGGCATCGATCTTTCAACGACGGGAGCCAAGGCTCTTCTCATCGACGAAACAGGCACAGTGGTCGCTACCGCCACAACTGCGCTTCAACTCTCAACTCCAAAACCCCTTTGGTCAGAGCAGGATCCACGAGAATGGTGGGAAGCGACGACCAACAGCATTCGTCTCGCACTCGCGGAAATTAACTTGACCGGCGAAGACCTAAGGGCGATCGGCTTGACGGGCCAGATGCATGGTCTGGTGTTGCTAGGCGAAGAAGGTGAAGTGCTCCGTCCCGCGATCCTTTGGAACGATCAGCGTTGCGGCGAAGAGTGTGACGAGATTCGCGCGCGCGTCGGGCGCGAGCGTCTGATTCAAATCACTGGTAACGATGCGTTGACAGGATTCACCGCGCCAAAAATTTTGTGGGTAGCGAAGCACGAATCAAGAATTCATTCGCGCGCGCGTCACGTGCTGCTGCCGAAAGATTACATTCGTTACAAACTCACCGGTGCGTTCGCAATGGACAAAGCCGATGGCTCGGGCACAATGCTTTTCGATCTAAAACAGCGCAACTGGTCAACTGAGATCCTTCACGCGCTCGACATTCCCGCCGGGTGGATGCCCGAGACATTCGAAGGACCGGAAGTCACTGGCGAAGTCACGGCTGGTGCGGCAGAGCTGACCGGCCTTCGAGCGGGCACGCCAGTCGTCGCCGGCGCTGGGGATCAGGCGGCGGGCGCGGTCGGCGTTGGCGCGGTGCGTCCGGGAATTGTCGCGGTCACGCTCGGGACTTCCGGTGTAGTCTTCGCGGCAACGGAATCGCCGCTGATCGAACCGGAAGGGCGGCTTCACGCATTCTGTCATGCGGTTCCCGATCGTTGGCACTTCATGGGCGTGATGCTTAGCGCGGCGGGCAGTCTTCAATGGTATCGTGATACGCTCGCGCCGGAAGCGAGCTTTGATGAACTCGTTAATGAGGCCGCGCAAGTTGAAGCATGCAGCGAAGGGCTTCTGTTCTTGCCTTACTTGAGTGGTGAACGCACGCCGCATCCTGATCCGTCGGCGCGCGGCGCGTTCGTTGGGTTGACTATACGCCATCGACGCGCGCACATGACGCGTGCAGTTCTTGAAGGTGTCGCGTTCGGATTGAAGGACGGATTCATATTGATGCAAGACGCAGGACTCGGCAGCGTTGATCAAGTAAGAGTCTCAGGTGGCGGAGCGAAGAGCGCGCTGTGGCGTCAGATTCTTGCAGACGTGCTCGGGGCGGAACTTGTGACCGTGAACACAACTGAGGGCGCGGCGTACGGAGCGGCGTTGTTGGCAGGCGTCGCCGGTGGCGCGTGGCCCGTTGTCGATTCGGCGTGCGCGCAAACGATCAAAGTTACCGCGCGCATTTCACCGGACGAAAGCCATGTGAATCGCTACGCCCAGATGTACGATAACTATCGAGCGCTTTACCCGGCGTTGAGAGAAACATCACGGGCTCTCTCAATGATCTAGATACTCGAGATGACGACAAATCCGATCCTTGAGATGAAAGGAATCAGTAAACGATTCCCCGGCGTTGTGGCGCTTGACGACGTAAGTCTGGAGGTGTCGCCCGCGGAAGTCGTCGCGCTGATCGGAGAAAATGGCGCAGGCAAATCGACGCTAATGAAAGTTCTCGGCGGCGTGATCGAACCTGACGCCGGAACGATCAATATTGCCGGCACGGATGTCGTAATTGAATCCCCGCTGGAAGCCAGCCGTCTCGGGATAGAATTCATTCATCAGGAATTGAGCGTCCTCGATAACCTCGATGTCGGCGCAAATATTTTTCTACGACGTGAACCAACGAAAGGCGGATGGCTGAAGTTGGTCGATCGCAAATGCATCTACCAGGAAGCCGACGCGCTGCTCAAGAAACTTGGGCAGAATATTTCAAGTCGCACGACCGTCGCAAAACTTTCAATCGCACAACAACAACTCGTCGAAATCGCGCGCAGCATCAACGCCGGCGCCCGCGTCATCATCATGGACGAGCCGAGTTCGAGTCTGACCCTGACTGAGACGCAACGCCTGCTAGAAATCGTTGTCGATCTGAAAGCGCATGGTGTCACGATCATTTATATCTCGCATCGGCTCGATGAAGTCGAGAAGGTCGCCGACCGCCTCGTCGTGCTGCGCGACGGCCGCAATGTCGGTTCACTCCCGCGTGAAGAGATAAAACGCGAGCGCATGGTGCGCATGATGGTTGGCCGCGACTTAAAAGATTTCTTCGTTGAGTCCGAACCGCGTCAAGGTGGCGCACCTGACTGGTTCATGGTGCGAAATCTGCGAACGCGAAGATATCCTCAACACAATGTTTCATTCAGCGTGGCGCAGGGCGAAATCATGGGACTCGCGGGCCTGGTCGGCGCTGGACGTTCAGAAGTGGCGCAGGCGATCTTTGGCGTTGAGCAGCCGTTTCAGTCCGATATAATCCTCGGCGGCAAACAAGTTTCGATTGATTCACCGCGGCGAGCAATTGCCGAAGGCATCTACCTGGTTCCGGAAGATCGGCGCTCGAGCGGACTCATCGTTGACTTCACCGTTGGCGAAAATATCTCGCTGCCGGGATTGACGAACTACGCGACGGCTGGCCTGATCGACTCCGCAAAGGAAAACACGAAGGCTGAAGAAATGTGCCGCGCGATCAATATCAAGACGCCATCGACTGCGACCCGCGCGGCAAACTTAAGCGGCGGCAATCAGCAGAAAGTCGTGCTGGCGAAATGGCTGGCGCTTTCGCCGAAGGTGCTAATCTTTGACGAACCGACACGCGGAATCGACGTTGGCGCGAAAGCTGAAATTTACGCGCTGATGCGCAAGCTCGCCGCGCAAGGCGTTTCGATCATCGCAATCAGCAGCGAAATGGAAGAGGTACTCGGTATCAGCGATCGGATCACGGTCATGCACGAAGGCAAGATTACCGGAGTACTCGAACGGAGGCAGTTCAGTGAAGAAGCAGTGATGCACCTGGCAACCGGCGGTGCTGGGGACGCAGGCCTCCGGCCTGCTTAACCGGCACAAGGAACGAGAACGGCAGGCGAGGACGCGTGCGTACCCTGATGAAAAAAGAACTCGGTATCTTCATCCTACTGATCCTCCTGTGCGTCATTGTCTCGATCATCAATCCGAACTTTCTTCAGGCAATCAATCTTCAGAATCTCGCGCGACAAATTGGCGCGTTCGGAATCTTCAGCATCGGCCTGGGTCTCGTCATCATCACGGGCGGAATCGATCTTTCGGTCGGTTCGATGATGGCGCTGCTTGGCGTGATGCTTTCGATGATGCTGACGCAGTGGGGCGTGAATCCGTTTCTGGCGATCGTCGGTTGCGCCGCCGTGGCGATAGGACTGTCGCTGCTCCACGGCGTGTTGATTACACGGATGAACATGCAGCCGTTCATCGTGACTTTGTGCGGTCTGCTTTTCTATCGCGGGCTCGCCCGCTTCATTACCAATGACGAGACGAAAGGTTTTGGATCAGTCGGTGGCCTGGGATTTTTGCGCTACGTCGCAAACGGAAATCTGTTAGGCATTCCAATGCCGTTCGTTCTGCTGATCTTGATTAGCGTGATTTCGTGGGTGTTGTTGCATTGGTCGGTTTATGGTCGTTATTTGTTCGCGACCGGCCGCAATGCGGAAGCGGCGCGATATGCGGGCATTAACACACGCCGTATTATCACCGTCGCTTACATGGCGTCCGGCGCGCTGACTGCCGTCTCCGGAATTATTTTCGCCTTTTACACCAATTCAATTTCGCCGGCGAATCATGGGAATGCGTACGAGCTCTATGGGATTGCCGCGGCGGTGCTGGGAGGATGCAGTCTGCGCGGCGGTGAAGGTTCCGTCGTTGGCATTTTGATCGGCGCGGCGCTGCTCCAGGTTTTGAGGAACCTGGTTAACCTGCTCGGCATTCCGAGTTCGCTGGATTTCGCGGTCATGGGTGCGGTCATCCTGATCGGAGTGATGACGGATCAGTTTCTGACTGAGCGACGAAATCGGCGTCGAGTATCGATTTTACGTCAGAATCCCGACTCGTCGGGATAGCGGGCGAGCAAGTCGCGCATATGGTTTGGGAAGAAAGATGGCATCCGCTGCGCGAAGAGTGGGTGATTATCGCCGCGCACCGGCAGGATCGTCCGTGGAGCGGCGAGATGGTCGCGCGCGAAGAAAAGCCGCTACCGCGTTACGTCAAAGTCTGCTATCTCTGTCCGGGAAATTCTCGCGTCAGCGGCGAAGTCAATCCATATTACGAGGGCGTTTTTGTTTTCGACAACGATCATCCCTGCGTCGGCATGGACGCGCCGACCGAACTTTCCGAAACTTCGAGCATTTACAAAAACCGTTCGGCCGAGGGCATCGCGCGCGTTGTCTGCTATACCCCTCGCCACGATCTGACGCTCGCCGAAATGGAAGCCAGCGAGATCGAAAATCTCCTGGCCGCGTGGCAGAAGCAGTACCTCGATCTCGGGCATCGCGATGAGATCGACCACGTGCTGGTCTTTGAAAACAAAGGCGAAGTCGTCGGCGTTTCAAATCCACATCCGCATTGCCAGATTTATGCAACCAATTTTGTTTTCAAGACGATCGAAACGGAAGCGGCCGCGAGTCGACGCTATCTCGATCAAACTGGACGAACGCTTTTTCAAGACATCATCGATGCCGAACAACGCGATGGTTCGCGGATAATTTGCGAGAATGAAAACGCGATCGCTTTCCTTCCCTATTTTGCGCGTTATGCTTATGAAGTTTTCGTCGCGCCGAAGCAAACGCACCAGAGCATCGCGACGTTGAACGACGCCGAAGCAAGAGAACTGGCAGTGGCGCTTCGCGAAGTTTTGATTCGATTCGATAATCTTTGGCAGATGCCGTTTCCATACGTGATGCCGCTTCATCAGGCGCCGACCGACGGCGGAGATTATCGCGGCTTTCATTTTCATATCGAATTTCATCCGCCGCTGCGCAAGCCGAATCTTTTGAAATATCTCGCCGGGCCGGAGATTGGCGGCGGAAACTTTTTGAGCGACACCTCGCCGGAAGCAAAGGCGGCAGAGCTGCGAGCGTTGTCGGGTGTACATTACAAGTTGCGCAATGAAAGCTAACCAAAGCGACCTGCATTCCTTGCTGGAACCCATTAAGCAACTGCACGAAACTATTCGGCGCACGGTCGTGGAGGCGTGCGAGCGATCGGCAATTGAATCGCTTGCCGTGATCGCGAAGGAGGAAGAAGGCGACACGATTTACGCTGTCGATCGCGTGAGCGAGGAACTATTGATCGATTTTTTTTCGCGCGAGATTGCGCGGAACGCTCCTTTGGTATTGATCGCTGAAGGGCTTCCTGGTGGAACGATAACTCTCCCGGAAGGAACGAACGAGACGGACGCCGTTTGGCGGATAATCGTCGATCCCATCGACGGCACGCGCGGTTTGATGTATCAGAAGCGCAGCGCATGGGTGCTGACCGGCGTCGCACTGAATTGTGGACCGGAGACAAATCTCAGCGACATCGGGTTGGCGATACAGACGGAGATCCCGCTGATCAAACAGCATCTGTCAGACACCGCGTGGGCAATTCGCGGCCAGGGCGCCTGGGCGGAGCGTTTTAATCGGCTGACTGGCGAACGCACTCCGATTTCGTTGCGCCCATCTCAGGAAAAAACAATTGCGCACGGCTTCGCTGGAGTCTCCCGCTTCTTTCCCGGCGCGCGTGAAGAACTGGCGGCGATTGATGAAGAGATTGTGTTCGGCGCGCTCGGCGCGTCGCAGGCCGGCAAAGCCCATTGCTTCGAAGATCAATATGCATCGAGCGGCGGACAGCTTTATGAATTGATGAGCGGACATGACCGCTTCATCGCCGACCTCAGACCGCTGATGAAGAACTCGTTGAGCGATCGAGGCCGACCGCTGGGCATCTGCTGTCACCCTTATGACCTCTGCACGGAATTGATCGCGCGCGAAGCCGGCGTGATCGTGACCGACATCGATGAGAAACCGTTACGCGACAGGCTTGCAGTCGAACCGGTGGTCGCGTGGGTCGGTTATGCCAATGAAGGAATCCGAAGTCAGATCGAACCCTTGCTGAAAGCCGCGCTTGATCGACGAGGACTGAGTCAGAACCGGCTGCGGTAGCGGACGGTTAATCCTTTGTTACCAAGCGAGGTCAATCGCAAAGAGATCAACCGGCCGCTACCGCAGCCGGTTCTGACACGATGACCGATACAGACGCGTTTATTGAATCGCTTGACGCTTCGAGCGGTTTCTCTGACTCGCGAAGTGAAGTAATCGTCACGCGCGCGCCCGGCCGGCTCGATTTGATGGGCGGCATCGCAGATTACTCTGGCTCGCTGGTGCTGCAACTTCCGCTTGTGGTCGCGACACATGTAGCAATCCAGCGGAGCGAAGATACGCGAATTAAGATCGCAAGTTTGTCGGAAGCGAACGCACCTCGCGTGTTTGAAATGGAAGTCAATGAATTTTCGTCAGGCGATGCGCCCATTGATTACGCTGAAGCGCGCGCACGATTCTCGCAGATTCCGAAAGATCATTGGGCCGCATATGTCGCCGGCGCGTTCCTGGTTTTGATGCGCGAAAGAAATGTGAGTTTCAAAAGCGGCGCACGCATCTTGATCAGTTCAGACGTGCCGGAAGGAAAAGGCGTCAGTTCGTCCGCGGCGTTGGAGGTTGCGGCAATGCAAGCAATCGTTTCTGCTTTCGAGACTGAAGTCTCGCCGCAAGAGCTGGCCTTGCTTTGTCAGAAGGTCGAAAACCTAATCGCAGGCGCGCCTTGTGGCGTGATGGATCAAATGACCGCGGCGTGCGGTGAAAGAGATTGCTTGCTGGAACTGCTTTGCCAGCCGGCAGAGTTGAAAGGATCGATTGCTCTGCCGGAAGAGCTCGCGGTCTGGGGCATCGATTCCGGCGTGCGTCATTCGATTAGCGGCGCTGACTACGGCACGGTGCGCACCGCGGCGTTCATGGGCTATCGCATCATCGCCGACCTCGGCGGGCTTCCAGTTTATGCCGGCGCTGAGGGAAAACTAATCATTGAAGATTCAAAATGGAAGGGATATCTTGCGAACGTTACGCCGGAAGAGTTTGAGCGAGAGTACGCGGCGAAAATCCCTGAACGAATGACTGGCGCGAATTTTCTGATTCGCTATGATGGCATCACCGACGACGTGACTTGCGTGAATCGCAAGACTGAATATCCGGTTCTGGCGGCGACGCGACATCCGATTTACGAACATGCTCGGATCAAATCATTCGCTGCTACCTTGAAAAATCAGCCAGGCGTTGCTGAGGCAGCGGGTCTCGGCGAGCTGATGTTTCAATCACACGACAGCTACTCCGCGTGCGGGTTAGGTTGTGAAGCAACGGATGCGCTTGTCGAGTTGGTTCGCGACGCATGTGATGAAGGTCTTTACGGCGCAAAGATTACCGGGGGCGGAAGTGGTGGGACAGTTGCCGTACTCGGACGTCGAGAATCCGGAGACGCTGTGACATCGATTGCTGAAAGCTTTAGCAAACTAACCGGACAGCGGCCGATAATTTTCTCTGGGTCTTCGGCGGGAGCGGCGGCGTTTGGATGTTTGAGATTGAAGAGATAGAAGGTCATTCATTTCTTTCCCCCTCTCCTGCCGGGAGAAGGGTTAGGGGAGAGGGCGTAGCTAAGAAAGGAAAACCCAAAACCAGTCATTCTCGCCGTCCAGGCCTTCTCTCTAGCCCTCTGCCAGAGGGAGAGGAATTGAAAATGATCGATGAAACATAGAAATTGGGGAGACCTATGAAATCCAACCGAACATTTTTCAATCTGCTGTTGTGTAGCGCAGTGATCTTTCTTTTCGGCTCTAACTTGAAAGGGCAAGCCAACGTGAAAAAGGTGAGTTTCGGAAAGGCGCCCGATGGGCAGAACGTGGATATCTACACGCTGACTAATGCGAAGGGCATGGAAGTGAAGATTACCAACTACGGCGGAATTGTTACTTCAATCAAAGTCCCGGATCGTAAGGGAAAGATCGACGACGTGGCGCTTGGCTTCGACAATCTCGACGCTTACTTAAAAGGCCATCCGTATTTCGGCGCGATCATCGGACGCTATGGGAATCGGATCGCCAGGGGCCGCCTCACGATCCACGGCGTCGAATATAAACTCGCGGTCAACAACGGCGAGAATCATCTGCACGGCGGCATCAAAGGCTTCGATAAAGTCGTCTGGACAGCAAAGCCTTTGCGCCCGAGAGGTGGTGCGGCGCTCGCGCTTACTTACATGAGCAAGGACGGCGAAGAAGGCTATCCGGGCAACCTCTCAGTCAGAGTGGTGTACACGCTCACGAACACGAACGAACTTCGGATTGACTATTCGGCGACGACAGACAAAGACACCGTCATCAATCTTACTAACCACTCGTATTTCAATCTCAAAGGCCAGGGTGACGGCGACATTCTCAGCCATGTGCTGTGGGTTAACGCGAATCGCTTCACACCGACCGATGCTGGATCGATTCCGACTGGAGAACTGAGAAGTGTCCGCGGTACGCCATTCGATTTCACCAAAGCCACCGCGATCGGCGTGCGCATCAATCAGGACTATGAGCAACTGAAGCTTGGCAAGGGTTACGATCACAATTTCGTTCTCAACGGAAAGATGGGCACGTGGCGTCAGGCAGCGAAAGTTTCTGAAGCGTCGAGCGGCCGCGTCTTGGAAGTCTGGACCACCGAACCCGGAATGCAGTTTTACACCGGAAACTATCTGGATGGTTCACTCACCGGCAAAGACGGCAAAGTTTACAATCAACGCTACGGCTTCTGTTTGGAAACTCAGCACTTTCCCGATTCTCCGAACAAGCCAAAGTTTCCCAGCACAGTCCTGAAAAGAGGTCAACGCTATCGCTCCAGCACACTCTATCGATTCAGGGCACTCACCGCGAAGTAACGTGGCTGCCGACGTTTGTTTGAGGTGGCTTCGTCGCCAAGACTTTGCCGGCTCACGCTTATCTGCCGTCGATCAGGTCAATCCATTTGACAGTCTGACCAAGACGAACGGTGTAGGCATCGCGCTCAAATCTAAAGTGTTGCCGAGGACGGTAGGTTCCCACTCCTGATGTCTTAGCCGGCTGCTCGACGTGAAGACGAGCCTCAGGAGTATTTGATGATTGGGGCGATAATCCGATTCGAACGGCGTGGGTTCGCTTGTTTACCTCGACGCTCTCAAACGTTCCCGCATCAAGCGTCAACCACAAACCACGCGGCGCTATGTAAGCGCGCATGCGAAAAGAATCAACCGGCTGTACTCTGACCCAATCGCCATCCACTTTCATGTTGCCGCCAAACGCTTGCCAGCCGAACTCCGGGTGATTGATCACGTACGTCGCGGTATTGAAAGCGTGACCGAAGAAGTTTGGGCCATAGTCCCCAGAGTAGCCGTCCCACTTGAGCGTCGAAGGGAACGAATGAAAGGCTACGGACGCAAAGCCTTCCTGATCGATGTTCGTCAGCGCGCCCATCGTGCCGCCATAACCGACGCGCAAGAGATACAAATCCTCCGGGTGTTCGCGATAGTGGGCCAACATCGGAATCGCATTTAACCCCGAGCCGTAGTGATGCAGTTGCCTTTCGTAGCGCCGCAATTTGCCGCCATAGATGAAATCCCAGTAGCGCCGGGCATTGCCGTTGTAGCCCCAATGCGGGACTGTGGGCATATAACCGATAACTGAGTTGAGCGACACGTCGGCCTTGTCATCGTAGCCGAAATAATCGCACCAGGCATAGACCTCTTCCTGACCGGTCGAATCCCAGGCCATCTCGCTGCCGAACGGATATGCTTCATTCTTCCAGCGATCGGTGCGTTCCTTCATCAGCTTCTCGATCTCGTTGGCCTTGTCAGTCCAGCCTTCGCGTTTTAGGTCGGTAAGGACGGCCAGGAAGATGTCACCTTCCATGAGCCCCAACTCGACATAGCCGACACGCCGCCGGCCATTCGGCGCGCGGCTGAAAGTGAACCTCGTCGTCTGATAAGCCTGATCGAGATACCAGTCCCAGGGATGATTGGTTACCAGACCTGAGTGATTGCGCGCGACGCGATACATCGACCAATAAGCGGCGACCACGTGCGGATAGTTGTAGCCGCGGCCGATTGACTCAGCATCGCTCTTCTTCCAGCTCGTCCACGTGGTCCAATTGAGTGACGGATCGTATTGAAAGCCCGGCACGTCCGGCGGCGAATAGTAAAAAAGACTCTTGCGCACCCCGTACTTGTTCGGGCCATCGTTGTATTGCAGGCCGCCCCAGAGGACCTTGTCGATGAATTGCTCGTACTTGGTAATCTCGTCCTTGTTGGGCTGGCCGAACTCTTTCATTGCCGCTGCCAGCCAGGAACCCGAGCCGCCTTCGTCTCCGAGGCCGGCAATCCACGCGCGGCTGTCCTGCGTAACCTGCTGGTTCGTCTCGCGATCGTAGCTGATGACCGACGGCGCCCGATGGAATGGATCGGCTTTGTCGTCGAACCATTGTTTGGTGAAAAGGAAGTGGCCGAGATCGGCGGTGGCTTGCGATTCGGGTTTGATCACGTAATAGCTAATCGCCTGCTTTGAGTTATCGTCGTACGTGATCGTCAGACGCGCACGGCCCCAGTTCTTTCCGCGCAGCGCATAGCTTTTCCAACCCGATCGGGTTGGCTTTTCTTCGCGAATCGTAATCGCACCTTGAGGTTCGACTGCCAGCTCGCGCACCTTCTGCGGATAGTTCACAAAGAGGCGCGCGTCCAAATCCATCGGCAAAACATAACCGGGAACGCCGACCACCACAGGCCTGCGATTAGCGATCAAGGTTTTCTCGATATTCCGAATTTGATCGGCGAGCAGAAACTTAACGGCATAGGTTTTGGCGGCGCCCGGCGCAATCGTCACGCTGGTCGGCGGATTCCACTGCTGAACGTTTTTCCATTCATCTTCGGCGTAGGCCTGGGTGTGGACCATCCATGCGAACGCGCCTTCGAAAGTTTGGTTTGGTCTCGTAGGTTCGTTGAGCAGTTGATAAGCCTCGAACGGAGTTTGGCCCTCAGGCACGACCACCAATGCCGGTCCTACTCCACTCAATCGCGTCACTTGCAGATAGCCGGCGTCCTGGCCGATGTAAGGATCGAAGAACGAACACTTCTCGTGCGCCTCTTTGAGATTGCGACCAGTGATAATGTTGTTGAAGATCATCGGAATGCCCAGCGCGCCAATTTGCACTGGCTCACCCGTCTTGTTCTTGATGTCGAACCGCAGCACCAGACGACCATCCTCGACCAGCCAGGACCGTGTTACTTGAATGGGACTGTCTGCGGGAAGAGTGGCCGACAGATCGGCTGCCGCGAGCGTCTTTCCAGAGATCATCAGAGGTTGCACGGCCTTACGCGCGTCGGCCGTGTCATATTTCTGCCAGGCGCCGGAACTACCCGAGCGCAGGCGCAGTGTCAGATCGCCAAGGTGGTGATAACCATTTGCCGCGCGCCGCTCGAGACGATCGCCCGGAGTGAAATCAAATCCTTCAGCCCCTTTTGGTTGCAACGCGGCTACCGTCTGCGAGGCCTTTACCAGTCTGAGTTTAAAGTCCGGTGTGTCGAATTCAAGATAGCCCTGATCCAAGCCGAGCGTTGGTGGCAACGGAGACGGAGATGGAGTCGGACTCTGTGCGTGGTTCAGTTGAACTGAGAGCAGAGCCACGACGACCAGGGAAACGATCGTTTTACAGAACCTGGGGAGGCGGCGACCGCGTTCGATTGGCAGTGTCCGGTAATGCCTGAATCTTGAACCCTCTTGCCACCACGCAACCAGTCCCGGAGGGACGAAATGTTTATAGACCTCCGGACGCCAGATGTTCCTGAAGCTCCGTAGGAGCGAAATGTTACTGGGCGACATGGTTGCGTCGACACGCGCGGAGACATTTCGCTCCTCTGGAGCTGAGTCGTTGGTTGACAGCCTATAACTATAAACATCGCGCTCCTCCGGAGCTGAGGAACTCACTTCGCCTTCTTTGTCCATCAATCTCGCTGAAGCCACACGTAAAAAGTTAATGTTTAGAGGACAGTTGTTTCGATCAATTCATCACCGGTACAGAGTATTGCTCGTTGAGTGCGGCCGCTACCGCTCCCGGTACTGAAAACATCATCGCTCAGCGCGGATCGTGCGGACGCCGAAGACGGTCGGGGTTTCGTTCCCACTGGTCGCCTGAAAACGCACGGTCACTTTCTGTTTGTCCTTAATCAATTCAGCGGGAATCTTATAGTCAACGTCGAAGAAGTGTCCGACTGCGCTTCCGTTTGGACTTCCCTCGATCACTTGTTCACCGACATGCTGTCCATCGACCAGAATCTCGCTCGACCGTTTCCCTCGTTGGTCGGTGTTGTAGGTGACGACAAGCGTAACCGGATGAGAAGCGTCAACCGGCAAATCGAAGGAAAACCATTTTCTCGCGCGACGACCTGGCCGAACCGGCGAGCGATCGACCGTCGACTCTTCGCCCTGTTGATTGAACTCCTTCTCCTTTTGCGCGTCGCCGGGCTGGACGAAGCTAATCGTGGCCGCCTCAAGTTGGCGCTGCTTCTCTCGTTCGGCAGCAACTTCGGCAAGCTTCTTCTTCCACGGTTCAGGCGCGTAAAGGTCCCAATAGATCTCGTAGGTGCGTCGATGCAGGCGATAGAATGGCACGAGGTCCAGGTCTATCGGCTGGTCGTCAAGATCGCGACCTGTACCTCGGAAATTGCCGGGCTTGTCAGCCGCCGGCTTCAACCAATCAGTTATTTGACGGTCCGATATGAACGAAGGAATCACCGCCACAGGCTCACCGCGACGTTCTGGCCCCAGGTCGCCGGCGAGCACCAGCGGGCCCCACATCAACGCGACTCGCTGCGGATTGTCAGGCGTGGCTTCAATGCGAAGCGTCTTTGGGAGGACCAGCACCACGCTATCGCCGTCTTTCCACGTTCGTCTTAATTCGACATACGAGCCGGGCTTCGATTGTTCTTTCACCGCTTTGCCGTTTATCTTGACGGCGAACCCGGCTTGCGCCCACGACGGATGCCGAAGCGCGAGCGTGAATTGTTTGGGTCTGGGTACGGAAATCTTCAGTGTCGCCGAGTCGCCTTCGGGAAAAGTGGTGTCCATCGTTAAGTTGACACGGTTCGCTTGCCAAGTGGCGGTGGAAGGCACGTACAGATTAACCCACAGCCGATCGCCGGATTCGTAATAAATTCCATCGCCATGCAGACCGTGATTCTCCATTCCGCTACCAACACAGCAGGTGAAGCTGCGTTGCATATCCTGATACTCATGCCGAACGCCGCGCCCTACCGGCACCATATAGCAGGTGCGTCCATCTTCCGGATCGATTGAGCCGAGCACGTGATTAAACAGCGCGCGCTCTTCGAACTCGGCATACTTGATTTCAGGATGGATGGCGAAAAGACGTCGCGTCATCTTGAGTATGTTGTAAACGTTGCAACTTTCGTCGGTGCGCCCGTCCACCCGTTCGCTCAATTGATCAGGCGGGCCAAAGTATTCATCTCTGCCGTGGCCACCCGTTGCGTAACTGTGATGCAGCGCCACCGCATCCCAAAAGAACTCAGCCGCCCCGCCGTCTGACTTATCGCCGGCATAGATATAGCGCATCAGCACGCCGAGAAGCTTTGGCACTTGAGTGTTGCCATGCAAGCCGGCGAGCCGATCCTCGCCATGGGCTAGTGGATCGATTACCGCATGATGATCGAAGTGATGAGAAAGATTGAGCCAGCGCTTGTCGCCGGTATCGGCATAGAGATCGGCGAGCACCTCATTCATGCCACCGAACTCTGTGTTCAGCATCTTCTGAGTCTGCGCTTCATCGAGCTTGAGCAGAATTCCTTCGGCCCAGGTAGCGAACTTAATTTCCAGTTCGAGCGCGGTGCGATTGCCTGTGTAGCGATAAGCATCGCGCAGTCCGGCAAACGTTTTGTGCAGCGTGTACCAGGGCGACCACATGCCGTTGAGATCAAAAAAGCTCGAGCGAATATTGCCCTTGGCGACTTCGGCGAACTTCTCCCTGCCGCCTTCGATCGCGCCAAGGTATCCGTCGCCACTCTTGTCCTGGACTTCCTTCATCTCTTTGACGAGATAGTCAGCGCGCTCTTTAAATCGCGCATCACCCGTCGCCGCATACATCAACGACACCGCGGAGAGATAATGTCCCGCGATGTGTCCGGTTAGATTTCTACCGTCTCCGTCCCAGCCGCCATAGCCCGGTGCCTTCGCTTCGAGCCCGGCGCGCTTTCGGTAATAAGCCATCATGCGATCCGGTTCGAGCTTGAGCAGGTAGTCGATGTCCAGATCCTGCGCATGCTTTAGTGGCCCACCTGTCAGCCGCACTGCCGACAGAGGCAGAGGACGCGCGACATCTGGAATCGCGTTCTTGATCATTTGCTGAGCCTGGGCGTTCCCGGCCACAACAAGTGCGAGTAAGGCAAGATTTGCCAGACGAATCATCTTTCGAGTCGTTAACATGATTATCGATTTCCGCCAAAATGAACTTGACGGGCGCGCAGTTTAATTGTAAACAAGCATCCGCTTGGCCGGGCAGTATAGCCTATTAGTCCAAAACTGGAAAGAATCAATTTCATTGAGCGGATCGATTTCACGGCGCGAAGTGCTTGGCAAAATGGCGTGCGCCGGCATGGGAGTTCTACTTTCGAACCGCAAAACTTCCGCGCAGATCGCGGGCTTGATGATCGCCGGTCGACACGTCGAACTCGCTCTCACTTCAGTTAGCTCTGATACGATTCGGATCAGCCTGGTCCCGATCGAAAATAAATCGATCGGAGATGATGGGTTGCTGGTCGAGCAAGGCCGCGTAACCCCGCCCGCCCGTTTCAGAACTCTTGCGCCCCAGCACAGCATTCGCCTGGGCAATGTAGCCGTGAAGATTGAACGCGAGCCCCTGACCATAACCGTCGCAGACAAAGCCGGGCGAATCATTCAAAGACTTCGCATCGATCAGCAAACTGGGGCCGTTTTTTTCAATTTGGGTGATCGACCAGTGCTCGGCTTTGGCGAAGGTGGGCCACAGTTTGATCGGCGGGGCAACAAGGACGAAATGCGCAGCGGCCAAGGCGGCTACCGCTTGCGAACACACGGCGGGCGCGCGCCAATTGCGTGGCTCATCGGGACGAGCGGCTGGGCGCTGTTCGTTCATCAACCTTTAGGTAAGTTCGATCTCACGGGCCCGGAAGGCCGTTTCGATCCACAGACTCCGGCCGCGTTGGATCTGTTCATCATTGATGGCCGTGACCCGGTGCGAGTGATGGCTGAGTACGCGCGGTTGACTGGGAAACCCGAGATGCCGCCGCTGTGGTCGCTCGGTTATCTGCAATCTCATCGCACGCTTCGCGGTCCTGCAGAAATCATGTGGGTCGCGCGCACATTTCGCGAGAAGAAACTTCCATGCGACGCGCTCATCTATCTGGGCACGGACTTCACGCCATCGGGATGGAACACACACAACGGAGAGTTCACGTGGAATCCAGCGAACTTTCCCGATCCGAAGAAGATGATCGATGAGTTGCACGCGCAACATTTCAAAGTGGTGTTGCACACCGTGCTCGAAGGGCGTCGCTTGACGGGCACGGTGAATGATCCATGTACAGCCGCGCCGCTACCGAGCGGGCGAACTTCCGACGGCCGCTGGCCTGACGATCGACAAGTCAGTTGTTACTGGCCTGTTCACAAGCCGCTCTACGACGTGGGCATCGATGGCTGGTGGCCCGATCAGGGTGACGGCCTTGATGGACCATCGCGGCTCGCGCGCCATCGCATGTACTATGAAGGCTCACGCCAGTTTAGTCCAAACGAGCGGCCATTCGCGCTGCATCGCAACGGCCAGGCCGGCATGCAGCGTTATGCCGCCTTCCTGTGGTCTGGTGATGTTTATTCGACCTGGGAAACGCTGAAGACACACGTCCCGGTCGCGGTGAACACGGGACTGACGGGCATTCCTTATTGGGGCA
>WNGG01000936.1_pt1 | contig 32412 bp, 26 predicted proteins | sample 5400661 | NCBI WGS metagenome assembly WNGG01 (sample SAMN13153372, study PRJNA577476) | soil metagenome | isolation source: 100 cm soil or saprolite under Garry oak tree replicate 1 | place: USA:California | collected 2016-06-15
GCCGGATTGACATGTTGCACCTGCGTCATGGTTGATCCGCAAACCTTTAGCGCAAAGCAAAGGCGCGATCAGCAGGCATTTGCCAAACCGCCGCGGTCGCGCTGCCGAACCTTGGCCGCCGCCAGCGACGGCATCGGTTGGAAATGACAAGCACCAACGGGCGATCGAGCGCCGCAATTGCCAACGCAATCATTCGTATGCAAACAAATAATCCGGCTTGATCCAACGGTCAAGCCGGGCTCAAGTTGAGCCCGACAACGCTGAAGGCATTGAACAGCAGGGAATAAATCCATGGCCCATGATCAACCTCAGGCAGCCGGCCCCACCAAGCTGGTGATCCGCAATATCGGCCTGCTGCTTAGCGGCGCCATGGAGAAGCCGATCCTGGACGCCGACACGATCGTGGCGGAGAACGGCAAGATCACAGGAATCGGCCGCGCCAAGGATATCGATGCCGAAGGCACCACCACCGTCATCGACGCCAATGGCACGACCGTCGCACCCGGCCTGATCGACAGCCATGTTCATCCCGTCGCGGGCGACTGGACACCGCGGCAAAATCAGATCGGCTGGATCGACAGCTTTCTGCACGGCGGCGTCACCACCATGATTTCCGCGGGCGAGGTTCATATGCCCGGCCGCCCCCGTGACGTCGTCGGCCTGAAGGCGATGGCGATTTTTGCGCAGCGCGCGTTCTGGACGCTCCGCCCCGGCGGCGTGAAGGTTCATGCCGGCGCGCCCGTGATCGAACACGAGATGGTCGAGGACGACTTCAAGGAACTCGCCGCGGCCGGCGTCAAGCTGCTTGGGGAGGTCGGCCTTGGCGGCGTCAAGGACGGCCCGACGGCGCGCAAGATGGTAGGATGGGCACGCAAATACGGCATCCAGAGCACCATCCATACCGGCGGCCCGTCGATTCCCGGCTCCGGCCTGATCGACAAGGACGTGGTGCTGGAAGCCGACACCGACGTGATCGGCCACATCAACGGCGGCCATACCGCCCTGCCCGATGACCAGATCCGCTGCATCTGCGAAGGCTGCAAGCGCGGCCTCGAACTGGTCCATAATGGCAATGAGCGATCCGCGCTCTACACGTTGCGGATCGCGCGCGAAATGAACGATCTTAGCCGCGTCATCCTCGGCACCGATTCACCGGCGGGCTCCGGCGTGCAGCCGCTGGGCATTCTGCGCATGGTGTCGCTGCTGTCATCGCTCGGCGAGGTGCCCGCGGAGATCGCGTTCTGCTTCGCCACCGGCAACACGGCGCGAATGCGCGCGCTGGACTGCGGCATTATCGAAGTCGGGCGGTCGGCTGACTTTGTCATCATGGACAAGGCGCAGCATTCCGCCGGCAAGCACATTCTTGACAGCGTGCAGCTCGGCGATTTGCCCGGCATCGGCATGACCATCATCGACGGCATCGTCCGCACGCAACGCAGCCGCAACACGCCGCCGGCAACCAAGGTGCCGGCGATCGTCGGGCATTAGCGCGCGACCAGCGTCTTGCCCCCTCGCGTCGAGCGGCGCGAACGTCCCCTTCGCGGCCAAAGCGGACTTTCCCAGATGACGCCATTTTTGTTCGCTACCAAACGCAAAGTGCCGAGACCACCGATCGATTGCCGGCTGATCGCCGAATTGGCCAGAGCATCAAGCGGAGGCAATCATGGGTCGCATTTGGCCGGCTTTAGCTGGAGCCGTATTGTTCCTTGCCTGCCAATCAGCGTCTGCCCAAATCTGCAGGCCAGTTGCTGAGCGTACAGGCGAAGTGGGGTGTTGGATCATCGCCAGTCAACCCGTTGGGCAGATCGCCAAGGCGGAGCCCTTTTGGCATCTTGATGTTTACGCCACCCGGGCCGAGGCCGAAGCAGCAAAAGCTTCCGGCGGTGTCGTCGTGGAGTCTCTTGGAAAAACGTGGCTGCTGACGATCGTGTTGTCGTTTCGCCGAATGTCGGCTTTGCGCGCTCGCCGTAAGTCGACATTCGATGCAAAGTGGCCTTACATGTCATGATGTACGGCGCGGTTTTGGCCCGGATCCTGCTTTGACAGAGTGGTCCTTCTGCTACGGCAGGAGCATCGGGAAGTGATTGAGCATTCAGCACCAGCGAGGAGCCAAACCCATGAAAGAACGGGAACTTCGAGACCTGATTGCAGATGTGAAGATCGGCCGGTTGTCACGGCGGGCCTTTGTCCAACGGATGATCGCTGTCGGCCTGACGGCGCCGATGGCCGGCATGATGCTGAGCCAATCCGGCGTGGCGATGGCCGCGACCGCGATCCCGTACAAGCCGACCAAGGCCGGTGGCGGCGGGCTCCTTAAACTTTTGTATTGGCAGGCGGTAACCCTGCTCAACCCGCATTTCGCCGTCGGCACCAAGGACCAGGAAGGCTCCCGGATCTTCTATGAGCCACTGGCGGGATGGGACAATGATGGCAATCTGGTTCCGTTCCTGGCCGCCGAAATTCCGAGCAAGGAGAATGACGGCTTGGCCGAGGACGGCCGTTCGGTGGTCTGGAAGTTGAAGCGGGGCGTCAAATGGCATGACGGCATGCCGTTCACGGCGGACGATGTCGTATTCAACTGGGAATATGCTCGCACGCCCGAGACCGCGGCGGTCTCGATCGCCAGCTACAAGGATATCACAGTCGAAAAGATCGACGATTTCAGCGTTCGCGTGACCTTTGCAAAGCCGACGCCGTTCTGGGCCGATGCCTTTGTCGGCTCGTACGGCATGATCATCCCAAAACATCTGTTCGCGGATTACATCGGCGGCAAATCGCGCGATGCGCCGACCAACCTGAAGCCGGTGGGCACCGGCCCTTACATGTTCGTCGATTTCAAGCCGGGCGATGTGGTCCGCGCCAAGCTCAATCCCGACTACCACGTTCCGAACCGGCCGCACTTCGATACGGTGGAAATCAAGGGCGGCGGCGACGCGGTGTCGGCGGCGCGCGCGGTGCTGCAGACCGGCGAATATGATTATGCCTGGAACATGCTGGTGGAAGACGAAATCCTGCTCAAGCTGGAAGGTGCCGGCAAAGCTAAGGTGAGCATTGTCGAGACCGGCGCTGTCGAGTTCATCATGCTCAACGCAACCGATCCGGCGGTCGAGGTCGACGGCGAGCGCGCGAGCCTGAAGACCAAACATCCGCTATTCAGCGACCCGGCGGTGCGCCAGGCCATTAACCTGCTGATCGATCGCGCCTCGATCGAGAAATTTATCTACGGCCGTACCGCTTCCGCCACCGCAAACTTCCTGAATGCCCCGGAACGCGTCCGCTCGAAAAACACCAAACTCGAATTCAACATCGAGAAAGCCAACGCGATTCTCGAGGCCGCCGGCTGGAAAAAGGGTGCAGACGGCGTTCGCGCCAAGGACGGCAAATCGCTGAAGTTCGTGTACCAGACCTCGATCAATGCGCCCCGGCAGAAGGCGCAGGCCATCGTCAAGCAGGCGTGCCAGAAGGCGGGCATCGAGATCGAACTGAAGTCGGTCGTGGCATCGGTGTTTTTCTCCTCCGATACCGCCAACTCCGACACCTTCCCGCATTTCTATTGCGACGCGCAGATGTACAACACCACCATGCTGCAGCCCGATCCGCAGTTCTTCATGAACCAGTACGTATCGTGGCAGGCGGCGACCAAGGAAAACAAGTGGCAGGGGCGCAATGTCTCCCGCTGGCAAAGCAAGGAATACGACGAGATCTACAAACAGGCCGAACAGGAACTCGATGCAGTGAAGCGGGCGGCGATGTACATCAAGCTCAACGACCTGGTCGTCGGCGACAATTACATCCTTCCCATGGTCCGCCGGCCGAAGGTCACGGCCCTGAGCGGCAGTTTGACCGCGCATTTGACCGGCTGGGACAACGACCTGTACCAGATCGCGAGCTGGTACAGGGAAACGTGAGACCGGATGTGAGATTTGCGATGCAAAGAACCTAAACGGGCGATGGCGGGACGACGATGGGAAAATACATTCTCAGGCGCCTGATCATCGCTCTTCCCAGTCTGCTCGGCATCAGTCTCATTCTCTTTGTCCTGCTTGCGCTCGCTCCGGGAGATCCGTTCGGCGAACTCGCCACCAACACCAATATCCCACCCGAGGTCCGCGCCGCGCTGCGGGTGAAATTCGGGATCGACGATCCCATTTTCGTCCGCTACGTGCGCTGGCTGGTCGCGATGCTGCAAGGCGACTGGGGCTTTTCGTTCTCAAGCCGTATCAACGTCGATCGGTTGATCCTGCAGCGCGTCCCGACCACGTTGTTTGTGGTCGGCTCGTCGCAGATCCTGGCCTTGGCGGTTGCGCTCCCGGTCGGGGTGTATGCCGCGATGCGGCCCTATTCGATCTTCGACCAGATCGCCAACACGCTTGCGTTTGTCGGGTTTTCGCTGCCGACATTCTTCACGGGGCTGCTGCTGATCCTGATTTTCAGCGTCAATCTCGGCTGGTTGCCTTTTGTCTATCGCACCGATATCGCCGCCACCGGATGGCACTGGTACTGGGAAAACTTCAAGCAAGCCATCATGCCGGTCGCAGTCCTCGGCCTGTTTCAGGCGGCGTCCTATACTCGGTACGTGCGCTCCGCGGTGCTTGATGTCATCCGCCTGGACTATGTCACGACCGCGCGCTCGAAGGGCCTCCACGAAGGCAAAGTCATCGTCAAGCACGTGGTTCGCAATGCATTGATTCCCGTGGTGACGCTGGTCGCGCTGCAAATGCCAGCCGTGTTCGGCGGCGCCATCGTCACCGAACAGATCTTCCGGATCCCGGGCATAGGCTCGTTGCTGATCACCGCGATTCTCGCCAATGACACGCCTGTCATCATGGCGGTAACGTTCGTGTTCGCCTGTCTCGTCGTCGTCTTCAACCTCCTGGCTGATATCATCTATGGCTGGCTTGACCCACGCATCTCCTACCGTTGACGTTGCCGTCCCGTTCGAGGGTCGCCCGCGCCGCACCTCGCGAGGCTTTGAGGCGTGGCGAAAGTTTCGCCGCCACCGCATGGCTGTTGCGAGCGTGGTGATTTTGACGTTGCTGACGTCAGCGGTCGTGCTCGGGCCGTTCATCTGGCGCGTGCCGATCAACGAAATCGATTTCACGGCGCGGCTCGCCTCGCCGTCGTGGCAGCACCCGTTCGGCACCGACGATCTCGGTCAGGACCTGCTGGCGCGCATGCTGTACGGCGGACGTATTTCGCTCGCGGTCGGTTTCGCGGCTATGGCCGTCGCCATTATCGCCGGTACCTTGATCGGCGCGATATCGGGCATCTCTCGGGGCAGCGTCGATGCCGTGCTGATGTGGATCACCGACCTTTTTCTGGCGTTGCCGCAACTGCCGCTGCTGTTGCTGGTGATCTATCTGTTCCGGGATTTCCTCAAAAATCTGGTTGGCCCGGAAGGCGGCGTCTTCATTCTGATCGTAATGGTGATCGGCGGCTTTCGCTGGATGCCGGTGGCACGCCTGGTCCGGGCCCAGTTCCTGTCGTTGCGCGAGAAGGAATTCGTCGAAGCGGCGCGGGCGCTCGGCGCGACCACGCCGCGTCTGGTGATCAGGCATATCCTGCCGAATTCACTCGGACCGGTCATCGTGGCCGGCACCATCGACGTCGCGGCGGCGATCATTGCGGAATCGACGCTGTCGTTCCTGGGCCTCGGCTTTCCACCCGATATTCCGACCTGGGGCCGTCTCTTGTTCGATGCCAAGGATTATCTGGACATCGCGCCGCACTGGGCGCTGTTCGCGGGCGCCGCCATTTTCCTGACCGTGCTTGCCATCAATTTCATCGGCGACGGATTGCGCGACGCGCTTGATCCCAGGAAAGTCATGTAGATGTCGCGTGAAGCGCGTGCGATGGACCTTGACGAGAAACCCGCGGGCGAAACCGCGCTGCTCGATATCAGGGGACTCAAGACTCATTTCGCCACCGACGACGGCATCGTGCAGGCGGTGGATGGCGTCGATCTCACCGTCGAACGCGGCGAGACTGTTTGCGTCGTCGGCGAGTCCGGCTGCGGCAAGACGGTCACCGCGCTTTCGGTCCTGAAGCTCATCGCGATGCCGCCCGGACGCATCGTCGGCGGGCAGATCCTGTGGCAAGGCCGCGACATCGTTCCGCTGCCGGCCGACGAGATGAACCGCATTCGCGCCAGGGAAATCGCCATCGTGTTCCAGGAGCCGATGACCTCGCTCAATCCCGTCTATACCATAGGCGATCAGATCGGCGAGGTCATCGCCCTGCATGAAGGATTGAACCGTCGCGCCGTGCTGGAGCGAACCATCGACATGCTGGCGCTGGTTCAGATCCCGAATCCGAAGCGCCGCGTCAACGACTATCCGCATCAGTTTTCCGGAGGAATGCGGCAGCGCGTGATGATCGCGATGGCGCTGTCATGCCATCCAAAACTCCTGATTGCCGACGAACCTACGACCGCGCTCGATGTCACGATTCAAGCGCAGATCCTGGATCTACTGCAGGATATGAAATCCCGCTTCGGTATGTCGATCATGCTGATCACCCATGCCATGGGTGTCGTCGCGGAGGTCGCGCAGCGCGTCGTGGTGATGTATGCGGGCAAGGTCGTGGAGGAGGCGTCGGTCGAGCAGTTGTTTGCAAATCCCCGTCATCCCTATACCCAAGGCTTGATTCGCTCGATCCCGCGCATCGATATGGCGGCCGTCCACAAAACCCGCCTCCAGACCATCGCCGGCGCCGTGCCCAAGCTGATAAACCCGCCAGCCGGCTGCCGCTTCGCACCGCGTTGCAACTTTGCGACGGATGAATGCAGGCGCGCGCAACCGGCCTTGCGCGAGCTCGAACCGGGTCACAAGGTTGCGTGTATCCACGCCGAAGAGACGGCTGTTCAATGAGTGAGCCGTTGCTCAGAATCTGGAACCTGACCAAGGTATTCCCGCTCAAGGGCGGCTTGTTCGGCCGTCAAGCCGGCAGCGTCCATGCGGTCGACGGTGTCGACTTTCACATCGAGCGCGGCGAAACCCTGGGGCTGGTTGGCGAATCCGGCTGTGGTAAGTCGACCACCGGGCGTTGCGTGCTTCGCCTGATCGAACCGACCTGGGGCGAGATACATTTCGAAGGCAAGAATGTCAGGTCGCTGGACGCCGGCGAGCTTCGCATCCTGCGCCGCGACATCCAGATTATCTTTCAGGACCCCTATGCATCGCTCAATCCGCGCATGAACGTCGGTGCGATCATTGGCGAAGCCCTGATCATTCACCAGTTGACGAAAACCAGACGCCAATTTGAAGAGCGCGTCGTGAATTTGCTCGAGACCGTCGGTCTGCAGGCGGATCACATGGGACGTTATCCGAACGAGTTCTCCGGCGGTCAACGCCAACGCATCGGTATCGCGCGCGCGCTCGCCGTCGAGCCCAAACTGATTATCTGCGATGAGCCGGTGTCGGCACTGGATGTGTCGATCCAGGCCCAGGTCATCAATCTGCTGGAGGACCTGCAGCAGAAATTCGGGCTCGCTTATCTCTTTATTGCCCACGATCTGTCGGTCGTCGAGCATATCAGCAAGCGCGTTGCCGTCATGTATCTCGGGCGCATCGTCGAAACCGCGCCAGCCCGCGAGCTTTATACCTCGCCGCTACACCCCTACACTGAAGCGCTGTTGTCGGCGGTCCCGATTCCCGATCCAAAAGTGAAACGGCGGCGCGTCAGATTGGCGGGCGAAGTTCCCAGTCCCATCAACCCACCACCCGGCTGCCATTTTCACACCCGGTGCCCCATCGCGCAGTTTCCGCGTTGCAAGAGCGAGACGCCGGCGCTCAAGCAAAGTTCCGACGGCCATTGGGTCGCCTGCCATTTCCGCTGAAAACACCTGGGCTCATCAGGCTTGACCCAGTTCTCATATGTCATGACGTGCGACGCCACATCGGCGGACGCGCCCTCACCGGGTCCAACAGCGACCAGTCGCCCTGCTCCAGCGCGTACCCTTGCGGAAATGGCGGCCGAAGCTCCAGTCCGAGTGAACGCAGGACACGATCGTCGCGGTAGTAGCATTGCAGAACGACGCGGGTAAGCGTCGCCGCGGCAGGTCCGCCCGATGCGCGGAATTGCGTGGCTACTGCTTCGCGCGCGGTCTCGCCAAGATTTGCAAGCGGCATCCCGGCAAGGCGCGCGAGATGATCGAGCGCGTCGCGCACCAGCTCAGCGTCGCGGCCGAGCGTGGCAAGAATGTCGGATTGAATGGTCGCGTCGTCTGCGCCGGGCACACCGTATTCCACACTCGCAGGGATGATCATGCCGGCAACGACACGCAAATCGTCGCGCTGAAGGGAGTTAAGGGTTATTTCCACGGACATAACCAGCCTCAATCGAACAGATTGGCAAGGCGCTGCTTCATCTGATCGGCGATATACAGCGCGATGGCCTGAATGGTGGAGGTCGGATTCACGCCGCCCGACGTGACAAACACACTGCCATCGACGATGAACAGGTTCTTGACATCGTGCGACCGTCCCCATTCGTTCACCACCGAACGCTTGGGGTCCACGCCCATGCGTGCCGTCCCGAGCAGATGCCAGCCGCCATACAGGATCGGACAATTGATGCAAATGTCGGTGGCGCCGGCGGCCGCGAGAATCTCCTTGGCCCGCGCGACGCCGTGTTCGAGCATTTTCGCCGAGTTCTCTCCGATCGTGTAGTCGACCCGCGGCGCAGGAATCCCGTGGCTGTCCTTCAGAACGGGATCGAGTGTGACGCGGTTACGCTCCTCCGGCAGATCCTCGCAGATCGCCGCCAGGCTGAGGCGATGGCCGTTAAGCCGGCGGAATACCCTGTGGTGTTCCGCTCCCCAAGGCAAGATTCCCTTGGCCTCGCTCATGACGGCTTCCACCACAGGCCCGACGCCACGGCCGAACTGGAACGCATAGCCACGCACGAAGCCGCGTGAGAGATCGGTCTCGTAAAACTGCTTGCTCCACAGGCAGGTCGGCGGCGCACGGTTGCTGTCGGTCGGCTCGTCCACATAGCCGTAGAGTAGAGCGTAGGGATGGAACATCAGGTTTTTTCCGACCAGTCCGCTGGAATTTGCAAGCCCGTTCGGAAAGCGACCAGAGGCCGAATTCAACAGCAACCTTGGCGTGCCGATGCCGTTGCAGGCGATCACGACGACTTCGGCGGGCTGAAATTGCTCGGCGCCATCCTTGTCGTAGTACACCACGCCGGTTGCCATGCCGTGCTCGTTGGTCGTGATCTCGCGCACCCGGCAATGCGTGCGCAGTTCGACCCCGGCGCGCAGCGCGACCGGCCAGTAGGTGATGTCAGTGCTCGCCTTCGCCCCCTGCGCGCAGGCCGGCGTGCAATGACCCAGATTGATGCATCGTGCGCGCCCCTCGTAGTCGACGGTTGCCACCGTCGTATCGGAGGGCCACCAGTGCCAGCCGAGTTTGTTCATGGCCTTCGCAAGACGGGCGCCGGAGCGGCCAAGCGGCAGCGGAGGCATCGGAGGTTCCGTGGGCGGAAAGGCGGGATCGCCTGATAGCCCGGAGACACCCATCATCCGGTCGTTCTCGGCAAAGAACGGCGCGAGCGTGTCATAATCAATCGGCCAGTCCTCGGCCACGCCATCCAGCGTGCGCACGCGAAAATCCGAGGGGTGAAGCCGCGGAAAATGCGCCGTATACATGATGGTAGAGCCGCCAACGCCGTTGAAGTTCACAACCTTGATCGGCGAGTTGTCGTCATTAACGGGATAATCTTCGGGCCGGGCGCGAATGTTGGGGCTCGGTGAGTAGTCGCCATAGGCTCGCGCCTCCCAGTCCCGCCCCGCGCTCGGATAATTGGCAGGATTCATCCAGTCGCCTTGTTCGAGGCACAGGATGTGCATCTTGGTCTCGGCCAGCGACCACGCCACAGCAGCGCCGGACGCGCCAGCGCCGACGATCAAAACATCCACGGGGTCGTTCATTCAGGCGCCTTGCGAAATGATTTGCACCGGGAGGGAGCGGATACCGCGGATGAAGTTCGAATAGAGCCGCTGTGGCGGTCCCATGATCTTGAAGCGAAAATTCCGTCGCAGAACCTCCTCCCAGAGAATCCGAAGTTGCTGCTCGGCGAGCCGATCGCCGACACAGCGATGGATGCCGGCGCCAAACGACAGATGCTGCCGCGGCTTCGAGCGATCGACGATGAATTCATCGGCGCGTTCAATTTTTTCTTCGTCGCGATTTCCGGAGATGTACCACATCACCACCTTGTCGCCTTTGCCAATCCTGCGGCCGGCGAGCTCGACATCGTTGCGCGCGGTGCGACGCATATGCAATACCGGCGTCTGATAGCGAATGGTTTCGGCGACCAGGTTCGGGATCAACTCATGCCGGCTGCGCACCAGCTCGAACTGCTCCGGGTTTTCGACCAGCGCCATCAGACCACCGCTCATGGAATTGCGCGTGGTGTCATTACCGCCCACGATCAGAAGAGCAAGCGTGCCGATAAATTCGCGCGGCGGCATATTGCGGGTAGCGTCGGCATGGGCGAGCATCGAAATCAGGTCGAAGGCTGGCGGCGCGTCCGCGCGTGCGTCCCACAATTTGCGGAAATACTCTCCCATTTTGGTCAGCTCGGCGAAACGCGCATCCTCGGAATGCACGACGGCATCGGGCGAATCCACATTGGCGATCGCGACATCGGACCACCAGGTCAGCCTCTCCCGGTCGGCCCAGGGAAAATCGAACAGCGTCGCCAGCATCATGTTGGTCAGTTCGACCGAAACGCGCGTCACCCAGTCGAAGGTCTCGTCACGCGGCAGCGCGTCAAGCACGTCGGCGGTACGCTTGCGGATCAGCGGCTCGAAATTGGCGAGATTGGACGGCGCCACGATCGGTGCCACGGTGCGGCGCTGCGCGGTGTGCCCGGGCGGATCCATTCGGATGAAATTCGCAAGCTCCCGCCCCTGCGGCTGATCGGTAACTTGGATGCCGCCGAGTTCCGAACTCGACGAGTAGTTCTCATGATCAAGTTCGACGGCGAAAATATCGTCGTAACGCGTCACCGACCAGTAGGGTCCGAACCGCGACACCTCGCAGTAATGCACGGGATCATCGCGGCGCAACTTCGCGAACAGCGGCCGCCAGGTGTCTTGCTGATAAAGGCTGGGATCGCTGACGTCGATCGACGCCAGCGCGTGTTGCAACGCTTCCGCCTGGGCCATCGTTTCGCTCCCCATCCGTGCTGTTGGCTCTTGTCGGGCGATACAGCATAGGACGGGATCGAGCATTGGCAAAGGGGAGCTGAGTTCGCGGGTGGAATAACCGATTTGCACCAAGAGCAGGTGAAATCCCAATGCAATCGGTTGCCGTCGTGTTCTTGAGCCGAGTTCAATGCAATTACTGATAAGCAGCCACGATATCCGACACGGCCCGCTCGAGCTGCTTTGCCGTCGCGCACTGACGCACGACGCTGCAGAATGCGGCATATCGTGGCATTTCGGAATCGCCCCAGCCCCAGGCCATGCGCCCTTCGGGGTTGAGCCAGACCAGCCGCTTGGACCGCTCCGAAATGCGGCGAAGGATGTCGGCGCGCGGATCGAGGTTGTTGGTACGCGCGTCGCCGAGAACGATCACCGTCGTCTTCGCGGTTACCGTGCGGATCCACCCCTTCTCGAAATCCACCAACGAACCGCCGTAGTCGGACGAGCCGAATCCGACCTTCGACATGATCTCGCTCATGGCCTCTTCCGGCGACCTGGTATCGAGGATGTCGCTGACCTCGATGAGATGGCCGGAGAAGGCGAACGAGCGCACGTCGTCCACCACCTCATGCAGGCTGTGGATCAACAGCAGGAAGAAGTCGGACACCTGCGCCACCGATCCCGAGACATCGCAGATCGCCACGATCTTCGGCCGGTCGCGATGGCGGCGTTTCCATGAGGTGAGGAACGGGACGCCGCCCCAGGCGGCGTTGCGCCGCAGCGTCTTTCGCGTGTCGAGATGCCCGCGCCGCTGGCGCTTGCGCGGCTTGCTGTAACGTTCGCGCAGCCGTCGCGCGATGGCGCGGATCAGGGCCTTCATCTGCTCGACCTGCCGGCGTTCGAGCCGGGCGAGCGGCGCGTTGCGGAGGATTTCGTTGCGCAGGTTCTCGGTCTCCTCGCGGCCGTAGAGCACCAGCGCCTGGTTGACGACGTCCCGCACGTTTTCGCGCAACGCCTCCAGGGTGGCAGCTAACCGTTCAGCCTCCGCCGGGTTGGCGGCCGTCAGCGCGTCCAGATCGTCGCGAAGGCGTTCAATGCCGAGTTGCTCGAGAATCCGTGACGAGAAGATGCCGCGCTGGGTAAAATACCGGATGTCGGAAAGCGAGGCGGCATTCGCCGCATTAGCCATTGCGGCTGCGATCGCGTTGCGGTCCCGCGACATCAGCTTCTGCGCAAGCTCGCCAAGTTCCGGTGCTTGTGCGCCGGGGTCGCCTGGCTGGGTTTCGCCTTCCATCGAATCTGGCGGAGCGCCTTCGGCAGCATCCGCCGGCGTGGCTTCGTCCTTGACCTGCGGCTGGCTGAAGAAAAGATCAAAACACTCGCCAAGCGCCTGCTTCTCGTCCTGGCTCTTGGCGAGCGTCAACAGCAGTGTGTCACGCAGAATACCCCTGTCACCGAATCCGACATCGGCCACCGCTTTCATGGCATCAATGCTTTCCGCGGGCGATACCCGAACGCCGGCTCCGCGAGCCGCCCGGAAAAAGCGGTGCAGTTCCTCGCGCATCAGCCGAACACGCCTTGCCGGCCGGCCTTGGCGACGAAGGTCGTCACTTGCGGCATCGTGGTCTCGATGTCGGCTTCGTATTTCAACAGGACATTGAGCGTGTCCTTGACGGTTTCATGATCCAGTTCCGTCGACTGCAGAAGGACCAGGACGCGCGCCCAATCGATCGTTTCGCTGACCGATGGCAGTTTCTTCAGATCAAGGGTGCGGACCTGATTGATGAAGCCGACGATCTGCTTGCGCAACGATTGCGAGATTCCGGGGACGCGGCTCTCGACGATGCGCTCTTCGAGCTTCTGCTCAGGGAAGCCGATATGCAAATGAAGGCACCTGCGCTTGAGCGCATCGCTGAGGTCGCGCTCGCCATTGGAGGTCAGGATTACCGTGGGCTTCACAAGCGCCACGACGGTGCCCAGTTCGGGGATACTGACCTGGTAATCCGACAGGATTTCCAGAAGCAGGGATTCGAATTCGGCGTCCGACTTGTCGATCTCGTCGACCAGCAGCACGCAACCCTTTTCCTGCTCCAGCGCCTGCAGCAGCGGGCGCGGCTCCACGAATTCCTTCGAGAAGAAGACGTCGCCGAAATCATGCAGCTTGCCGAGCGCCGCCGATAATGTGTCGGCGCCGCCGAGCACTTCGCCGAGCTTGTCCTTTAGAATCTGGGTATAGAGAAGCTGCTTGGCGTACTTCCATTCGTACAGCGCCTTGGCTTCATCGAGCCCTTCATAGCATTGCATGCGGATCATCTTGAGCCCGCGCCATGCCGCCAGCGCTTTTGCCAGCTCGGTCTTGCCGACGCCGGCCGGGCCTTCCACCAGAATCGGCTTCTCGATGCGCTCGGCCAGATAGACCGCGGTCGCGATCTGCTTGCTGGCGATATAGCCGGCCGACGCCAGCCCGCGGGTGACGGCCTCGATCGAATCCGCCGGCAAATGGTTATTCATTATTGTTTCTCGCTTCCTATGGAATTTCCAAGCCTGATCTGTCGCACCTTGCGGGGCTCGCGCGCGACCGAGGACAACAGATCGTACGCGGCGAGCGCCCGGGAGGTGGCTTCGTCTGCCGGCGGGCCTTGTGCCAGCAGTTCGCGGATTTCGCCGACGATGTCGCGCGCCAGCAGCCGGACGCCGATCGTCCGCGCAGGAACATCCTGCCCTTCGCCGTCGAGTGCGGCCACCGCGAGCCGGCTCGCCGCGTGCACCAGGGACACCAGACCCGCGACGCGGCCGAGCCGCAAGGCATTCTCTTCGCTGCGCTCGATGCGCGCGGCAGACTTTTCGAGCAGCCAGCTCAGCAGCCCCGAAATGTTGGCCGTACCGACGGTGTCCTCGACATCGCGAAACGGCAGGGCCATGGCCGGATAAGCATCGGCCACCTGTCCCACCAGCGCCGTCGCGGGGACGTGGCATCCGTCGAACTCCAGTTCGCAGTGCGACGCCGGCGCGAGAGCGTCCAGCGTCTGCATCGGCTTCACCACGAGGCCAGCTGTCTCCCTCGGGATCAGGAACAGCCCGTATCGCTTGCGTTCATCCTCGATCGCGGTCACGGCCAGTACCAGAAACACATCCGCGATCGGGCCATTCGTGACCCATGCCTTCCGACCGCGAACAACGAAGCCAGCTTCGCTCGATTCGGCGGCGGTCCGGAGATGTTTCGGATGGGCTCCGACTTCAGGCTCGGAAATCGCGATCGCCGCACAGATCTGGCCAGCCGCAATGCGCGGAAGCCATGTGGCGCGCTGACCCGCGTCCGCAAAACCCGCAACAAAGAACCGCGCCGTCATTTGTCGCGCGGCAAAGGCGCTCGCCAGCCCCAACAGCCCGGTTTTAGCTGCAATCGCCTGCTCGGCGAGCGCTATGGCACGATAGGTGTCGAGTGCTGCTCCTGCGCCAGGCAGACCGATCTGGAACAGACCTGCCCTCGCCATCTGCCCAAACGGGTCGGCCAGGATGTCGCGCTTTGCGGTTGACCACCAGTCGTCAATGCGCCCAGCGACTTCCAAGCTCGAATCTTGCGGCATTTCATGAACGACCCGGATTCCGACGCGCGCCTCTCGCGGCATCGAGACGCTTTTAAAGTACTCGGGTGTTGGTCGCGAGTTCAATTTTTGCCACGACCGCTGCCGTGACGGGCGGCCCCGCGCCTCCGCCTCCCGCCCCCGGCTCAGCTGCGCAGGCCGGGAGCCTCCTGACCGGTGCGCGCTACATACTCCGCGTAGCCACCGCCGTACTGGTGGATGCCCTCGGGGGTAAGCTCCAGCACCCGATTGGACAGCGCGGCCAGGAAATGCCGGTCGTGCGAGACAAACAGCATGGTGCCCTCGTACTGCGACAGCGCGGTGATGAGCATCTCCTTGGTCGCCATGTCCAGATGGTTGGTGGGCTCATCCAGCACCAGGAAGTTTGGCGGGTCGAACAGCATCTTCGCCATCACCAGCCGTGCTTTTTCACCGCCCGACAGCACCCGGCATCTCTTCTCAACGTCGTCGCCGGAGAACCCGAAGCAGCCGGCCAGCGCGCGCAACGAGCCCTGCCCGGCTTGCGGGAACGCGTCCTCCAGCGACTCGAACACCGTGCGCTCGCCGTCCAGAAGATCCATGGCGTGCTGCGCGAAATAGCCCATCTTCACGCTGCCGCCCAGCGCCACCGTGCCATCGTCCGGATGCGTGGAGCCCGCCACCAGTTTCAGCAGCGTGGACTTGCCTGCGCCGTTGATGCCCATCACACACCAGCGCTCCCTGCGGCGCACCGAAAAATCCAGCCCCTCGTAGATGCTCCGGCTGCCATAACCTTTGTGCACCTTCTTCAGGCTCACCACGTCTTCACCGGAGCGCGGCGCCGGCATAAACTCGAACTCCACGCTCTGGCGGCGCCTGGGCGGCTCCACCCGGTCGATCTTCTCCAGCTTCTTCACCCGGCTCTGCACCTGCGCGGCGTGCGAGGCGCGCGCCTTGAAGCGCTCGATGAAGTTGATTTCCTTGGCGAGCATCGCCTGCTGACGCTCGAACTGGGCCTGCTGCTGCTTCGCGCTCAGCGCGCTTTGCTGCTGATAGAACTCGTAGTCGCCCGAGAATGTCGTCAGCGCGCCGCCATCGATCTCGATCACTTTGGTGATGATGCGGTTCATGAACTCGCGGTCGTGCGAGGTCATCAGCAGCGCGCCCTCATACCCCTTGAGGAACTGCTCCAGCCAGATCAGGCTCTCCAGGTCGAGATGGTTGCTCGGTTCGTCCAGTAGCATGGCATCGGGACGCATGAGGAGAATGCGGGCCAGCGCCACGCGCATCTTCCAGCCGCCCGACAGCGCGCCCACGTCACCGTCCATCATCTCCTGGCTGAAGCTCAGGCCCGCGAGGACTTCCCGTGCGCGCCCCTCCAGGGCGTAGCCGTCGAGCTCCTCGAAGCGCGCCTGAACCTCACCGTAGCGCTCGACGATATCATCCATGTCATCAGCCCGATCCGGATCTCCCATGGCGGCCTCGAGCTCCTTCAGCTCGGTGGCCACGGTGCTGACGGGACCGGCGCCGTCCATCACCTCGGACACCGCGCTGCGGCCCGACATCTCGCCGACGTCCTGACTGAAGTAGCCGATGGTGACGCCGCGATCGACGGCCACCTGTCCCTCGTCGGGGTGCTCTTCGCCCGTGATCATCCGGAACAGCGTCGTCTTGCCGGCACCATTAGGGCCGACGAGGCCGACCTTCTCGCCCTTCTGGAGCGCCGCGGAGGCCTCGATGAAGAGGATCTGGTGGCCAATCTGCTTGCTGATGTTGTCGAGACGAATCATGTGCACCACGAGCCGGAAAAAAAGTCGCGGCTGCTCTTAGGCCATGGGGTGCGGCTGTGGAAGAGCGTATCGAACGCGGCAAGACCACGCCAAGACCCGTCCTTTTGCGCGCCAAGGGGCGGGACAGGCCCCTCATGCCCGGGGGACACCGCGCTCACGAAAACCGAATGAATTTGCGGGCCAAGGCGGATAAGGTTTCGAATTGACCGAATGAATAACGGATGTGAAACGATCGCAACACACCGCGGAGGCCCAGGATAGGAATCCTCCAGATAATATCCGTCCCAGCCGAAATTCAAAATATCAGGCAACGAAAAGCCGTAATTCCTAACAAAGAATGACGAATCTTGACTAGCGACTAGGGGAAATTTGTGATGCGTACCAAGTGGTCTCTGGCCATTCACCACGACGATCAGGGCAAGCGTTCGATCATCTCGGAAAACAAGTTCAACCATTTCGCGGACGTGCACGCGACAATGAGGAGAAACAAGGGCAAAATCTTTGTCGTGACGATTCCCAAAATGGCCAAGCCAATGGAAATTCAGGCGTTCCACAACCTGAAACAACTTGGGTACGTCGTCGAAGCACGATAACAGATGGGTCGGCGCGCTGGCAGGCCTCAAAGTTTCGAGGCGTGAGGTGGCTTGACCGAGTGAGGCAGATGGTCGGCCCGTAAACGGCGAAAATGGCTTCCCAGTGCACGAACCGCACTACTCCCAAGCCAATTCGTACCGTTTGCGGAGCCGCTCAGCGAGTTCATTGGTGAGGTCGCGCCATTCCTGGGAATCGCGAACACGGCCAGCCGCCGGCGTAATGGTCAACATTGCTCGCCAGTGCGACCCGCCATAGACCGTCACCTTGAATCCATCTTTGGGACAGTCCGGGTGACGCGCAAGGTCGTGTTCGATCATTTCGGCCAGTTCCGCAGCCGTCTTGAGTTGCCTTTGTTGAGCAACGCCTTCGACAGGCTCCAAGTTCGCGGCGGCCGGTGGTGAAATTTCGCTGACCGGAAAATCTCGCACGGCAACGGGGGCCTTCTGCGGGTCGCTCGTTTTTGATTCCGGCGGATTGCGTCCGGAGATAGCCGCCGCTCTTCCGAAGATTTGCTGCGCCAAAGTGATCTTGTGGTCATCGCTGCGGTCGTCTTCTGCCACCTTCGTGTCCTGCTGACATGCCAACCTCGTTGGTCTACCACAAAAGCACTGGCCGAAACCACGCGGTGACGCGGATCGGGCCAGGCAGCAAACCAACCGGTGAAAGGCTGATCGAGACTAGTTTGCAGTCTAGTCAGGGCTGTCGACGCAACTGGAGATAAAGGCGGCTCGATCCCTTACCAGAACTTTCACCACGATGGCCTTTTTGGTGCATTCATTTAGCTTGAGCTGTTCAGCACGCCGTTTTTCCGCGGCAGCGCGGAATTCGGGGGCGACAGAATTAGGGTCGACAAGCTTCTGTGCAAGACTGGTTTGGCTCAAGAGAAACGCGAATGCCGCAGCACAGCCGAATCTCCAATAGGATTTCTTCAAGTTCGGCTCCAATGGTAGCCGGGTAAAATGCTGTTCAATTAGGTGCTTGTAGCTCATAGCTCAGACAGCGGATGTGAACCAGTCCACAATTGAACCGCGGCCCTTCCCCTTGGCCGGTTCGCGCTGGCGGGTTTTGCCGCTGCCACTGGCTCCGCTGGGCAAAAGAATCGTCATTAACCTAGCCTGTTAACAAACCATGAACGACTCCCTGCAAATTTTATAGGACCCAGGAGGGAGACATGACCACCATCGGCCCAACATTCCCGGCGCACATTGCGGTTAGTCAGGCAGAAGTCCGGCTCGTTGCGGACCAAACCGCCAATGCCGACGCCTCGACGATCAAACTAGACCAACAGAGCGTCCAAACCGCCGAACGGATCGAGCAGGAAGCGGCAAGGTTATCGACGCTCGATATTAAAACGTGAGCCGGCGGCTCAATCGCGCTTGAAGCGGTAGTTGAATCGATCCCCATCCGCCCTGACCAAACCTGCCGTCGGTGTCGGGAAATGAATCGGCAGAATGAGCGTATCGGTATCTGCGACGGAGGATAGAAACTTTCGGCGCGACACCGCGGCCTGCTTTGCATCCCAGTCGACCCTCGGCGACCAGTCGGGCTCCCGGCACTGGATCACGTGGTGCATCATGTCGCCGGTCACCACCGCGCGCTGCCCGCGAGAGAAAATGTTGACGCAGCAATGGCACGGCGAGTGCCCCGGCGTCGGCGTCAACGTAATGGTGTCATCCAGCGCGTAATCGTCATCAACCAAAAGCGCCTGCCCGGCTTCCGCGACGGGTAAGCAGTTGTCCCGGAATACCGTGCCGGGCGGATTGGCCCCGCGCGCGTACTCCGCTTCCCAAACCGCATACTCCTTTTTGTGAAATACGTATTTCGCATTCGGGAACGTCGGCACCCAGCGCCCGTCGCGCAGTGTGGTGTTCCAGCCGGTATGGTCGATATGAAGATGCGTGCAGAACACGTAGTCCACTTTGTCGTACGCAATTCCCAGCGCGAACAGCTCGTTCCGCCAGCGCTCCTTGCCGGGAAAATCGAATGGCGGCGGGTGGCCCTTGTCCTCTCCGGTGCAGGTGTCCACCAGGATCGTATAGCGCGGCGTTCGGACCACGAAGGTCTGGTAGGTTATGACCATCATTCCCAACGCCTGGTCGAATACCTCCGGCTCCATCGATGGCAAGTGATGCTTGAATACGGCCTCGTCATAGGCCGGGAAAAAGTCCTGCGGGCGCCGCCACGGGCCCTCGCGTTCAATCACGGCGTCGATGGTGATGTCGCCGATCCGGACCTGCCTCATTCTTCTTCCCCCAGCATTGCCGGGGCGAGCGTAACGGGCACCTACCGGCCGTTCAAGCTGAAGGCAGAAGGAATTCAGAAGGGCTGCCCCCCTTGAAGAGACCTTGAACTTCCGGAAGTGACCTGGCCGCTGCCTGAAGCGGCCAGGCTCTGACCGGAAGTTGGATATTTGTTTGGCAATTACTTCTTGACGGCGAACACCCACACGACGCCGCCTTGCGGCACATTATCCTCCACACCGACACTGTTCTGGGTCGCCAATGCGTCCTGGATGCGCTGCGCGTCTACGCCCCAGCCCGACTGGACGGCGATATATTCCGTCCCATCGACTTCATACGCGATCGGCATGCCCATGATGCCGGAGTTGGTCTTTTGCTCCCAAAGCAATTCACCTGTCTTGGCATGATAGGCGCGGAACATCCGGTCATTGGTACCTCCGACCAGGACGAGATCGCCACCGGTAGCAGTCACCGAACCAAACAGTTGCGATTTCGGGAAATTATTCGACCAGACCTTCTTTCCCGTGGCCGGATCCCACGCTTGCAGTTCACCCATATGATCGGCGCCGGGACGAACCTTCAAACCGATATCTTCGGGTTTCGTCCCCAGCCAGAGCTGACCATCAACCAACGGCACCTTCTCACCGGTAAAGCCTCCGCAGAAATTCTCGTTGGCCGGGACGTAGACAAAGCGGGTCTTCGGACTATACGCCGCCGACGGCCAATCCTTGCCGCCCCACAGCGACGGACAGAACTCAACCCGCTTGCCGCCAACCGGCTTGTGAGCCGGGTCGACAATCGGCCTGCCAGTCTCAGGCTCAATTCCTTTCCAGACGTCGGTATGAACGAAAGGCCAGCCGGCGACGTAGTTGATCTTGTCCGCCTTGCGCTCGAGCACCCAGAAGATCGCGTCGCGTCCCGGATGGATGAGACTTTTGAAGGTGCGGCCGTCCCTCTGCAGGTCGACCAGCATCGGTGCTTCCACCTCGTCCCAATCCCAGGAATCGTTTTGATGATACTGGTGGTAGGCTTTGATCTTGCCATTATCGGGATCGAGCCCGAGCACCGAGCTGGTGTAGAGGTTGTCGCCGGGATGTGTTGAGCCCGGCCAAGGCGCGGCGTTGCCGACGCCCCAGTAGATCGTCTTGGTGTCGGGATCGTAGTTGCCTGTCATCCACGCAGACCCGCCACCGGTCTTCCAGTCGTCGCCGCTCCACGTGTCATGGCCTGGCTCACCCTCGCCCGGAATGGTGAAAGTCCGCCACAGTTCCTTGCCCGTGTCGGCATCGTACGCAACGACGTAACCGCGCACGCCGAACTCACCACCGGAACCACCGACGATCACCTTTCCATCGATGACCAGCGGCATCAGAGTAAGGTACTGTCCCTTCTTGTAATCCTGAACCTTGGTATCCCAGACCACTTTTCCTGTCTTGGCATCTAGCGCCACCACATGGTCGTCCGTCGTGGCCAGATATAATTTGTCCTGCCACAGTCCGACCCCGCGGCTGGTCGGGTGCAATTGAAAGAGGTCGTCAGGCAGTTGGCGTTTGTATCGCCAGTACTGATCGCCGGTCTTGGCGTTGAGGGCGATCACCTGCCCCATCGGGGTCGCGACGAACATCACACCATTGTTGATGATGGGGGGAGCTTCATGGCCCTCGATCACACCGGTCGAGAAGGTCCACGCCGGCGTCAGGTTTTTCACGTTCGAGGTGTTGATCTGGTCGAGCGGGCTGTATCCCTGACCGTCATAGGTTCGGCGATAGTGCATCCAGTTACCGGGTTCGGGATTCTTCAGGCGATCTGCGGTCACTGGGCTGTAGTTCTCGATCGGGCCGGCGCCGGCGGTGATCGGAACAAGGCATGTGGACGCGACCAAACTCGATAATAGCCATTGCTTTGTAGTCATAACGCTGCCTCCCGTTTGTTTTCTCACCAATTTCTATTTTTTTGATATTTGTGCGGAATCCGATGCGGTGGCGACCGCTGTCACCCTGCTTGCTGACCTACCTTTCCAACAAATGTTGCAGCTACCGTGAGCGAACCGTCGGCTGCCGCCAACGGAAGCGCCGCAAGACGCCGCGGCGCCGGTCCAAACACCACCTGCGCGCTGTGCCGAGGGTCAAATTCGGAATTATGGCAAAAGCATTTAAGCACGTCGTTGTCGCCCCCTGCCCCTTTCAACCAGCCAGTAACGGGGCACCCCGCGTGCGAGCAAATTGCCGAATAGGCAACGATGCCGTCGGCAGCGCGCGAGCGCGTCTCATCATCCAGCTCGGCTGGGTCAAGTCTTACGACCAGTAACTCGTTCAACCGCGAGCCCTTGCGTACCACCGAGGTTTTTGAGTCCCTCGGCCATGCGTGCACCGGCGGTCCGCCGAGTTTTAGATCCTGCGGCTTGATGACTTCACCCGCATGCTCCCCTTCCGAAAAGACCAGAACATCGGCTTTCTGAGGCCGCTCGTCGCTGCCGGGCTGGTCCTCACCGGCAGCAGCAGGTTTGGAAGCCGCGATGCATGTTCCTGCGGCGAGAGCCGTCAAGATGAGCGCACGTCGTGTCGGATCCGGACAAGACGGCGTTGCCGGCTCGAGGTCCGCGCTGGTGCTTTCGAGCGATGCTGTCGCGCCGCGGTCAGATTCGGACATGGTGTCAGCTGAAAGGTGCAACTCGGCCAAAAGAAGGCGACAGATTTTTGTTTTAAGTTTTTGTTCGCAGATGCGCCTTCCACTCGTATTCGCGGGTGAGAGCTTCGCGCCGAGAACCGCATCATGCGGATTTTCGCAGAACAGCTCGGACGTCAAATTTGTGCGGTGCGTTCTGGCGAGCTCACCAGCATTTCGTCGGGCTCGGATCATGGGTAAGGACTGCTGACCAAAAGCGAAAACCTCCGAGCAAGCCCCGCTTTCGCCAAATACAAATGCGAGACAACGCGTTGTGAAGTCGATCCATCCCGCCTTCTGGTAGCGTGCTGGAACGTCGATCTCGCCAAACAGCTCTCGTGAACAAAGCAAAAATAAAATAGGAGGACGAGCCCGCGACACGGCAATTCAATCGGTTCTTATGGTGCAGAGACGATACGGCAAAACTCATAGCAACGGCGTTGAGCGGTAAGGAAACATGTTCTCGCTCCCGTCGAACAGACATCAACAGCTTATGAAGAGCGAGGAAACGATCATGATCAAGGTAAGGATTAACGGTCAGGAACGAAACTGGGACGGTGACCCGGATCTTCCGTTACTCTGGTTTATCCGTGACGAAATCGGATTGACGGGCACGAAATTCGGCTGCGGCCAGGCTCTCTGCGGTGCATGCACGGTTATCGTCAACAAGCAGGCCGTACGCGCCTGCATCACCTCGATTTCTGACGTTGTCGACCGAGAGGTCACGACCATCGAAGGCCTTCATCCGACTGGCGATCACGCCGTACAGAAGGCCTGGCGCCAGGGAAATGTCCCGCAATGCGGCTATTGCCAGGCCGGCCAGATCATGCAGGCCGCGGCACTCCTGATGGAAAATCCCAAACCCACGCACGACCAGATACGCGAAGCGATGTCGGGCAACATCTGCCGCTGCGGTTGTTACCAACGCATCGAAAACGCGGTCCATCTCGCTTCGACGGGGGTCTGATCATGAACATCGTCACAAATCCCAACAAGCTTCGCGGCATCGAGAGCCGCATCAAGGTCGAGAACGTTTCGCGTCGCAGCATTCTCAAGGGCCTCGGCATCGCGGGCGGCCTGGTGCTGGCTGCGCCGATCATGTCGCGTCAGGCGTTTGCGGCTTATAAAACCGGTGCCGGAGAGATGCCGCACGGCACGGTGGTCAACCCGCGCGTCTTCGTTGCCATCGCCTCCGATGGAACGGTTACGATCGTGGCGCATCGCTCCGAAATGGGAACCGGTGTCCGGACCAGCCTGCCGTTGATCGTCGCCGAGGAAATGGAGGCCGATTGGTCGCGGGTAAAGGTGGCGCAGGCGCACGGAGACGAGGTCAAATTCGGCAATCAGGATACCGACGGATCGCGCAGCACACGGCACCATCTGATTCCGATGCGCCAGATCGGCGCGTCGGCGCGCAGCATGCTTGAAGGCGCAGCCGCCAAACGTTGGGGCGTCCCGGCAACCGAGGTCAAGGCAGTCAACCATGAGGTGGTTCATTCCGCCAGCGGCCGCCGTCTCGGCTTCGGCGACCTGGCCGCGGATGCGGCGAAGGAGTCGGTGCCCAGTGTTGAAGGCCTGAAGCTGAAAGACCCAAAGGACTTCCGCTATCTCGGCAAAGGTCAAGTCGGCATCGTCGACCTTCGTGATATTACAGTCGGCACCGCGCATTACGGCAGCGATACGCGCCTGCCCGGCATGAAGTATGCCGTGATCGCGCGCCCGCCGGTGACCGGCGGCAAACTGGTGTCGTTCGACGGAGCCGCCGCGATGAAGGTCTCCGGCGTCGAGAAGGTGATGGAGGTGCAGGGTTGGCCGTGGCCGTCCAAGTTCCAGCCGCTCGGCGGCGTCGCGGTGATTGCACGTAACACCGGCGCCGCCATCAAGGGACGTGACGCGCTGAAGATCGTCTGGGACGACGGGGCCAACGCCAAGTACGAGTCATCAGCTTATCGGACCGAACTCGAGGAAGCCGCGCGCAAGCCGGGTCTCGTGGTGCGCAAGGAGGGCGACGTGGACGCCGCCCTGAAAACCGCCGACAAAGTCATCGTCGGCGAATACTACCTGCCTCACCTGGCGCATGTGCCCATGGAACCGCCTGTCGCGGTCGCTAACGTCAAAGACGGCAAGGCCGAGATTTGGGGACCCGTGCAAAGTCCCGGCGGGACGCGGGAAGACGTCGCAAAAACCCTCGGAATCCCGGAAGAGAATGTGACCGTCAACGTCACGCTGCTCGGCGGCGGATTCGGACGAAAATCGAAGTGCGATTTTGCGCTTGAGGCAGCGTTGCTGTCGAAGGCGATCGGTTCGCCGGTCAAGGTACAGTGGACGCGGGAAGACGACGTTCGCAACGGCTTCCTTCACACCGTCTCGGCGGAACGTATCGAAGCGGGGCTCGACAAGAGTGGCAAGGTGATTGCCTGGCGTCACCGCAGCGTCGCGCCAACCATCGCCTCGACCTTCGCGGCCAACGCGCTGCATGCGGCGCCCTTCGAACTCGGCATGGGGCTGGTCGACATGCCGTTCGAGATCGCCAATATTCAATGCGAGAATCCGGAAGCCGCCGCGCATACCCGCATCGGCTGGTTCCGCTCGGTATCGAATATCCCTCGTGCCTTTGCGGTGCAGTCGATGGTGGGCGAACTCGCCCATGCCACCAACCGCGATCAAAAGGATATGCTGCTGGAGCTCATCGGCTCTCCGCGGATCGTCAAGCTCGATTCCGTGAAAGATCTGTGGAACTATGGCGAGCCCTATGACAGCTATCCGATCGATACCGCGCGTCTGCGCCGAGTGGTCGAGGTCGTTGCCGACAAGGGCGGCTGGGGACGGACCGTCCCGAAGGGACACGGGCTCGGGATTGCCGTGCATCGAAGCTTCGTCAGCTATATCGCGACCATCGTCGAGGTGTCGGTCGGCGAAAAAGGCAAACTGACCGTTCACCAGGTCGACACTGCCATCGACTGCGGCGTGTTCGTCAATCCCGAAAGGATCGAGTCGCAAATCGAGGGCGCGGCGATCATGGGCCTGAGCCTCGCCAAATACGGCGAGATCACCTTCAAGGACGGCAAGGTGCAACAGGGCAACTACGACGACTTCCCGGTGATTCGGATGGACGAGGCACCCCTGGTAACCAACGTGCACATCGTCCCTGCCGATGCCGATACGCCGCCAAGCGGCGCAGGGGAGCCGGGCGTGCCTCCCTTCGCTCCAGCCTTGATCAACGCCATCTTCGCAGCGACCGGGAAGCGCATTCGGGCGCTGCCGATCGGCAAGCAACTTGAAACCTAAGACGAGTTCGAACGTTTCAGTTCTCCGAAAGGAGTGCATGATGAACACAAAAGTGACGACGCTCGCGGCGCTGGTTTCGAGCGTCCTGCTTTGGAACGTTCAGGAGGTGGCCGCCCAGACAAATCCGCCACCCGCAACGGCAACGCGGCCGGCGGCGACGTCGCCGGCGCAAACTTCTGTTCCTAACGCCGGCCCGCCGGCCACAACGACTGAGACGACCGGCATGACCAACCAGGATGCGGCTGTCAAAAAAATGAACGAAGACGAAAAACAGAAAGTCGACACCAAGGGCAAGTAGCCTGAACGTCGAACAGCCGCTCCCGACGTAGTTTCACGCAGCATAAAAAAAGCCCCGCATTTCGCGGGGCTTCTTTGTTTATCTACCCATGCCGGAACCTGGCCCCGTGGGAGTTAGCGTCGATCCGCTTGGCGAAGCGTTCGGACCGAGCGTATTACCTGACGGGCTCTGGGTGTAAGTCGGTCCAGTAGCCGGACCGGTAGTCGTCGACCCAGCCGTGCTTCCCGTCGTCGATCCATTCGTCGATGAACCCGTCGTGGTGCCACTGGCAGCAGATCCTCCCGCCGCAGAGCTACGCCGCGGCAATCGTCTCCCATCGGGTGTTACTCGCGTTGGAACTTGAGCCGGACGTCGCCATGTCAGTTGAGCCAGTGGTATTGCATTCCCTGAAGTGGGAAGCGATTTCAACGTGCGCGAGATGATCCCACCGTTCCGCATCCCCTAAATGTTTCCAGCTATTTTGCGGGTCAAACACCGCGCGTTGACGGCAAATGGAACCCATGGCGCGGTAGGTTTGCACGTTTTTCATCGCGACCTCCCTGGACTTCATGTTCACGAGCTTATTACCCCTCTCATCGCGTCAGAGTCATTACGATTATATGTCAGAACTAATTTGAATTTGGTCAGTGAACGTGACGGATGGAACCGCCTTATTCAAAGCACATTTGCTCGCGCGACTTTTGCTTAACGGTGACTTGCATAGGACAATGCAATTAACAAAAAACTTATATCGAAAAGAAGATTGAGGTCAGGGCGCGCGCAAGGGAAGAGATTGCAGCGGCCGACAGATGTGTTGAAGGCGTTGAGCACGCAGAGTGCGCCCGGCATCACCAAGCCTTTAGAGACTTCCAGGCGTCGGCGATCCCTAAGTTCACAGTTGAAAAATCCAGGCTGTGTTAGCTAGATCACATACGTTCGTTCGAACCGGACTCATCTTGGCGTGGTATGGCCGCAAACAAGGTAACGGCGGTACACCACTTGGCTCCTCCCGCCAAGGACCCCTGGGAGCCGTCAGGGTGAGAACTCGGCGGCTCTTCTTTTTTGCCGGCAGCGTCGCTAATGCATTTGATTGAGAGGCATATCTGCCTCAGCGCACAAGGCGATATTCGCGGCTGGCCTTTTTCGCCGTGCCAAGGCAATTCCGCAAAATCCGATGTCGCCCATTGGGCTTAGATGGATGTCCGTAAAAATATCCGCTTTGCGCCAAAATCGAACATTCCCGAAGGTCGACTTTTGATCCGAGCCAGACTCGGCGCTTGTTGCTGCATTATTGGTGAGCGGTGAAATGCCTAAACTCCAAATCTGCTTTCGTGGTGGACTACCCGTTAGAGCCCGATGGAGGACCGGCAAACTGTAGGAGACTGGAATGTCCTTGAATCAAGGTGGATGTCTTTGCGGCGCAGTCCGGTACGCAGCCAGTTCAACGCCCGTGCGCGTGACCTATTGCCATTGCAAATTCTGTCAGCGAGCAACCGGATCGGCGTACCTGGTCGAACCCATCTTTCAGAAGACGCATTTTGCGATCATCTCCGGAAAGCCTGCGACTTATACACAAGCCTCGGAAGGAAGCGGAAAGCGGGTCACCGTTAATTTCTGCTCGACCTGCGGCACAAAGCTATTTCTCGATCTTGAGCGGTTTCCAGAAACAGTTGGCGTCTATGGCGGAACATTTGACGATCCGAACTGGTTTGAGCGCACCCCACAGGTGTCGAGACACATCTTCCTCGACTCCGCGCTAAATGGCACGGTCATTCCTGCCGGTTTCCGCACGTTTCGCGAACACGCGTGGCTCAACGATGGAACACCGGTCGAACCGGTAATCTTTGGGCAGCCCCATGCCATCGGCAGCGAGCACTTGGGCAACCTCAGTCATCCCGGAACGTCATTTCTGCCGTCGTGAGAGAACTCTTGATAGGCTATTCAGCGCAGCTTGCTCAGCAGCGCGACCAGGGTCTCGCGCTCCTTCGGATCGAGCGGCGCGAGCGTCTCCTTCGTGATCGCGAGCGCGTTCGGCGCCGCCTTTTCGGCCATCTGCTGGCCGGCACGCGTGAGACTGACCAAGAGACGCCGACCGTCTTCGGGATCGGCGCTGGTCTCAGTCAGGCCACGGGCGGTGAGCCGGTCGATCACACCCTTGATGGTGGCGACATCCATCGCCGTCAGCCGCCCGAGTTGATTCTGCGAGCACGGTCCGGTCTCGGTGAGCTTGGCAAGCGCCGCCCATTGCGTCGGCGTCAGATTGATGCCGATCTCGCGAGCGAAGATCGCAGCGTGGCGCTGCCACACCTGGCGCAGGATGAAACCGACCTGCTCCTCAAGGACGTAAGCTGGCCGCGAAGGTTTCATGCTCCGTTTCGGCGAAACACTTCTGGTCATGCGTATTCCCCGCGTCCCTCTCTCATGCCGGCGTCGTCACAGCGCCAGATGCGCGTCGCGAACGTCCGGTCGGGCGTCAAGCTCGCTCATGGTACCGCTGAAGCAGATGCGGCCGCGCTCGATGATGTAAGCGCGGTCGGAGATCAATCTGGCGAAATGCAGGTTTTGCTCGGAGACCACGATGCTGACGCCTTCCTTTTTCATGGTCAGGATCGCGTCGACCATCTGCTCCACGATCTTCGGTGACAATCCTTCGGAGGGTTCGTCGAGCAGCACCAGCGACGGGTTTCCCATCAAGGTCCGCGCGATCGTCAGCATCTGCTGTTCGCCGCCGCTCATGCGTCCACCCTGGCGGCCGCGCATCTCGCCGAGATTTGGAAACAGCGTGAATAATTTTTCCCGCGTCCAGTGCGGCGCGTTCGGCCTGATCGGCTGACGGCCGACCTCAAGATTCTCATCGACCGTGAGGTCCGTGAAGATGCGCCGCTCCTCCGGCACATAGCCGAGCCCGCCGCGCACGATCGCATGGGTCGGCTGATCCGAAACATCGTTGCCCTCGAACACGATGCGGCCGGTGCGTTGCTCGACCAGACCGACGATGGAACGAAAGGTCGTGGATTTGCCGGCGCCATTGCGCCCGAGTAGCGCGACGACCTCGCCATCGCCGACCTCGAGTGCGATGTCGAACAGGATGTGAGCCGGCCCGTAGTGACTGTTGAGATCCTGAACGGAGAGCTTCATGTCGACGCTCCCTCGCGGTGGCGCGCGTCATAGACGAGGCCCTCGCCGAGATAGATGGCGCGAACCTGCGGATTGCGCCGGACTTCTTCAGGTGCCCCCTCGGCGATCAATGCGCCGCGATTGAGCACGAGGATGCGATCGGCGTGCTCGAACACCACATCCATGTCGTGCTCGGTGAAGAGAACGCCAATCGAATGCTGCCGCGCAATTCCCGCGGTGAGCCGCATCAGTTCGATGCGCTCGCGCGGCGCCATGCCGGCGGTCGGTTCATCCATCAGCAGCAGCTTCGGCTGGTTGGCGAGCGCGATGGCAAGTTCCAGCCGTTTGAGATCGCCATAGGCGAGCTCACCGCAAGGACGTTCTGCATAACCGCCCATACCGACGAGTTCCAGCAGACGACCGGCCTCCTCCCTTGCGAACCGTGGTGTCGAGGCCCAGAGGTTGAACAGCTGCCGGCCATACGACACCAGCGCGACCTGAACGTTCTCGCGCACGGTCATGGTCGGGAACGTCGCGGTGATCTGGAAGGTACGCCCGACGCCCAGCCGCCAGATCGCGCGCGGTTTCTTGCTGGCGGTGTCCTGGCCGAGCAGATTGATCCGGCCGGAGCCGGGAATCGTTTGCCCGTTGAGCATATCGAAGCACGTGCTCTTGCCGGCGCCGTTGGGACCGATCAGCGCCAGTATCTCGCCAGCTTTCAGCGCGAACGATACGCCGCGCACCGCATGGACGCCGCCATAGGATTTGCTCAGGCCTTCGACTGACAGCAGCGTGGGCGCGATGCTCATTCGGCGCTCTCGATCTTGGTAACGAGTGCGGATTTCGACGATTCAGTTCTACGGCGATTCCGGATCGTCTCCAGCATCCCGACGATGCCCTTGGGGAAGGCGACCACGATCAGAACGATGACGCCGCCAAGCACCAGCTTGGACAGATCGGTCTGGCTTACCAGCCAGATGCTGAGCGCCTTGTAGACGATGGCGCCGATAACCGCGCCGGAGACCGTTTCGACACCACCGAGCAGCACCATGACCAGCGCATCGACCGAGAGCGAGATGCCGAGGCTGTCGGGGAAGACGCTGCCCTTGAGATAAGCGAACAGCGCGCCGGCGACACCTGCGATGGTGCCCGCAATCACAAACGCGGTCCACTGGATACGCTTGCCGTCGATACCGATGGCCTCGCCGCGCAAGGGCGAGTCGCGCGTCGCCCGCAGCGCGAAGCCAAAGGGCGAGAACACGATGATCCGAAGTGCCGCAACCGCCAGCGCGGCGACGCCGATCGAAAGCCAGTAGAAATGCGCCGGCGCCGCCGCCCACTTCTCGGGCCAGACGCCGAGGATGCCGTTGTCGCCGCCGGTCACCGCGACCCATTGGAACGCAATCGACCAGACGATCTGCGCGAATGCCAGCGTCAGCATCGCGAAATAAACCCCTGATAGTTGAACCGCGAAGAACCCGAACACCGCAGCACCGAGCATCCCCAACACCGGGCCGAGCAGAAGCGAGACAATCATCGGCAGGCCGGCGAGCTTGGCAAGGAACGCGACGCCATAGGCGCCGAGCCCGAAATACGCCGCATGACCGAACGAGGCGAGGCCGCCGACCGACATCAGGAAATGCAGGCTCGCGGCAAAGATCGCAAAGATCGCAATCTCCGAACCAACCGCGAGCGCATAGTTGCCGCCGATCAGCGGCAGCGCCGCCGCCAGCACCAGCGCGGCAATCGCCGCAAGGCGCTCATTCGACGTCAGCGGGCGCCAGGGATTTACCGTCAGTCCCGGCGTGCGGCGCGCGGCAGCCTCCGGCTTTCCGAACAGGCCCCAGGGCCGCACGATCAGCACTGCCGCCATCACCAGAAACACCAGGATGATGGAAATCTTCGGAAAAATCAGGATACCGAACGCGTTCAGCTCCGATACCAGCACCGCGGCGACAAAGGCGCCGATGATGCTGCCGAGACCGCCGATCACCACCACCACGAACACGTCAACGATAATCCGCAGATCCAGGGCGTGATGCACCGCGTCGCGCGGAATCTGCAGCGCGCCGCCGAGCGCGGCGAGAAAGACGCCGACTGCGAACACGCTGGTAAACAGCCATTTCTGATTGACGCCGAGTGCTGCCACCATGTCGCGATCCTGCGTCGCGGCACGAACCAGCACACCCCAGCGTGTTCGCTGGAACAGCAGCCACAGGATTCCAAGCACGAGCGGGCTGAGCCCGATCAGGAACAGGTCGTAGGTCGGAATATTCTGGCCGAAGAAATCGACCGCCCCCTTAAATCCCGGGGCCCGGCGGCCCAGCAGGTCGCTCGGTCCCCAGATCAGCACCACCAGGTCCTCGACCATCAGGGTCAGGCCAAAGGTCGCCAGCAGCTGAAACAGTTCGGGCGCGTGATAGATCCGCCGCAGCAGCACCATCTCGACCAATACGCCGACCACAGCGACGATCAGCGCGGCGGCGACGATGCCGCCCCAGAATCCAATGACGCCGGAAAAGCGTTCGGTCAGCGTGAATGCGACATAGGCGCCCAGCATGTAGAATGCGCCATGCGCGAAATTGACGATCCGCGTCACGCCGAAGATGATCGACAGACCCGACGCCACGAGAAAAAGCGATGCCGCGCTGGCAAGACCGGTCAGGAACTGGACGAAGTAAAAGGCCATTTTCGGTCCGCGCTATTTGCCGTCATTGCGAGGAGCGGAGCGACGAAGCAATCGCAGAACTGCGAGCCCGCTCTGGATTGCTTCGCGGAGCCTGTCATCGGGCGCGCATTCGCGCGACCCGTTGGCTCGCAATGACGGTTTCAAGTCCGTTATTCTCTTAACCGCAAGCCGACAGCCCCTACTCCTTCGGCCTGAGCTTTCCGACTTCAGCATCGCTGGGCAGGTAGTCCGCGCCTTTGCGATAGACCGAATCCACCATGACGCCTTTGCCGTCCTTTAGCGCGGTTTTGCCGACGAAGGCGCCCAAGGTCGACTGGTGGTCGATCTTGCGGAAGGTAATTTCGCCGAACGGCGATGGCACCGACAATCCTTCCGCCGCGGCGATCAACTTCTCCGGATCGGTTGAATTGGCCTTGGCGAGAATGGCCGCGGCCGATTTGATGGTCTGATAGCCGACGATCGAGCCGAGCCTCGGATAGTCGCTGTACTTGGCCTGATAGGCCTTTGCGAATGCGTCATGCTCCGGCGTCTTGATGCTGTACCAGGGATAACCGGTAACGATCCAGCCTTCAGGCGTCTCTTCCTTCAGCGGATCAAGATATTCCGGCTCACCGGTGAGGAAGGAGACCACCGCGCGATCCTTGAACAGGCCGCGGGTATTGCCTTCGCGCACGAGTTTTACCAGATCGGCGCCGAAGGTGACGTTGAGGATGGCTTCCGGATTGGCGGCGGCTACTGCCTGCACCACCGGACCCGCGTCAATCTTGCCCTGCGGAGGCCACTGCTCGTCGACCCACTGGATGTCGGGCCGTTTTTCCGACATCAGTTTCTTGAACACCGCAACCGCGGACTGGCCATATTCATAATTCGGCGCGATCGTCGCCCAGCGCTTGGCCGGCAGTTTCGCCGCCTCTTCCACCAGCATCGCCGCCTGCATGTAGTTGGAAGGACGCAGGCGGAAGGTGTAGCGATTGCCCCTGGCCCAGGTAATGGCGTCGGTCAGGGGCTCGGCGGCGAGGAAGAAAACCTTCTTCT
>WNGG01000937.1_pt1 | contig 32410 bp, 31 predicted proteins | sample 5400661 | NCBI WGS metagenome assembly WNGG01 (sample SAMN13153372, study PRJNA577476) | soil metagenome | isolation source: 100 cm soil or saprolite under Garry oak tree replicate 1 | place: USA:California | collected 2016-06-15
CGAAGACCTCCTGCTCGATCGCGCGGACCGCGGGAACATCGCCGAGCTTAGCGGGACGAATTTGGTAGGGGTCGGCCGTAGCGCGCCTCCCATTTCACTTGAGCTTCGGCGGGCCGACCGTACACGGGCTCCGCAACCCGCGGATCATCGATCGCGCGGCGCGCGCCGTCATAGGCAAAGAGCGCGAGCAATGATCCCGCAAGGGGCGGTAATGCATCGATGGGAACGGGAGCTCGTCCGGTCCAGGCCACAATCTCTTTGCGATAGCGCTCTGCGCCGTCGCCCACCGCGAGATCTGGTGATCGTCCGGCCCGTACGACGAGCGCGGGGATCCTGAACAACCCCGGCGCGACGAGCGTCTTCACCTCATCTCCAACAAAGGTATACATCGCGCCGAACACCTCGCCGCGTAACGCGTCATAACATGTCGCGACGGTCTCCACCCCGGCGGCGTGCGCCGCGCCAAGCAGCGATGGAATCGCGATTAACGGCAACCGTCGCTCCTGGACGAAACCCTTTGCCGCGGCCCATCCGATGCGCAGGCCCGTAAAACCGCCAGGTCCATCGCCGACGATGACGCCGGCGATCTGCTCGAGCGACAGCTGTCCGACCTCCAAAACCTGGTGAACGAGAGGCAGGATTTGCGCGGCGTGTTGGCGTGCGCCACGAACCGAGCGCGCGATCGTCTGCTCACCGGCGCGGATCGCGACGCTGGCGATGTCCGTCGTCGTGTCGATCGCAAGCCAGGCCTCATTCTTCAACGACGCGACTCCCCGGATCAGAATCGTGGAAGAGCTTGAAGTGCCGATCGAGCGGTGGAGCCCAAGCCCCCGCCCGCTCGGGCCACTCGATCAGGATGATGGCGCGCTCGCGGACCATGTCGTCGAAGCCGAGATCGCGCGCTTCGTCAGGCTGGCGCAGACGGTAGCAATCCACGTGATAGACGGGACTGGGGCTGGCGTCGTAATGATGCACGAGCGCGTACGTGGGACTGGTGGCCCGCGCGCGGGCGCCCAGACCGCGGCAGATGGCCTGGACGAGGCTCGTCTTCCCCGTCCCCAGCTCTCCCGACAGCCCGATTACCGTGGGCGCGCGGAGCTGGCGGCCGATGTCCTCACCGAACCGGCTGAGCTCGCTCGCGGAGAGGCGCATCGGCCTTGAGCTCCAGGAGCTGATCGCGCAGCACCGCCGCCAGCTCGAAATCGAGCTCCTCAGCCGCGGTCTGCATCTGCTGCTCCAGCATGCGGATGAGAGTTTCGCGCTCGCTCGCGTCGGCGGGGCGGCGGATCTCCCCGGCTCCGGGCTTTGCTACGCGAGCGTCGGCGACTCGGGTGACGAAGCGGATGTCGCCCACCGACTTGACAATCGACCGCGGCGTGATGCCATGCTCGACGTTGTAGGCGAGCTGGGTTTCGCGGCGCCGGTTCATCTCGTTCAGCGCGCGCTCCATCGATCCGGTGACATGATCGGCGTACAGAATCGCTCTGCCGCTGAGGTGCCGAGCCGCCCGGCCGACGGTCTGGATCAGCGACCGATCCGATCGCAGGAAGCCCTCCTGGTCGGCATCCAGCACCGCGACGAGTGAGACCTCGGGCAAGTCCAGCCCTTCGCGCAGCAGGTTGATGCCGACCAGCACGTCGAACTCGCCGAGGCGGAGACCCCGAATGATCTCGACGCGCTCGATCGCGTCGATTTCCGAATGCAAATACCGCACGCGCACGCCATGTTGCTGGAGGTAGTCCGTCAGGTCTTCCGCCATGCGCTTAGTCAACGTGGTGACCAGCACGCGCTCGTTCTTCTTTTCGCGCAGGCGGATTTCGCTGAGCAGGTCATCCACCTGCCCCGCTACCGGCCGGATCTCGACGGTGGGATCCACCAGCCCGGTCGGGCGGATGATCTGCTCGACGATGACGCCACCGGAGAGCTTCAGCTCGTCTTGCCCCGGCGTCGCCGACACGAATACCATGCGCGGCACCAGCCCCATGAACTCGTCGAACCGCAGCGGTCGGTTGTCGAGCGCCGACGGAAGCCGAAAGCCGTAATCCACCAGGGTTTGCTTGCGCGAGCGGTCGCCTTCGTACATCGCGCCCAGCTGCGGCAGCGTCTGGTGCGACTCGTCGATGATGCAGAGATAGTCCTTCGGGAAGTAGTCGAGCAGGCACGCCGGTCGCTCGCCGGGCTGGCGGCCGCTGAACAGGCGCGAGTAGTTCTCGATGCCGGCGCAGCGCCCCACTTCCATCAGCATGTCGATGTCGAAATGCGTGCGGGACTCCAGGCGCTGCGCCTCCAGGAGCTTGTTCTGCGCGCGCAGCGCGGCCAATCGTTCCGCCAGCTCGGCCCTGATGCGCGACACCGCGCGCTCGATCGTCGCGCGCTGCGTGACGAAGTGCGTGGCAGGATAGATGGCCGAGCGGTCCATCGGCTTGATGACGTTGCCGGTCAGGGGATCGATCTTCGCGATGCGCTCGATCTCATCCCCCCAGAACTCGATCCGCACGGCCTGCTCGTCGTACGCCGGGAAGACCTCCACCGTATCGCCCCGCACGCGGAACGTCCCGCGCTCGAAGCCCACGTCATTGCGCTGATACTGAACGGCGACGAGATCGGCGAGCAATGCATCCCGGCCGCGCGTCTCGCCCTTCTGCGCGGTTACGAGCAGCTCGCGATACAGCTCGGGGTCGCCGAGGCCGTAGATCGCCGAGACGCTCGCGACGATGATGACGTCGTCGCGCTCCATCAGGCTCGAGGTCGCGCGCAGCCGCAGACGCTCGATGTCGTCGTTGATGGACGAGTCCTTGGCGATGTACGTGTCGGTCGACGGCACGTACGCCTCGGGCTGGTAGTAGTCGTAATAGGAGATGAAGAACTCGACGGCGTTGGACGGGAAGAACGTCTTGAGTTCACCGTACAACTGTGCGGCGAGCGTCTTGTTGTGCGACAACACGAGCGTCGGCTTCCCGAAATCGGCGACGACGTGCGCCATCGTCATCGTCTTGCCCGATCCGGTGACGCCGAGGAGCGTCTGATATTTGTCGCCGCGGCGCAGGCCGGCGTTCAGCTCGCGAATGGCGCGTGGCTGATCACCCGCCGGTGACGGGGCGTTTCCAAGCTCAAATGGCATACGAGGGAAACCTAACCGACGACGACTTCAGCGGGACCGCTCGAATCCCGTCGCGCAATCTCCGTTACACCTTTCACCTTGCGGACCGCCTTCAGGACCTTGTGCAGGTGAGTGTTGTTCTCGACCTCGACCAGCACCGAGCCGAAGACGACGCCGTCCTTCGACGCAAGCTCGGCGCTGCGGATGTTGGTCCCGGTGCCGCTGATCGCCTCGCAGATATCGGCGTAGAGGCCGCGCCGGTCCTCGCCGCTGACCGCCAGCCGGACCACAAAGGTCTCGCCCTCGACCTCCCGCCAGTCGATTTCAACCCGCCGCTCCTCGTCGCCCGAGAGGGTGAGCAGGTTGGGACAGTCGTTGCGGTGAATCGAGATGCCACGGCCCTGGGTCACGTAGCCGACGACCGGGTCGCCGGGGACAGGCTGGCAGCACTGGGCGTAACGGACCATCAAGCCTTCGACACCGTGAATCTTGATGCCGCGGCCGAGGCGGAGACGTTCGATGACGCGCCCGAACGCCGTCGGCTTCGGGGCGTGTTGTTCGTCGGGCGGTATGTCGGGATATAGCGCGTTGATCACCTGGCCGAGCTGCACATCCCCGCGGCCGATTGCGGTCTCCACCTGCTCGGCGGCGCCGAGTCCGAGCTTCTGCGCCGCCTGGGCGAGCTGCTCGGAGGTGGGCGGGTCGAGGCGCCGGCGCCGGACCTCGCGCGCGAGGATCTCCCGACCCAGCGTGACGCTGCGCTCCTGCTCCTCCTGCTTGATCCACTGACGGATCTTCTGGCGGGCCCGGCCCGTCTGGACATGCGCCAGCCAGTCGCGCGAGGGCTTCGCCTGGGGACTCGTGAGCACCTCGATCGTGTCGCCGTTGCGCAACGGCCGATGCAGCGGCGCGATCCGGCCGTTCACCCGCGCGCCGTTGCAGTGCTGGCCTACCTCGGTGTGCACCATGAACGCGAAATCGATCGGCGTCGCGCTCTTCGGCAGCCGCTTCACATCGCCGCGCGGTGTAAACACGAAGATCTCGTCCTGATAGAGATCGATCTTCAGGAACTCGAGGAATTCCTCGGGGGTGTGCGCATCCTGCTGCAGCTCGATCAATTGGCGGAACCACGACAGATGGTGATCGAGCTCGTCGGCGCTCTTGCCGTTTTCCTTGTACAGCCAGTGCGCCGCGATACCGTACTCGGCGGTCCGATGCATGTCGCGCGTGCGGATCTGGATCTCGTACAGCTGGCCGCCGGGGCCGAAAACGGTGGTGTGCAGCGACTGATAGCCGTTCGACTTGGGGCTCGCGATGTAATCCTTGATGCGCTCCTGCAGCGGCGTCCACGTGTGATGGATGATGCCGAGCACGTGGTAGCAATCGGTGATGTTGTTCACCAGCACGCGTACCGCCAGCAGATCGTAAATCTCCTCGAACGGTTTGCCGCGTTTCTTCATCTTCTTGAAGATGGACCACAGGTTCTTGGGCCGGCCCACGATCTCCCAGCCCACGATCCCGGCGCGGCGCAGCTCGTCGGAGAGTGGCGCGCGCATGCGCTCGATCGTGCGGTCGCGCTCCACGCGCCGGGCCTTTACCTGCTTCGCCAGCTGTTTGTAGTCGTCGGGCTCGAGGTACTTGAACGACAGGTCCTCGAGCTCCGCCTTCACGCCCGCCATACCGAACCGGTGCGCCAGCGGCGCGTACAGCTCGCGGGTCTCCAGGGCGATCCGCTTGCGCCTGTCAGGCGGCAGCGGATCGAGCGTGCGCATGTTGTGGAGCCGGTCGGCGAGCTTGATGATGATGACGCGCGCGTCGCGCGCCACGGACATGAGCAGTTTGCGGTAGTTCTCCGCCTGCTCTTCGGCGGTGGACCGGAAGTTCAGGGCCTTGATCTTGGTCAGGCCGTCGACGAGGTCGGCGACTTCATTGCCGAAATCCCGGCGTAGCAGGTCGAGGGTGACGTTGGAATCTTCCACGACGTCGTGCAGCAGCGCCGCGGCGATGGTCGTCGTGTCCATCTGCTGCTCGGCGAGAATCGTCGCGACGGCGACGCTGTGCGAGACGAAATCGTCGCCCGACAAGCGCTTCTGGCCTTGATGCGCCTGCGCGCTCATCCGGTACGCGCGCGATAGCACCTCGAGGTCAAGGCGGTCGCGTTGCGCGGCGACGGCCTTCGCCAGCTCGGGCGCGAGGATCGGCGCCGTACTCGTCACAATAGCCCTGCCTCCGCGAAACTCACGTACCGCTCTCCTCCCCCTATGACCACATGGTCGTACACCGGAACATCCAGCACACGCCCGGCATCGACCAGCTGCCTGGTTACCGCTCGATCGTCCGCCGAGGGCGTGGGATCACCGCTGGGATGATTGTGCACCACGATGATCCCCGCCGCCGCCTCGGCAATTGCAGCTCGAAACACTTCGCGCGGGTGCACCAGCGAGCTGTTCAGAATGCCCCGCGTGATGAGCAAATCCGCCAGGATCTGGCTCTGGCTCCCCAGGGCGAGAACATGAAATTCCTCGACCGCGAGGTCCCGCAGGCGCAGGCCATAGTACCGTTGGACGTCCCCCGGTCCCCCAATCCGGTCCGGGGGGGGCTCGGCCTCCGTTCCGATCCGCCGACCCAGCTCGATAGCCGCGGCCAACTGGGCGGCTTTCGCCCGCCCTACCCCCGGAATCCGGACCAATTCGGCCCATGGACGGGTGGCGAGCCGCCTGAGCGAGCCGTCTCCCCGCGCCAGTATCTCCGCGGCTACTGCGAGGGCGTCCTGCCCGCGTGTCCCTGTTCCAAGGAGAATGGCCAGAAGCTCTTGCGCCGTCAACGCGCCGGCGCCGACGGCCCAGAAACGCTCGCGCGGCCGGTCGTGTTCGAGGTGCTCGGACAGACGAAGCGGCATGAGAAGACACTAGGGACCTGTGGTCGATTCGACATAGCCAGAATTACGCCGTCCGGCACCTAACCCCCGATCGATTTCGGAGCGATTATGGTGCTGCGACCCCGTGCAGTGCGCACTCATCCACGAGGCGACGCGTTTCATGCGCTGTCCCACCCGCTCGTGGAGGAACCATGCGAGTCCTCATGGCCGTCCCATTGCTTGTCGCAACCGCAGCGCTGATGGGTTGTGCGTCAGACCGTCGCGATCCGGTGTCGCCAACGCGCACTGCAGCCATCGGTTCGCAAGCCGGCATCAGCGCGAGCAGCTGGGGCCCGGAAACGCCGCCGTTCAACAATGAAATCATCCTCCGTGACGTAACCGGCGTGGGCGGCTTCGGCCACGTCAAATTCCGTCAGCCCAACGACGCCGACCGGATCGTGTACCTGGATACGTGGGTTCGAGACCTGCAGCCCAATACCACCTACCAGTTGCAGCGGGCGACAGACACCGCCATCAACGATGACTGCACCGGGACGAACTGGCTTACGCTTGGAAGGGGTACCATCCCGCAAGCAATCACGACTGACGGTCGCGGGACGGGTCGCGCAGAGCTATTCCGAAACCTTGGAACGACCGCTGTTGGCTCGACGTTCGACATCCATTTTCGCGTGATCGAGACAGTCGGCGGTGCGGTCGTGCTGGAGAGCGCCTGTTACCAGTTCGTGGTGACGCAGTAAAATCGACAAATGCGTAAGGGCGCAGCATGCTGCGCCCCTCCATCGCACCCCTACGCGCCTCTCCTCACGCCAACGCTCCGTGGCACTTCTTGAACTTCTTGCCGCTGCCGCAGGGGCACGGATCGTTGCGACCCACGCCGGCATAGGGATTCGGTGGTGCCATCCCAACAATGGGCGGCACCTGTTTGGAAGGGACGGGTCCGTTTGACGCGGCCGCGGGGCTGACCAACCCGTCCGCCGCCGGTTTGGTCGCGACCATCGGCGTCGGCTTTTTCGGCCCACTGCCCAGCCCGCCGGTCGTGGTGGTCTGACTCGGACCGCCGCGCGGCGGGCCGATCTCGATCTGCAGCCTGAGCCACCGTTCCGCGAACGTGGTCTGCAGATCGTGCATCAAGCCGACGAACATCTCGTACGCTTCCTGCTTGTACTCCACGAGCGGGTCCTTCTGCCCCCACGCGCGGTAGTAGATGCCTTCGCGCAGCTGGTCGAGATCGTAGAGATGATCCTTCCATTTCTCGTCGATCACGCCGAGGGTCACGTGCGACAGCGCCTGCTCGGCGAGGTTCGTCGCGCCGACCTTGGTTTCGACGTCGCGGAGATAGCCGAGCTTCTGCTGGAACGCGTCGCGCCCCGCCTTCTGCGCCGCGCGGACGAGCTCGTCGCGCGTCTTGATCACGGCGGGATCGGTGACACCCGGGACCGACGTCAGGAACTTCTGCAGAAAATCCGTGGCGATCAGCGCGCGGTCCCACTGGCCGGGATCATCGTAGTCCACGATGAGGCTGTCGGCGTATTGCTCGAACGCGGCGTCGATCATCCGCTGCGCCTCGGCCTTCAGCTCTTCCCCGCCCTCGAGCGCGTACAGGCGCTGCGAGTAGATGACCTCGCGCTGCTGATTCATGACGTCGTCGAACTGCAGCAGCTTCTTGCGCGCCTGGAAGTTCTGGAGCTCGACGCGCTTTTGCGCCTGCCCGATCGCGGCCGTCACCCAGGGGTGCGTGATGACCTCGCCCTCTTCGGCGCCGGTCCGATCCATGATGCGGGCGATCCGGTCGGAGCCGAACAGCCGCATGAGGTCGTCTTCGAGTGAGAGGTAGAAAATGCTCTGGCCGGGATCGCCCTGGCGCCCGGAGCGGCCGCGCAGCTGGCGGTCGATACGGCGTGCCTCGTGGCGCTCCGTCCCGATGATGACGAGGCCGCAGGGCGGATCCTCGTTGCACTTGAGCTCTTTGATCTGCTCGGGCGTCAGGTCGGGCGGTTCGACTTTCTGGCCGAACGGCGCCTCCCGCGACTTGATGCCGCAGACCTGACACTTCTTGACGCCCGGGCCGAGTTTGATGTCGGTGCCGCGGCCGGCCATGTTCGTCGCGATCGTGATGGAGCCGGGCTGTCCCGCCTGCGCGACGATCTCGGCCTCGCGCTGGTGGAACTTGGCGTTCAGGACCTCGTGCTTGAGCCCGCGCCGCTTCAGGATGCGGGCCAGTGTCTCCGAGACTTCGACGTTGGTCGTCCCGACCAGCACCGGCAGGCCGCGCTTATGCTGGCGCTCGACCTCCTCCATGATCGCGTCGTACTTCTCTTTTCGTGTCTTGTAGACGAGATCGTGCTTGTCGATCCGCCGGACCGGCCGGTTCGTCGGAATCACGGAGACCTCGAGCTTGTAGATCTGGTGGAACTCGGTCTCTTCCGTTTCGGCCGTGCCCGTCATGCCCGCGAGCTTCTCGTACATGCGGAAGTAGTTCTGGATCGTGATCGTCGCGAGCGTCTGGCTTTCCTCGCGGACCGCAACGCCTTCTTTCGCTTCTACGGCCTGATGCAGACCGTCCGACCAGCGCCGGCCCGGCATCAACCGTCCGGTGAACTCGTCGACGATGAAGACCTGACCGTCCTGCACGACATACTCGACATCTTTTTCGTACAGCGCGTGCGCCTGCAGCAGCTTGTGGATAATGTGCAGCGTCTCGCTCTTGGTGGCGTACTCCGCTTCCACCGCGCGCCGGCGCTCGATCTTCTCAGCCGGCGAGAGCTCGGTGTCGTGCTCCAGCTCGTGGATGGCGTGCGAGATGTCGGGCACCACGAAGAGTGTGGGATCCTGCGGAGACATCGTCTCCACGCCCCTGTCGGTCAGGTGCACCGAGCGGCCGCGCTCATCCATCACGAAGTACAGATCGTCCTCGATGTCGCGCATCTTCTGGTCGCGCGCCGGCAGCTTGCGGTCGGCGAGACGGTCGAGCTCCACCCGCTGTACCTGCTGCTTGACGCCCTGCTCGTTCAACAGCTTCAGCAGCTTCTTGTTCTTCGGCATGCCGAGCTGTGCCTTGTACAGCAGCTTCGCGCCCTCGTAATTGGTGTCCTGACCGGCAAGCAACGGCTCGGCTTTAGCGATCAGGTCGTTCGCGATCGCGGTCTGCCTGCGGACCAGCTGGACGACCTGGGCGTTGAACTGCGCGTACTTCTCATCCGATTCGGCACCCACCGCACCGGAGATGATCAGCGGGGTGCGAGCCTCGTCGATCAGAATCGAGTCGACTTCGTCGATGATCGCGTAGACGTGGCCGCGCTGCACGCGGTGCTCCAGACTGCCCACCATGTTGTCGCGCAGATAGTCGAAGCCGAACTCGTTGTTCGTGCCGTAGGTGATGTCGGCCTGATAGGCGGCGCGCCGCTCGGGCGTCCCGGGCTGCGTGTCGTCGATGCAGCCCACCGTCAGGCCGAGCCACGTGAAGAGATGGCCCATCCATTGGGAGTCGCGCCGGGCGAGGTAGTTGTTCACCGTGACGAGGTGCGCGCCACGGCCCGCCAGCGCGTTGAGATACAGCGGCAGCGTCGCGACGAGGGTCTTGCCCTCGCCGGTCGCCATTTCGGCGATCTTGCCTTGATGGAGCACGATGCCGCCGATGAGCTGCACATCGTAGGGGACCATGTCCCACTTCATCGGGTGCCCGGTGACAACGACCTCGCCGCCCAGCAGGCGGCGGGCCGCTTCGCGCACCGTCGCGAATGCTTCCGGCAGCAGCTCGTCGAGCGTGCGCTGCAGCGCCGCCACGAACTCCTGCTCCGCCTTTCTCAGCTGGTCGCTGAGGTTGGCGCGCTCCTCCGGATCGGGGCAGTCGTGCTTCGCCTGTTTGAGACGCTCGACCTCGGCGTGCACCTCGCCGGTGCGCTGCGCGATTACCTCGCGGAACTTCGCGGTCTGTGCCTGCAGCTCGCTGTCGGCGATGTCTTTGAGGTGCACTTCGTGCTCGAGAATCGCATCCACGATCGGCTGGATGCGCTTCAGCTCGCGGTTGAACCGCGTCCCAAAGATTCTGGTGAACCAACGATTGGCCATTACACTCCTAGCGATACAGCCCGTGCGCCCCGATGTACTCGTGCACCGGGTCGGGCACTAAATATCGAATGGAACGCCCTTGTTTGACGCGCTCCCGCACCTGCGTGGCGGAGAGGTCGATCGAGGGCACTGGAATAACCCGCTTGATCAGCGGATGACGCACCACACTGGCACCAGGCCGCGCGAAGACGACGATGTCGGCAAGTTCTGGAAGCGCTTCGACTTCCCACCACTCGGCAAGATCGCGGGCGGCATCCGCCCCCAGCAATAACGTGAACCGGTTCCCCGGCTCCCGCTCCCCCAGCGCCCGGAGCGTCCGGACAGTATACGATGGCGTGGGCAGCCCGAGCTCGACCCGCTCCACGCCGAAACGGGGATTCCCGGCGATCGCCAGATCCAGCATTTCCGCCCGCTGCTCGGGCGTCGCCAGGTGGCCGGCCCGTGCCCCACGCTTCAGGGGCTGCTCGCGCGCGGGCAAAAAGCGCACGGTGCAGCCCAACGCGTCCGCTGCTGCTTCTGCCACGATCAAATGTGCGACATGCACGGGGTCGAACGAGCCCCCGAACAGCGCGTCCACGCTGGTCAGGGTGTGGACGGAGTCGACGGGGTCGCGGTGGAATCGGCCGTCGCGGGACAGGACCGGTCGAGCCCTGTCGCCTTGGGATAGAAGCGCCGGAGGTGCTCGCAGGTCTCCTGGAGCTCCTGCTTGTAGCCGATCGCGCGATAGCTGTCCACCAAGCGCAGCAAGGCGTCGGGGGCCCGCTCGGTGGTGGGATAATTCGCGATCACGTCCTTGAAATAGATGATCGCGGAATCAAACGCCTTGCGTCGCAGATAAAAGATCCCGGTCTTGTAGGTCTTCTCCGCAAACTGGTTCTCGAGACGACGCACGTGCAGCCGCGCGCGCGCGGCCGCATCGCTCTCGGGAAACCGGCCCGCCAGCTCCTGATAAATCGCCAACGCGGTCTCGCCGTACGACGGGTCGAGCTCGGGCCGGCGCCACAGACGCAGATTCGCGTCTCCCGCTCGCAGCAGGGCCGGCGGCGCGTATTCCGTGGTCGAGAATTCATCGGCAACCTTCCGGAATTCGCTCGCCGCCTGCACGTAGTCGCCGACCTGGAACCAGGATTCCGCGCTGTAATACCGCACCTGCGCCAGCTCGGGAGAGCCGGGCGTGAGCTCGAAGGTCACGCGCTGCAGAATCACCGAGGCGCGGCGAAAATCACCGCGGCGAAACAGATCCATGGCACGGCGAAGATCGACGTCGGGCACAACCGCCGGCGCGGCTTGCGGGGCACGACCACGCGGATGACACGCGGCCAGTACACCCACGGACACAGCGAATGCCAGCATCCCGATCATCCGTTGCATCGCCATTACGGTTCAGCCTTTCCTAACGCGTTGAGCTTTTCCTGCGCGCGCTGCGAAATCGTATCTCCGGGCGTCCCGCCGGCGAGCGCCTGCTGATAACTCTCCATTGCGCCGGACACATCGCCCTGCGCGAGGCGAACGTCGCCCAGACCCAGGAACGCGCCGCGGACGACGTCGGGTGACGCCCCCGGTGCCGTCGCCCGCCGAAACCATGCTTCGGCATCGGCGGGGTGCCCCTGTTCGAGCGCGATTTGGCCTTCCACCAGCGCGCACAGCCCGAGGCCTTCCCGCGCCTGCTCGACCACCGACACCGCCCGTTGCCTCCGGACGACACCTTCAAAGACGCGCACCGCCGTGCTGCAGTCGCGGACCCGGACCAGCGTCATTCCGTAGACGAACAGTAGCGAGTCGGCCCGGGCGGCGTCGACCGCCGAGGCTGCTGCAACCGGCAACAAGGCCCTCGCCTCGGCGGTGTCGCCCCGGTCCACGGCGTCGAGGGCCGCGAGCACGACGTACCGTCCGAGCGGCCGCCGCGGTGCGACCTCCCGAAGTCCGGTCAACGCGCTCGCCAGCGCCGTGCGGTCGTTGGCCGCGAGGGCGGCCCGCGCCACGCGCTCCAGTCCGTCGGCGGCTTCGTCGGCGCGCGAGCGGTCCCGCGTGGCGAGGGAGCGGTAGGCATCGGCCGCCAGCTCATAGTCCTCGGCATGCATCGCCGCGGCGCCGACTTTGGCGAGCAGGGCGGCGCTCCCGGCGTTCGCCTTGCGTCCCAGCTGGTATTCAGCCAGCGCGTCTGCATAGGAACCTGCGGCATACGCCCGATCGCCGAGGTCCTCGTGATTCGCGGCAGAACGCGTGCAAGCCAGCGCGAAGATCAGTGGCAGCACCAGGAGCCGTCTCACTTCTTTTTCTTCCTTCGATCGGGTTTCGCCGCTCCTCCGGCTTCCCCGGCTCCCCCATCCCCGGCGCCAACCGGCATCACGTCCGAGCGGGACAGCAGCGCCAGATAGGCTTCCACTCTTGGATCTTCCGGCCGGCGCGCGCGCAGGTCTTCCCACACCGCGCGTGCGGCCAACCCGTCACCCGCCAGGTAGCAAGCCAGTCCCAGCATTGCGGCGGCATCCAGGAAGGACGGCCGCTCGCGTACGATGATCTGGAAGTGCTCGTGCGCGTCCAACGCGCGACCGGCCTCGAGCAGCACCCGGCCGAGCTTGTACCGCAGGTCGTGGAAGCCGGGCCCCAGCTCCAGCGCCGCCTCGTACTGTGCGATCGCTTCGTTCAGTCCACCCGCTTCGTAATACGCTTGGGCGAGCGCGGCATGTTGGTTGGCGAGCTTCGCCGCGACGTGTCCGTGAAATCCCGCCCGCCGCTCCGAGGTCACCTGACGGGCCCGCCGCAACACCGCGTTCGCCTCTTCTTCGCGACCCACCTCGTTCAGCACGAGCGCGCGATGGATCAACGCCTCGATGTAGTTGGGATTGAGCGCCAGCGCGCGATCCAGCTGCTCCAGGGCCTTGTCGGGCTGTCCGGCGAGCGAGTACGAGAGCCCCAGCAGGTGATGCGCGTCCGCAAACGCTCGGCCGGTCGCGATGACCTCCTCGAGGAGGTGAATCGCGCCGTAGTAGTCCTGCAGCTGAAACCGCTCGTTAGCCTGCTCGACCAGACGCTCGGGACTGACGTCCATGAACCTCCTCGTACCAGTCAACGAATTTGCGGATGCCTTCGTCAATACCCACGCGCGGCTTGAAGCCCAGTACGCGTCCGGCATGGACCAGATCGGCACCCGTCAACCGCACGTCTCCCGGCTGATCGGGATACCGCTCGATGTGCGCTTCCTGACCCAGCGCCTTGGCGATGAGCGCGATCAGGCGGTCGAGGCGTACCCGTTCGCCGCCGCCCAGGTTCACCGTCTCGACCGTGCCGGGAGCGGCACCGGCCGTCCAATCGAGCGCGGCGAGGATGCCGTCCAGACAGTCGGTAATATAGGTATAGTCGCGCTCACTCGACCCATCCCCATGCATCCGCACGGGGCGTCCGCGGGCGATCAGATCGGTGAACTTGTGGATCGCCAGATCGGGGCGCTGCCGCGGCCCGTACACCGTGAAGAACCGCAAGCAGATGATTTTGAGCGGATACAGGTGCGCGAAGGCATGGGCCAGGAGCTCGCCCGCCCGCTTGCTGGCGGCGTACGGCGAGATCGGCAGGACGGCGGGTTTGTCCTCGGCAAACGGGGCGGGCGTCGCATTGCCGTATACGGACGACGACGAGCCGAACACGATCCGCGTCAGCCCTGCGCGGCGCGCTGTATCGATCAGACGCGCGGTCGCCGTGACGTTCGCTTCCATGTAGGAGCCGGGATCGTCCAAGGACGGACGGACGCCCGGTTTTGCCGCCAGATGGATGATCGCCTCGACGCCGTCCATCGGCATGGGATCGTGGGCGACATCGGCCTCGACGAACCGAAACCCGGGAAGCTTGAGGAGGCCCGAGAGGTTGCGCTCCTTGACGTCACGCGCGTAAAACGGATCGAAGTTGTCGACACCGGTCACCGCATGGCCGAGCCCGATGAGCGCCTCGCTCACGTGCGATCCGATGAACCCGGCGGCCCCGGTGACGAGAAACGTGTGCTTCACGACCTTGGTGCTCTTGCGCGCGCGACGACCTCACGGAAGTACGCGATGGTGCGGCGCAGTCCCTCGTCGAGCGAAACCTTCGGCTCCCACCCCAGCGTCTCGCGGGCGTGCTTGATGTCGGGCTGGCGCACTTGCGGATCATCCACCGGCAGCGGCCGCTTGACGATGTTGCTCTTGCTACCGGTCAATGCCAGCACCCGCTCCGCCAGCTGCCGCACCGTGAACTCGTGCGGGTTCCCGATATTGGTCGGGTCCGCGCCGCCCCGCTCGAACAGCCGCATGATGCCTTCGATCAGGTCGTCCACGTAGCAGAACGAGCGCGTCTGCGAGCCGTCGCCGTAGACCGTGAGCGGGTCGCCGCGCAGCGCCTGCACGATGAAGTTCGACACGACCCGCCCGTCGTGCGGGCGCATGCGGGGCCCGTAGGTGTTGAAGATCCGCACGATCCGGGTGTCGAGCCGGTGATAGCGATGGTAGGCCATGGTCAGCGCCTCCGCGAATCGCTTGGCCTCGTCGTAGACGCCACGCGGCCCGACCGGATTCACGTTGCCCCAGTACGACTCCGGTTGCGGATGCACCAGCGGATCGCCGTAGACCTCGGAGGTCGACGCGAGCAGAAACCGCGCCTGTTTCGCCATCGCCAGACCCAATGCCTTGTGCGTGCCGAGCGCGCCGACCTTGAGCGTCTGGATCGGGAGCTCGAGGTAATCGACGGGGCTCGCGGGGCTCGCGAAGTGCAGCACGCCGTCGAGTGCGCCGTCGACCTCGATGAAGGTCGTGACGTCCTGGCGGTGGAACTCGAAGTCGGGATTGTTGGCGACGTGGGCGAGGTTGGCGGGATTGCCGGTGATATGGTTGTCCATCCCGAGGACCCGGTATCCCGCGGCCAGGAAGCGGTCAACGAGATGCGATCCGAGGAATCCGGCCGCCCCCGTTACGAGGACGCGCATCCGAGCGGGCGGCCGATGCTGTCGTAGGTGAATCCCAGCCGGCCGAGCTTCAGCGGATCGTACAAATTGCGACCATCGACGATCAGCGGCCGCTTCAGGAGCTGCTTCATCCTCGCGAAATCAGGATTCCGATACTCCAACCACTCCGTCACGATCGCCAGCGCGTCGGCGCCGTTCAGCGCGTCGAAGCCATGGCCGGCGTACGTCACGCGCTTGCCGAGTTGGCGCGCCGCGGTTTCCATCGCGGCGGGATCGTGCGCTTGCACCTTGGCGCCGGCGGCGAGCAGCTCCTCGATGAGTACCAGCGCCGGGCTCTCGCGCACATCGTCGGTCTCGGCCTTGAAGGCGAGACCCCAGACGGCGATCACCTTTCCGTCGAGCGATCCAAGGTGCCGCTTGAGCTTTTCGCACAGCCGCTTTTTCTGGCGGTGGTTCGCGGCGTCCACGGCGGACAGAATGTCGAGCGTCAACTTGTTCTCGGAACCGGCGCGGATCAGGGCCTTCACATCCTTGGGGAAACAGGACCCGCCGTACCCGGGGCCGGGAAACAGGAACGCCTGGCCGATGCGCCGGTCCGAGCCGATGCCGCGCCGCACCTGGGTCACGTCCGCCCCGACGGTCTCGCACAGCTGCGCGATCTGATTCATGAAGGAGACCCGCGTGGCGAGCATGGCGTTGGCGGCGTACTTGGTCATCTCGGCCGAGGGAATGTCCATCACGATCAACGGATTGCCGGTGCGCACGAAGGGAGCGTAGAGCTCCTCGATCACCTTGGCCGCCTCGGGCGAGTCAACCCCGACCACGACGCGATCGGGCTTCATGAAGTCTTCGACGGCGGCGCCCTCCTTGAGGAACTCCGGATTCGAGCACACGTGAAACGGCGTCGTCGTTTCGCGCGCGATCTGCGCGCGCACCTTCGTGGCGGTGCCCACCGGGACGGTGCTCTTCGTGACGACGACCTTGGACGCGTTCATGTGCCTGCCGATCGTCGTGGCGACGGCGAGCACGTGCTGCAGGTCGGCCGATCCATCTTCGTCGGGCGGCGTCCCCACCGCGATGAACACGATTTCGGAGCGCTCGACCGCGGGGCCGACGTCGGTCGTGAAGGTCAGCCGGCCCTCCCGCTGATTGCGGACGACGAGCGGCTCGAGTCCGGGCTCGTAGATCGGGAGTTTGTTCGCCCTGAGGTTCTTGATCTTGGCCGCATCGACGTCGGCACACACGATGTCATTGCCCGTCTCCGCGAGACAGGCACCCACGACCAGACCTACATATCCGGTGCCGACGACGGCGACCTTCACGCGCGGGGACCTGCCTTGGGCAACACATGCCGCGTATCCACCACGGAGCGCGCGTGCCGCGCGATCAACTTGTAGTCAATCGCGGCGTGATCGGTCACGATGATGACGCAGTCGGCCTGTTTGAGCGTCTCCGCCGTGAGCTGCACGGAATTGAGCGCGATGCCCTCTTCCGTCAGGACCGGCACGTGCGGATCGTGATAGGACACGTCGGCGCCGCGCTGATGCAGCAACCGGATCACGTCCAGCGCCGGGCTCTCCCGGATGTCGTCGATGTTTTTCTTGTAGGCGACGCCCACGAGCGTGACGCGACTCCCCCGCACCGCTTTGCCCTGCTCGTTGAGCGCGTCCACGACTTTGCCGACCCAGAACTCCGGCATCTCGGCATTCAGCTCGCCGGCGAGCTCGATGAAGCGGGTCTTGTAGTTGAGCGTCCGCATCTTCCACGCGAGATAGTGCGGATCGAGCGGAATGCAGTGCCCGCCCACGCCGGGGCCGGGCGTGAATTTCATGAACCCGAACGGCTTCGTGGACGCGGCATCGATCACTTCCCACACATCCACGCCGAGCTTGTCGCAGACGATCGCCATTTCGTTGACGAGCCCGATGTTGACGCTGCGGAAGGTGTTCTCGAGGATCTTCACCAGCTCGGCCGCTTCGGGCGACGACACCGGCACGAGCGTATCGATGGCTCCCTGATACAGGGCCGTAGCGACCTTCAGGCAGGCGGGCGTAATGCCGCCGATCACCTTGGGCGTGTTGCGGGTGTTGAACCGCTCATTGCCGGGATCGACGCGCTCCGGCGAGAACGCCAGGAAGAAATCCTGTCCGACCTTGAGGCCCGTGGACTCGAGGGCAGGGAGCATCAGCTCGCGCGTCGTGCCGGGATACGTCGTCGACTCCAGCACGACCAGCTGCCCCTTGCGGAGCGCGCGCTTCACCGATTCGGTGGCCGCGAGCACGTAGCTCACGTCGGGATCTTTGGTCTTGGACAGCGGCGTGGGCACGCTGATCGAAATGACATCGGGCTCTTTCAGGCGAGTCAGGTCGGCGGTGGCCGAGAATTTCTTGGCCTGGACCGCGTCGCTGACCGTCGCGGCCGGGACATCCTGAATGTGGGAGCGGCCCGCGTTCAAGGCATCGACGACACGCGGGTTGATGTCCACGCCGAGCACGCGGTAGCCGGCGCGCACCAGCTCCATCGCGAGCGGGAGTCCGACATAGCCGAGGCCGACGACGCCGAAGACCGCGGTGCGATCCTTCGCCTTCGCGAGCAGCGTCTCGACCATACTGGGTGCAGCGGCAGTCGCAGTCATGGTGTCTCCGGAGCGCCGCCGCGCGCGAGCGAGCGGGAGGCAGCCTCGAGCACGCGGACGACGCGGACGCCGTCCTCGGCGCTCGCGCGCGGCGCTTCACGGCCTTGCGCGGCGCGAACGAAATGCGCCAACTCGGCCGCCAGGGGCTCCACGGCCGGAATTCGAGGAATGAAGATGTCTCCCTCGCGAATCGCCAAGCTCTCGCCGAACGACCCGTACTCGGGCGGGCGATCTACGCCCTTGTCGTAGATCCGCAACTTTTCGCGCGGCTCCATGTCGTCAAATACCACCATTTTCTTGGCGCCGACCACCGTCAGCTTCCGTTCTTTGTGGGGATCGAGCCACGACATCTGGACATGCGCCAGCACCCCGCTCGCGAACTCCATCGTCAGAAACACGACGTCCTCGATCGCGGGCTGCAGATAGCTCTTGCCATGGGCAGCGACGCGTACGGGCTGCTCACCAAGCAAGTAGAGTGCCACTGACACGTCATGCGGCCCAAAGCTCCACAGAGCGTTCTCGTCCTTCCGCACCTGCCCAAGGTTGACCCGCAGGCCATAGAGATAGAATACCTTGCCTAGCTCGCCCTTCTGCACCATCTCGCGCAGCCGTTCGACGGCGGGATGGTAGACCAGCAGATGGCCGGCCAGCACCGGCACCCCCAGCTCCGCCGCCTGCCTGGCGACCGCCTCGGCGTCGCGCACGCGCAGCGCGAACGGCTTCTCGACCAGGACCGGCTTGCCCGCCTCGACCGCTTGTCGGGCCACGGTAGCATGTGTGGCGGCGGGTGACGCCACGATGACGGCCTCCACGACTCCCAGCAGCGCCGCCACGTCCGCCGTCACCAGCGCCCCGGGATACTGGCGCGCCATGCGCTCGCGGACCTTGGGGTCGGTGTCGCAAACCGCGGCCAGCTCGCCTTCCGCCAAGCCGGCGACCGTGCGGACGTGGTTGCGCCCCCACGCCCCGGCGCCGACTACGCCGATCTTGAGCCGTTTCACCGATAGAATCCACGGATCGCATCGATCACGCGGTCGAGCTGCGTGCGGGTGAGCTCCGGGTAGATCGGCAGCGAAATCGCCTCGCGCGACGCCTGCTCCGCCTGGGGCAGGCTGCCATCCTTGTAACCGAGGTGCGCAAAGCAGGGTTGGCGGTGCAGCGGGACCGGATAGTACACGGCGTGTCCGATCCCTTCCTTCTTCAGATGTGCCTGCAGGGCGTCGCGACGCTCGGCGCGCAGCGTGTACTGATGAAAGATGTGCTCGTTAGCCGGATCCACGACGGGCGTCTTGACCTGCCGCACCTCGGCCAGCGCCGTGGAATAGTAGGCGGCGTGCTCGCGCCGTTTCGCGGACCACTGCGCGAGGTGCGGCAGCTTGGCGAGCAGGACCGCCGCCTGGAGCGTGTCGAGCCGCGAGTTGGTGCCGACCTCGTCGTGGTGGTACTGCTTAGCCCCGCCGTGCAGCCGCAACCTGCGGAGCCGATCAGCGGCCGCGTCGTCGGACGTCACCATCATCCCGCCGTCGCCCCAGGCGCCGAGATTCTTGCTCGGGAAGAACGAATAGCCCGTGACCCATCCCAGCTCGCCCGCCACGCGCCACTCCCCGTCCATCTTGCGGCGAGCACCAATCGCCTGAGCGGCATCCTCGATGACCTTCACGCCCTTCGACCGTCCGATTTGCATCAGCTCGAGCATGTCGGCCATCTGTCCGTAGAGATGCACGGGCATGATCGCGCGGGTGCGCGGCGTGATCGCCCGTTTGACTGCGGCGGGATCGATGTTGAACGTATCGGGCTGAATGTCCGCGAAGACAGGTGTGCCACCCGCGTTATGAATCGTGCCGGCCGTTGCGAAGAAGGTGAACGGCGTCGTGATGACCTCGTCGCCCGGCTTCAGGTTCAGCGCCTTGAGGGGCAACAGCAGCGCGTCGGTGCCGCTCGCGCAGCCAACGCCGTGTTTGGCGTGCGACAGCCGGGCGATCGCGGTCTCGAGCTCCGGCACGGCCGGACCCATAATGAACTGCTGCGTCTCGACGACCTGCATCATCGCGGCGAGCACGTCGTCTTTGATCGAGTTGTGCTGCGCGACCAGGTCGAGCATGGGGACGTTCATGAGGCCCCCACGCGGGCGCGCGAAGGCGTCAGCTGGCGGAGTATTCCCCCCGCCTCTTCGTAGGTTGCCCCGCACACGCCGCACGCCGCACGCCCCCCCCCCGTGCTCGTATGCAGCCGCTCGCCGCACTGGCACATCCACCCCACGCGGCGGGCGGGCACGCCGACCATCAAGCCGTACGCGGGCACGTCGGAGGTGACGACGGCGCCCGCGCCGATGAACGCGTACTCGCCCAGCGTGACGCCGCAGATGATCGTCGCGTTGGCCCCGATCGAGCCGCCGCGTTTCACGAGCGTGCGCCGGTATTCGTTCTTGCGCGGCACGTGGCTGCGCGGGTTCATCACGTTGGTGAACACGCAGGAGGGCCCGCAGAAGACGTCGTCTTCCAGCTCGACGCCCTCGTAAATCGAGACGTTGTTCTGGATCTTGACGTTGTTGCCGATTTTCGTCCCGGGCATCACGACGACGTTCTGGCCGAGGTTGCAGCGCTCGCCGATCACGGCGCCGGGCATCACGTGCGAAAAGTGCCAGATCTTGGTGCCGCTGCCGATTACCGCTCCGGGGTCGACATAGCTGGACTCGTGCGCGAAATAGCTTACGTGCCGATGATCTTGCACTCGAGCTCCAGGGTGATGCCGGTCTTCTTGGCGACCGTCTTCCGTACGTGCTCGACCACCTTGAGGACGTCGCTCGCGGTCGCGGTACCCTTGTTGATGATGTAGTTGGCATGGAGCGTGGAGACCTGCGCGCCCCCGATCGTGAAGCCCTTCAAGCCGCACTCATCGATCAACATCCCCGCAGTCTTGGTACCGCCGGGAGGATTGGTGAAGGTGGAGCCGCAGCACGGTTGATCGAACGGCGTGCCGGCCTTGCGCCAGCGGAGCAACTTGGACTGCAACTCCTTCAGCTTGGCGGGCGACTCCTCGCCCAGGCCCAGCTTCGCTTCGAGGACAATGCCCTCTATGTTGCTCGAGCGATACTTGAAGGAGATCTGCTTGCGCGACAGCTGTTTGACCTTGCCCTTGGGATCCATCAGCGTCACTTCCGTGACGATCTCGGCGAATTCCGCGCCGTGGCAGCCGGCGTTCATGTAGATGCCGCCGCCCACGGTGCCGGGAATTCCGATGAAGCGCTCGACCCCGACAAACCCCGCTTCGGCCGTGCGACGCGCCAAGATGGGCGTCGGCATTCCCGCGCCGACGATCGCCGTCGCGCCCTTCATCTCGAACCGATCGAGCCCTTTCCCCATGCGGATCACAACGCCCGGGAAGCCGCCGTCTTTGACGAGCACGTTCGAGCCGAGCCCGAGCACGAGCCACGGGAGCCCACGGTCCTGCGCGAGCTCCAGGGCACGCACCACGTCCTCGCTGTCGGCCGGCATCGCGAGGTAGCGCGCGGGGCCGCCGATCCGCCAGGTGTTGTAGCGCGCGAGCGGCTCGTGCTCGAGCAGCTTGCCGCGGAATTTGATTTTCGGCGGGGGCGGGGGCGGAGCGACTGCCTTCGCCGCCTTCGCAGACTTCGGGGCCGCTACGCGCTTGCTGTCGCGATCTGCCCGCCGGTCGGTGCCTTTGCGCCGTTCGCTCTTTCGTGCCATTCCTGTAAGCTCCTGACGCTCCCGGTGCGGCTGCGGAGCGCAATGATCGCATCACACGCGGCACTCGCCGCGGACATGGTCGTCGTATACGGCACCCGATGCACCAGCGCGGCGCGCCGGATGGCGTAGTCATCCACCTGCGTGAACTTCCCCAGCGGTGTGTTGATCAGCAGCTGGACTTCGCCGGACACGATCAGATCGATCGCGTTCGGTCGTCCCTCGTGCACCTTCAGCACGCGCTCCGCCGGCACCCCGCGGCCCCGGAGATACCGCTCCGTACCCTCCGTCGCCAGGATGCGGAACCCCAGCTCGTGGAAGCGGCGGGCAATCGGCAACACCGTCGGCTTGTCGTGGTCATTCACCGTGACGAAGATCGTGCCCTCGAGGGGCAGGCTGCCCTCCGCCGCGATCTGCGCCTTGGCAAACGCCATCCCGAAGCTGTCCGCCAGGCCCATCACCTCCCCCGTGGACCGCATTTCCGGCCCCAACACGGTATCCACGCCGGGCAGCTTCGTGAAGGGGAACACCGCCTCTTTCACGGCTACCCCGGCGACGGGAAGCTCATCGGGAAGGCCCAAATCGTCCAGTGTCCGCCCCACGATGACCGCCGCTGCAAGCTTTGCGAGGGGGACCCCGGTGGCTTTGCTCACGAAGGGCACAGTCCGCGAGGCCCGCGGGTTGACCTCCAGGACGTGGACGACGCCGCCCTTGATGGCGTACTGGACGTTGATGAGCCCCACCACGCCCAGCGCCTTGGCAAACGCCTGGGTGTGGCGCCGCATCTCGTCCACTTGCCGGTCGCCGATCAAATAGGGCGGCAGGACGCAGGCGGAATCGCCCGAGTGGACCCCGGCATCCTCGATGTGCTGCATCACCCCGCCGATCACGCAGCGCCCCCCCGGGCCGTCGGCGATCGCGTCAACGTCCGCCTCGAACGCGTCCTCAAGGAACTGATCGATCAGCACCGGATGTTCCGGCGCGACGCGCGCGGCCTTCACGAAATACTCCCGGAGCGAGCCGTCGTCGTAGACGATTTCCATCGCCCGCCCACCGAGCACGTACGAGGGGCGCACCAGCGCTGGGTAGCCGATCCGCTGCGCGACCGCCACTGCCTCCTCGACTGAGCGGGCGATGCCGTTCGGCGGCTGCGTGACGCCAAGCTTGTCGGCGAGCTCTTCGAAGCGCTCGCGGTCCTCGGCGATATCGATCGCGTCTGGCGAGGTGCCCAGGATCGGAACGCCGGCGGCCTCGAGCGGCTTGGTGAGCTGCAGCGGTGTCTGACCGCCGAACTGCACGACGACGCCTTTGGGACGCTCCCAGCGCGTGATCTCCAGCACGTCCTCGAGAGTGAGCGGCTCGAAGTACAGCTTGTCCGAGATGTCGAAGTCGGTCGACACCGTCTCGGGATTCGAGTTGATCATGATCGTCTTGAACCCGAGCTCGCGGAACGCGAGGCCGGCGCGCACGCAACAGTAGTCGAACTCGACACCCTGCCCGATGCGGTTTGGACCGCTGCCGAGGATCACGATCCCCTGCTCACCGAACGGCCCGGACTCGTTCTCTTCGTCGTAGGACGAATAGAGATACGGCGTCGACGACGGAAACTCACCGGCGCACGTATCCACCGTCTTGTAGGCCGGGTGGATGCCGAGCTGCCAGCGCTGCTCGCGAATCGCCGACTCGGTCGTGTTGCGGAGCGCGGCGAGCTGTCGGTCGGAGAATCCCAGGCGCTTCATGCGCTTGAGCTCCGCCGCGCCTACGACCGAGAGCCCGCCGAACGCGCGCTCCGCCGCGACGAGCTCCTCGAGCTGATAGAGGAACCACGGATCGATGCCGGAGGCCTGCGCGACCTCGTCCACCGTGAGGCCGGCGAGGAACGCGCGCTTGATCTGGAAGATGCGCTCGGGCGTTGCGGTGCGTAGCGCGACCCGCAAGTCCTCGGTCGACGTACTGGTGAGCCGATCGTCCGCCGGCGTCGCGCCCAAAACCCACCCGGGTCGACCGATCTCGAGCGCGCGCAACCCTTTCTGGAACGCTTCCTTGAACGTGCGGCCGATCGCCATCGCTTCGCCGACCGACTTCATCTGCGTGGTAAGCCGAAAGTCCGCAGTGGGGAATTTCTCGAACGCGAAGCGCGGCACTTTCACGACGACATAGTCGAGCACCGGCTCGAACGACGCGGGCGTGGTCTTGGTGATGTCGTTGGGCAGCTCGTCGAGCGTGTAGCCGACGGCGAGCTTCGTGCCGATGCGCGCGATCGGGAACCCGGTCGCCTTGGACGCCAGGGCCGAGGATCGCGACACGCGCGGGTTCATCTCGATCACCAGCATTTCGCCGTCGGCCGGGTTGACGGCGAACTGGATGTTGCAGCCGCCCGCCTCGACGCCGATCTCGCGGATGATGGCGATCGCCGCGTCGCGCATCCGCTGGTACTCGCGGTCGGTGAGCGTCATCGCCGGCGCGACAGTGATCGAGTCGCCAGTGTGCACGCCCATCGGATCGACGTTCTCGATCGAGCAGACGATCACGACATTGTCGCGCCGGTCGCGCATCACCTCGAGCTCGAACTCTTTCCAGCCGAGGACGCTGCGCTCGATGAGCGTCGAATGCACGGGCGACAGCTCGAGCGCCTGGGCCACGGTGGTGACGGTCCGCCCCGCCGGCGTCGCGAGACTGATGCGCCGCATCGCGGCGCTGAACTCCGCGCGATCCTCAGCCATCTTGATGGCGCGGGCATTGGCGCCGATCAGCTCGACATTGTGCTGCTTCAGCGTCCCGTCGTTGGCGAGCGCCATGGCGACGTTGAGAGCGGTCTGGCCCCCCATCGTGGGCAGCAGCGCGTCCGGTTTCTCACGCTCGATGACCTTGCGCACCCAGTCCGGCGTGACCGGCTCAATGTAGGTCCGGTCGGCGAGCTCGGGATCGGTCATGATCGTCGCGGGATTCGAGTTCACCAGGATGACGGTGTAGCCCTCCTCTTTGAGGGCCTTCACCGCCTGCGTCCCGGAGTAGTCGAATTCGGCCGCCTGGCCGATGACGATCGGCCCGGAGCCGAGCAGGAGGATCCGCGCGAGATCAGTTCTTTTGGGCATCGAGGACGTCTCGCAGGATATCGTCGAGGGTGCGGCGGGGACTCCAACCGGTCGCCGCGCGCAGCTTCGCGGCATCACCCACCAGGTACGGCCGCGCCTCGCGCCGCACCTGGCTGGAATCGACTTCGCGCTTGGGCGCGATGTCCAACAGCTGCTCCAGCCGTGTGTGAATCTCGTCGAGCGTGACCGCACGGCCAGAAGCGATGTTGTACACCTCGCCCGGCGTCCCGCGCTGCAGGAGCAGCGCATACGCATCGGCCACGTCGTCCACGTGCAGGAAGTCACGCACCGCCGTCAAATCACCCACGGGCACCGCGGCCCAGCCATTGCGCTTCACCTCGCGCAGCATCCTACACCGTGCCGGAATCCAGAAGCTTTCGTCCTGCCCCGCCCCGGAGGCGGGAAACGGTCGTGCGATGATGACCTTCAGCGCGCAGCAGCGTGCCGCCTGCTCCACCGCGAGCTCGGCGCCGAGCTTGCTCGCGCTATAGGGAGTTGAGGGCTGGACGCAGTCCTCTTCCTTAATCGGTCGCTGCTGCCATGCATAGACATCCGCTGTCGACGCCAACAGAAAGAGCGGCTGTGTTTTCCACCCGGCGGCGGCTGCGGTGAGTGCCGCCGCGAGCTTCCCGGTCCCTGCGGCGTTGACCGACCACGCCATCGCCGGATCGCGGTCCGCCGCCCGGCTCAGCGCGATCGCCGCCAGATGAATCACGGCATCCACCGGCTCGGCAAAACAGGTGCGCACGGAGACGTCGTTCGCGAGGTCGAGTGAGACGTTCGTAAGGTTGGGAGCGCCGGGACTCCCCGAGGCTCCCGGTCCCACCGCCGCGACCACACGATGGCCGTCGGCGAGCAGCCGGCGAACGACACTCTTGCCAACGAAGCCGTTGGCGCCGGTCACGAGCACCGTCACGCCAGCCGCTCCATGTCCGCGTCCACCATCATTCTCACCAGCTGCTCGAAGCTAACCTTGGGCATCCATCCCAGTTCCTTCCGGGCCCGGCTCGCATCGGCGAGCAGCGTGTCCACCTCGGCGGGACGCACGAATCGGGGATCGACTTTCACGCATTTCTGCCAGTCCAGTCCGACATGGCTGAAAGCCGCGGCGCACAGGTCGCGCACGCTGTGCATCGTGCCGGTCCCGACCACGTAGTCGTTCGGCTCGGGCTGCTGCAGCATGCGCCACATCGCGTCGACGTAGTCCCCCGCAAAACCCCAGTCCCGCCCGGAATCGAGATTGCCGAGGCGGAGCTCGTTGGTTTTCCCGAGCTTGATGCGCGCGACCGCATCGCTCACTTTGCGCGTCACGAACTCGAGGCCGCGGCGCGGCGACTCGTGGTTGAACAGAATGCCGCTGACCGCATACATGCCGTACGATTCGCGGTAATTCACCGTGATCCAGTGTCCGTAAACTTTCGCGACGCCGTAGGGCGAGCGGGGATAGAACGGCGTCGACTCCCGCTGCGGCGTTTCCACCGCCTTGCCGAACATCTCCGACGAGCTGGCCTGATAGAAGCGTGCCTCGGGATGCGCCAGACGGATCGCCTCGAGCAGGCGCGTCACGCCGAGCGCAGTGAATTCTCCCGTGAGGACCGGCTGGTTCCACGACGTCGGGACGAAGCTCTGGGCCGCGAGGTTGTAGACCTCGTCGGGCCTGGCATCGCGGATCACGGTCGTCAGCGAATGCTGGTCCAGCAGATCCGCCGCGACGATGTGCACGCGCTCCAGCAGGTGCCCGATCCGCTCGTAGGAGTCGTGCGACGTGCGCCGCACCACCCCAATGACCTCGTAGCCCTTGTCGAGCAGCAGCTCGGCGAGGTAGGAGCCGTCCTGGCCGGTGACGCCGGTAATCACCGCCGTCTTGCGGGCGTTACCGGTCCCGCGGGGTTGCCGCTCCCCGGTGTCCCGTTTAGGTTTAGGCCTCTTTGGGGCGCCCTGAGAACTCATTGTCGGATCGAACTATGGCTCGAGTGTGTGAGATTTGTGGCAAGGGTCCCATGGCGGGACACAATATCAGCCACGCGAACAATAAGACTCCGCGACGCTGGTACCCCAACCTCCAGCGCGTCCGGGTCGTGGTGAACGGCGTCGTGCGCCGGATTCGCGTCTGCGCGCAGTGCATCAAATCGAATAGAGTCGCCAAGGCGTCCTAAGGACGCGCTGCTCAAGAAAAAAGGGACCCTTCCGGGTCCCTTTTGCATTTCGACTCGTCGCCCGGTCACTCAGCCAACAGCTCGATGCGGGCCACGTCAGCGCCATCGCCGACGCGATGGCCGAGCTTCACGATCCGTGTGTAGCCGCCCGGCCGCGCCGCGAACCGCTTCCCGATCTCTGTGAACAGCTTCTGCGTGACGGCTTTGTCCTTCAGGCGGCGCTCGACGAGCCGGCGCGCGTGCAGATCGCCGCGGCGCGCGAGCGTAATGAGCCGCTCCGCAAAGGGACGCAGCTCCTTCGCCTTCGCCTCGGTGGTCTGAATGCCGCCGTGCTGAAAGAGGCTGGTCGCCATGTTATTCAGCGTCGCCTTCTTGTGGCTCGACGTGCGCGAAAGCTGGCGGCCCTTGGCGCGGTGACGCATTACTCTTCCTCGGTCCCCGTGAGCTGCGCCTGCGGCGCGCTGCCCGGATCCACAATGCGAATCTCGCCGCCCGGCGTCTCCTCGAGCTGCATCCCGAAGTTCAAGCCCTCACGACGCAGCAATTCCGCGATTTCTCCGAGCGCCTTCTCGCCGACGTTCTTGACCTTCAGGAGGTCGTCTTCCTTGTAGCGGACGAGATCGCCCAGGGTCCGGATGTTCGAGTTCTTGAGCGAGTTCACAGACCGCACCGACAAACCGGCGTCGTCGATGGCGCGGCTCAGCACGTCACGCAACCGCCCGCCTTCGGATCCACCGTTGCCCGCCCCGCCCGGTTCCCCCGGGACGATGGGCACCTTGCCGAAGTCGACGAAGAACCGGAAGTGCTCCTGCGCGAGCGCCGCGGCATACGCCACCGCGTCCTCGGGCGAGATCGTCCCGTTGGTCTCGACGGTGAGCGTGAGCCGGTCGTAGTCGGTGCGCTGGCCGACGCGCGTCTCCGCCACGGTGAAATTCGCCCGGCGCACGGGATTGTAGATCGAGTCCACGCGCACCACGTCGACCGCGAGTGTCCGGTCCACTGGATGCTGCTCGGCCTCGACGTAGCCGCGGCCCTTGTTCACGTACAGCTCGCCCGCGATGTCGCGGTCGTCCTGGACGGTGAAGAGCAGCTGCTCGGGGTTCTGAATCGTCACCGCGCCGTGCGCCTCGAGATCGCGCGCGTAGACCGGACCCGCCTTCTCCACTTTGAAGCGGAGGACCGCCTCGTCCACTTCGGGCGCGAGCACCAGCGTCAGCTGCTTGAGGCGCTGAATGATCTGATGGACGTCTTCGACGACGCCCGGGATAGTCTGGTGCTCGTGCACCACGCCGTCGATGCGGAACGCCCAGACCGCTGCGCCGCGGAGCGAGGAGAGCAGGAGGCGGCGGAGCGAATTGCCCAACGTGTAGCCGTAGCCCCGCTCCAACGGCTGGAGCCGGAACTCGGCGGAATTCGGGTTGTCCTCGCGCTAGGTCATCTCGACCAGATGCGGCCGGACCAACCCCGTCAAATCAAGAGTCGTAATCACTTGGAATAGAGCTCGACGATTAACTGTTCTTGTGCCGCGAGCGGGATGGCGTCGCGGGTTGGCCGCTCGGTCATCTTGCCCAGCACCTTGTCAGTGTCCACCTGGATCCACGAAACCGGTTGCCCGCGCCCGAACTGCTCGAGCGCTGCCTTCACCAATACGAGCTCACGGCTCGCATCGGCGACCTTCACTTCGTCCCCGATCAGCACACGATAGGACGGAATGTCCACCGTGCGACCATTGACGAGGATGTGGCGATGCCGCACGAGCTGGCGCGCCTGCTTGCGCGAGGTCGCGAAGCCCATGCGGTACACCAGATTGTCCAGCCGGCTCTCGAGGGCCACGAGCAGCGCTTCGCCCGTCACACCCGGCTCCTTGATCGCCCGCTCGAAGAGGTTGCGGAATTGGCGCTCGGACAGGCCGTAAATCCGCTTCACTTTCTGTTTTTCGCGCAGCTGCTTCGCGTACTCCGACGCCTTGCGGCGCCGTCCGGTCGACTGACCATGTTGCCCGGGCGCGTAGGCGCGACGCTCGACGGCGCACTTCTCGGTGAGGCAGCGCGTGCCCTTGAGAAACAGCTTGGTGCCCTCGCGCCGGCACAGTCGGCAAACGGGACCCGTGTAGCGTGCCATGCGTCAAACCCGCCGTTTCTTGGGCGGGCGGCACCCGTTGTGCGGAATCGGCGTCACGTCGCGGATCGAACGGATCTGCAATCCGGCACTCGCGAGCGCCTGAATGGCGGACTCGCGGCCGGAGCCGGGACCCTGCACCCGCACGTGCACGCGCTTCACGCCGAGGTTCAACGCTTCACGCGCCGCCTGCTCGGCCGCGACGGTCGCGGCGAACGGCGTGGACTTCTTGGAGCCCTTGAAGCCGGCCTTGCCGGACGAGCCCCAGGTGATCGCGTTGCCCTGCAGATCGGTGATGGTGATGAGCGTGTTGTTGAACGTCGCGGTCACGTGCGCGATGCCTTCAGCTTCGACGACCTTCTTGGTGCGCTTGGCGCCACCGGCCGCACGAGCGGGTGCTGGTTTTGCGTCTGGTTTGACGTCCGGTTTCGCGTCCGGTTTCGCGTCTGGTTTGGCGTCGGCCATGTGCCTCTACTTTTTCAGCACGGGCTTCTTCTTGCCCGCGATGGCGCGCCGTGGTCCCTTCTTGGTGCGCGCGTTGGTGTGCGTGCGCTGGCCGCGCACCGGCAGATTCTTGCGATGACGACCGCCCCGGTACGTGCCGATGTCCATCAAGCGCTTGATGTTCATCGCGATTTCCGTCCGGAGCGCGCCTTCGACCTTGTAGTCCCGTTCGATCACCTGACGCAGCCGTGCGACTTCGGCGTCCCGCAAATCGCGCACACGCGCGTCCGGACTGATGCCCGTCTCCGCGAGGATGCGAACCGAGTTGCTGGGACCGATACCGAAGATGTACGGAAGTGCGTACTGGATCTTTTTATCGCGCGGCAAATCCACGCCTGCAATACGAGCCATGCGTCTCCTTAACCCTGCCGCTGTTTATGCTTGGGGTTGCGCTTGCAGATCACGCGAATCACGCCCCGCCGCGTCACGACTTTGCAGTGCTCGCAGATGGGGCGCACGCTCGAACGTACCTTCAACAGGCTGCTCCGGAAAAGTGAAAAATTTTCTGGCTGAGCCGTGAACAATAGACGGGGCGTGGACTTCACGCAAGGGGCCATGCGACAATCGATTACGGCGCGCTGCGTAGCTCCACGAGACGCCATTCGCGGTCCAATAACCGATACCCGAGAAACAGGGTCTCATGACGCAATTCCGTCGTTCCAGCAACCACATAGCGGCGGGTTAACTCCACAAACCCCTTCCCGGGCTCCACCTCACGGATCGCCGTCACGTCGAGCCCCCGCTCCTCGGCGGGCCGAAAGTACCGGCGCAACAACTCGATCGCCTGCGGTCGCCCCAGCGGGGACGACGGATCTGCGCCGGGAATCTGCAGGATCAGTGTCGAACTCTGCCCCACCAGCCCCTGCGCGTCATGGGCGGACCATGCGGCCTTCGCCCGGGCCGCCGCATCGGACAGCGTTGCCTGAGCGGCGGCCTGACCCGGCAGCGCCACCAGGCAGAGCGACAGCCACAGCCGTGAAGTGCGCATAGGGCTGGGTGATACCCTCAATCGAGCGCTTCGACTAAACGGCGGTAGGCGGCGACCGGATCGCGCGCAGCCGTAATCGGCCGTCCGACCACCAGATGGGTGGCGCCGCGGTGCACCGCCTCTGCCGGTTCGATCGTGCGTACCTGATCGCCGGCGGGGTCGCCGGGCGCGCGAACGCCCGGGACCACGATCAGTGGCTCGGGGCCGAGTGCTTCCCGCAGCAGCCCGAGCTCCTGGCCCGATGCGACGACGCCGCGCAATCCTGCCTGCAGCGCCGCGCGCGCCAGACGCTCCGCTTCGAATCCGACATCGGGAACGCCGCGTCCCAAAATGCTCTCGAGCTCGGCGCCATCGTGAGAGGTCAGCACCGTCACGCCGACGACCGCGAGGTCCTGGCCCGCCGCCGTCGCGGCCGCGGTCAGCATCGCACGGCCCCCGAGGCAGTGGACCGTGGTCATCGCCACGCCAAGCTCGCGCGCCGCACTCACGGCACTCGCCACAATGTGGGGAATGTCGTGCCACTTGAGATCGAGAAACACCCGAATGCCGCGCTCCGTGAATTCTCTGACGAGCGCTGGCCCTTCGCAGTTGAACAGCACCGGGCCGACTTTCGCCCATCGCAGACCCGGCAGCCGCGCGGCGAGCGCCAGCGCCTCGCTCCCGCTCGGCAGATCGAAGGCGACGATCAGCTCAGCCACGGTTCAGCTCGCGGGCGATGCGCACGGGCACGCGCGGATCAGCGAGCGCGGCGGTGCCGATGGCCACGAGCGCCGCGCCCGCGGCCAAATACTCGCGCGCGTCGGCGACATTGCGGACACCGCCCACGCCGATGACGGGCATGTCGACGCGCTCGCGCACGCGGCGCGTGGCGAGCACACCGATGGGCAGCAACGCGGGACCGCTCAGCCCCCCGCTGCCGTTGCCGAGTCGCTTGTCCAGTAATCCCGGCATCGTGTTCACGAGACTGACAGCCTCCGCGCCTTCATCGCGCGCGACGCGCGCCATTGCCGGGATGTCGGGGAGCACCGGTGACAATTTAACCGTGAGCGGCCGCGTTGAAACGCGCCGGCAGGCGCGCACCAGCTCGGCCAGGCTGCCGGGCTCCGCGCCGAACTCGAGGCCGCCCGCGTTCGTGTTGGGACAGGAGGCGTTGACCTCGAACGCGGTGATCGCTCTAAGGCGGGTGAGCCGTTCGATCACCTGCACGTAGTCGGCGACCGTCGCGCCGGCCACGTTGACGATGATCCGCGCGCGCCGCAGCCGCTGCGACAGCCAGGGCAGCTCGTGTTCGGCGACGCGCTCCACACCCGGATTCGCAAGCCCCACGGCGTTCAGCATACCGCCGCGAAACTCGGCGACGCGCAGCGCCGGGTGGCCCTGGCGAGGCTCTGGCGTCACCGCCTTCGTGACGATCCCGCCGACCAGATCGAGGTCGATGACATCATCGAGCTCGCGGCCAAAGCCGGCAGTGCCGGCAGCAAGGAGAATCGGATTTTGGAAGGTCGTGCCGAAGAGGTGGATGGCGCTCACTTGGGCCTGTCGAGCCGCGGACCGCGTGGGCCCGGTACTGGGGCATCGAACAGTACGCCGGCGGAGACCGGGTTGCCCCGCGTGCCGCCTCTCTGCACGCCCAGCTCGCGCGCCAGAGAATCCTCCGCCGCGGCATACGCGATGCTCGATTCGCCGTGGAATGCACGCGTATACGGCGATCCCGCATACCGCGAGTCGAGGAGGGCAACGAGCGAATCGTGGCGGTCGGGGAGCACGGCGAGGGCGGCGATCAGCGCCTTGGGGGCGTAGAGCGACGTCGAGTCTGCCGCCACTGCATCCAGAAAGAGCTGACCGGCGAGCGCAGGCGCGTGCAACGAATCGCGCGCGATCTCGGCGGCGCGGAAGCGCGCGGCGGGTGTCCCCGCGGCACCCATCACAACCGTGACCAGATCGAGCATGCGACTGGCCTCCTCGGTGCCACTCACGGTGCGCGGCAGCCGCTCGAGCTCACTCGCGATCGGTGTCAGATCGGCGCGCTGCGTGGCTCGCGCCACCCGCAGCTGCTGGTCGCTCACCAGTGCCCGTCCCGCAGCGCCCGGCTCGCGCGATCTCTGGAAGTGTGTGGTGGCCGCGTCGTAGTCCAACCGCTGGGCGGCCGCTCGGCCAGCGCTGAATTGAGCACGCGAGCGCCGGTCGGGATCTTTCGAGGTGAGCGGCGCGGCCAGCACGGCCTCCGCATGGAC
>WNGG01001405.1_pt1 | contig 32396 bp, 42 predicted proteins | sample 5400661 | NCBI WGS metagenome assembly WNGG01 (sample SAMN13153372, study PRJNA577476) | soil metagenome | isolation source: 100 cm soil or saprolite under Garry oak tree replicate 1 | place: USA:California | collected 2016-06-15
CGATCTGATTGCGGCGATGGATGAAGCGCTGGCGGGAGCGGTAGCCACGCTGCCGCATCCGGTGAGTTCGACGCGGGTGCAACACATCGCCGAGAGCATCCTTCGGAGCGCGAAGCAGGGTGAAAATAATCCCAGGACATTGCAGACGATGGCCCTGCTTGAAATGCAGCTTCGATCCGATGAGAAATGATCTGAGCGGAACAGAGCGCGTTAAGAACTGTTTTCCATCCGCCACGTGAAGTGGTTCGACGGCCATCCGAGTAAGTTAATGATTTTGCTCGCAAGCCTTATCGGGGCAAGCCCCCTAATCCGAGCGAGACGCCAGCGCATTGCTGTGCCGGTTCGAGACATTACTACCCGATCTTGCCAAAGGAGATGGCAAGTTTGTCCGCATGCACGGCCGCCGTGCTGGAAACGGGAAACAGATGCTCCAGAGAGAGCGTAAACTCAAGAGCATCCGCGACCCAGCGTCCAGGGAAGTGCGCCCCGAGTTCGATCAGCCGCGCCCCGCCTTACGTTTGTTCAGCAAAGCACAAACCGGATGCGGTGCATTGACCTTGATCAAGGCTCCGGCCGTATCTCCGGCCGTCCCGACGACGAGCGCTGAAGCCGCCAAAAAGACCTATAATTCAAAAGCCGGTCGAGGCAAACACTGACGCCGTTCCGAAAAATGTGATAACGCTCCGTCTAAACCGGAGGATGACGGCATGATTGAACCGAAACTGGAAGTCCCTGCCGAATTGCGCGAGATGGCCGAAAAAACCATCGATCAGGCGGAAAAGGCGTTCGGAATGTTTTTCGATGCTGCAGGCAAGTCGATGGCATCGGTTCCGAGCCCCGGAACGGAGATTTCCAGGCAGGCCCTGTCGTTCACCGAACAGAACATGAAAGCAGCGTTCGATCACGCGCGAAAGCTGGTTCACGCCACCGATCTTCAGGAAGCCATGCAAATTCAATCGGAATTCTTGAAGAGCCAGTTTACCAATGCCGGAGAGCATATGAGACAGATCACCGGCGAGGTCATGTCGGCTGCGAAGGATGCGTCGAAAAGCAAGTTCTAGGGATGATCGGCGTATTCCATCAGTGATCGAACGCATCGACCGGCGTTACCCTAGATGTACGCAATGATACCTTAGATGTACGCGAATGAAGGTCCTTGCCTACAAAATAGTCTTGCGTGGATTTACGCTGTAGACTTCAATCCTAGCGCAGGTCCTTGACGGGCCACCGGGTGTTACCACTCGCCGTCTGTCAACTTTTCTGCTGATCCCTGTCGGCCAAAACCGGCGGGGATTTGCATTTGGGCCGCGAACTGATCCATCCGAGCTGCACGCCGTGCACCAGGAAAGTGGCAGTTCCGTTTTGTTCGGACGGGTTCATCAAGTGCGATCCCCCGGGCGCGTCGGCGACTGATTGGCGGTGCCGAGACGCTCGATAAAGCCGGCTGCCCGACGATCTTCTTTTCAATTATGGTTGTCATAATCGCCAGCCGCGATACGGAAAGCAGCTTCCGCGGCGATGGAAAATGCTATTCTCAGCGGCCTGCGCCGGCAGGGTGCGCGGCTGGCTGAAGGCTGGGGCAGGGCGCAATTATCGTGGGGCCGAGAGCCCGAACGAAATCAGGGGATGGTCATGGGAAACTCCAGTGTTCGGCGGCCCTATAAGGGTGTGTTTCCGGTGGTGCCGACGGTGTTCGACGCCGATGGCCGGCTCGATCTCGAAGGGCAGAAGCGCGCCGTCGACTTCATGATCGACGCCGGCTCGCACGGGCTCTGCATCCTCGCCAACTTTTCCGAGCAGTTCGTGCTGACCGACGCTGAGCGCGACCTGATACTCGACACGGTGTTGAACCATGTCGCGGGCCGCGTGCCGGTGATCGTCACCACCACGCATTTCGCCTCCCACATCTGCGCCGAACGCTCTCGGCGAGCGCAGCAGGCCGGCGCGGCCATGGTGATGGTGATGCCGCCCTATCACGGTGCGACTGTCCGGGTCCGGGAATCCGCGATCCAAGAGTTCTACCGCACCATTTCGGACGCCATCTCGATACCCATCATGATCCAGGACGCGCCGGTGGCCGGCACGCCGATGTCGTCGGCCTTCCTCGCCGGCATGGCGCGTGAGCTTGCGAACATCAGCTACTTCAAGATCGAGGTGCCCCAGGCCGCCGCCAAGCTACGCGAGTTGATTGCACTTGGCGGTGAGGCGATCGAAGGCCCTTGGGACGGCGAGGAGGCGATTACATTGATGGCCGACCTCGATGCCGGGGCGACGGGGGCGATGACCGGCGGCGGTTATCCCGACGGCATTCGCCAGATCACCGATCCGTATTTCGCCGGCCGCCGCGACGAAGCCGCCACGGCCTATGAGCGGTGGCTGCCGCTGATCAATTACGAGAATCGCCAGTGCGGCCTCATCGCGTGCAAGGCGCTGATGAAGGATGGTGGAGTCATCAAGCACGAAACCGTCCGGCTTCCCCTCCAGCCGCTGCATTCGGCGGTTCGAGCGGGGTTGATCGAAATCGCCAGCCGTCTCGGTCCGCTGGTATTGCGATGGGGCAAATAAGCCAAGCAGCCCGGCAGCCCGCCTTTTTAGGCTTGTCCTCGCGTCGCGCGTTCTATTTGCGCAGCGAGCCGATATAGGCGGCGAGATCGGCCGCCTCGCTCCGGCTCAACGGGAAACTCGGCATCTTCGGGTGCGGGTCGAGCAGGAAGAAGGCGATCTTTTCCGGCGTGAAATCCGACTTGCGCGTAATTACGGCAAACGGGGGAGCATCGGTACTGGCCTGTTTCTGCTCGCTATTGACCACGTGACAGGTGGCGCACCAGCGCTTGGCGAGGTCGGAGCCATGGTTCGCGTCGGCGGCCATCGCGAGCGATCCGCTCAGCCCGGCTGCGGCAACAACCAAAACCCGAATTTGCCTCAAAACCACGTACATTCGATACTCCCTCGGCATCAAATGACGTACGCTATTCATCGGCAGCAAAGCAATGGGTTCGGTCACCGGCTACAAGGTTGACCGTCAGGCGAGGGCCACCAAGCGGGCATTCATGACCGAAATCACTCATTTCGTGGCATTGGCCTTTGATCTCATCGATGGCGGCCTTGTCGCCGGTGAAGCCGTTGACTGCGCAAGTCCGGCGGTCGCGATACAAACGGCGCAGGGGCAGTGGAAAATCCTGGGGCATGCCGGTGCCGTCGCGTTCAGCCGCACCAGCGATTTCGAAAAGGGAAAATTCAACTACACGCACGTGCTGCGCCGGTTTGGACAGGTATCGGACGAGTACATAAAAGAAAATGATACCCCATGATTGCCGCATCGCCGCAATGACATTTCGGGTGTCGATATCGGCGGCGTCAGCGCAGGATATTGCGGCTGGCGAAACGTCGTACCGGAAATGAATTGAGAACGTGGACGGTCCAGGAGTCCGAAAGCCAGTCTGCCCGGCGGTCCGAGGCGTCCTCTACGGTGCGGGCATAGTATTTCCCGCATTGAAACCAGAACTCTTTCTTGCCGGGTCTGGCACCCCGCGGCGGCGGCATGATGCTCCCTCTCATTAGCCTTGCCGTGGTGCGTAAATCGCGCAAACCTCGTCTGCAAGCTTATCGCAAGAAACTAATGCCTATCAATCCGGCAATGATTCTTGTATTTCGCCTGCCGATTAGATCGGTTTGCGTCGCTTTGTCGATGTCGTTTCGCTAGAGTACCTGGGCCGTTTTCGTTAGTTTCGTTAGTCCCGTCGCGTCGATCCCTTTAAAAGCCGAGACAAGCTGCCGTGACTGTTATCCGCGTTGCCATCGTCGGTCTCGGAAAGATTGCCAGAGACCAGCACATTTCCGCCATTGCAGAAACTGCGGGCATCGAGCTCGCCGCCACTGTCAGCCGCAATGCCTCCATCAATGGTATCAGGCATTTCGCGACCCTCGACGAACTGCTTGATCGGATGCCGGATATCGATGCCGTCGCACTCTGCACGCCGCCGCAAGGGCGCCAGGCACAGGCGGCTGCAGCGCTGAAGGCCGGCAAGCACGTGCTGCTGGAAAAACCGCCGGGTGCCACGGTCAGCGAACTCACGCCGCTGATCGCCGAGGCGCGGCAGACCGGCCACACGCTGTTCGCCACCTGGCATTCCCGTTTCGCGCCGGCGGTTGAAGCGGCGCGAGCCTTCCTTGCCGGCCGCCAGATCAGATCGGTCGTCGTCGAATGGAAGGAAGATGTAAGAGTCTGGCATCCGGGGCAGGCCTGGATCTGGGAACCGGGCGGCTTCGGGGTCTTCGATCCCGGTATCAATGCGCTTGCCATTCTCACCCGGATTCTGCCGCGGCCCTTTTTTCTCACTGAGGCCGAACTGTCTTACCCCGGCAATCGCGCCGCGCCGATCGCGGCCAATCTCGCTTTTTCCGACGGCACCGGTCTGCCTATTTTGGCGGAGTTCGACTGGCGCCAGACCGGCCCGCAAACCTGGGACATCCGCGTTGAAACCGATGCCGGGCGCCTGACGCTGTCCCGTGGCGGCAGCCGTCTCGATCATGATGACCGAACGCTGGTTCACGAGCAGCAGGCCGAGTATCGCGGCATCTACCAGCGGTTCGTCGAACTGATTACCAGCCGGGTATCCGATGTCGATCTGTCGCCGCTGCTCCATGTTGCCGACGCCTTCATGCTCGGCCGGCGCCGCGACGTCGAGCCCTTCATCGAGGATTGAGCATGGCGCGGGTGAAGAAATCGCAGACGCCGAAAGTCGTGCGCGAGGGTTTCGGACATCTGCTTGATGGCGCTGCCAGCGAAATGGTGAAGTTGCGTGGCGACAACGGCTTCGAGGCGCGGATCATCACGTATGGCGCGGCGCTGCAGGCTATCTTCACGCCGGACCGCGCCGGCCATCTTGCCGACGTCGTCCTGGGCCGCGATGACCTTGAAGGTTATGTCGCGGTTCGGCGTTTCCTCGGCGCGACGATCGGTCGTTATGCCAACCGTATCGCGAGGGGTGCGTTCGAGCTCGATGGCCATCGCTTTCAATTGCCGACCAATGACGGCGCTAACGCGCTTCACGGCGGTCTGGCGGGTTTCGACCGCAAGAACTGGACCATCACGGCCTTGGGGGAGAAGCCCGCGCCATTCGTCACGCTGTCCTACGACAGCCCGGACGGTGAGGAAGGCTATCCCGGCAGGCTGCAGACCAGCGTCACTTACAGCATTTCCGGCGCCATGGAACTTTCTGCGGCGTTCTCGGCCGAGACCGACAAGCCGACCATCGTCAATCTGACCAATCACAGCTTCTTCAATCTTGCGGGCGTCGAAGCTGGCGGCGGCGGCATTCTGGATCATCATCTCACGATCGCTGCGGATACTTACCTGCCGGTGAGCGCGGCCGGCATCCCATTGGGCGGGCCGAGCCGGGTCGACGGGGCGCCTTTCGATTTCCGCATCCCCCATCGCGTCGGCGTGCGCCTGCGCGATGCCTTTGAACAGGTTCAAATCCGCCAGGGCTACGATCACAATTTCTGCCTGCGCGGCGGCGGCACCGGCGATCCCCGTCTCGCTGCCCGCGTGGAAGATCCGAAGTCGGGCCGGATCCTCGAAGTTCTGACAAATCAGCCCGGTGTCCAGTTCTATTCGGGCAATTTCCTCGACGGGACCGTGACCGGAAAATATGGCCGCGTTCACCGCCAGTATGACGCGCTGTGCCTGGAACCGCAGGTCTACCCTAACACGCCGAATTGTCCAGACTATCCGTCGGCGCGGCTCGATCCCGGGCAAACCTATCGTCACACCTCGCGGTATCGATTTTCCGCGAGTTGACGGTGCGGTCGAACCAGGGAGACCGCATGGAGGAAGTCGCCACCACAATCCTTTCCGGGCACCATTGTCTTTTGGGCGAGGGCTGCACCTATGATCCAGCCACCGACACCGCCTGGTGGTTCGACATTCTCGAGCGCACCTTGTTCCGGGCCGATCTTGCATCCGGCGCAGTCACCTCGCATGCGCTTCCCGTCATGGCCAGCGTGCTTGCCTTCATCGACGACCAACGCCAGTTGCTCGCGACCGAAGACGGCCTCTATGTCCGCGACGTCGCGGATGGCCGCCTGACGCTGCACACGCCGCTCGAGGCCGACAACACGGCGACGCGCTCAAATGATGGACGTGTCCATTGCAGCGGCGCGCTCTGGATCGGGACCATGGGCCGCAAGGCGGAGAAGGGCGCGGGAGCGATCTATCGCTTTCATCGCGGCGAACTGCTTCGGCTCTATGCCGGCATTACCATCCCGAACGCCATCTGCTTTTCGCCGGATGGCGCAACGGCCTATTTCACCGATACCAGCAAGGGCATTCTTCATCGCGTCGCCATCGATCCTGCGAATGCCATGCCGATCGGAGATCCCGCGACACTCTACGACCATCGCGGCGGGGCGGGCGGTCTCGACGGCGCGGTGGTCGATGCGCAGGGGCTGATCTGGAACGCACGCTGGGGCGGTTCGTGCATCGATGCGTACACGCCGGAAGGCGAGCGCGCTCGCACCATTCGGGTGCCGGCGAGCCAGCCGAGCTGCCCGGTCTTCGTCGGCAGAAATTTCGACCGGTTACTTGTCACCACTGCCAGCGAGGGAATGGGCGCGCGGGCCAAGGCGGCCGATCCGCAGCATGGCATGACATTCATTCTGGATGTCGGCGCCGTCGGCCGTCCCGAACCCCGCGTCAGGCTGACATGATGCAATCCTGGCCTTCCATTGCCGTCGTCAATCGCGCATTTCCAAATCGCGCGTCATCAGTTAACTGAACCCGATCTTCGGATATAAATCACGATTTCTGTTGTTCATCCGATCCCCCACGTCTAGCTTGCGCGCATAACGCGCTAAACAAGCGTTTCGCGATCGGGGAGAAAACGATGAGCCGCATTCGTGGGCTGCTGCTGGCCGTGTCTCTCTGGATGCCGCAGCTGTTGTTGTCGACGAATTCGGGCCAGGCCCAGGGCATCCCGCAAGACATTCCCAGAAAAGAACTGCTGATTCTTGAAAATCCGGAAGGGACCATCAAGAACGCCGGCTGGTTCAATATCTGGGCGATCAATGCCGGCTCGCAATCCAATGGACTGCAGCAGGCTGCTCTCGATACGCTCTGGTACATCGATCCGGAAAGCGGTCTCGATGGCGTGTGGAGTAACTCGCTGGCGGCCGACAAGCCGCAATACAATGCCGACTTCACCGAGATGACCGCGAAGTTGCGCAACGGCATCTTCTGGAGCGACGGCGTCGAGTTCACCGCTGATGACGTCATATCGACCGTGATGACCCAGATCAAGAACCCTGGGATGCGGTTCAGCGCCGTTCTCACCAGCAATGTCGCATCGGTCGATGCACCCGATCCCTACACGGTGGTGTTCAAGCTCAAGAAGCCCAACTCGCGCTTCCACACCAACTTCACGGTGCGATGGAACGCGATCTGGATCATGCCAAAGCATGTGTTCGAGAAGGTGCAGGACCCGGCCAAGTTCGATTTCAACAAGCCGGTTTCGCTCGGCGCCTACGTGCTGAACAGCTATGACCCCGACGGAAAATGGTACATCTGGCAATTGCGTGACGACTGGCAGCGCACCACGATCGCGCGTTACGGCAAGCCCGGTCCCAAATACCTCGCTTATGTCGATCCCGGTCCGCCGGACAAGCGGGTGATAGCGCAACTCAACCATGAGCTGGACGTCATCCACGACATCGCCCCCGAAGGCATGTTCGCGCTTGCCAAGCAGAGCAAGTCGACGCGCGCGTGGTTCAAGGGTTTCCCCTATGGGCATCCGGATCCGACGCTTCCGGCGGTGATCTTCAACACCCAGAACGAGCTGTTCAAGAATCCGGATGTGCGTTGGGCATTGGCGTTGCTGATCGACGTCAAGGCGGTTGCAATGGCGGCCTACCGGGGCGCCGCAACGATATCGGCGATCGGGGTGCCGCCCACCGGAATGCATCCGGCGGCCTATCATCAGCCGATGGAAGAGTGGCTGAAGGGCTTCGAAATCGACACCGGCAAGCGCAAGGTCAAGCCGTACGATCCGACCGTCGGCAAACAGATCGCCGACATGCTGCGTCCCTCGATGGGCGAGCAGATTCCGGCCGATCCGAAGGAAATCGCCCGCGCTTTCGGGATGGGCTGGTGGAAAACCGATCCGCAGGCGGCGCAGGAGCTGCTTGAGAAGGCCGGCTTCAGCAAGCGCGGCGCCGCATGGTTCACGCCGGACGGAAAACCATTCACCGTTCGCGTGATGGTCGAGGGCGATTTGCGCCCGGTGATGACGCGCGCCGGCACCATGATCGTGCAGCAATGGAAGCAGGCGGGCATCGACGCCAAGGTCGATGTGGCGCAAGGCACGCTGCCGACACGCAGGGCCGCCGGTGATTTCGACACCTTCATTGGCTGGAGCGTCGAAACCTGGGGAGGCCATCAGGATCTGTCCTACTTCATGGATAGCTGGCATTCGCAGTTCGTCGCCGAGCCCGGCAAATCGCAGCCGCAACGCAATTGGCAGCGTTGGTCGAGCCCGGCGCTGGACAAGATCATCGAGGAAACCCGCACGATCGGGTTCGACGATCCAAAATCGATCGAGCTCGGCAAGGACTACGTCAAGCTCGCGGTGAAGGAAATGCCAACCATTCCGCTGATGGCGTATAACGTCTTCACGGCGATGGACCAGACCTACTGGACAGGCTTTCCGACATCGGAAAATCCGTACACCGATCCGGTTCCGAACTGGGGCAATTCCCGCTCCATGTTCGTCAAGCTGAAGCCGGCCAACTAGGACGTGACGCGGAAAAGCGGGCATCGATCTTCCCGGACAGGCGGTTTCGTTTGTCCGGGAATGGAACCTCGGCATCTCAGAAATTCATGAGCGGATACCTTGCCTACATCGCCAAGCGGCTCGCGCAGTTCGCGCTCGTGGTCTTCATCGGCATCAATCTGGCTTACGTGATCACCCATGCCACACCGATCGATCCGGTCGAGCAATCGATCTCGGCCGTGACGTCGTTTGGCAACACGGCACCCGGAGCGATCGAGCAGATGCGCACCTCCTTGCGCGAGCTCTACGGCCTCGAAGGCTCTGCCATCCAGCAATATGTGGTGTTCTGGAAGCGAATCCTGCGCGCCGATTTCGGGCCGTCGATGTCGGCGTTTCCGACCCCGGTCTCCACCCTGATCGCCCGCGCGCTGCCCTGGACCACGGGACTTCTCGTGGTCTCGACGATCGTCACCTGGGTATTGGGAAATTGGCTGGGCGGACTCGCCGGCTACTATCAGAACAGCCGCGGACTGAAATTGCTGGGCGTGATCGCCATGGGTCTGCATCCGATTCCCTATTACATTCTCGCGCTGCTGCTGCTGATCGTGTTCGGCTTTCTGTGGCCGGTGCTTCCCATCACCGGCGGTTCGGCGATGAACCTGCCGCAGGCATGGAGCTGGGCCTTCGTCATCAGCGTGTTGAAGCACTCCATTCTGCCCGCGCTTTCGTTGATCCTGATCGGCGTGGGGAGCTGGTTTCTCGGCATGCGTTCGCTGGTGTCCAACGTCGTGACCGAGGACTATGTGATTTACGCCGAACTTGCCGGAGTCAAAAGCCGCCGCATCCTGTCGTCCTATGTGATGCGCAATGCCCTGGTGCCGCAAGTGACGGGGCTTGCGATATCGCTCGGAGGTATCTTCAACGGGGCGGTGATCACCGAGAAGGTGTTCGGCTATCCTGGCGTCGGCTCGCTGCTGGTCGATGCGGTCTACGCCGGTGACTACGGCCTGGTGCTCGGCGTCACCACGGTCTCGATTCTCGGCGTATCGATCGGCGTGCTCGCCATCGACCTTCTCTATCCTCTGCTTGATCCCCGGGTAAAGGTAAGCTGATGCTCGGCATTTTGCGCGATCTGCTGCGCTACAACGCCGAATTCCGGATCGGCATTGTCCTGGTTGGTTTCGTGCTGCTGCTGTCGATGCTCGCGAGTTTCTCGCCTTATCCGCCGCAGGACGTCTATGTGGTGCCGCCGGATGTGCCGCCGTCGCTGGCTTACTGGTTCGGCACCACGTCGCGGGGCCAGGACGTGTTCTGGCAATTGACGTTCGCCATTCGCAACACTCTGCTGTTTGGATGCACGGTGGCGCTGATCAGCCGTGTGCTGGCGCTCGTGATCGGACTTCTGAGCGGCTACAAGGGTGGCTGGATCGATCGCGTTCTGATGTCGATCAACGACACCTTCATCGTGATTCCGCTGCTCCCTATTTTGGTGCTGTTCTATTTTGTGATGCGCGACAGCATGTCCTGGTTGATGCTGGCGCTGATCATGGCTTGTCTCGGCTGGGCCTATGACGCCCGGCTGATCCGCTCGGTGGCGATGAGCCTGAAAACGCGCGAATTCACGCAAAGCAGCGTGTTTTCAGGTATGAGCACGCGCGAGATCCTGGTGCAGGAACACCTGCCCTATGTGATGCCGATCGTGTTTTCCACGACGATGAACAACATGATCTGGTCGATCGGGCTGGAGGTGACGCTCGCGGTTCTGGGCTTCACCGACATCAACACGCCAACCATCGGCGGCATGATCTATTGGGCGAACCAGCACACCGCGATGGTCGCAGGCGTCTGGTGGTGGATCGCTTTCCCGACCGTGGTCGTGATCATGACATTCATCGGGCTGTTCCTGCTGGCTGTATCCATGAATGAGTACATCGACCCCCGCAGCCGGTTGAGCCGCATGGGCCGCGTGACATCATGACCGCCGCTCCTGCCAGTTTTGCGGACGCACAACAGCCGCACGACGATCGACCGATCCTGTCGGTCAGGAATCTGCGGGCGCATTTCCACACCAGCCATTTCGGCATCAACCGCTACGTCAAAGCGGTCGACGGCATCACCTTCGACGTCAAGCGCGGTGAGATCTACGGTCTGGCCGGCGAATCCAGCTCCGGCAAGACCACGCTGATCAAGACCATCGCTGGCGCCATCAAGCCGCCGCTGGAAGTGGTCGGAGGCACCGTGGCATTCGCGTTCCTGCCTGGCTACGGCGGACTGCATCGCGCGCCGCCTGCCGAAGTGGCGCGCATTCGCTGGCGGCATCTGTCCTACATCATGCAGGGCTCGATGAATGTGCTGAACCCGGTGCGCCGGTTGCGGCGAAGCTTTGCCGATTTCGCGCGGCCCCACATTGGCGGCACCGAAAAGGAATTCGAGAAGGCGGTCGTCGACCATTTGGCGCGCGTCAAGCTCGACGCATCGGTGCTGACTGCCTACCCACATGAACTGTCCGGCGGCATGCGTCAGCGCGTCACCATCGCGCTCGCCACCATTTGCCGTCCCGATTTCATCATCGCCGACGAGCCCACTACCGCGCTCGACGTCGTCGTCCAGAAGGACGTGCTCGGCATGATCCGCGGCATTCAGCGCGAGATCGGCTCTTCCGTGCTGTTCGTGACGCACGACATGGGCGTGCACGCTCATCTGACTGACAGGCTCGGCATCATGTATGCGGGCCGTCTGGTCGAGGAAGCGACGACGGGTGAGGTCTTTAGAGCGCCGCTTCATCCCTACACCCGGCATCTCATCTCCAGTCTGCCTCGGATCGGAGACGACGTGACGCGCAAGGGACTTGACGGCGCGCCACCCAATCTTGCCGATCCGCCGCCCGGGTGCCGCTTTCATCCGCGCTGCCCGCTGGCGATGGAGGTTTGCAGCCACCGGGTGCCCAGCATGATCGAGACCGCGCCCGGGCACCGCGTCGCCTGTTTTGCAGTAAACGGAGACGAGCAGCCATGAGCGCGCTGTTGGACGTCTCGCAGGTTTGCAAGACCTTCACCCGGGGCGGTCTGTTTTCAAGCCGGCGGATTCACGCCGTCAACGATGTCAGCTTTCGGATCGATGCGGCGTCGCCGGAGATTTTCACGATCATCGGTGAATCCGGCAGCGGCAAGACGACGCTGTCGCGGATGATCTTGAACATCGAACAGCCCAGCAGCGGCGCACTGGTGTTCGACGGCACCAATCTTGCGACAGTGCGGAGCAGTGCCGACCGGATGGTGTTCATGCACAAGGTGCAACCGATCTTCCAGAATCCGTTCGAAGCCTTCAACCCGCTGAAGCAGCTCGATCGCTACCTGTTCATGACAAGGCGCCGGTTTCTCGCGGCAGGCGATCAGGCCGACATTGACGTGGCCGTCGATGACGCGCTGCGCAAGGTCGGATTGTCGCTGAAGGAAGTACGTCACCGCTATCCTCATGAACTTTCCGGCGGGCAGCTCCAGCGTGTCGCGATTGCCCGCGCGCTGCTCTCCAATCCAAAGCTGATCGTTGCGGATGAGCCGGTATCGATGGTCGATGCGTCACTGCGGATGTCCATCGTCAACCTGTTCAAGGCGTTGCGCGACGATCTCGGCATTTCGATCGTCTATGTCACCCACGATCTGGCGACCGCCTATTATATCAGCGACCGCATCATCATCATGCAGAAAGGCAGCGTCGTCGAACGCGGCGATGCAAGAACGGTGCTGAATGCGCCGCAACACCCTTACTCGCGTCAGCTGCGCGCCGCGGTGCTGTTGCCCGAAGGGGCGAACCCGGCGCCCGCCGCCGCCATCTCATCCTGATAAACGTCACGAGTCCTCACTGCATCGGAGAGAAAATGCGAAAAGCAAGAGTTCTGATGGATCGCGATTTTGCCATCGGCCATACGGATCCCCGTTTGTTCGGTGCCTTCGTCGAGCATCTCGGGCGATGCGTCTATGGCGGCATCTACGAGCCCGGACATCCGAGCGCCGATGCCAGAGGATTTCGGAAGGACGTTCTCGCGCTGGTGCAGGAGCTTGGTCCGACGATCGTGCGTTACCCTGGTGGAAATTTCGTCTCCGGCTACAACTGGGAAGACGGCGTCGGTCCCGTCGGCAAGCGGCCGGCCCGTCTTGACCTTGCGTGGTTCAGCACCGAGCCCAACAGTTTCGGCACCAATGAATTCATGGACTGGTGCAAGGCAGCCGGCGTCGAGCCGATGATGGCGGTCAATCTCGGCACCAGGGGCGGCGATGCAGCGCGAAACCTGGTTGAATACTGCAATCATCCAGCCGGGTCCTATTGGTCGGATCTGCGCCGCGCGCACGGCTGGGAGAAGCCTCACGACGTCAAGTTCTGGTGTCTGGGAAACGAAATGGATGGCCCCTGGCAGATGGAGTACAAGACCGCGACCGCCTATGGACAGGTGGCGCGGGAAGCCGCCAAGATGATGCGCTGGGTCGATCCAACTATCGAACTTGCGGCGTGCGGATCGTCCGCGCGCAACATGCCATCCTTCGGGCATTGGGAAAACACGGTGATCGATCACACATTCGATCATGCGGAATTCATTTCGCTGCATACCTATCTGAACAATTACAAGGAAGACACCGCGGCGTTCCTTGCGTGCCCTGACCTGATGGACAGCTTCATCGACGAGGTTGTCGCCATTGCGGACGCGGTTGCGGCAAAACGGCGCTCGACCAAGCGCATGATGTTGAGTTTCGACGAATGGAATGTCTGGTATCGCACCCGCCGCAAGCGCGCCGACAGGGTGAGGGAGGGCTGGCCGGTGGCGCCGCCGATCCTTGAAGAGATCTATACCATGGAGGATGCGCTGGCCTTCGGAGGCGCCTGCATCTCGCTTCTCAACCACGCCGATCGGGTGAAGAGCGCATGCCTTGCCCAGCTCGTCAACGTGATTGCGCCGATCATGACCGAGACCGGCGGCCCTGCATGGCGCCAAACGATTTTCTTTCCGTTCGCCCATATCAGCCGCTTCGGCCGCGGCAAGGTGCTGCGCGCGCAGGTCGAATCGGAGACTTACGATTCATCCTATTACGACCCGCGCGGCGCCGAAGAGTTGTCCTTTCCGGTGCCCAATGTGCCGTATCTCAAGATGTCGGCGGTCGCCGATGAATCCGGCGGGCTCTCCCTGTTCCTGCTCAATCGCGACCTGACGCAGGAGATGGAGGTCAGCCTTGACGCGCGAAGCTTTGGCCGGCTCGCCGTGGGCGAAGCCCTTGAATTTCGCCATGACAATTTAAAGGCGACAAATACCAAGGACGCAGCTGAGCGCGTAAAGCCGGCGCCATTGAAGGGAGTCACCGTGGAGGGTGGCCATATTCATGCGACGCTGCGGCCGGCGTCATGGAACGTGGTTCACTTGTCCGCGAACTGACAGAGGACGGAGACTATCGGACCGGCCAGATTCGGCCGGCCTGCACAGCAAGGATCTCAGGGATGCTCGACAGGAAACCGGAACCGAAGAAGCGGACAAAGTCCGACGGCACATCGGAACGAATGCTGTCCTCATCAAAGGCAAAAAGCATTCGCAGCTTTCTCAACGTCAATCCCGAGCAGCAGTTCGAAGTTGTCCGGGGGCTCGCTTCCCCGGTTCGCGTGCGTATCCTGAAATTGCTGCGCCGCCGCGGGCCACTCAACATCAACCAGATCAGCGAAGCGCTTGGGATGCCGCAATCGACCATCGCGACCAATATCCAGATTCTGGAGGAATCGGATTTGATCGACACGGAGATCGGGCGCGCCCGCAAGGGCCAGCAAAAAATCTGCGCGGCGAGGTTCGACGAGATCGTGATCCGGCTCGATGGCGAAGAGACCAGCCGCGAGAAGGACATCATCGAAGTCGAAATGCCGCTCGGACTCTATACGAGCTACAACGTGTCGGCACCGTGCGGCCTTTGTTCGACCGAGGGAATCATGGGCGTGCTCGACGTGCCAGATCTGTTTCTCGATCCCTGCCGGGTCCAGGCCGCGCTGATATGGTTCGGCCGCGGCTACGTCGAATACAAGTTCCCCAACAATGCGAAAGTCCTGGGTGTCCCGGTCACGGCGCTTGAATTCGCACTTGAGCTATCCTCCGAAGTTCCGGGCACCAATGCCAACTGGCCCTCCGACATCAGTCTTTGGGTGAACGACGTCAAGGTCGGGACCTGGACGTCGCCGGGCGATTACGGTGACCGTCGCGGCGTTCATACCCCGCGGTGGTGGAAGCTCGAGGGTTCGCAGTACGGCGCTCTCACGCAGTGGCATATCTCGTCGAAGGGCACCTTTATGGGTGCGAAAAAGCTTTCATCGGTGACGCTGGCTCAGCTGCGGTTAGCCGAACATCACTCGATTCGTTTGCGGATCGGTATCGACGACAACGCCGCGCATCCCGGCGGCGTCAATATTTTCGGCCGGGGCTTTGGTAATCATAACCACGATATCCTGATGAGGCTGCACTTGAATAAGTCGTGATCCCAGTGAGAAAAAGGAAAACCGGTTGCGCACGGATCGACCAGATGATCATCCGCAGCATGACCCCGGGAAATGCGAAAGATCTATCCGTGCGATCAGAAATTTCAAAAACCGTCTAGCATGACCGTAGATGTAGCGAACAGCTCCTCGCGATCGCGAAAAGCGCGGCTCAATTCCATTGGCCGCATTTCGAACGATCGTCTCGGGGGCGTACGGCACTTTATTTTTCCTTGTCGCCCAACGTTCTGCCGGTGGTCTTGTTGACAAGATGCACCCGGGCGCAGGCTGGGCAGGTTACGACCTCGTAGCTATCCGCTTGAACAGTTGGCGCTTCGTCAGGTAGCTCAACCCAACCTGAACGTTCAGTCCGGTTCGGGCACACCGAAAATCGAGCTTGGCGATTTTCTCATATTGATATGGCCGTCGCGAAGCCCATTGACCTGCCTCAAGGTTGTCTCATCCTAAAGGGCAATCGGGATCCGGATATCGATCAAGGCTTCAGTTCGGGAGCGCTTGTCGCATCAGGGGTTAGTCACACGCGAAATGGAACGAAGGTCATCGCTTGCGGTTGAATCGGCAGCAGGGAATGCCATCATGCAACGCAGCAAACATCCGCCGATCCGCAATAAAATCGACATGGCAGATCCGGCTCAGGTTCGTGCCTGGAACCGGCGGCTGGGAATATCCGCTGACTCGCTGAAGGCTGTCGTCGACAAAGTCGGTAATTCCGTCGCGGCCGTCACCAAGGAAGTTGAACTGCAGCGGGCGGGTCCCCGGGCATCGCCGATACCTCCGGTCCAGAGTTCGCCGACCAAAGGCGAGCCGGCGCCAGCTTGAAAGCTCGCCTAGCGCCGGCGCGACACAGCCCTGAGCACGGCACGCTTGAAGTAATCCCTCGCAACCGCGTCCAGAGCGGTCGAGATCAATTCGTCGGATTCCACCACGCGTCCCCTTTTCTCGGCCTCGAGCCGATCGGCTTCCTGAATATAATCGATCGCAAGCTCGCGCAGGCGGCGGAATTCAACATCCTCCGGAACTGCGTAGACTGTCGCCAGCAAATCCCTGGCGCGATCGCGAGCGCGTTCGCTTTTGATGCCGGCCATGAGTGCCTCCTGTGCTATCCGTATTCCTTTCAATGAGTGCCGCTGTGCTATCAGTATTCCTTTGAATGAGTGGCGCGCAGCCGGTTTGGCCAAACATGACGCTGGTAGGGCTAAACATTTCAACTATGTCCGGTTCCGGACAAATGGCTATATTTTTGGTATTTAATGGGTCTGTTGGGTTGACCCGATATCGCGGAAGCGTACCGCCGATACATATCCATGGCGGCACAGGGCCCTATGCAGTGGCAGGGAGATGCCCATGAGCAATGTTGCCGAGGGTGGTAAGGGATCCATCCTGCATTGTTCCTTCTGTCGAAAGAGTCAGCATATCGTCCGGAAGCTCGTCGCCGGCCCTCAGGTCTTTATCTGCGATGAGTGCGTGGAACTCTGCATGGTCATCGTCCGGGAGGGCAGCAGTTCATTTTACCTGCGCACTCCGGACGAATATCGCAAACTCGCGACCGATGACGTTCGTGCTGCGGAAGCAGCCGGCATGCCTACCGACAAAGCCCTGCTCGCGGTGGGCCGGACATGGCTTCGCCTTGCAGAAGAGTCCGAGAAGGCAAACCGGCTGGCAGCCCAGGCAGAGCCAAGCGAGCCGTCAAAGCAGGCAGGGCGAAGCGAGCCGGCCGCGCCAGCTAAGCAAGACGAACCGGCACCGCCGGCTGAGCAAAGCCAGCCGGCGGCGCAGCCACCTCGACGCGATGCGGCGCAAATCCTCATCTCGTTGGCAAACTTGGCGTCTCCTCCAGAAGACAAACCGGATGCGGAAGCCAAACCTGACTAACGAGGCGCCGTGTTCCTGCCGCACGCTGTGGTATGGCCCTGCGGCCTAGCGCCTGCGCGCCACCGCTATGCCGAACAGGAATGCGACAAACAGGCTTGCGAGCGGCGCCTCGCGGGTAATGGCGCTGATGGTGGAGAGTGGCTTTCCCGGCTGGCGTGCGGTTGCGACCGCTTCGGTTAGCCTGTTGACCGCGGCCTGAAGGCCTGCGGAGACTTCCGTGATCGTGCGCGATACATCGGTTGCCGTATCGATGGCGCGTTCCGCCATGCCGGGTTGGAGCGTCGGTTCGGATATTTCGATGTTCACTTGCCGGTACTCTCTTATCGAGCTTGACCTCGGGATAGTGCGCGATGAGGCCGCCACCTTTGGCTATCCGCGCGCGCGCTCGTTTTGAACAGCGGGTCAACGACCTTTGGCTATCCGCGACAGGCACCGTATTGAACGGCGGGTGACGGCCTCACTCTGGAAAATGCGGGAATGAGAAGTTTGTTCCTCGGCTCTCGCTGATATCGCTACGCTTCATCTTTTTCTTTTTCCGGGCTTCGGCGCTATAGATGAAATAATTGATAGAGCCGCTTACGAACGGAGGAAGCACGATGACCGAGCCAACCGATGTCGATCGTGATGTTGTGGTAGCATCGCGCCGGCGTTTTCTGCGCGAGGGGGGCGCATTGATGGGCGGAGCCGTTCTGGCGGGCGGTCTCGCTGGCAGCGAAGCCCTGGCGGCCGCGGACGCAGCCAGTGCCAGCAACGTCCCTCCCAATGTTCCGGAGTGGATGAAAGCGCCGGGCGATCCCGTGGGGAGCCAACTCTATGGAACGCCGTCACCGTTCGAGAAAGGCGTTGTGCGCAACGTGCCGAAAAACGCGGTGCAATATCTTTCCGCGGCGAGCCGGACCCCGCTGCAGGATCTCGACGGCATCATCACACCGAACGGACTGTTCTACGAACGCCATCATGGCGGCATTCCGGCTATCGATCCGGCGCAGCACCGGCTCATGCTCCATGGCCTCGTCGATAAACCGCTGATCTTCACGATGGATGACATCAGGCGCTTCCCCTCGGAATCCCGTATTCATTTTCTCGAATGCTCCGGCAATCCCGGCTACAAGAAACCCTATGGCAAGACGGCTTCCGATCTTGTCGGCCTCCTGAGTTGCGCTGAATGGACCGGGGTCAGCCTGAAACTCGTTTTGCAGGAAGCGGGGTTGCAGCAGGCGGCGAAATGGGTCGTCGCCGAGGGCGCCGATGCCGCGGCGCTGACCCGCAGCATTCCGATCGAAAAATGCCTCGAAGATGCGATGCTGGTCTACAGCCAGAACGGCGAGCGGCTGCGACCGCAGCAAGGTTATCCGCTGCGGCTGCTGCTGCCGGGCTTTGAAGGCAACATGAGTGTGAAGTGGCTGCGCCGTCTGCACGTCGCGGCGGAGCCGGCTTACTCGCGCGAGGAAACGTCCAAATATACCGACCTGATGCCGGACGGCTCGGCGCGCGAGTTCACGTTTTATATGGAGGCCAAATCCATCATCACGCGGCCGTCGGGCGGCCAGCGGCTGAGCGCCCCCGGGTTCCACGAGATCAGCGGCATCGCCTGGAGCGGCCACGGCAAAATCAAGCGCGTCGATGTCTCTGTCGATGCGGGCAAGAGCTGGCAGGAAGCGCAGCTGCAGGAACCGGTGCTGACGCGGGCGCTGACCCGCTTCAGGTTGCCGTGGCAGTGGGACGGCCGGCCTGCCGTGATCCAGAGCCGCGCAACGGATGAAACGGATTACGTGCAGCCGACGCTGGCCGAACTTCTCGCGGTTCGTGGCGATAATTATTTCTACCACAACAACGCGATCTGGCCCTGGCGCATCGCCGCTGACGGTGAGGTGACCAATGCGAACGCGTGAGCTTTACATCGCAGCATTCGCGCTGCTTGCGCTGGCGGGCGCAAACCGCGCGCAGGCGCAAGGCGCCTATGGCATCGGACGCACCGCCACGCCGGCGGAGATCGCGGGCTGGAATATCGATATCGATCGCGACGGCCACAACCTTCCGCCCGGAAGCGGCAGCGTCAGTCACGGGCATGAGGTGTTCGATCAGCAATGTGCGTCCTGTCACGGCGCAAAGGGCGAGGGTGGGCTCGCAGATCGATTGGTGGGCGGGCAGGGCACCATCGCGACGCCGAAGCCGGTCAGGACCGTCGGCAGCTTTTGGCCCTACGCCCCGACGTTGTTCGACTACATCCGCCGCGCCATGCCGCAGAACGCGCCGCAGTCACTTGACAATAACGAAGTCTATGCGGTTTCCGCCTACATCCTCAATTTGAACGGACTGCTTCCCGCGGATGCGACGCTCGATGCCAAGACGCTTGGTGCGATCAAGATGCCGAACCGAAACATGTTTGTCAGCGATCCGCGTCCCGACGTCAAAAACCCGGCATGCATGACCGGCTGTTGAATGGCGTGTAAAAAAGGCCTGGCACACCTTAGGTTCGCGCCTGCGCAGCCGGCGATCTTGCCGCCGGATTTTTGGGGCTGTGAATGTCGCTCTAGCGGATGCTGACAAACGCACCCCATATCGCGGCGAGAATAGCGCCGACCAAAACGTAGAATGGATTATCGCAAAACGTGCTGCCGTATCGGCACATTTCTACGCCCAAGGTGCCGATTTCATGATGGCTGGCGGCATAGAACAGACCCGACAGCACCACTAGCACTGCGGCCACGTAAAACATTAGACGTCCTCCATGTAGCGATGCATCGCCGCGCGTCGGCGAGGATCCAATAAATAACAGCGCATGTTCATCAACGGCAGCAGTTGTTTCCGTCCGACAGGTCTTCCAGAATCACGCAATCGCGCGCTGGCCCTCCGGCGCAGCGTTCGTTGCAGGCGGCGGCATAGCGAGAAAGACCCTCCTCCAATGCTCTCAACTCCGCAAGCTTCCCGCGCACGTAGGCCAGCTGCAACTCCGCGACGTCGCGGGCCTTGCTGCAGTCCTGTGCAGGATTGTCAATCAGCGAAACCAGCTCGCGAATTTTCTCGATAGGGAGAGCGAAGTCCCGGCAGCGCCGGACGAAGGTAAGCCGTTTGAGATCGCTCTCATCGTAAAGGCGTTGCCCGCCTGGGCCGCGCTGCGCCTTCGGAAGCAAACCTATCTCTTCATAATAGCGCACCGTCGGAACGCTGCTTCCGGTGCGCTCGGCGAGCGCGCCAATGGTTAGCCTCGGCAAAGCTGGCAATTCCGCCCCCTCGAAAAAGTGACTTGAAGCTCAAGTTACTTGAGGGCGTAGGCCACAGGCAAGGCCCGCCACGGACAGTTGCACCGCCAAATCGGCTGACGACGCGATCTTTGCCGAGCTCCGATCCCTCATTTTGTCCCACGGATATCAGACCATGCATCTCAACCGAAGAACCCTTTTTGCATCCGCCATTCTCGCCGTTCTCATCTCGACGGCTTCGCGAGCAGCTAGTTTCTTGCCATTCGACAGCGTTCGATTTGACGAGGCGCGAAAGTCAGGAAAGCCCGTCGTTCTGCAGGTGACCGCCACCTGGTGCGGGCCCTGCCAGCGCCTGAGAAAAGTCGTTGGCGGACTGCTGGAGAATTCCGAGTTCAAGGACCTCGTGATCTTTGACGCGGACTTCGATGCCAACAAGGACGCGCTGGTCAAGCTCAACGCTCACACGGTGACAACCCTGGTGATCTATCGGGATAACGCCGAAATCCTGCGCAACTCCGGCGAAACGCGCCCCGATGCGGTCGAAGCCCTGCTCAGGAAGGCGATGTGAGAACAGCGATGGATTACGCCAACATACCGCTCGCCTTGTTCGCAGGATTGTTTTCAATTTTATCCCCCTGCGTCCTTCCTGTGGCGCCCATTGTTCTCGGAACTGCAGTGTCTGAACACAAACTTGGACCGCTTGCGCTGGCCGCTGGACTTGCAACGTCCTTCACCGCCATCGGGCTATTTGTGGCGTCGATCGGCTATTCGATCGGACTGGACGGTGAGTTTTTCAAAGTGACTGGCGCTGTCCTGCTGGTCGCCGCCGGGTTTGCTCTCGCACTGCCGCGCCTGCAGATCCAGCTCGCACTCGCAGCCGCGCCGCTCGGCAACTGGACCGAACGAAAATTTGGAACCGTGGCAACGGGCGGATTGCGGGGCCAATTCGGCGTTGGCGTATTGCTCGGCGCGGTCTGGAGTCCATGCGTGGGGCCCACGCTGGGCGCTGCTTCCGTTCTCGCCGCTCAGGGCCGGAGCCTGGGCTTGGTTGCGCTCACCATGCTATCCTTTGGTGTTGGAAGCGCCATTCCGCTGATCGCGCTAGGGATGGTGTCTCGCGAGGCGACGATGCGCTGGCGCCATCGGCTGCTTTCGACAGGCAAGAACGGCAAGACTGCTCTGGGAGGCATCCTGATCGCCAGTGGCTTGCTGATCCTGTTTCATCTCGATCATGCGCTGGAGGCCTGGTTTGTCCGAGTTGCCCCGTCATTCCTCCTCGATTTGAGCGGACGGTACTAGAACGTCTTTCGGGCACGGTCACCTCCGGCTGACCGAACGAACCCGTCTCACGGATAACCGCGGTGCGGATCAAATCGGGTTTCGAACACGTCGCGATGTTTGAGACGACAAAGTTCAGCCAGCGCCACCTTCGTCCCCGGTGTTCACATCAACTACGCCGAGACGGTGCTGCCGATGCGCGACGGTCTGCCAAAGCTGAAGGACTTTCCGGCCGAATTTGGCGGTTCCGGCGAGGCAATCGCCGAGTAGGGGCGAATTCCGACAGGAGGCGGCCGGCAACGTGGCGAATGCGATCGCCGCGTGCCGGCCGCCACGATGTTTCTCCTGTTTGTCAACAAAACGCACCAAGCCCAGATGTTTTTCGCCACAATCGAGCATAACCATTGGGGGTATGAAAACGTTGGCAATTATCTCGATTCTGGCGCTGCTCACGATTTCCGGGGCGGCCTATACAGACCAACTGCTGACAAGCGGTCATCAGACCACGCAAAGGGTGAATTGAGGCCGGCTTTTGGAGCCGCTTCGCTGCCCAAAATTGCTTCGTCTAAGCCAGGGATTTTCCGGAACGATCAAAGCCCGCCGCCTTTCCCTCAGGGAATGAAGGTGTGCGAGGCTCATCATGAATGCGTTACCGGTCGATAGGGCGCTGGCGATCTACGGGACGATTGCGGCCCGCGCGGAACTGAAGGGTACCCGTGGGCGCCTGTCGCGGCAGCTGCGGAAGGTCTTTCTTGATGGTGAGCATGATCCGCATCGCCTCACGGGCTCACTTATTTGCAGAGCCTCGATCGCGAACGGGACAGCTAACCGACGCCCCCCAAACGGCTGAGCCGGGCTGCCTCGCAACATGCCTGCCTAGCGGGCGGCTGGCGGTGTTCTGGCCCGAAGGCTCTGCCCCGCTTGCGTTCGGGCGGGCGTTGGTCCTTCGCCTCCTCGTCCGCCTGCAGCTTCAAAAGGACCATGCGCCTCTCCGCATCGGTAGCTTCGGCCGGCTCAGCGTTCAGGTCGCCGCAGGCGATACTTTCAGCTTTTCGCAAGAGGATGTCCATTTTCAGATATAGAACGATGAGAGCAGCCTATGCGGGAACGGACTTGGCATCTGTTCATTGTTGCTCACATTCAAAGCGGGCAGGTGAATTTAGCCACGCGTCCGGCGTCGAGCCCGGACGGCAAGAAGTTCGCATGAATTGAACGGGACCCGCGCCAGCTATGGTGCGCCGGCCCGGTTGTCGCTTCGGATTGCAGATGACATGCCTGATACCCTGAGGGCGGCGTCGATCTTCATTTGGACGCGGCGTGCGGCCAATGCAGCCAGCCTTGTATTGGTTTTGCCGGTTCGGATGCTCTCGCCGATCTGGAATTGCCATTGCCAGATATCCGGTTCGACCGTGGCCGCGACGCTGTATGGGATGCCTTTGTGAACCATTAATCGCCCCTCCATCCAAGGTTGGGCAAGGACGATATTTCGCGTCGATGTTCAATCCCGGGTAACTACGGGACCCGCTAGGTGGGGCCAGAGCGACCGGAGGCACGCCGCACAGCCCTGGATACGATTGTCCGGATGCGTGGAAGGCGGCGTCTTCTGTTCGGGTCTGTTTGCGTCCTGCTTATTCGCCTCGTGACGGCCGATGATGCATCCAGCGACGGCGCCGACTTTGCCGTGAACTGGTTCCGTGAGAAGCGACATCCCGCAGGCCCGATCAGGTCATCCGCGGTCCCGGCGTCCGCCAGCGCCGATGCAGACAATCGCACCCGAATGTGCAACAACTTCCGCGCGGAAGAGTCTGATGGATGGGGCTCATTGAGGTCGTGATCGATTTGCAGGGGGCTGCCGAAATTCCTGCCGTTCACATCGATGAAGGTCGCCGCGACCTGCGGCTGGATGCGTGCCGCGGGCTGGCGCTATGGTTCATCTTCATCGATCACATCCCCGATAATGTGTTCGCCTGGCTTACGCTTCGCAACTATGGATTCAGCGACACCACCGAAGTGTTTGTATTCGTGTCCGGCTACACCTGCATGCTTGCCTATGGCGGTGCATTGCGAGAGCAGGGCTGGCCAACGACAGTGACGCGCGCGCTGCGGCGAGGCTGGGAAATCTATGCCGCGTTCCTGCTTCTGCTGATCGCCTATCTCGCGCTGATCTGGGCTGTCGGCGGCGACAGCCGCTATCTCGATGAAACCAATACGGCGTTCTTTTTCAGAGATCCCGGCGCGGCGATCGTCCACGCCGTGGTCTTGCAATATACGCCGGTCAACACCGACATATTGCCCACCTTCGTGCTGCTGCATCTGGCCTTTCCGGGCCTGCTGTGGCTGCTGACCCGCAGCGCCGTGGTCGCGCTGGCGGCATCGTTCCTGCTCTATCTCATGGTGCAGGTGTTCAGCTGGCACGTGCCGGCATGGCCGAGCGGCGAATTGTACTTCAATCCGCTGGCGTGGCAGGTGCTGTTCGTGTTCGGCGCCTGGTATGCAGACAAGGGCGCCGGCCGGCTGCGGCCCATCGTGCAGTCGCGTACCGCGCTGGTGCTGGCGATGCTCTATCTCGCGTTCAGCCTTGCGATCGCGTTGAGCTGGCAGATCAAGGCGCTTGAGGGATTCATCCCCGAGGCGGTGTCAAAGCTGATTTACCCGATCTATAAAAGCCACCTTGCGCCGGTGCGTCTGTTGCATTTTCTTGCGCTGGCGGTCGTGGTTTCGCGCCTGACGCCGCCAGAGTGGCACGGCCTGATGAAGCCCTCGATAACCGCGATGATCCGTTGCGGTGAAAACTCACTGGCGATATATTGCTTCGGCGTTTTGCTGTCATTCATCGGCCACGTCGTCCTGATCAAATTCTCCGGTACCATCGCGATGCAGGCTGCGGTCAGCATCGCCGGGGTCGTACTCATGGTCATAGCAGCGACCCTGATGACCTGGGAAGCCAAGGTGGACCGCCGGGGGCCGAGGCTGTTCTAGGGGGAATCGTGCGGCTACATGGCGGGCTTGCCTCGTCGGGCAAATCACCTTCATATATTCAACGTTCCGAGTATAGCTTTTAAGCTGATCGGGTGGGTGGTCCATTGATATCATGCTGGTCCGGATCGCGCATCGATGCCGCGCAGCGCGATTCAAAAGCCACGCTTATTCGGCCGGCCTGTCGCGTGGCGCTTGCGGGGCTGCTGTCGTTGCATTTTTTCCGGCCTCGCGATGAGCAAGGACAAGGACGACAGCGACGACGAATCGGCCAAGCCGGCTTCGACGCTGCCAAACATCTATCTGGACCTGAGGACCAACTACGCGACCGTGCCCGCCAACGCGCTCTCGATCGGCTTCAGCAATCCATCCTTGTTCTCGGCGCTCACGACGCTGAGGATGCTCGCGAGCCTGACCGACCTGACCAATCTTACGACGCGTTCGACGCTGCCAACCCGGTCGTCGCCGTCAAGTCAGAGCGTCGGGATCGATGTCCCGCTGACGGTGGATCTCAACGATCACGTATCGGCATATGGCGGCTTCAGCGGCACCGCATCGCGGACCAGTATGTCCGACTGGTCGTCGTTCACGATCAGCAGCTGGAATGTTGGATTTCAGGCTGACCTTTATCAGCAAAATGGCGGGTCGATCCCGACGATTACACTACAGTCGACCGTCACGCGGTCGATCCCGGACGCTCCACTTGCCACGACCTCGCTCAATACCATCCTCGAGTTCGACTACGCCTTGAACGAGGATGAAACCAGGGGATTTCTGGCCGGCGTGCAGTACACCAGGGTCGCGGTCGACCTGGCACTCGCAAGGATCAACCCGAATATCGTCGGCTATGTCGGCGGCTATTATCAGTGGGACAACAACTGGAAGCTCTCGGGGCGCTTCGGCGTGCAATCATTCGGCGGCGCGCAGCTTCTCAACCTGACGCCGTTTCAGCCTTTTACCCAACCGATCGTCAGGATCGATCTCGACCGGATGGACGATAACGACAATCGCGTGTTCGGCGTGACGGCCCAGATCGCGTGGGTGCCGAAGTCATCCTACCAGTTGACCGTCAGAACGCCGCTTTATGCGGTCAGGAATTAGCGACAAAAGAAATTTGACACGTCGGGCAAATCACTGGCATGTCTTCATCATCGCAAGAATTGAGCCCGCGCCGGGAAACCGGTCGCGGGCTTTTTGAAGCGGACGGCAGCCCTGGTTCACGACTCCGCATTCTCCCCGCGCATCAACGCCTGGGTGTCGCGAACGAGTTGCCGTCCGAGCCTTGAATAGCCGGCACGCGCGAACGTGCCGGTACGCGGCGTGGCCCAAGTCCACGTCCGCGGGCGGCCGCGGCCAGCGACGATACGCCATGCGGATCGTGGCTGGAGGGATAGGGTTCGCGCCTGAAATGATGGCTTGAAAGCCATCATGCCGCATATCTATTTCACAGCAGTTTTTCGTCATGCCCGGACTTGATCCGGGCATCCATCCAGAAAAAGAGTTCTTCAGAGAATGATGGGTTGCCGGGATAAGTGTTCAGTCCGGGGACATGTCCGACAATGACGAGCTTCGTGTTCGAAGGAGACCAGCATGACCGCGTATCTGATATCGCTCTCATTGGCCGGCCTGATCGCAATCGCGGTGTGGGAGGGACTCTCATGAGTGCAGAGATCATTCAATTCATCCCTCGGCCCAATCGCAGGCGCAAGCAAATGGATTCTTCCACGATTGCATTTCGCTCAGCGCCGCGGCTTGACGATCTGACGATGGGCCATGTCGACACATCGCCCGGCGAATGCGTCTGGCCGGATTCCCGCGAAAGGCAGATTTCAGATGGCTAGATCGCTCACGGAAATGCGGGCGGACTTTCAGCACTTGAGGCGCTGGCGCAAGAGCGTCGAACAGGCGCAGAGTTATACCTTCAAGGCCGTCATTACCATTATCGTCTCCGGCTTTGTCGGAGCGGTGTGGCTCGGCGTCAAGGTCATGCTCGGCAAATGATCCGCGTCATCGTGCTGGTGGCAGTCATTCTGTCTGCAATCCCGGCTCATGCCATTCCCTGCTGGGTCGTGAAGAAGGCCGTCGCGCAATATGGCGAGGCGGCTGTCGAATCCTGGGCGCGAGCAAAAGGCATATCCGATAAGGAAATCGAAAGAACCCGGCGATGCCTCAAGTGATGACGCTCCCGTTCTGCGCCCAGTGGCGCGGCCGCCATCGTCCCTTACCAACGAGACGGTCGAACACCGCGTGCAGGACTGGGGTATTTACCGCCGTCCTGAGCGGCGCCTGCTCGTAGTAACCGAGCCGAATGACCGGTTTTCTCCACGTTGTCGGGTCGTCCGGATCGCATCCGGTGTCCCGCCACAGGATGGTACGGCCCGCGTCGGCAAGCTCCCGCGGAAAGGCCCGGTCAATTCGGATAAATCGGTCTTCAATGAATTGCTGTACCTGAGCGTCGCTCAGTTTCATGATCGCCGGCGCGCATGAATATCCTCATATCGCTTGTGGCCAGCTACTATCGCCTTGCGATGCAAGGTTGGTGCGGCTCATCTGGTTCGGGAAGTGTGGGGCGGTCCAGGCGGTTGCACCGGACCCGTCTTCCGCCCGCTCGAAGCGGGCAGGACCCGTCTTCCGCCCGCTCGAAGCGGGCAACGCCGTTAGCGGCTAAGGAAGAACGCTGAAGCGATATTGGAAGTACGGCTCATCATCATGCTCCCACGCTAGCACAGGCTAGCGTCGTTTTGAAGGCCTGGTCGATGTTCAGGATACGCGAGGTCGACGGGCATGACGACGAAATCGCGGACACGCTGGCAGATCTTCACCGCCTGACATTTTTTGGCGGCGCGTCCATTCCGGAATTCGATCGGGGGCACTGGTGGCTGGCGTATCACGAGGCCGTACCGGTGGCCTTTGCCGGCCTCGTACCCTCGACGCACGCCCACAATGCGGGATATTTCTGCCGTGTCGGCGTATTGAAAAGACACTGCGGACACGGGCTCCAATTGCGCCTGATGCGCGCGCTGGAATCACGTGCACGACACAATGGATGGAGCGCTGTGGTTTCGGACACCACGGACAATCTTGCCTCTGCGAACAACTTTATCCGTGCCGGATATCGGCTGTACCAGCCGCAAACTCCGTGGGCTTGGGGAAACACGCTGTACTGGCGTAAATTCATCAGATGAAAGTTGACCGGATGTAAATTCAGTAACTAGAAATCCATCAAGTGGGGGCGCGGAAATTCCGCGTCTCCCGAAGCTCTATTCGCCCGGTGGCCTAACGGCCATCGGGCTTTTTTTCGTTTTTCGGGGGGCGTGGTGCAATGCGATCCAGGCGAGCGTGATATTGGGCTGCGCGCGGCGCAGCCCTGGAGTGCAGCCGTGGCGATATCATGCTTTCCGGCCATGCCGGCGGCGGCGGTCAGCATACGATGCCCGCCGGCGAAATCGCCGCGCTGCTTGATCGCTTCGTGCGACAGACGGATGGCTTCATCGTAGTGGTGGCCGATGGACTGGGCGTGGGCGGCAATGCCATAATAAAGGGCCGAGAACGGATCGCGTGGACTGAGCCGCAGCGCGCGACGCGCGGCCAGATCGCCTTCTTCCCAGCGCCCGCAATAGCATAGCGCCACACCGTAAAAAGCCTGGCCAGCAGGGAATACGGCCTTGCCCTTGTAGATGAATGAAGAATTGCGCGCAATCACGAAGAACCAGCGCAGCTCGGCCGGCGCAGTGATGATGTCCTCGCTGATCCCATCAAAAAAATATTCTTGTTCCGGATCGCCCCTCATGTTGGTGAAAGGAAGCACGGCGATGGCGGGCCGGTCTGGCAGCGGCAATACCGGCCGCGACGGCTCGTGGATTCCATCCGACGGCAGATCGGCGGCTAGGGCCTGCTGGTTGTCGTCGGCTGGCGCGTTCACGGCGCCGATGAAGCGCAAACCCTTGCGGGGGGATGGTTCGGATCAGCTGCTGCTCCCGGCCATTGTCGCCGACCGCGGTTCGCGCCGCATTGATACGGCTGGTCAGCGTCGATTCTGACACGATCCGGCCGCCCCAGACCGAAGCGATCAGATCATGCTTGCTGACGGCGCGGTCGCGGTTTTGTACCAGGTAGACCAAAAGGTCGAACACCTGAGGTTCGACATGGACAGCACGCTTTGCACGCCACAATTCGCGCCGTTCAAGGTTGATCTCGCAGTCGCGAAAGCTGAGCGGCAGGGCCTGTATTAGCCGCCGCCACCAACAAGGCTTAGCATCTCCAGCCGCCCCGGGGAGTGGCGTTCGCGCGCTGAAGAGCATCGCCGCCTGAAGCGCATCTCGATCCGGTTTAGAAAAATCTCAGCTCTCTCAAAGCCTTGGCCGAAGGGAAAGGTCACGCTACCGACGTCATCGCCGCCGGCGCGAGGCTGCCATTAAGCCCAAGCTTGATTACCATTGAGGAGAACGGCAATGCCATTGATGGAAATTCATCTCATCGAGAACGTATTCAATCCCGAGCAAAAGCTTCAGATAATTGAAAAATTGACCGATGCCATAGTGTCGATCGAAGGCGAGAACATGCGCGACGTGACCTGGGTCAAAATTTCAGAAGTCACGAGCGGCGAATGGGGCATCGGTGGCCAGCCGCTGACCACCGAAGCCGTCAAGGATCTCGCAGCGGGCCAAAACGCGGCGTGAGGCCGGTTCGCGGTCTGGCGTCGCCCGGCGGTAGCTCGCCCCATCTGTGACGCCCGTTTGGGCGGCCAAATGGCAGCCATACCACGCGGTTGCCGCAGCCATGCAGCGAGGCACAGAATAGCGGCGTCGGTGCGTTGCCGCCGCCGCCGTTATTCTTTAATACTTTCAATAACGTCATCATGGCGGATTGGCCGCGCTAGGCGATCCCAAATCTGCGTCGTCGAACTTGGATCATGAGGCATTATTATGAAAGCGATTGCTGGCGCTGGATTGGCGATATTCGCCTCTCTATTTCTTGTTACGGGCGTCGCCACGGCGCAGCCCGCCGCCAACATGGGTTGTTCGCTGGAGAATCCCACCAGCACAGCGCAGACCCTGCGGTGCGGAGGTGGCGTCACCATTGTCGCTGAAAATGGCGCACGATTTACTCTCCTGGATCGCGATGGAAATGGGCGCGTGGATTCGGTCGAACTGAGCAGCAAGGCTTTATTGCTCGAGGTTCCAAAAAAAGCAGGCGGAAATCGCTTCGAGGTGATGACACCGCAAGCAATTGCGGCGGTGCGCGGCACAAAATGGGCGGTGGATACCACGGAAGGCAAGAGTTCGGTTTTTGTGGTCAACGGACGGGTGAGCGTGGCGCGGCGCGCGGGTGCCAATCGTGTCGTGCTCGGGCCCGGCGAGGGCGTCGATGTGGAAGCGACAGGCGCCTTGACCGTGAAGCGCTGGCCGCCCGCCCGTGTCGCCGCTTTGCTGGCGCGCCTTGCACCATAAATACAGCGGATGGGTAGTCGACATCTCCAGACACTGATCGCCATGTTCTTGAGCGGCCTCTGGGGGGCGGCCGTGTATTTCGCGCACGAGCGCGGTCATCTCGGCTTTCTCGATCGCATCGAGTCCGCCATGACCGATCTTCGAACGCTGGCTCGCGGCGTCCGGGTTCCGCCTGACTTCGTCACCATCGTCGCGATCGACGACACCATGGTTGAGCAAGGAAGTTACCCGCTCGCGCGCATCGATCTTGCCAGGATTGTCGATGCGATCGCGCGACTGCAGCCGAAGGTCATCGCCATTGATCTCCTGCTGGTCGATCGGGGATCCGACGATGGCGACGAAGCGCTTGCGAGATCGCTGACGGGGCGTGCGAGCGTGATTGCGGCTGCCGCGGTATTTGCACAAGCCAGTCAGCCGATCGCGGCGGAGAACGGGCCGCTGGCCAGGCTGCCGCGGGCCGAGAGGTTTTTACTGCCGCTAAAAAGATTCGCGGATCATGCGGAGATCGGCATTGCCAACGTCACGACCGGCCGAGGCGGTACCCCGAGCTCGATCCCGATGTTGTTTCGAACGCATGACAGTATCGAAATGTCGTTTTCGCTCCGCGCTGCTGTGCTGGCGATCGGCAAGGAACTCTCCATCGAGCCCTACCGTCTTGTGTTCGGCGAACGAACCGTTGCCATTGACGCCGATCACGCGCTTCCGGTCACGTTTTACGGTCCGCGCCGAACCATGCGAACGATCAGCGCGGCCTCGGTGCTTGCCGGCGAGATTGCTGCGGATGACATCAGGCAGCGAATTGTTGTTGTCGGAGCTACGGTCACCGCGGCCGGTGATTTCTTTCCGACCCCGTTCGATCCAGGGATGCCGGGGGTGGAAGTCGTTGCAACGGCGATCACGCATCTGATGGCCGGAGACGGGATGTTGCGGGATCAGCTGGTGCGCCTCGCCGATACCATCATCGCCATCGCGCTGCCGATGATCCTGGTCGGCTTGCTGGCGTGGCGCCGAAGCGCGATTGGGCTTATCGCGACACTCATTGTCGTCGTGGTAGGCGTGGCAGCGAATGTGTTCGCGTTTTCGCGGGGAATCTTGCTGAGCGCGGCGTTGCCGATCGCCGCGGCCGCGCCACCGGCGATTTTATTTGCCGGCGTGCAGCTATGGTCGGGCAGGCGGCGCGCTCAGTATTTCGCCATACGAAGCGAACTGCTCGCACAATTTCAGGCGCCGGATATTCGGGAGTGGCTGACCCGGGACCCCGGTTTCCTCAAGGAGCCGGTGCGCCAGGATGCGGCGGTGGTTTTCATTGACCTATCGGGGTTCACCTCGCTCAGCGAGAGTCTGGGACCGGACCGGATACGCGAGTTGCTGAAGGACTTTCATGCCATGGTCGACAAGGAGGCGGTGAGTTCGGGAGGAATGATCAACAGCTACCTGGGTGACGGCGCGATGATCCTGTTTGGGCTGCCGCAGGCGGCATCGGACGACGCTTTCAGGGCGGTTCAATGCGCGAAAGGGCTATGCGTCAGCACACAGCGATGGCTCGCGTCCTTGCCGCCAGCGGTGAGGCCGCGACTAGGGTTCAAGGTCGGCGCCCATTTCGGAACCATCGTTGCCTCGAGACTTGGCGGCGGAAGTTATCACCACATTACCGCGACTGGCGACACCGTGAACGTAGCGAGCCGGCTGATGGAAGTGGCCGCCGATCAAGGGGTCGAACTCGCGTTGAGCGACGAATTGTTTCGCGCAGTCGGTCGCGATCGCGCGCTGTTTGAGGCCGGCGTTCTCGCCGGACCGGTCGAGACGCGACTTCGTGGCCGTTCAGGTTCGCTTGACGTCTGGTTCTGGCGAAGCCGCTCAGAAAATTCGTGAATCGGCGCCGCCGAGTGTTTTGTGGTTGGCGGCCCAAAAGCGGCCCCCGCTTCCTGTCTGGCTGCCATCCCGGTTCAGGGCCTAGCCGACCAGCGGCCTGCTGTGCTTTGATACAGCGAGGCTGAGGCCTGAATAGCAAGCCGTGCAAAGCGGCGGTCCGCGGCGGATGCCGCCGGCCATAAAAGCCAAAAGGAGGACAGGCCATTGGAAAAGTCCGGCCGTACGCTGCTGGCCAAAATCTGGGACCAGCACGTCATCGCGCATGTCAGTGATGATACCGATCTCCTCCATGTCGATCGTCATTTGCTGCATGATCTCGGCGGTTCGCGCGGCCTCCTGGATCTTAAGAGCCGCAACCTTACCGTCCATAATCCGGAACTGACCTTCGCGACACCGGACCACGCCATCTCCACGGCGCGCGGGCGAGCCGGCACGAGCAAGATAGGACAGGAACTGCT